>JACCDR010856249.1_pt1 | contig 10061 bp, 8 predicted proteins | sample 7446431 | NCBI WGS metagenome assembly JACCDR01 (sample SAMN15323443, study PRJNA562643) | freshwater metagenome | isolation source: river surface water | place: USA:Blue River Watershed | collected 2017-08-17 | reverse complement strand
CTATAAACAAAGAATGAGAAACAGGATTGTTTTTATTATAAAAAAAAATAAAGGGTTGTTTGGCCTGGTTGTACACCGAAATACTTTCGTCTTTCATGATTTCAGACTCCGATACTTTCGAGATTTTGACGAGCGTTGTGTCGGATGCTTGTATGTCAAACAACAGTGTAACGGTGGTTAAGGCACTGTCTTGCAAACGGTTATAAAATCTTTTTTCAAGATAAAGTTGACTAAAAAAATAAACACCCATCGAAAAAATCAACAAAATAGCTGATACAATCGTGGTAAATTGATACGTGAGTTTGAGCCGAATATTCATGAGGATAGCCTGATAAGCAAAGGAATTATAATAGAAGAAAGTTTAGAGGAAGAATAATTTTAATTGACAATTTTCAATACGTATCCCATGCCAATATGCGTGTGTAATAATTTGGTTTTAAAATCTTTATCTATTTTTTTTCGTAAAAAATTCACATAGACTTCTATCACATTTGTACCTGTGTCGAAGGTAATATCCCAGATTTTCTCGGCTAATTCAACTTTTGAAATCACCCTTCCTTGGTGTCGAATAAAGTATTCGAGCAAAGCAAACTCTTTGGCTGTAAGCGGAATGGTTTTGCCTTGTCGAGTAACCGACTTCATGGATAAATCCATTTCTAAATCTGCAATTCTTAATACATTGCTTGTCACGAGTGGCGTAGTGCCACGGCGGCTCAATGCCCTGATGCGTGCCAGTAATTCTCTAAACTCGAAAGGCTTGGCAAGGTAATCGTCGGCACCAGCGTCGAGCCCAATGATTTTATCGTCGGTTGTACCCAAGGCTGTGAGCATCAGTACGGGCGTAGCAAGTTTGGCTTCTCGCATTTTTTTGCAAAGCTCCAAGCCACTGAAACCTGGCAAAATAATATCGGTAATAACCAATTGATAAGGATGCCTCATGGCAAGTTGCAAGCCCATTGGGCCATCGTAGGCGACATCTACCTGATAATGCTGCTCTTCTAACCCTTGCTGGATTATTTGAACAGTCTTTACTTCGTCTTCTACTAACAATATTCTCATAAGCAACAAGGTTGAATGACAATTAAGCTGACAACGCATCGCATCGGCGATACCCTGGGGTTTTGTTTCAATAAAGATTCATGAATGATGCAAGATAAGCTTTTTTAAGAAAAATGCTCGGGAATTTATGGCATTTTAAGGTAACTTTAAGGAAACGTTCAACAACAAACCCTCGTTTTTTTAGATGAAACGCCTATGCCAAAAAGTTTGACACACAAAGGTATAATTGGCGTTCCATCTGATACATTTAAAAATAAACATGATAATCCGATGAAAAAAATCCTAACTACTGCCTTATGTTGGGCTACTATGTTGCCCTTGATACAAGCACAAAAGCTTAATCCGACCGAACAACAGCTTGTTTCGTACATCGACAGCCATTTTCCCCAAACCGAAAACCTCCTCAAAGAGGTAGTCAACATCAATAGCGGTACGCTCAATGTGGCTGGTGTAAAGCAAGTTGGAGCGGTTTTCACCCAAGCTTTCCATAACATTGGCTTTCAAACCACGTGGGTGACATTACCCGACTCGCTCAAACGGGCAGGGCATTTTGTGGCAACACGCCAAGGAAATAAAGGTAAAAAGCTGTTTTTAATTGGGCATTTAGACACCGTTTTTGAAAAAGAAATGGCTTTTACGCCTTATACCTACCTCGACGATTCGACCGTAACAGGGCAAGGTGTAAACGATATGAAAGGCGGCGATATTGTGGTATGGGCTGCTCTTGAAGCTTTACAGGCACAAGGCTTACTCAACGATACGCATATTACAGTTTATTTTACGGGCGATGAAGAAAGTGCGGGCAAACCCGTGTCGGTAAGCCGAAAAGATTTTATCGAAAAAGCCCAACAACACGACATTGCTTTGGCGTTTGAAACCGCCGCAGGCTTACACAGCGTAGCCACGGCTCGCCGTGGGTCTAGCAGTTGGCAGTTGAAAACGTATGGACAAACGGGGCATTCGTCGAGGGTATTTAGTCCTGAAATGGGCTACGGAGCGATTTACGAAGCGGCTCGTATTTTGAATGATTTCAGAACAACGCTTAGTACCGAAAAATACCTAACTTTCAATCCGGGTATTATTTTAGGCGGTGCCGAAATGAGTTATAACGAAAACAAGGCCGGTGGTACAGCCGTGGGCAAAAGCAATATCATTTCGCCAGCGGTGTTGGTAAATGGTGATTTAAGATTTTTAACAGAAAAACAAAAAAACGATGCCCGTGCCAAAATGCGTGCCATTGTAGCCAAACACCTGACAGGCACAAAAGCTGAAATTTCGTTTAGCGACGGCATTCCTGCAATGGAACCTACACCAGCCAACGAGCAATTGTTGGGCGTATTGAACAAAGTGAGCCAAGACCTAGGCTATGGCGTAGTAAAAGCTGGCGACCCTGGTGCCAGAGGAGCAGGCGATATTTCGTATATCGCACAATATGTGGCTTGTTTAGACGGATTAGGTGCATCGGGCAAAGGGGCTCACGCTCCTGGCGAAACCCTTAATATCAAAGAGTTACCAGCCTTGATAAAGCGTACAGCCTTGCTGATTTACAGACTTACCAAAGAATAATTATGGGACAAAAGGCTATGAGTCGGCAGCTATGAGCTTACTTTTTCCGACTCGTAGCCATATAATTACAACATCAAACCTGCATTTTTTTCCAACGCCCTCTTTTAAAGAGTATTACACCCAACAATGCCAAGATAGACTCGCTGATAGCAATAGATAAAAACGCCCCTAATGGCCCTAGGTTTTGTACCACCGCCAAGTAATAAGCCAAAGGAATTTCTATGAGCCAGAAGCATACAATATTGAGGATGGTAGGCGTGCGGGTATCGCCAGCCCCGTTGAGCGACTGCCCAATAACCATGCCGTAACCAAAAAATAAATAGCCCGCACTAATCACCTGCAAGCACAATACGCCAATCTCTATGACTTTGGGCGAAGTATTGAATTGAGCAATGAAAAATGGCGAGGATGTCCAGAACAATACGCTCACCAAACCCAGAAAAATCATGTTGTAAAAAGCAGTTTTCCAGACAGACGCTTCGGCCCTGTCGGGTCGGCCTGCCCCGAGGTTTTGTCCGACCAAGGTTGCCGCCGCATTAGCCATACCCCAAGCAGGCAGAATCGTAAAAACGATGATACGCATTGCAATGGTATAACCTGCCACGGCATCGCTACCGAAACTAGAAATAATACGGGTCAGGAATATCCAGCTTGCCGATTGTATCAAGAATTGTCCCGTACCTCCTGCACCAATCTTGAGCAAGTTTTGCAGTATGGCGAGGTCAGGTTTGAATAATTCCCAGCGGATGTGCATATTTCCATTTCCTTTTTGCAAACCGTATAATTGGTACAATACGCCGATGCTCCGCCCGATGGTTGTGGCAATAGCAGCCCCTTCTACACCAAAATGCAAGCCCATAATCAGCACGGCATCGAGTGTCATATTGATAATATTGGCTAAAATAATTGAACGCATAGCTGTAGAAGCATTGCCTGCTCCACGCAATGCCCCACTGAGCGTATAAAGCAAAATGATAGCCGGACTACTCATAAACATCAAGCGGGTAAAACCTACACCTTGGGCTATCAGATGCGATTCGCCGCCCATCAAACGAAGAATATCTTCGGCAAAAATACTGCCTGGAATACCTATCAAAGCGGCCAAGACCAACGAGATTAAAATAACTTGTGCTACCGCATGACTAGCAGCTTGCGGATTGCCTTCGCCCACTCGGCGTGCCACAATGGCTGTGGCTGCCGAACTTAGTCCGATGGCTACAGAATAAATCAGCGTTAAGACCGACTCCGTTAAGCCAACCGTAGCGATGGCTTCGATGCTAATTTTAGCTACAAAAAAAGCATCGACAATGGCAAAAAGAGATTCCCCAATCATTTCTAAAATCATGGGAATAGACAGCAAAAAAATGGCACGGTTGATACTCATTTGTGTATAAACCTGCTCTTCTCCTCGAATGGCTTCAAGGAATAAATGGATGTATTTTTTCATGAAATGACCTACAATGTGTAAACACTTTCCTCGTCAAAGGAAGATAAAATGAAGACCGTAAAAGACAAAAGCAGTATGCCTATACCTCTCATTTTCTGAGAAAACAGGGTGTCTTTTTACTAAAAAAGAGCGTAAGAGTACATCGCCACGAAGGGATGTGTGCTTAGAAAATCATCGGCTTGTTGTGTGAATGATGGATAATAGGACAAAAATACAAGCTTTTACCTATATTTCCTAGCAGGGAAAAAATTGTTCTATGTAGATTTTTTGGACGATACTTTGGGTGAAAACAAGGTGTTTTACCCAAAGTATTGAGGACGCAAGCAACAAACCACCAGTAGATTAAATGAGTCTATTTTTTTACAAAACACTCATTATGAAATATTTACAAAACTTGACCCAAGGGTTTTCCATGCAAAAAACCTTCGATATTTTGATAAACCGTTTGAGCAATGCGTTGGCGTGCTTCGAGGCTCATCCAAGCATTATGCGGTGTAATAAGGCAGTTTGGTGCTTGTATTAATGGATTGTCTGCGGAGGGCGGTTCTTGACTCAACACGTCTAAAGCCGCACCTGCCAACACGCCTTCATGCAGGGCTGTTGCCAAGTCGGATTCTACAATCAACTGTCCTCTCGACGCATTGATAAGATAGGCCGTTGGCTTCATTTTTCTGAGCAACGCTTTGTTGACAAAGCCGCTATTTTCTGCTGTTGCAGGACAGCATAAAGCCACAAAATCGCTGGAAGCAAACAAATCTTCTAAAGAAAGAGCCTGCATATCGTCGTGGTGTTTGGGCGAACGGGCATGGTAGCAGACCTTCATCCCAAAAGCCTGGGCAATACGAGCCGTTTGCAAGCCGATGCGTCCTAAGCCAACAATCCCTAGCGTTTTATCAGCTAATTCAATCAAAGGTTTTGCTGAAAAACACCAATCTTCGGCTTGGTGCCAAGCTCCCTGTTTTACAGCATGGCTATTGCGCCCCACGTGGTTGCTGAGTTCGAGCAACAAAGCAAAAATATGTTGTGCGACCGAAGCTGTGCCATAAGTTGGCACGTTGCACACGACAATACCTTGGCGTTTGGCGGCGGCAATGTCAATGATATTGTAGCCCGTAGCAGCCACCGCTATCATGTTGAGCTTGGGTAAAGCGGCTAGGGTTTCGGCACTAAAAGGAACTTTGTTGGTGACAACAATGCTGGCATCTTGGCATCTTTCAATGATACGTTCGGGTGGAGTTCTGTCGTGAAAAACTACCGTACCGAGGCTATCAAAATAATGCCTGTCGATGTCGTGGCTATGGAGAGTATAGCCATCAATAATAACAATATTCATGATAAATTAGGATTGAGGCGTTTGTAATTTTTCGTTCTCAAGGTGACGAGTCGCATCACGTTTGGTTTTTTTGTCCAAATTTTTTTGTAAAGCTTCGGTCAAATTCACCCCTGTTTGATTCGCCAAGCAAATCAAGACGAAAAGTACATCAGCCATTTCATCACCCAAATCTTTGGCTTTATCCGATTCTTTTTCCGACTGTTCGCCGTATCGACGGGCAATAATCCTTGCCACTTCGCCCACTTCTTCGGTAAGCATAGCCATATTGGTGAGTTCGTTGAAATAGCGTACACCTATGGTTTTTATCCAATTATCAACGGTTTCTTGTGCTGCTTGAATCGTCATTTTTTTAGGAAAGTTTTAGGAAAACAAAATTAGCAGAAGTCAGCGAAAACAACGATGTTGTTCTAATGTCTTTCGTCTATTTATTATTATTTTACAAAAACAAATTTGTATGCAAGCATCCTATCTTCGTAAAGAGGTAAGCAACTATAGCTAAAAAAATATTGAAATAGTACCAAAAAAATCACTTTTCATCTTTGTTTTTTCCTGCAAAGGCATTGCTAGTTTTATACTACAGACAGGATAAGGCATAGAAAAACCCACTTTAATAAGCTATATACGAGGTTTTTAGCTAAATAAAAAAACATTTCAAGCAGAAAACAAACAGGTATATTCATTTAGCGAAATTTCGCTTAGAAAAAATATTACGCCTTTCTACCTTTGTTGCATCAAAAAACCAAGCTTAGTTTTGAGCCAATAACAGACAACTCAACAACTAAGAAAAATACAATTTCTTATAACAAAACAAAACGCAAAAACACATCTTATGGTACAAGAACTTACGTATGAAAAACAGCTCAGTAGCTGGATTGAAGACGAGAAAGCAGCGTTAGCACTGGTCAATGTAGTAGGTAAACTATGGTTTGATAAATCAGTAGAATTGTTGTTGTTTAGAAATCAAATGTTCGATGTAAGTTCGTCGGGATTGTTGCGTTTGCATGATTATGCTCAAAATATTGTCGGACAACCCATTACGGTAGAAGTAACCCTTGCTTTGGCACAAGCCATCAACGAAATAGAAATTTCGCCTGCTCGGATTGATATGGGCCGCTTGGGTAGCGAATGGCTCAAAGAGCAGTTTGCGTATGCCTCGGTTAAGCAATTTGTGGTGACAAAGCTCGAAAAATTTATCGGCAGAGACCGCTTCAATTTAGTACCCAAAGATGTAGTCTTGTATGGTTTTGGACGCATCGGGCGTTTGGCGGCTCGGATGCTTGTAGGCATGGCAGGCAAGGGCGAGCAATTACGCCTACGAGCCATTGTGACACGTGACCACCAAGAAAGTGATATTTATAAAAGAGCCGAATTGCTCAAAAACGATTCGATTTACGGGCCTTTTCAAGGAACGATAGAAGTCGATGCCGCCAATAGATGCCTGATTATCAACGGTCAACAAGTAAATATGATTAGTGCGGCTTCGCCCGAAAGCATCGACTATACCCAATACGGCATCGAAGATGCTTTGGTAATTGATAACACAGGCGTAAGTAGAGATAGAGAAGGCCTAAGTAAACATCTGAACGCCAAGGGTGTAGCACGAGTGTTGCTCACGGCACCAGGCAAGGGCGATATTCCAAACATTGTAGCAGGCGTAAACAACTATGCCTACAAAAAAGATGAAACGATTTTCTCGGCAGCCTCTTGTACCACCAATGCCATTGTACCGCTTTTGTCGTTGATAGACCAAGCCATAGGTATAGAAAGAGGACATATCGAGTCGGTGCATTCTTATACCAATGACCAAAATTTGTTAGACAATTATCATCCAAAATCAAGAAGAGGACGCTCGGCGGCACAAAACTTGGTCATTACAGAAACCGGTGCCGACAAAGCCGTTGCCAAAGTATTGCCTCAATTGGCAGGTAAACTCACAGGCAACGCCATACGAGTACCAACGCCCAACGGCTCGTTGGCCGTACTCAGCTTACAGGTAGCACGCAGCGTCAGTAAAACGGAAGTCAACGAAATTATTCGTCAAGCGGCCCTCAGTGGCGATTTGGTCGAGCAAATCAAATATTCGATGTCAGAAGAATTGGTTTCTTCTGATGTCATTGGTAGCCAAACAGCAGTGGTGTTTGATAGCCCTGCCACAATCGTTTCGCAAGACGGCAAAAGCATTGTGCTATATGTTTGGTACGACAACGAATTTGGCTACACTCGTCAGGCCTTGAAAGTAGCGAAGAACATTTCAGGCGTTTTAAGGTTAACGTATTATTGAGTTAGTTTGATGGTTTGGGGTGATACCTCGTATCATTGTTTAAGTAAAAAGGGATAGATAGGTCAAAAAGCCTTCAAGGATTCTTGAAGGCTTTTTTGTTATACATTTTTATTCATTTGAGTCATTGCTCAACCTAAGCAGGTCGTAGTCGGAGCAGGCTTTGTATCGAGCGTTCTAAGTTGTTGAATGTGAAATAGCAAGGGGCAGTAGGAACGCTTCGCTTAATATACGACCAGTGGGGAATGGCTGCTGACGGGCAGGGCTTGTGGTCAGGTGGGGCATTTGAAAAACGTCAGCCCAACCTTTGCACAAAAGCCAAATAGTAGCACAAATGTTGAATTTACAACTGTCTGCCCCACTATTGCCAAACCGATGTTATGCCCAATGCTTCTTTTTTGTTAAGCCCAAAGTTGCAGTTGTTGTTCTTGTCGTTTTACTTTAAGTCCGTGATTGTGTTCTGCAAAGTTACCAGTGTCAAAATTACAAACCAATGCTTCTACAACTGTTCGTCTGTTTTCAATGCTACCTCCGTTATGATAAAAATGGTCTTTGGTTACTACATTAAACTTGTTCCAAAATTTGTCTATCATTTCATTTTGTCGCCAGTCGTTATGATGCCAAGTTGAAAGTACAAATTTTGCTTTTGTTTCACTCAACAAGTTAAATAAAAGTTCTTCGTCTTTTTCTGTCCAACCATTGTAATAATCAACGTGTCTGCCATAATAGGGTGGGTCGCAATAAATAATGTCGTTTTCTGTTGCCAAAGGTATAATTTCAGCAAAGGATTTATTGTGAAATGTCCAATTAGGCTCAGGTTGAATAATTTGAGATACTGTCGAAACCTGATTTGTAATTTTGGTAATGTATGCTTGTGCAAAACGGTCGGGCTTTTTACAAAAAGGAATGTTCCAATTCCCTTTGTTGTTAAAACGCATCATTCCATTAAAACCTGCCCTTGAAAGAAATATAAAGTCATAAGGTGAATATTCTCCTCCATTAAATCGGGAACGAACTTTTAAATAATGTTCATATCCATCATTATCTGCTTTACTCAACAATTCACCTTCTTGTTCTAAATATTGTTTCATTAAAGGTGCTGAAACTTCTTTGTTTTGAATTGACTTGTAGAAGTTTATTATATGTGGATTTGTGTCATTTAAAATAGCTTTTTTATAGCCAGAATTAAAAGCAACTACACCTGTTCCCAAAAATGGCTCAATCCATTTTCCTGTAACTTTTGGGGCAAGTTCCATTATCCAAGGTACTAACTTAGTTTTTATTCCTTGACTTTTTATCGGTGGGACAATTACTCTCATTTCTCTTTCTTGCGTGTCCACGCTGGGTTTGAAGTTTTAGAAACGATTTTATCCCACAAGTCTGTTCTACCTTTAAATTCCAAAAAGTCTTTAAGAGTAGTAATCTTAACAGTTTTGCCATCTTTTATCATCGTAGCAGAGCCGTGATTTATCCAATATTCGTCAAACCATTCTTCGCCTAACTGACTGAAAATACCATTCCCACTTTTTAAATCAGCAATGTCCACAATAGAGCCAATATTTGCAGTATTTCCAGAACCTTGTTTATCGCTTGCAATCTTCCATTTTTCAGATGCAAAAAAGTCAAAATCTTTGATTACAGAAGTAATTGATTTTAAGTTTTTGACAGTTGTAACCTCTCTTTCGCCTACTTTGCGGTTCGCCGCCCGTTCATTTGGCGTTTCATATTCTTGCGATTCGTCGCCCGCTTGAAGTTCTTGAACTTGGAATATTTCGGTTTCAGAAAAATCATCTGTGATGTCTGTTCGTGTGTAGATAACACCCAAACAAAAATGTCCTGTGTATTGGTTGTATGGGAACTGGATATTTTTGTCTTTGTCTCTTTCTTTGAAATATCCGCCGTGACTACCTAAAGTAAAACCAGCAGTTTTATCATTGCGTCTAAAAGTTGTTTTTATATCAACTGCAAATTTTACATTCTCATTTTTCTTGTGAACAAAAGTTAAGTCGGGACACCAATTTTGTTTTTCAGCAAGAATTATTTTATAATCTATGCTTTCCGCAAATTGTAAAATTTGAGGAAATATATGTATTTCAAGAATTTTAGAAACGATTTTTGTGTCCGAAGAAATTGTATAAACATTTTTGTAAACATCTATAAAGCCTTTTATAGACCAGTCGCCATTGTCTGTTGAAACATACTTTTCAAGTCTGTCTGCAAACTTGTCAAGTTCTGTTTTAAACTCCAATTTATATTTGTTTTTTTCTTTTAAGTCCATACAGCAAAGTTACAAAAATTAAGTTGGGCTGTTAGTATGAAGTCTGTTCTTTGTTGCAATGTTGAAGTTTGTAGTGTCGCTCATAGCATTGGGCATAACG
>JACCDR011370257.1_pt1 | contig 10062 bp, 7 predicted proteins | sample 7446431 | NCBI WGS metagenome assembly JACCDR01 (sample SAMN15323443, study PRJNA562643) | freshwater metagenome | isolation source: river surface water | place: USA:Blue River Watershed | collected 2017-08-17 | reverse complement strand
GATCACTTCACCGCGCTCGGGGGATCTGAACTTTGCGAGCCAGCTTTCGCTAAAAGGCACTCGCAAACCGTACACAAATTTATTCACAAAGATATGGTCGCGAATCAAAAGGCTTGGCAACATACTGCCCGATGGAATTACATAGGCCTCCATAAAGCCCCAGCGAATGGTAAATGCCAGCAGAATAGCTAGAAAATAAGAACCAGCTCCTTCGGTCCAAAACTTTTTGGTAAACATCAATCCTCCACCTTTAAAATCGCTAAAAACGCCTCTTGCGGCACATCCACGGTGCCGATCTGTTTCATGCGCTTTTTACCTTCTTTTTGCTTATCGAGAAGTTTTCTTTTTCGAGAAATATCTCCCCCATAACATTTTGCGGTCACATCTTTTCTTATAGCACTGATTGTTTCCCGTGCCACAATCTTAGCACCAATTGCCGCCTGAATGGCAATTTGAAACTGCTGACGGGGGATCAACTCTTTCATTTTGGCACACAAAGAGCGGCCTTTGGCTTGAGCCTGACTTTTGTGCACAATCAATGACAGCGCATCAATGGGGTCTCCGTTGATCATAATATCAAGTTTTACAAGCTCAGCCTCTTGATAACCAATGATCTCGTACTCCATGGACGCATAGCCCTTGGTGATGGTTTTGAGTTTGTCATAAAAGTCGATGACCATCTCGTTCATGGGTAAGCGGTAGTTGAGCATCACCTTTTTTTCGGTGAGATAGTCCAAACTGATTTGCGAGCCACGTTTGGACTCACACAACTTCATGATGGAGCCAATGTACTCCGCTGGAGTGTGGAGAGTGATCTTTACGCAGGGCTCTTCGAGTTTTGCAATTTTAGTGAGATCTGGAAGGTCCGTGGGGTTTTCGAGCTCCAGCTCTTCTCCCGTATTGAGAAAAACTTTATACACCACCGTCGGAGCCGTCGTGATCAAATTGAGATTGAACTCTCGCTCCAAGCGCTCCTGCACAATTTCCATATGCAAAAGGCCCAAGAACCCGCAGCGAAATCCAAAACCCAAAGCCGCCGAAGATTCTGTCTCGTAGGTTAAACTGGAGTCATTGAGCGTGAGTTTTTCGAGGGCCACTTCTAAGTTTTTAAAATCTGTGGAGTCCACAGGATAAATTCCTGCAAACACCATGGGCTTAACTTTTTGAAATCCCGAAAGAGGCTCCGTGGCTGGCTTTTTGGCGTTGGTGATGGTGTCCCCTACAGACACATCTTTGATACTTTTAATACCGCAGATGAAGTAGCCCACCTCGCCCGCTGTGAGCTCGGAGAGTTCAAATGCAGAGGGAGTGAAGTAACCCAGTTTTAAAACTTCGTACTGGGCTCCATTGGACATAAATTGAATGCGCTCGCCTTTTTTGACAGAGCCATCCATGATACGGCAAAGAACTACAACACCTTGATAAATATCAAACCAAGAGTCAAAAACCAAAGCGCGCAAAGGAGCTGTTCCATCGCCTTTCGGCGCTGGAATTTTTTTAACAACAGCTTCGAGGATGTCCGTGATACCGATGCGAGTTTTTGCACTGGCATGAATGATCTCCGAGCAATCAATTCCTATCCCATCTTCGATTTGTGCTTTGACACCTTCGGGATCTGCGGATGGAAGATCAATTTTATTGAGCACCGGAATGATTTCGAGATTGTTGTCCAAAGCCAAGTACACGTTGGCCAGTGTTTGCGCCTCCACACCTTGAGCCGCATCCACCACAAGAATGGCGCCTTCGCAGGCGGCGAGAGAACGAGAGACCTCGTAGCTAAAATCCACGTGCCCGGGAGTATCAATCAGGTTCATTTGATAGATTTGTCCATCGGAAGCTTTGTAATTGAGTCGTACCGTTTGGGCTTTGATGGTGATTCCACGTTCGCGCTCAATATCCATACTGTCGAGGACTTGCGCCTTCATCTCGCGATCTGAGAGAGCGCCGGTGGCCTGTATTAAACCGTCGGCCAGTGTGGATTTTCCGTGGTCAATGTGAGCAATGATTGAAAAATTACGTATCTTCGATGATTCCATGGGAACCACAGAAGATACACACAATTGCCGTGCTGGACAAATTAAATTAGCCGCCTGAATAAGGCGGCGTCATAGATCCTCAACTAGCGCGAAAAATAGTCTTTAAGAGCGTCGACTTTATTGAGTTTTTCCCATGTGAAGCTCTCTTCGTTGCGACCAAAGTGGCCGTAAGCTGCCGTTTTGCTGTAGCGAGGTTTTAAAAGGTCAAACTGCTCCGTGATTTGAGCCGGCTTCAAGCCCCAAATGGCTTTCACCGCGGCCGAAAGTTTTTCGGAGCTGACTTTGCTTGTTCCGTAATCATTCACCATCACGCTGACAGGCTCTGCCACACCAATGGCATAGGCCAACTGAACCAAACACTTCTCTGCAAGACCCGCAGCTACGATGTTCTTTGCGATATGACGAGCCGCATAGGCTGCTGAACGATCCACCTTGGAAGGATCTTTACCCGAAAAAGCTCCTCCACCGTGGGCACCGTGTCCACCGTAAGTGTCCACGATGATTTTACGACCCGTAAGACCACAATCCCCTTGAGGACCACCGATCACAAAACGGCCCGTGGGGTTGATGAAGTATTTTGTGTTTTTATCCAACCACTGGCTGGGAATGGACTCAGAGATCACTTGATCCATGATGAACTCTTTTAAGGTGGCATGGGTCACATCTTCGGAGTGCTGAGTGGAAATCACAACCGCATCCACACGCTTGGCTTTTCCATCCACGTATTCCACAGTCACTTGGCTTTTGCTGTCGGGACGCAAAAAGTTCACTTTGTTCTGTTTGCGCATGCTGGCTAGGTTTTGCATTAATTTATGAGAAAGCGAAATTGTCAAAGGCATGATTTCGGGAGTTTCGTTAATGGCGTAACCAAACATAATTCCTTGGTCACCAGCGCCTTGTTCTTTTTGCGCTCCGTCATCGACGCCCATAGCAATGTCAGGACTTTGTTTATCAAGAGTGGTGATGATGGCGCAGGTTTTGTAGTCAAACCCTTTGTCGCTGCTGTCGTAGCCGATGTTTTTGATCACATTGCGCGCGATTTCGGGAACACTGAAATTGGCTTTGGTGGTGATCTCTCCAGCCACAACACACATTCCTGTAGTCACGAGAGTTTCACAGGCCACGCGGCCTTTGGGGTCTTGACGTAAAATTTCGTCGAGAACGGCGTCACTCACCTGATCGGCGATCTTGTCGGGGTGGCCTTCAGAAACTGATTCACTGGTAAAAAGATAATTTTTCATCAAAACCTCACTGAAAATACGTGAGGTTCTTTGCTAACAGATGCCCAGGGTGCCGTCAATATGGACCTGGGCTGAGCCAGGGATTAACGACCACCACCAAAACGGGGACGTGCCGCAGGAGCCGCCTCTTGCTCTTCGAAATCAGCGAGTGGATCTACAACTTGTTCACCTGAGGTGCCACCAGATTGAGCAGCTCGCGACGCTTTGTACGCGCGAGTCTGACGCTGGCGAATGAGATCCGAGCGCTCTGATTTCAACGCTGTTAGACGAGCGCGCATTTCGTTATTTACTGTTGGAGCATTGTTTCTGATTTGGGCTTCGATATTTTGAATTTCGCGATTGAGTTGTTGCAAGCGAGCTTGCTCCGCATCCACCGCTGGGGCTGCCGTGCCTGCCGCTGTTTCGGCCTGACGCTGTCCCTCGATGCGGGACTGCGCGTATTCCTGATAAGCGCTGATGGTTTTTCTTTGAGATAAACACTGCGCGATGCTCTGTTCAATATTTTGTGGGTTGGCAAAAACGTCGCTCTCATTTTGAGCGGGGCGGAAGACTCCGTTTTCATCTTTGCTCAAGCGAACAGATGTGATGGCTGTCACCACGTTTTGTCGCAAATTCCCATCTGTGAATTGTTCGCCTCGGGACTCGAGAATTAAAAGCACGTCATTGCAATCATTGGTGTCGATACAAACCACACGACCCACACCGTTTACTTTCACTTGTCCATTGACGAGATCAGCTTCGCGAAATGGAGGAACACTGATTTGTCGAGGGGTGCAGTTTTCAGAATTGCGATCAAGAATTGTTAATTGCATGGACAGCATGCCAGGGACTGTTGAATTTTCTGTTTGCATGGAAAAGACTTCGGCTTGAACACCTTGAGTGTTGGTCTTGAGCTCTTGGCTCTCTTCTGTTTCACTCAATTGGGAGAATGTATCGTCTTTGGCAAGCATCTCGAGGGCCATTTGCTCGGAGGAGAGATTTAAATCTCCGCCGCCGCCGCCACCAGGTCCACCGGCACCGGTCACCGGGCGATAGGAATCTTTATTAGAGCAAGCACCGATGGCCAACGACAAGCAGGCTAGTGTGATAAGTAATTGTTGTTTCATGATTTGATCCTCCCAGGACTTCAAAAAAATATTAAAAATGTCTCCGGAAGTCATAAAAGCAAAAGCAAGGCCACTTTTAAACGCGATTCGCTGGCTTTAAAATGCACAAGAGCCCTGAATGGGCTCTTGTTAACAAGGCTTCAACAATTTTGGTCACCTCAGTTTTTAATGCGTAAGAAACTGTTGAATCATCGACAGCATCGCGCCGTAATCTTTGTTCATTCTTGGAACAGCAATTGATCTGTGCTCCACTGAGGGATCTTTCAAAGTACGATAATCCACATTTTCCATATCATACGTCAGTTCGCGGTTGTAATTGGCATCAATGGTGGGGTCGACTTGCAAATCAATCAAAAGCGTTGGTGTTTGCGCCAGACGGTCTTTAACAAAACCATAATCACCGTCTCCGTTTTCACTGGGAAGGTCGCGTAAATAGCTTCCCCACTCCGCCACTTCTACACCGGCTTTTGTAGAAGTGTATCTGTCTTTGCCCAAACCGACAGAGTCCAAAATCCAGCCAGAAATACCAAATGTGGATGCCATGTAAGATATTGTTTCGATCTTGGGCTGAACTTTGAGTGCGGGGGTTAACAGAATCAATTGGCTCACAGACTCTGTAACACCTGTATGAACTGCTGCCAGTCCTCCAGCAGAATGTCCCAGCACCACAACATGACGACCAAGAAGCTGTGCCATAGTATGATAATCATCCAATTGGTGGATCCAATCTTTGTAGTCTACAAAATCCAACTCATTTCGTCGTCTCTCGTAGTGTCCGTCAAGTCGGGCGTTCACCACATTGAAGCCCATTTTGTGAAGATCTCTTGCTAAAAAACGCGTGTCGCGCGGAGAATTCATAAGCCCATGGTAGATCACAACCACGCGGTCAGTTTTTATAGGCCCATTGGAATCATGATGAATTAAAAATTCTGTCTGATGAGACGCTGGAACACCCTGCTGCTCCTCGGAAGTTAAATGATTTTGAAGTCGCGACAAGGCGTCAGAGGAAATAGCAGACGCGGTTCTTATTTTTGTGAAAAATGAAGAGCATTGGTAGAACGCCTGCGCTGGCGTTACCAGCGCGAAAAGACCAATCACAGACATGAGTTGAATGAAATGTTTAAAAGAAGCCATTGCCGATGTAATTGTATGGCAGATCAAAATCATCATCGTTACCGATAAGGCTTGTGGAATCGATCATAAAAATAACATCTGCTGCCGATTGAATTGTTTGAACAGGCTTAAGACAGTATTGAAAATCGTTGGCGTAAGCAGGAACTTGCAGAAGTGAATCATTGTCGGCGATGGTGGGAATGTAAGAGTCTGTTCCTTGAATGTTTTTTAGAATCACAGGCACAGCTCCACGTACAAGGCCCGTGGAAGAAACAACCGAGCTTGGAGTTTGTGTCATAGTTAAGTACAAGTAGTCACATTTTTTAGTACTTGAGTTGAAGCGAAAGCATTTGGCTTCACCGAAGTCTTCAATCATAAATTTACTATCGGGTCGTGAGAAGATGGTGGTGTTTACATCATAGCTTCTGTAAATCGCCTGTGAACAGCTGTCGGCTGTTTCGGCAAAAGACAATGTCACAGTCACATCGGCCTTGGATCTTTCTTGATCTTTATAACGAATGTCTACATTAATACCGATGGTTTCACGGCGAATGGCGCGACTGGAGGAGCTATTTAAAGTCTGTGCATGTTGAGCACTGGTTTTTGCGTAAAAAGCATCGGCGCGGGCTTCGAACTCTTCAGGGAGTGGATTGGACCCCTGGGGCGCTCGAAAAGGGATTCCGTCTTCTTGGTTTCCACAACCAACTAAGATCATGCTTGCTATGATTAGTATGATTCCGTTTTTAAGCACAGGGCCTCCCATAACCTTTGGGAGAGCAAAACCGAGACCACCCTAGGCCGCTTATATTCGTTTTGGCGGCAGGGGTGACATTTTTGGCTTTACACTCTAGAGGAGAGTTCCCACAAGATCCCCTGCGCTCGACTCCGAAAGGGTCTCTAGAAATTGAATAAACGCATCGTGGGCCCGCAGCACCCCGCGCCCCTTGGAGTTCAAGCGCAGCACGTATTGGCCCTCTTTAAAGTCATGCTCGTAAAGTACAAACATTGCCCATTGCGCCAGCTTGAGGCGGCCTGAACTTAACTTTCCAGTTGCGATGGCATCGGCGATCTCCTCCTGAAAGGTGTAGTAGGTCTTCAGAGGAGCATGGGCTGAGTCTACGGTTTTTGCGATCTCTTGGTAAAACTGATCGCGATGATCTTTGAGATCTTTCTCCGTAGACGCTGCCACGTTGTATTTCTGGGCACAGGTTGGTGCAGGCCGCTGTCTCCAGGTCAGCGCATGCTCTTTGTCCGTGTAGCCCGAGCGTCCGTGGAAATTGTGACTGCCAATCAGGTTCCATCGATAGACGGAGGTTTTTCCACCGGATTTGGGCTCCACTTGGCACTTAAACGAAGCTCCTTTAAAGTGAATCATATGGCCGAAACCGATGTTGGCAAATTGAACGTTGAACAATGTTGGGTATCTCTCAAGCATGGCCCGGGTCCAACGAGCCATCACCAAGCGAATGGCTTTAGAGCCCGCATCACTCACAAAGATGCTGTTGGTGACAAGCTCTACCCGAACTCCCCGTTTAAGAGCTTGCTCGATTTTCAAACGAAATCCAGTGCTCATTTCGCTGTACGCAGTTTCGATATAAATGAGTTCTTTTTCGCGCTCGATGGCCTGATACATTTGGTGTCGCACGCGATCTTTCGGCCGCATCCAGGTTGTTGTTAAAAAATCCCAGCGGAAAGCGCCATCAATAGAAGCACCCGAAACTTTTTGCGAGTCCGTCCAGAGAGTGGGCTCTGGGATCAAACGATCATGGTCGTTCAACTCCACATAGTTTGTATTTTTAGAGGTGCGCCAACGAATGGGCACATAGTACTCAAGCCCATGCTCACTCACCGCCTGAGGCATAAAGATCCACAGAGGATTTCCCCAGCCTTCCACCGTCTGATCGTTGAGTCTGACAAAGTTGAATTCGTAGTTGTAGTCTTTTTTGTAAATATAAATTTTGGGTTTCAGCTCTAAAGGATCTTCGGTGTCGCTGTTGGTCCAAAGCTGTTCGAAGGAGTTTTGAGCTTTTGCAAAAATGATTTTTTCTTGTGGATTTACGTGGTGCGAACACACCAAGACATCGGCATCCATAAAGGCGGGATCGTCGTGATGACGATTCCACGTTAAATAATGATCGCCTAAGTTACGACCTCCCACAAACATGCAGGACTTCCCAGCGTTCGACACCCAAAAGAGCTTGCGGTGATTCAAACGGTTGAACACGCGAATACCATTATAAAATGGTCCAAGACGCGGATGTCGTTGAATCTTTTTAACAAGGGTGTTTAGGAAAACTTTTGTACGTTCGGCATCCAAATCATTAAGAACCGTTTGATTGAGAGCGAGGTCGCGAATTTTTTCTAGGGCCGTTTGCAACGTTTCCACTTTTTCTTGAGACCCTTCAGCTCGCAAGTACTCAAAAATGGTGGAGCGTAAAATCGATTTAAAAATATCTTTGAGCCGAGTGACATCGTCTTTGGCTTTTGAGGTGATCGTTTGAAAATGCTCATCGAGAATGTCGTTAAAATCATCGCGCATGTTTTCGAGGGCCCAAATGTTGGACAAGCGCTCGGACAAATAGCCGAGTGTGGCACTCGTCGTTTTGTGCGGCAGCATGGGGATCACGAGAGGCTTGGTGACAAGCACCTGAAACTCATCGTCAGGAATAAAGTTATGAATGCGAACTTCCACTCCGCAGTTGGTTAAAATTTGATACATCTCTTCGTTGTACTGATAGTGAAGACTTCCGTTAAATGGATCCAACACTCCAGGACGACTTCCCGTTTTGCTATCGGGCATCAACTGAACCTTCACTCCTCGCTTGGCTGCTAAACACATGTGAGCCGCGAGCAAACGAGTGGACTCGCCATTTTCGTAAACAAAGGTCATAATTTTTGCTTCGGCCCCCGCAGGCAGTTGATCAAGCAGCTTCAAACGCGCCATCAGCGCCTCTTCGTTGTGCATAAAGATCTCGGGACTCTCGTATTGAGCAATGTACTCGTCAAAGTCGGCAGAGGTTTTTTGCAAGCTGGAGTGTTGGATTTTCGCATGACTGAGATTTGGCGTTAGAAATAAACCGAACAGCTGTAAAAAAAAGAGACACCCTAAGTTCTTACACGACATCCTAGCCTCACTTTATAAAGAGATATAAACAGTTAAGAGCAATCGTAGTGCCACAGTTTTTGGAGAAGAGAAAAGACTGCATCATCACTCTGCAGCCTTTTCAAATGTTGAAGTTGAAGATCTTTACTAATTACATTTTTATGGAGCTGCTTACAATTCCTTGGCAGGAACACCCGCCACGGCTTTGCCGGCAGGAACGTCTTTCGTGACGACGGAGTTGGCTCCGATTTTGGCATTGGCGCCGATGGTGATGGCGCCTAAAACTTTGGCTCCCGCGCCCACCATAACACCGTTTTCAAGAGTGGGATGGCGTTTTTTATGAGCCAATGAAACACCGCCCAAGGTGACGCCGTGATAGATCATGCACTCATCGCCCACGATGGCGGTTTCGCCAATCACAATTCCAGCTCCGTGATCGATAAACAGTTTTTTACCGATCTGCGCGCCAGGGTGAATCTCAACGAGAGTGATCCAACGAGAGAGCTCGCTGACTAAACGGGCAATAAAAAAGAAGTGAAGTTTATAAAAAAAATGAGCAATGCGATGAAAAAAAACGGCCTTGGGCCCTGGGTATAAAAGCAGCACTTCGAGGTAGGATCGCGCCGCTGGATCATTTCTGCGATACACCTTTAAAAACTCGATCATTCAGACCACTTATTTCCTTTTACGTAGAAATTTCTCTCAAAGAGTTGCGAATACAAAGACCATGGCTCATCCCCTTGTGTCAATGACATCGCGGTCTGAATCGAATCAATTTTGCTGTCCATTTCGTCGATCATCCACAGAACATAGGCCTCTAAAGTTTGTGGCAATTTGGGCGAACCATATTCATGTTTTCCGTGGTGACTCAGAATCATGTGCTTGCATATATCTTTGAGATCAGACGGGAAATTAAAGATGGACTGCGTCTTTTTTTCGACAAGTTCACAAGCCATGAGCATGTGGCCCAGAAGCCGACCACGGTCTGTGTAGCGGATGCCGCCTTCGTCAATTTTAAGCTCCCAAATTTTTCCAATATCGTGAAAAATTGCCCCGTAAATCAAAAGGTCCAAGTTGATCTGCGGATAATTTTTACAAACCAATTGTGCCAACTTCACCATAGATAAAATATGTTCCAAAAGACCACCAAATTTGGCGTGATGAACAGACTTCGCTGCTGGCGCCACGAGCAAAAGAGGCTTGATGGTGGGATCGCTTAGCACGCCAAGAATGAGGGTTTTGAGAGGTACGCTTTGCACTGTCTCAGCGATCTTTACAAGCTCCAGGTAAGACTCCTCTGGGTGTGACTTTGACGATTGAATATAATCTTTGAGATCCACTTCACCTTCAAAACGCTCAATTTTATGGATCACAATCTGTTTGCGATTTTGATAAAGCTGAACAACGCCTTTGACCAAAATGATATCACCCGATTCGAACTGCCCGCCGATCTGATCCACATT
>JACCDR010324129.1_pt1 | contig 10063 bp, 19 predicted proteins | sample 7446431 | NCBI WGS metagenome assembly JACCDR01 (sample SAMN15323443, study PRJNA562643) | freshwater metagenome | isolation source: river surface water | place: USA:Blue River Watershed | collected 2017-08-17 | reverse complement strand
GCGCAAGGGCGTCTCGCGGCGCGGGGGTAGTTGGGACGGCCAGGTCAGCGGTGACCACCACGCACCGAGCGGCGCTTGCACCACGCGGCGAGGCGCGTGCCGAAAAAGACCAACGAGCAAACGGCGCAGCACAGCCAGAACAAGAGAAGGCCGATCGCGCCGAAGATGTCGCTGGGCGTGAGGATGAAGATCGTGTCGGGCATGCGCCACGCAGACGCGTCGCCACGCGGCGACCTTCCAGGCTCACGTGCTCGGGATGCCGATGATCGTGATCACGGCGCGCTGCGTCTGCACCTGCCAGCCCGAGGCGCGCATGAGCTCGATCGCCTGCTCGACAGCGCGACTGGTCTCGCCTTGGCTCAGGCCGGCCGTGGTGGTCGGCAGCGCTGCGGCATGGCGGTAGCAGACGGTCGCTCGGGGCACGGGCGAAGCGCCATCGCCCAGCTGATCCGGAGCAGGAGCATCGAACGGCACGGGGACGGTCGCCGCGGTCCAGCGAGCCGCGAGCGCCTCGGCCACCTCGCCGATCTTGGTCTCGGACGACTTGGCCTCCCTGGCGTGGCGTTGATTGGGCGTCATGAGCCGAGTCTGGAGGGCGAGGCCGAGCGCGTCAACGGGGCCGGGTAGTCCGGCGGCTCTGCTCACTTGGTCGGAGCCGCCGGACGCCCGGAACGCGAGGCCGAGCCGCGCGCGGAGCTGGGGGCTCGAGCGGGAGCCTGCCCGCCGTCATGACCTTGCCAGCGCTCGCAGTATGCCCGCATCGACTCGGGCACACCAGCGCGCACGTCCTCGTGTCCGGCGTAGAGCTCGGCGAGCGCCCGCGCGCCGAAGCAGGCGAACACGATCGAGGCGAGCGGCTGCGCGCCGTAGGTCTGCCGGATGCGCTCCGGCCAGCGCGCTCGCGAGGCGCTTGACCGCGACCAGGATCGCAGCTCTCGCCCGACCTGCAGCACGGCGCTCGCCACCATGTCGCCGTGGCAGGGCCTCCCAGGCGCCACGCCGAGAAGCGCACACGGAGCCGCGGGCCGCTCGACGCACCAGCACGCGAGCGTGCACGAGCTCGCCGCCGAGCCGACCGGGAACACGCGATCGGTGAGCTCGACGATGGCCCCGACGACTCGCTCGTCGAAGTCCACGATCGACCGCGCGATGTAGAGCCGGTAGAGCCCGAGCGCGGCGTGGCCGTGGTCCTTGACCGTGAAGGGGTTCGAGAGCGGGCTGCGCTGGAGCGCGCCGTTGGCCCTCCCGATGTAGACCGCGCCATCGGGCACGACGTGCTCGCGCCCGGTCATGCTGATCAGCTCGAACACGGGGCCTCGCCGGCGCCGTCGAGCTCGAGCTCGCGGCGCATGCAGTCGAGCCACTGGCGCGCAGGCGTCAGCCCGAGCGCCAGTTCACGCAGCCCCACGTCGAGCAGCCGGGGCGAGATGAACTCGCCCCTCGTGTTGGCCGGGTGCTCGGCCGCCAGCGCTCGAAGCTTGTCGAGTACCTCGTCGACCCAGGGGGCCCCGCAGATGTCCTCGCCAGCCATGGCAGCGGCGCGGATCGCCGGCCACGATCGCCAGCCTGGCGGCGGCACGTCGAGATGCTCGGCCAGCTGCCGCTCGCGCTCGATCTCCTCACCGAGAGCCTCGGCTGCCGCGCACGCCTCCCAGAACAAAGCGAGCGTGGCCTTGGCCCACGGGTAGAGGCGCTCGAGCTCGACGCCCTGCCGCCGGTGCGAGGTTCGGAGGTCGGCAAGCGTGGCCCCGCGGCGGAAGATCGTCGCGAGACGGTTATGCATGTGGGTCAGCTTGGGCATGATCTTGTCGATCAGCCGCACCAGCTGAGCCTCGCGCGTGTCCTGCCGTTCGTAGAGCTCGAGCAGCCGGAGCGTGTTTGTTCCGGCCAGCTCGACGCGAAGCCGGTCGAGCGCCGCGGCCTCGCGCGCGTGCTTGTCGAGGCGCTGCTCGTCGGTCAACCCGAAGGCGGTGTCGGTGTCGGAGGCGTAGACCTCGACGAGGTCGTGGACCTGGACGAGCCCGCAGCAGATCAGCGGGTCGAGGCCTTCAACGCGCGCCTGCTCGAGCACGACCAGCGACAGCATGTGCGTGTGGGTCGTGTCGGACTCGGGCGTGTAGCCGTCGGCGTGAGCCGTAGCGCGCGTGACGAGGCCGAAGCTCAGCGAGAGCCCGGCCAAGGTGATCGCGGTGTCGAGCTTCATCGTCGCTTCTCCATGCGCGCAATCGTGACGCGAAGCCCAACGAGGCGTGCGTGCAGCCAGCAGAGCATGATCACGGTCGCTTCCTCCGCTCCGAGTAGCTGTTGCAGACCTGCGCGGCCGCGTAGTTCTCGGCGCACGCGCCCACGCAGTAGAGCTCCGCGGGCACGAGCCGAGCCTTCTCGGCAACCTTGTCGCGGGCCCTCGAGAGGGCGTCGGCGAAGGGGTCGTCCGCGGTGAAGGAGGTGACGTCGATCGAGTAGATCGGGTCGTCGAAGCGGTCGGTCGGGATCTCGTCGGTGTCGTGCCGGCGGAACGTGAAGGACCACCGCGGGCGACGCTCCGGCTCGCAGTCGGGGCGCTCGGGCTTGGGCGACCCTGGTTTGGGCCTGGGCTTCATGACGCGTCCATCTCCCACACGAGCGCCTCGACGTCGTCACCAGCCCGCATGTGCGCGATCAGATCGTCGCCACGGTCGGAGTGCCACTCGCTCCAGCCCTCGGGGTCATCGGGGTCGAAGACCTCCAGGCCCGAGGAGAACGCGTAGTCGGGCTTGATGTTGTTGTCGAGCTGGAAGCGGTCGTATACCCAGAGCAAGTGCAGCATGTTGGCAGCCTCGCGCACGTCGGCGACGCGGTGCCGAAAGGCACTCATCGGGACCTGCGGGATGTGCCAGACCCGAAGGTCTCCACGGTTGGGCTGGTCGGTCATGCCAGCTCCACGCCTGCGTCGCGCAGACGATTCCAGGGGACTCCGAGCGCGGGCCTGCAGCGGTACTGCGTCCACGTCGACACGCCGCCGTAGTCGCGCAACACGTAGCAGTGCTCGCCCATCGCCAGCGCCTGCTCGATCGAGCACGATCGAGGGATGGATGGCCGCTCGCCGCGGTCGCGGCAGCACGCGATGCTGGCCTCCGGCGTCGAGCGAAGCTCGAGCAGATCGCCGAGGCCGAGCAGTGGCTGCAACTCGGCGACCGAGAAGTAGTGCTTGGCGAGCACGTCGAGCAGCGCGTCGCCGTCGTGGTGCACGAACACGCCCGTGACGAGGTGGCCGGACTGGTGGCAGATGAACGCTTGGGTTCCCATGACCTCACTCGACACGCGAACGCACCGACTGATTCCGAACGACGCGCGCCAGAGGTTGCTCGACCAGGCGAGCCGCCTCGTCTGCATTCCGAAGCTCGCGGACATGCCGGCCCTCGAACGCGGCGCGCTGCTCGAAGGTCATGCCGTGGAGGCGCACTCGGTATCGAGAGCGCGCCTCGATGGCGATGCGCTCGGCAAGCAGATGCACACGGAGGTCGGCGAGGTCGATCATCGCAGTGCCTCGGTCGCGCGGTAGCCCGTCAAAAAACCCGCGGACGCGATGCGATCGACGCGGCGGGCGGGCCACTCGTCGCACGCGATGGCCGTGACATCGCGCTTGCCTGGCTGCAGGTAGAGCATCCTCGTCGGGTTGCGGCGCGGCAGCTGGAGCGCACGCCGACGTGCGCGCTGGTCCACGCGCCGCAGCTCCGTTTCGAGCTCTGGTATCGAGTGAAGCCTGGCATCGCCAAGCCACACTGCAAGAAGGTTGTCGGAGGAGGAGATCAAGCCATCATCTCGCGCTTGTAGGTATGCTTGCAGTGATCCCCGAGCCGGGTCTTTCGCGCCCCAGAACCGCGCGTGGCGGATCGCTCGCTCGAGCGCCTCCCGTTCGGGCATCACGTAGCGTTGACGTTGCCGACGGCCCGATGGCACGACGGTTGGCTTGCGCTGCCGAGGGACGTAGCGGCAGCGCACCAGTTCGCGATGTTCGGACCTGGTCATGCTGCTCGCACGCTCGCTCGCTATCGTCCATTCCGCCAGCGCTACATCGTCCAGCTCTCGACCGAGCTTGGCTCGACGCCAGCAGCGATGTCGGCGGCGACCTTCGCGATCGGCAGGCTCCGCTTGAACGTGTGTCCGATGCGCTGCTCGACCGCGACGTACTCGGCGAGCAGCTCGGGGTGCAGCTTGCCAGCGATCTGCAGCGCGGCCTCGGGCGCGTAGATGCAGAACACGCAGCTCGCCCGCGGGAGGCTAGCCGCGTAGGCCGGATGCACGGGAGCGCCGCTGGCTCGGACAGCATCCCAGACCTGCGCCTCGCTCCACCCGTGGAGCGGCAGCCACATGTCGATCTGCTTGCGGCTGCTCGAGCCTCGGGCGCCGGCCTTGAAGGGCTCGAGCTTGCTGCGGCCAGGGCTCTCCTCGGCACGCAGGCCAACGCAGTTCAGGACGCGCACCGGCGGCGGCACGACGCCTCGCTTGCGAAGCGAGGTGAGGTGTTCGGCGATGGCCTTCAGCACTCGCTTTCGCTTCAGCCGACCTCGCTCGCGCCGTTGCAGGGCGACGAGCAGATCGATGTTGGTCTCGCCGTCCAGCTCGGCAAGCAACTTGCGGGTGCCCAGGCGCCCCAGCACGTCCGCGCGAGCGATGGCCACCGACCGTCGGTCCGCTCGTACGTCGTCGGCCATCTCGGTCATGAGCGCGAGCAGCTGCTGGCGCTTGTGGTCCGCCGTGCAGTAGCGCGTCGATGGGGTGGGCCACTTGCCCATCTGCGCGACGTGGTCGAGCAGGTCGCCCTGCGAGCGCGCTCGCACCTTGAAGCGCAGGCCGGCGAGCTCGGCCTGGCGCCTGGCGATCTCGAGAGTGCCGGGCCACTCGACGCGCCCGAGGTCGGCGTGGGCGACCACGCCACGGTCGAGCAGCCCTCGCTCGCGCAGCAGCCCGGCGATGTAGAACACCATCGCCTGCGAGTCCTTGCCGCCGCTCGAGCTGATCTCGATCACGTCGTAGCTGGCAAGGTCCGGGATCTGGTCGGTCATGGCTGGGCTGCCTCGTCGTGGTGCATGGGGATGATCCATGGACGGCGCGCGGAGCTGATCATCGTGATCGGCCCACCCGTCCATCCCCGGCCCGTGTTGGGATCGCGCGTCAGCCAGATCAGGCCGAGAGCCTCGAGCCGCCGCAGCGTCGACACGAGGACGATGCCGAAGACCTCGCGATTCCAGATGTCGGTTCCGCCGAGCTTGAGCAACGTGATCTCGCCGGCGCGCTGGCGCGGACCAGGCCGCCTCCGAACGAGGCGCCGAAGACGGCGGACTGCGGCGGGAGCCGAGCCGTCGACGGGCATGACCTCGACATGGTTCGACAACGGGCGCCGAACGAGGACGTCGATCGGGTACCCGCCTGACCGCTGCAAGAGGCCGAGCACACCGAGCGGACCGACGCGTCCGGCTTCGACCTCGCGGTTGTCGAGCGCCCGAAGGAAAGCGCGCGTGTGGGCGTCGGACTTGCGGATCGGTGTCGCGTTCACGCTTCACCAACCTCGCCGGAAGCCCCTGTATTCCCGGCCGATCGTGCCGATCGGAGCCGATCGACCTCGAGCTCGAGCTCGCGGATGCGCTCGGCGGCGCGCGCCTGCTCGTCGGGGGTCGCAACGCCGAGGATGAGCAACTCGAGAAGGAACTCTTGCATGGTGATCATGTTGGCCCCTGCTGGTCGCCAAAGGCGCCGAGCGGCAGCCGCCAGCGGTCGACGATGATCGGATGGTCGTAGCTGGCCGAGAGCGCCATGGCTGCATGCTCGGACGTGTAGGGGTAGGGGTTGCCTGCGTCGGCGATGACGGGCAGCGCCTGCTTGCGCTTGATCGTGACGCCGAACGCGGCCTCGTAGCCGGCGATCTTGCCGAAGCGCGCGTGGTCGAGCGCGCGGCCGGTCGCAAACTGGTCAGGGCCGCCGAAGATGCAAAACATGCAGGACGTGCGACCGAAGCCCACGAGATAGGCTGGGTGCGGGGCGATTTGCCAGCGCGCGATGATCTGCCAGACATCGCGCTCGGACCACGCATGCACGGGGCGCCAGCGGTCCACGTGGCGGCGCACTTCTTTGGCCTCGCGCGTGTCGCAGGCGTCGGGCTCGAACTCCGCATACTTGGCCCGCGCCGAGCTCTCGGCCGCGCGCTCCCCCGAGACAAGCAGCGTGCGTGCGTTGATGAAGCGCGCTTGCCCGTTGATGGCGCGGCGGCAGACGTCGATCTTCAAGTAGGCGCTGCACCAGCGGACCGTGAGGTCCGCGCTGACCTGGGGGAACTTGCGCCGCGTGGTCAGCTTGCCCCGCTTGCCGCCCTCCTGGCTGACCGTGCCGTCCGGGTTCTCCCAGCAGATCGGCTGCGTGCGCTCGCTGTCGCGCAGCATCTCGCGCTCGAACCCGCCGACCTTCCACGAGAAGTAGATGGGCAGGCCGAGCGCGCCGGCGAACGCCCGGCAGTAGGCCCGCGTGACCGGCCAGTCCATGAGCGTCGAGCCCTCGCGCCCGTCGACGTCGTGGTGCCAGAGCTCGATGCGCTCGCGCGGCACCCCGAGCTCGAGCAGGTGCAGCACGCAGGCGACGCTGTCCTTGCCGCCGGAAAACGCCACGATGATCGTAGCGTAGCTGGCGAGGTCCGGGATGTCGGTGCTACGGGTCATTCGTCATCCTCGCAGATCGTGCACGCGTGCACGATCTGCGCCTCTCCGCATTCGAGCGCGGTCTGATGATCACCGTTGGCGGGCACGGCCCACACCCACCTGATCGTCACCCACCGCCGCGGATGACGGGGGCACCGCTCTTTTTCGAGCGGGCCGAGCATCCGGCGTCCGGACGCCGATGGCTTTGCTGCGGCTATTCGCTCTGCGTCGGTCATGCTCCTACTCATGCTCCTACTCCGTGCTGGCTCAGCACCCACGCCCAGATCTTGGGCATGGCGCGCTGCTGCTCCGGCAGCAGCAGCTTGCGCGTGCGAACGCCGTTGATCTCGCCCATGCTCGGCTGCCCGTAGAGTTCGGCCGCCCATGCAGGCACTGGATCGTCCGCGGGGCAGTACGCGGGTAGCTCGATGCCGACTGCGGGGATTCCCTCCTCCGAGCACTTGGCCAGCAGCGAGCCTGCCGGGGCCGCGTGTAGCGTGCCCCATGCCGCGTCGAGCCCTGCGTCGCCGAGGATGGTCTTGGCGAGCGCGAGGCTTGACCCGCAGTCGGCGTGGCAGAGCTTGGATTGCCAGCTCAGGTCCGGTGTGTCGGCCACGTGAAGGTCGAGCACCTGGGTGGCTTGCCGATCCTTCGCCCTGCTGCGCGGGTGCGCATAGCTCCGGATGACCTCGCGCCACAGCGTGTCCTCGACATCGTCGAACGGCGCCCGCTCAGCCCACCTGCGGTTCATGTCGTGGAGCAGGCGGAGCTCGACGTCGAGCTCCGCCTGGTGGTACCTGAGCTCGGGCTCGGCCTCGATGCGCAGGCGCTGCGCGCGGACGCTGTCCATGTAGGCCTGGGGCCTGACCCATCGACGACCGTCGCGGAGCCCCTCCGGGTTCGCACAGCGGATGACGGTCAGGCTGCCGCGCTGGACCTTGAGCAGCGCATCCACGCAGCCTGACCCAAGTCCGAGCAGCCACAGCGGGCCGGCAGCCTCGTCACCGTGCTGGCCGGCGATCAGCACGGTGCGAGGGCCGGGCATGCCGGAGCTGGCCACGAGCACCTCGACGTCGGTCGGGCCAACGAGGAAGCGGTCTACGGTCGTCAGGTCGGTGGACCACTCTTGAATCTTGCGCACAAACACTTCATAGCGCGCAATATCACAACGCGCAACGTACATCGCTGCGCGTTGTATCGGCTACGATCAGCACATTGCTCACGAGGTCGAAGCGCCCGAATGGGTCGCGATCGAGCACGACGTGGGCGACGCGGCTGATCCCGAGCATCCGTGTGGGCCCCGCGATCCGGCCGGGCTCGCCCCGCACGAGCACGCGGGTGCCGATCTCGTCGAGCTCGGGCCTCATGCTGGCCCGACCTTCACGATCACGTTCAGCGTCTCCGCATGGTTGCGAGCGCGCCTGCGCCACCAGTCCAGATCCCATGGCATCCAGACGAGCAACCTCTCGCCGCTGTGCGTGACGATCTCGGTCGACCAGTAGCGCTTCCTCGCCGACCTGACGATGCCGTGGCGCCACAGCTGGTGCGCAAGACGGTCGAGATCGAGCGCGCTGCTGCCCTCCGTGTACTCCAGATCGATCCCGCACCAGGATGCGCGCACGGTGACGACCTCGTGCATGGTCACGCTCATGGAGAACGTTGGCCGGCTGGCGTAGAGGCCGACAGGCGTGTCGGCCAAGACCTTGCCGGCTCCATCGCGCACCAGAACCTCGGAGCCGACGGCCTCGGGCACGAGGGGAAAGACGAGCGGAGCCAGCTTGTCCGCGGCGGCCTCGGCAAAGTGCTCGGCAGAGAGGCCTGCGCAGTCCACCAACGCCAGGCCGCGACCATCGACCGTGAGCTCGACCTGCACCCATGTCTCGGTCTCGGACGCGCTGACGATGGTCTTGGCGCTGACGCGCGGCGGCACGAGCCGGCCTGACCTGTCGATGCCTGGGACATCGAGGTCGATGAGGCCGAGAAACTGGCCGAAGCTGCGCATAAAGCTCATCGCCCGCCCTGCCTTGCCCGGTCCATGAAGGGACTTCGACCGGCTTCGAAGTCGAGCAGGTCGTCGTCGTCGTCGTGCGCAGGGGTCAGGCGGCGGCGGTAGAGCGCGGTCGTCCCTGCCGGGACCGGCGCGTCGTCGGCACGGGCGGGTGCTTCGCTCGCTGGCTCCGGGTCGGCGAGCTCGAGCTCGAGCTCGATGCGCGACGCGCTTGCTTCCCAGCGCGTCGCACCGCCGGTCTTGCAGGCGAGCACCAGCCCGAGCTCGGCGAGGCGGCCGAGCGACAGCATCACGTTCCGCTTGCTGGTCTTGAGCTTGGCCGCGATGACACCGTGCGTCGATGCACCAGCTACTCGCAGGTACGCGAGCACGGCTCGGTCGCGCGCGATCGAGTCCTTGTTGCGCGCAGACATTGGGCTCACCCGAAGAACGTGGCGATGTAGTCGAGCGCCGAGCGGCGCGTGTGGCAGTTGCAGAGGAAGTCGACGAGGGTCGCGTCCTCGCCCTCCTCGCCGAGCGGGGTGCCGGTGGGAATGTGGCTCAGCAGCTCGGCCAGCATGCCAGCGGCCACGTCGAAGGGCTCGAGGCTGTCCGGGTCGATGCCGGCCGTCGCGGCGGACAGGAAGATCTGCACGTCGGTGCCGTCGCCGTCGACGACCTCCCAGACGAAGCCGGGGCCACAGATGCGCTCGAGCTCGAGCTTGACGGTTGCCTTGTTCTCTTGGTGGCTCATGGTGCTCCCACGCCCGCGCTAGGTTTGGGATTCCCGACTTCGATCATCGCTCGGCGCGACGGTAGCGTCCGCGCGCGACGACCTCGAGCGTGCCGTCCTTCACCCACGCCCGGACCCACCGCCCGGCGATCACGGAACCGACGCGCCTCTCCTCGGTCCAGCACGCCGCGGACTCGGGCCCGTTGCCGATACCTTGCGTCAATGGTGCGCGCTCGTGCTGGCGCTGCACCTTGCCACGGATACGCTCGTGGACGAGCCTGCGTGCCCGCTCGAGTGTGACCCCGTGTTCGCGGGCGGTCTTGCTGCCGAACGTCCGCAGCAGAGATTGCCGGACGCTCGACGGGATGATGTAGCCGAGCTTGTCGACGATGACGACCATGGTGGCGTGACGCGCGGTCAGGCGTGCATCTTCCAGCTACGAGCGAGCGTGCCGCAGTCGCGTTGCCTTCCAGCGTCCGTCGGCGATGACGATGCGCTCCCGCGTGCGCTCGTACTCCGCCGACAGCCTCTTCGCCTCTGCCCACTGGCCCGCCCGCTCCGCGCGGTCGATCATGCGGTCGAGCACGAAGAGCTCGGCGACCGGCGCCCCGAGCTCGAGCAGCGCGTCGGTGAGCATTTCGAACTCGGGGTACGTGACCTCGATGATGGAGCCCG
>JACCDR010084060.1_pt1 | contig 10063 bp, 14 predicted proteins | sample 7446431 | NCBI WGS metagenome assembly JACCDR01 (sample SAMN15323443, study PRJNA562643) | freshwater metagenome | isolation source: river surface water | place: USA:Blue River Watershed | collected 2017-08-17 | reverse complement strand
TTCGATATGATGGTGTGCAACTAGACGGATCAGAAATGTTTCTTTCGCAAAAAGCAAAAAACTTGTTTAAATTTATTCCTCCCGAGAAGGTCAACGAGGCGTTCACCGAGTTTGGTGGTTTCGAATGCGATTTCAATGACAAAATGTGGGGATCTAAATGCACTCACCAACTAGAAAAAGGTGGGTGTTGGATATATAAAAATATACCCGACGAAAACAAAATTATAGACGACTTCATTTTTGTGGTTTGTGACCGTCATGACAGCAAATATCATTGGGACCAGTCCGGGTCATTTTTGGACTGGTGTCCTTTATTCATGGTTGGAACCAATGATAAATGGCAAACTCTGTTCTACAACATTAACCCTGACTGCCCCTTATATCATCGATTAATGGTTCGACTCGAAACAGACGAATCCGCTTATATTTATGTTCTCGATTGCACTCTTGAAAAAGCATGTCAATTGCTTGAATGTCTTTACAAATTGATCAGCAATGAAGAGATGAACACTGGGGATCGACCATATCCAATGGAAATATTAGTTAAAACTTTCAAAAATCAACTCTATTAGGGGTTAATGTTTTTTTATTTCGACACAAGCACAAGAACCTTTTTTATCCACCATTCATTAAAAAATGGCATTACCCATTTTGTATTTTTATAAGTGCAACAAGTGCGGATTTCACGCAAGTAGTCATAGTAATTGTTTACCTCCCTTTGATTGCTTTAAGCAGTGTGGTGGTCAAATCGTCTATGTACCAGGAGTACCTGTGATCAGAGACGAATAACATGGATTCAGTGGCTTTTGTGATGTGTAGCCTCCTGACTGGTGCTGTAATAGCTTTGATAATTAAACAATCAGAACTACAAGAAAAATACGATATCCTCGTTCACTCCCTCGACGATCGCATTGAAGACATCGCCGTGGCAGTGTCCAAGAGCACCCTGCGAAAGTCCAAGGGGCACCCGACTTACAAATTCTGTTTTAGGGGGCAAAACATGTCGTACTCTCTAAATCCCAAATTCATTTATTGGAAAGGACCTTTCTTTGTTAATTCGTATGAAAGAACCGTTATGGAACGAATTCAAGCGAGAAAAGCAGACAGCATCCTCGAGATGTATCGCATCGAAGAAGACGTCAAACAAGAGTTCTTAAAACTTCATCCAAGACAGGTGAATATCAGTGGTTTAGACAAGGGCGACTTGATACGCACTTTGTGGAACTACGCATCACCCGCAGTTGCGTTTCAGAATGCCGAAAAAGATCCTCCAGGATTTGATCTTCATGAAGCGATGGGGAATTACTCGGCAAGAAATGGATGTCTGGATTATGTGTGTGGGCGAGCCATCAAAACTAACATCGGAGAGGGTCTAGCGGACCCGCAAAGGTACAACGAGTATCACGGCGTGCTGCAATTCCAAAAAGCCGTTGACGCCTTGCGAAGGGAAAAAGAAAAAGAAAAAGAAAATTCTTAATCGAACAATTATAAAAACGTAATCAATAAATGAAGAAGTCCGTTCGCTTCCATCCGGTCGTGAACGACCGGGTCGTTCCACTCCAGAGACCGCCGTTGCCGATTTACGAAAACTACAACGCCGCGGAGCAGCCGCCCTCGCTGCGAGAAAGGCTGACGAAAAGATGGTACTTTGTGTTATTGGGCATGGCCATGCTCGGCGTCATCGGCTACGGCCTCTATAGCGTTCGGCAGAAGCTCACGTCAGGAGACGAAGAAGAAATCCAGGATTCTCCAAGAGAAAATCAAAACGCTCGCACAGCTAGGCCTCTGAAGTCCATCCTGAAGAAAAAATCAAAGCCTGGCAAGAAGTTCAACAAGCAGGACGAAATAGAGCGCATGCAGGCCGAAACGGAACGCGCCAAACAGGAAGTGATCGAGCAAGCACGTCAGGCCAGAGTTCACGAAATAGAAGCAAGCGTTACGAACATGCAGAAGCAGATCGAGGAGGCCGGGATGATGATCAAGCAGAACCAGGAGACCTTCAAGCGGAGGTTCGCCGACAAGAGCTCCGAGGCGGCCTCGATGGACTCCGACCAGTCGAGCTTCGAGCAGGACAACGGGTTCGACGCGTCTTTTATGCTCAAATCTCAGTTGGACGTGCAGAAGCACCAACAAGGCGAGCTGCACAAGCGTTTAGTGGAGGAACAACAGGATTTGAAAAAACAAATTCTTAATCTCATACAGGAACTACGGCATCTAGAGCCCTCGCACGGGATTCTACAGCTACTTGATCAATCAAAGCAAGCTACACAGTAGCTTTTTCGGATTTGCTGCTTCCAGGTCTCGGATCCTTCGAGTTTTTTATACGCTGCTGCGTATTTCACGAGTCGCTCGCCGGACTTTACGGAAAGATCAGGAAGTCTTCGGATATCGGAGTTGTGCCTCAAGTCCGATAATTTGATCGCGATCGCATCACAGTCGCACATGACGCGATCGATGTAGTCCTCGTACTCCTCGCCCTGTCTCTTGGTCATGATCTCAACGAGCTGCACGATTCTCGGACTGAACTCGTGATCGTCGGATATCCATGAAAGAGTCATGTGCGTATCTTCAATGAGATCGTGCATTGCCGCTGCTGCCATCACCTCGTAGCCTCGGTCCGCGACTCCCATCATCACTGCGATGCAGTGGAGCGCATAAGGGGCACCGTTCTTGTCCGGGATCTTTTCAAATAACTGCGTAGTGATGGCTAGGGCCTTTGCAAGGTGCTTCGCATTGGTGTCCATCACTGGAAGCAATGACATTGGTGAAATAATGGATGGTGAAAAACAAACCAAAAATGCTTATATGCGAGAGTTTTATTTACCACTCGATTCACAAAAAAATACATTTATTCGAAGGAAACAAGATTCAATGGAAGAGAACACCACCGTGGCCAAAAAGGCAAAAACAGAAAAAATAAGTATCAGTTATTTCTTGCTTTTAAAACAATTTAAAGAGAATAAACACTGCTTTAAAATCTATCACGACGAGGACTGGGAAGCCGCAGACCATTTGTTCGAGATGATGACGCAGGAAACAGATGAGGAGTTCGACATCCAGATGTCCGGACACATCTGGGAATTGCTCAGAGTGCTGAATTACCGCGAACGTCAAAAAGATTTTTTCGTAGAACTCATCGTCGATGTTCGACAATTGATGGACGTCTTGTTGTTTTCGAACGACGATGACGGTGGGATATATTTCAAAGGCTTCCCTGCAAGCGAGACTTCTCAAAAGCTCGCGGACAGGATCCTCAAATGGATCGAATCCCAGATAACCAGTAAGTCGCGAGGCTTGCGGTTCAAAACGAAAAAATCAATCAAGGGAGATGCTATTTATGTTTTTACCTATATGTGATTTAATCTTCTTCCTCGTTTTCATCTTCCTCGTCTTCGTCTTGCTCCGATTCAGGAGGATCGATCGGCCGATCATAGCACTCGACGTAGTTGCCTTCGACGTAGTTGTTCTCGTATGGGTCAGGATACCGGCTCTGAGTACCATCGTACAACACGTTTCCAGACTCGTCAATGGTAAGGGAATGGAACTTGTAGTCGAATTGTCGCGGAACGTACTCCCCCTTGGAAAGAATACGCCAAAGCCCGTTTACAACTTCAAATGGCGCGTTCTTGTGTAAGAACACATGACCCCAGTCCTCTTTTGAATCACATTGAAAATGCTCTTTATTTTTCAAGTAGAATTCGTGTCGTTCCTGGTCGTGCTTATACATGGGTTCGTCTTGGAGCTGCATATCGCAATCGGCGATGTGCTCATTCAAGTAGCGCCGAATAATGTCGCGTAACACAGCTATGTCTGTGTTGTAGAAGCAATAGGTGGATTCGTCTCTCCACTTGTAGTCATCGTTATACTTATTGATTATGAGTTGATGGATGTGCATTTTTTTATGACGATGATAATTTTTTCAATCATCCTAAGATGTGGTGCACACGCAAAGAAGAGAAAAAAGAGGAAACAATTGACGCCGACGAGTTGCATTTACAAAATACTCACAAATCGATCATTCGAACATTTGATATTACAACATCCAGATATGCGAAAATCCTAAAACAAATCCAAGTTCACAAGATGGTTACCCTCACATTGTTTTATGGATCCCTCATTGATTCGGCAAAATCGATTCCGGACATGCAAAAAATTCTGACGGATTGGAAAACAGAAGTGTGTGAAAAAATCTGTTTTAATGAAGCGAACCATGTGCAAACAGAATGAAGGTACTGTTACGAACGAAACTACATCGTAATTTTCATTGTATTTGTATGTTTAAAAATGTAAAACGGAACGAAACGTGATCGAATAACGCGTTTTTCTTGTGATTTTCCTGTTGTTTACGACATCGGTTTTACGCATTGGGATGGAGTGCATCCAAACGCATCGCGCCTCGCCGGACATGATGTAGAGCGCTCCTCGGTCGATGTAATGCGAGATGTAAGTGTTCGCCTGGTTAAAAACCACAGAGCAGCCAGACCCGATCACGAAGCATCCAATCACCGGGCCGAAGCGGCGATCGTCGACGTGCGGCGCGATGCCCTGGCCGGGTGTGTACTCGTTCACGATGCACTGGTCGAACACGGGGGTCTCGATGTTCTGGATTCTGCAGGTTTCTTGCAGACTATCTCGCAGAGATAGCAGTGCCTCGGGGATTGGTGTAGTTTCGATGATGTCCCCGCCGTTGTATCCGTACTCGTAGCCGAACTGAAGGACTCTTCGCTTGAAGGGTTTCGCAAAAACTTGCGTGCTAATAAACGTCAGGAGCTTCATTTGGGCAAACTCATCAATGAACTTCGGGTATACATACAGCCCTGGCACTGAGTCTTGCTCTGCTTCGTCGCTCATTTTTTTGATGGTATTTTTTATGTTTTTATAAAGATTTAATTTCGTATGCTTTCATTTTCTCGGAAGATTCGCCGAACCTATCCTTCATGCAAATGTACAAAGCATTGACGTACAAGTACTTTTGCAACAAGAAGGGATTCACATCGTCTTTTTTAGGCTCTTTTCGCCACTTTGCAACATAGAGGAACAAATTCGCTACTACGCCTTTCACTTGTTCACGGAGAGACAAATCTGAAATCGGTTCCTCGAATCGTTCATCGAAATCGGATAGGTATGCATTGATGGATTCGGTATTGCCAGTCAGGAAGAACTTATCAAAATTTTTTAAGAGATCATCCACGTAAGACATCTTGTTTTTTATTGGAAAAACCTTCACTAACTCACTTTGAAGCACATAATGAATGGTTTCCAAAAAAAATACTACAAAAAAAAAGGAACGAGTACACAATAAGATGACACAGTATGTTTGTATTGACAACAGCAGTTCAACTGCTCACAATGAATACTGGGAACAGGCGGTGACGATCTGTAAACGCTTCCCACCAGAAACTAGTTTTTGGTTGTGGAACTCCACTTTTCGCGCGACGGATTTCAACGAAATCGTCAAGAATCGCAGATCCCTCGCATATGGTTGTACAAACATTGATACAGTGGCCGATATCACCAAGGAGCATAAACCAGAGGACAACCTGGTGATCATCACTGATGGCGAAGTGGACTTATACTCGGTAGCGAACTGTGCGAGTAAAATCAAAGAGAAAAAATGGGGCCTTGTTCAAGTGTTTTTCATCAATGAAGACAGTGATATTGACGTGAGCGTGTGTGCTCCGTTCATTTCCGGGAACAACTACGAGTTCTACACCGATGCAGAGAAACACCCGATCTGCACGAAGCACGCGATTCCGCTCCTCGAGCGGGGGTACGAGTCGGACCCCGAGCGGTTCCTCACCGACTTCGAAGCCTTGCGCCAGGAGTTGTTCGTGTCACACGTCGCTGATGGCAGCGCCCTGGGCGCGACGCGGGACAAGCTTTTGGAGCTCCAAAAGAACATGCTCTCATTCTTACAGAAAACGAAGAAACCGAAAGACCCGTCGCGCAAAAAAACGATGAAGGAGTTCATCACTGAGTGGCGCAAGCTGGTGTACAATCCTCCGGACTACCAGCAACACTACGCACAGGACGCCATCGACTATGTGGTCGCGTTCAGGGACGACGTCTTCAACCTCGAGCAGTCGCTCGAGATCGAGGAGTCCATCGTGGTGTGCATCAAGAAGCTCATCGAGACCTGCGACGCGGCGTTGAAAACTTTTAGCCTCCCAACGCACACAAAGTTCGACCGCACCCAGGCGGCCGAAGAGCAGGACATCGACGAGATGCCGCTCCTGAACGACGAGTGGGAGTGCCCCATCACCATGGAAGAGGACGAGGTTATTTGCGTGCTCGTGCCAAGCGCAAATAGAGGGTTGTGCAAGCATCTCAGTAAAAAGCAGCTCGACCTTGTGGTTCGCAACCCCTTGCGGCTTTCGCTTGAATGCAGCATCGAGGGCAAAAGTCCCGTAGGCCTGGAGGCGTGCAAAAACATCGTGGGCAAACCAAGCCCCTACACCCGAGATCCTATCTCGATGGCCTTTGTGCTCTACCAAGGCGACGATCCAGAGAAGGCCGCGAAGGTGCACGCGCTGAACGACTGGGTCCTGGCGAAAATCGTCTTCGACGGCAAGATGATCTGCCAGATGGACCTCCTGCTCTGCGGGTTCTTTTTCGATGTGGTGGAGAAGAACCTTTTCTGCCAAGAGGTGATCGATGCGTTCTGGGTGTACATCCGGAAGCGGGTCCAGCTCCGGAAAACGAACCTGGCGCTTTCGGGGCTTCCGATCAAACCCTTCGTTCGCGTGCCCGTGGACTTCGCCCTCTGGTACCAGTTCTTCACGGAGGACATCTACGCGGGCACCGCCTTGCAGTCGACGAATACCAACCGTTTGCGCCACCGGATGTTGGAGGAAGCGGGGCTGTTCGGAGACCGCTTCTTCGCACTCTGCCCGAAGCTCTTCGGGGTCACGATATCCCAGTTGACATCGGCCCGCGCGTTCCGCTACAGCCTGCACGCCAGTCGCACCGTCCTGGCGCGCGTGCGCAGGGGCCAGCCCGTCCCGGCGAGCAACAACCAGGCCGAAGTGCTCGAGCGGCTCGGGCTCTATTACAAAAGCTTCGGCGTGCTCTTCGAGCACAAATCGCACCAAAACGAACTGCGAGCACAGCTGATCAACGGGCTCATGCTCATGGGCAACTTTGACGCGATCGACCGCGCGAAGAAACCACAGAGCGTGACGTTCCTTCATCACAAAGACCCTCTGCAAATTTGGTACTACCACTACCCGGTCGACTACGACCCCTCACCGGTGCAGGTCTCCTTAAAGACCTGCCGTCCGATCTCGAGCGAGGACTGGAAGCAGAAGATGAAGGACGCCATCGGGGCCGAGCCCCATCAGGTGCTCAGTCTGCACCGCTACTACGCCGAAATGATCATCAAATACCCCGACTTGTACCTAGTCGCACTGGAGAGCGAGGTTTTGGTCCAACTGGCGAGGTATGCGCACAACGCACAGATGCGAAAAGGCATCCCCGTCCTTCCTTCGTGCTTCTTCGAGCTTGCCAATGCCGTTCTCCGGGACTATGCCGAGTGCGTAAAGAAATACTCGCACGACGAGTTCAAAAAAAAGTACCGTGCGTCATACGATAAAACAAAGCGAATGGAAATGGAAAATAGTTAGAGATACCAATATAAATAATAACGATATTTACCCACTGGAAGCTCCTTCAATTTTATGTCCAGTAATTGCAAGAACTCGTCGTCGTATTCAGGAAATTCAAATTCGATATCCACATCCTTTAAAGAGTCGTACACACGGAATTGATCGCCACTAAAAATTGATTTTGTCGCCCGAAGCTCGTCGTGTAGCCACATGCAATTGCGTTCATACTTGATTTGAATGTAGTCGTCTCTTATGTTTGCGCGTCCATCTGTTTTGATTTTCTGAAAATGCTCTTCTGTGATTGCATATATGTATTGATCAAGGCCCATTTTTTTAATGAAGTACGAAAAATATTTTTTAGTGTTTACGTTTAAAAATTACTTTTTACGAGGATGAATAGTTACAACCTCAAAGAGAGCAATCACAGGAACCGCTACAGGCCAAAACGCACCAACGCACATCGTTGATGCGAATGTTCTAAAAGGATGTCTTGGCTCGTCGTAATTGTTGATAAATACAATTGAAGAAATGATTCCTATCGGAACATAGACGTATGGATTTTTTAACATACTATCCTTTTTGGTTTCTTGTTTTGTCGTTACTGTTTTGCGACTGATTGCTCGCTTTAAAATCGTTTGGCGGATTTTACTAGAGCTCATTCAAAAAAAAATGAATGGTTCACAGAAATTATTTTTTTTTCGTGTGTTTCTATGCGGTGTGCACCATTCATTTTCCATTTTTTATTTTAATCATTGAAAAAAATGGAGACTGAAACATTCGAAACCATCAAAGGCCTTGAACCAGGTGCACCTGCTTGTACCAATCACGCGATAGATCCGCAAGCCGCCAAGATCTTGAAACAGCAAGAAAATCGAGAGTATCAAACATTTGTGAGTGATTTGACTGATTTCCTTAATGGAAAAATCAAGAGTGATCAACAATTCGTAAACTGGATGACCGCGTCTACCACAATGAAGTTGTGGATGAAAAACGACCAACTCTGCGATTTAACCAAAAGGCTCGGTCAAAAATACATCGAACTCGAAAAGGCTTTCATCACGTGCGGGCACACGTCAACATTTAAAGGTTCAGACAATATGAAATTCTTGAAAAACTTATACTGTAACATGAGTCTCGCTTATTTGAATTAATTTTTTTTTCTATTTTCGACCCATTTTTTTTCATTTATAAAAAATGTCCTCTGAACAAGATATCGAGTACATTTCCTTCGATAATATCGATTCAGAAATCGACGAGTATGTCTCCTTGCGAAGAATCACTTCCGCTCTAGAATGTGGCACAGAAAGAAATGCGTTCCGTACACCCACGGAGCAGCAGATTTATGAGAAGGCGAAAAAACGCATGGCAAAAATTCACAAGAAATGTGTGATCATCTGCCAGAAAACCATCGGCGGAAAACTCTTTGACGCGATCGAACAACAATCAAGAGACATGGAAGTGGCGCCAAGTGCATCATTCGAAACGGCGAGGTTGGGCGACTATTATTCATGTGCATTGAAAATCCGATTATTTCCAGAAGATCCGATTATCGTAAAACACGATCTTTATTGTAACAAGAGTGAACTTCAACACGTACACCACAAGTATAACTCATTGGTGCGATTATTTGAGAATAGGATTGCGATTGAGTGTTAAAATATATCTTTATTAATCGTTTTACAACAATAAATATTCTTTAAATGTGAGCAAATGCAGTTGTTTTACATGAAAGTAGAATTCCGGATACTGACTTTCCTTTTTTTGGCTATGATCATCGGGATGGTGATATATTACTTCCGCTTTTATTGGTGTCCGTACGAAACTCTGGAAGCCTGCGCGATCGCACACACTACTGCTTGTGACATTCCTACAAACCGCATAGGATCGTGCTCCGAGGAGCTCAAGATCCATGAGTGCGTCTGTCACCAGTGTTCTCGATGCATGTCCACCGAGCAGCGGATGAGTTGTTTACCAGGAAAGTTTGTGTGTGCCTAAGTTAACAGAGACAGAATCTATTTCAAGGTGAATATTCGGATAGTGTTTTCGTCCTCTTTTTTAAGCACGGTCGTGCTTCTATGTGAAAAAAAAGTTGACGGGCTGTTAAATAAATAGTATATATATACTTTTTTTTAACTGCCCGTCAACTTTTGAAGTCCAGCTTTAAGCACAAAATTGCATTTTTTGTACCCCGTATACAAGCATTTTTAAAAAAATCGAAAAAATCGAAAATTTCGAAAATATTAAAAAAAGCAGTCATAATTTTTATAATGATTGTACATGGTAAACTCTTCGTATATCCTCCTCTTTTGCCAATCGAACTCAAGATGATCACACAGCGGTTCCCTGACGAGGTGAGCACGAAGTCTACTACGGAGTGCATTCAACCAACGGCTATGATGTGGAAGGAGCAAGCGTTTGTTTTGAACAACTTAATTAGGGGTTACGGTCGGTGTGCACGT
>JACCDR012428775.1_pt1 | contig 10065 bp, 12 predicted proteins | sample 7446431 | NCBI WGS metagenome assembly JACCDR01 (sample SAMN15323443, study PRJNA562643) | freshwater metagenome | isolation source: river surface water | place: USA:Blue River Watershed | collected 2017-08-17 | reverse complement strand
AAATCATTACATATACCAGCTACAGCCTTAGCTGTTATACTTTTATTATTGGGGTCCATATTGTGTATATGCTCTAATAGTCTTTTAGCTGAAACTACATAGTTTCCATCACCGTCTCTTGGTCTACTGACGTCTCCGGGGAATACACCATCTTCCAAGATAGACAAAAATGCATGTTTTAACTTTGGTAAACTCAATGATATTTGCTTTTTTAACTCATCAGTTTTTGGTATATTATCTCTTGGAGACCACCCCTTTAAATTTAATTTAAGCATATCGTGCAGCATGGCAGATAAACCTTCTCCTTCTAATTCTGCATATAGTTTATCAAAGTATGCTTTTTTTACTACAGGGGCACATTTATCTTCCGAGTACGTATTAGTTACTTCATTAATAAAATATCTTCTTTCATCCTCTGTAGCGGGAATAATCCAATTAGAATTGGTAGCCATTACTATGTGCAAGCAATTCCTTGATATATTTAACTCCTTACCCTTACCCTCTGTAGTTAGGGTTCCTTCCGTAATTAAACTTTTTATTAAGCCTTCTTTTTTCTTATCCCCTAAGTTATATTCGTCTGCGAACAACAAACAACATCTAGACAGATAAGAATTGAACCTAGCTGTTAGCCTTTCAGAGTCCCCCACTACCATACCATGTTTACCAAACATTTTTGCTAGAGCAGTTAAAATAGCCCCCTTACCAGCCCCTTGTCTACCTTTAAATATTAAAACTACTCCAGCTGGTGTACCAGGATTCTGAAACGCCCAAGCTATCCAGCTTATAGTATATTTAAATTTAACCTTGTCAGAATTACAGAGTATTTTATATATGTGGGTTCTTATCTTTTTCCAACAACCTTTTTTAGGCTCCACACCAAACCCTTCCCACATATTAAAATATGTGGAATGTACGTCTTCTTGTTCTTTAGCTGATCTACCTTTATTTCGTTCTACTTTTTGGGGGTCCACGAAGTGTATCTCTCCAGGGGGTTTATCCGGCTCAAAAGTAACTGTTGTGTAGTCTTTTCTATGTGGATGTCCTAGCCAATATCTACCTAGGGTTATACCTGGACTTTTAGAGGTTCTTGTATCCTCCGCTGTTCTATTAGCATATATTTTTTGCACGTCTTCTATAGAGGTAAAAGATATAGTATCTCTTTTTAGATAGTCACTATAAACTGTGGTTAGTATAGCTGTTTTTCCGCCTACGTCGTGTACGAACGCATACTTACTATTCATTTCTTTTAGGTCAGCGTTGTTAGCTTCAGTTTCTTGTCTATTTTTGTATACTATGATGTTTGGGAGTGCGTCTAACAAATTCTCAGCTTCTTCTGCATCTTTCTTTGCTTGTTCTTGTAGTCTCTTTTTCTCAGCTATTATGTCCAATATATCAGCCATTTTCAGTTCCACGAACTAAATAGTCGTTTAAATCTAGGTTCCCAGGGGGGAGTAAATACCCCTCAACCTCTATAGATAAGTTACCATACACATTTTTGGCGCGATCAAAAGCTTGAAGTCCAGGCTCATCAGGGTCAGGGAAAATTATTAGTTTTCTCACGTACAAGGGTATCTTAATATTATGTAGATTAGTACCAAAAATACTAGACACAACAAAAGGATATCCAAGCTCTCTAAGTGTAAGAGCATTTTCTGGCCCCTCAGTTAAAGCTAAAGTTTTAGATCTTTTACCAAACCAAATACCCATGCCTTTGATAGGCGCCAAAGCCATCTTTGGGTTATCTATCTTAGCTTTGGAGCCATCCGGAGATAAGTATATCCTATGTATAGCTGCAATAGGGCTATCAGGTTGTTCTTGTACTTTAAACAACAGTGCTGGATAGTTCTTTTTATCTATATATCTTATGTTAGGGTTAACTCTTATATTATCCTCTTTAACTCTAATGCCTCTTTTTATTAGGTATTTTTCACCAACTGAGCCAGCGAAGTTATGGTACTTAGAACTCTCCCATATATCCTTTGCTATTGACTTAACTTTAGCTTCTTTTAGCTTTTGCTCTCTCTCACGTCTAAGGGCGGCATCCCGTGCTGGTACGAGTAATTTGTTATCTTTGGATACTTCTGCAAGGTCACGACTAAGGAGTCGAATTGCTTTTTTATAATCACTTTCAGAGTGTATTCTTTGGCATAGCCCCACAATATCGAATCCAATTTTCGACTGGCCTTGGCCGGAAAAACCATTAAAGTCTTCTCTAGAAAATCCGAGTCCAAGTCTTGCATAATCCTGTTCATCAAGATGTCCACCTGCGAAGTCGGCCCCCCTTGCTTTTTCAAGATTGAACCTAACCGATCCAAAATTATTGTCAGTTCTCCAGCTTGCAATGATATCGTATTCATGTTCGCTTATTTTCCTGTACTGTAAATTCCAATATTCTAGTAGTACATCAAAATTCGCTAGCGCCTGTTCTTTGATGTCGTCACTAGACATTGTATGTGCTCCCCAATACACACACTAGGGATAGTAGCTTTGTCTATACTACTGTATACGCAAGCGTTTGTCAAGTTGTATGTAAGAACTTCTTAACTATTGTGTGGTATAGTTAAGTGTACACAACAATGGAGGCAAGTACTATGCGTGCAAAGATAGACTTAACATTAAAACAAGAAATAGATTTTCTACTGTACGACGTTCGTCGCTGGAGTGATTTATTCCCATATGAAAAAGATTATTTATTGAGACGCACTCACGAGCTGGTACTACAACATAAAGACATCTTAGGGGAAGACTTGACAAAATCGCTCATAAGCTCTATTAATACGCTATCCATTTCGCGGTGATTGCCTCTCGCGAAGTGCATCCCCTGACTTGGGCCGCGCGAACCCCGCTGCGGCCCTTTTTTTATGGGCCATGGAGAAGGTGCCCCCTGGTACTCCCGCCTCTCTGCGCCCCCTTCCAGCCACGCCCAAGCCCCCTTGCCAGAGCCCCGGACGTGTGGCATTCTGTCTATGGGCCAGCATGGGGCCGGGTCGGGCGCATGCACTCAGGCGATCCACTGAGAGAAGCCCCCCACTAAATAATCGCTAGCAAAGCTAGCAAAACGAGGCAAGTATCCAAATGAACCACTTTTCTTACGACGCAGTAGCTATGGCTAATGCGAATGAGCTGAATTATTATGATCAATTGCACCAAGAAAAATACAGAGACAGCAATCAAACAAAATTTCAACATATGAAAGAGTTAGCTTGTAAATTAGGTTCTACTGAGCTTCACCAATTTGAATTATATGATAGTTTAAAAAATAATAGATTTCTTCCGGCAGGTCGTATTCAAGCAGCACTAGGAGCAACAGAACGTGAAGTATCTCCTTTTAATTGCAGTGTCAGTCAGCGTATTGATGACTCTATGGAGAGTATTATGGCTGCGGTGTCCAACGCCGCCAAAATTCTCCGATTGGGCACTGGCATTGGCTATAACTTTAGTAATCTCCGTCCTCTTGGTGCCGAGATAAAAAAACTTAAAACTAATAGTTCTGGTCCTTTAAGCTTTATGAAAATATTCGACGTTATGGCTAGTACAATAGCTAGTAGTGGGCATAGACGTGGCGCACAAATGGGGATTATGAATGTCGATCACCCGGACATCGAAGCGTTTATCGACGCGAAAATGCAAAAGGATACTTACAGACAATTTAACTTGTCCGTTGGAATTTCGGATAAATTCATGGCGGCTGTTGAGGCTGATGAAAAGTGGGAATTACGTTTTTCCGGAGTACTATTTAAAGAAATTAGCGCAAGATATCTCTGGGAAAAAATGATTAAAAACGCCTACAACAGTGCTGAACCAGGGCTCATATTCATAGATAGGCTTAACGATCAAAATAACCTTCATTATTGTGAAACTATGGAGGCAACTAATCCCTGTGCTGAACAACCTCTCCCCCCTTACGGCGTATGTACTTTGGGAAGCTTTAATTTGGTTGGGTATATACAACACGAACCCGGCTATTCGCGATACTTTAATTACGACCAATTTAAACAAGATATACATACGTGGGTTGAAGCGTATGATAATATATTTGATAATGCTGTTTATGCCATTCCTGAGCATAAGCAAGAGGCTATTTCGAAGCGTCGTATCGGCTTGGGCTTCACGGGGATTGCCAACGCGATTGAGTATCTTATTGATGAGCCAAGTTATGGTAGTGAAGAATTTTGTGAATACTTAGAGAAAATGTGCAGAACTCTAAGAGATGAGGCTTATCGTGCAAGCATTAACTTGGCTAAAACTCGTGGTTCTTTTTCAATGTATGGTGGGGATTACCTTAAGTCTAAGTTTATACAATCTTTACCGAACAGTATTCAAGATGAAATATCCAGGCACGGAACACGGAACTCCCATATTATTTCTTATGCTCCTTGTGGTACAATTAGTCAGTGTGCTGGTAATGTTAGCTCCGGCGTAGAACCTGTATTTTATCATCAAGTACAGCGCGATGTATATATGAAAGAAGGTAAGACCAACGTTACGCTAAAAGATTATATGTGGCGTGAGTATGGCTTCAAAGGTAAAACTCTAGAAGAATGCTCAGTTGAAGACCATATGCGTGTCGCAAATACTATTCAAAAGTACTGCGACAGCAGTATATCCAAGACTGTAAATGTAGCCTCTAATTGCTCATACGAAGACTATGCTCAAATATACGTACAGGCTCACAAATTAGGACTTAAAGGCATCACAGTCTATAGGCCAACTGAGCTTAGAGGTAGTGTTATTAAAGAGGCTAAGAAAGAAGCGCCCGTTGCTATTGGAGCGCCCGATTTAGCTAATTTACACTGTGCTAATGGTATGTGCTCTCTGTAACAGTTTTTGCGCCTAGCACAGAATAAGTACTTTGTCAACAAATATTTTTGCTTGACATATACTCTTTATTTTGCTAGGCTGCACTGTCTGTTATAGGGGGTCAAGGTGCAGGATCAGCCAAAGACTGAAACGCTTAAGTTTAAAGACGCGCTGAAAGCACTAGATAAATCAGTAAGCGATACCTTAGCTTACTTTGAAGGGCTAGACCCTTCCGACCTCCCTACGCTTCTAAGAAGCTTCGCCCTCCTCAAAGAAAATAAAGAAAAGCTCTCTCAGCTTGAGAGTTTAATCTCTGATCTATATCAAAAATATAGCTATGAGGTAATTCCGAATGCCTTCGAAGCAAACGGATTTGATAGTATTAAACTCGCAGGAAAGAATTTTATTCTCTCAACGCGAGTTAATGCGTCTATACCAGAAGACAAACGCGAATTTGGATATAAGTGGCTTACCAGTGAAGCTAAAGTGCCTGAACTTATTAAACCGACAGTTAATGCTAGGCAACTCTCTTCTTTTGCTCAAACATACTTTGAAGCTCATGGCGCTTGGCCCCCCGAAGAAGCCATGAACGTGCACAAACAGAACTATATCCAAGTGAGAAAAGCATGAACGAAGAAACATATATTGGGGATGGAGTGTACGTATCTGTTCCCGATAATGGACCCATTAAACTTAGAGCCCCAAGAGAACATGGAGACGATGTTATTTATTTAGACATACAAATGTTTAAAAAATTATGTGAGTTTATACGTATAAAATGCAATTTTGATGTGAGGCAGGAATGAGTTGGTGCTGCGAAATAGACGAAATACATAATTTTATAAAGACTGCAGCGCCAAATGATAGGTTAGAGTACTTTATAGGAGTCTCGATACAAGATACTATACTCTCTAAAGAGATAGCTAAAATTACTTATAAATATGCTGAACGAGGATTAGTGTACTTAGTACAAAAACGTGCTATCGGATACTACTACGATTTTCATCACTATATGATTAAAGCCTCATATACGCCCATATATAGATTAGTCCCTTTATCAGACGAAAAGACGGAGCAACTGAGAAGGACAAGAGGAGTAAGGAACTATGGCAAAGACCAAAGAACTAGTAAAGTCTTCGGAGTCAAGCGGTATGATACCGTTTGATAGTTCGCCTGACTATTTGCCTACTACTATTAAAAATACCGGCATGGAGGCAATGGGGAAAGATGACTATAAAACCCCTAGAATTGTCCTCTTGCAAGGACTAAGCCCTCAACTTGAAACCTTTGATGGGCTGGCTAAGAAAGACCATTTTTGGCATACTGGCATGAATGTATCACTTGGGCAAGAATTTGACTTTGTGCCTGTAATTGCCAGCAAGCGGGTTATTCTTTGGCGTCCGCGTAATGACCAAGAAGGCGGTATTTTAGCGTTTTCCAAAAATGGCAAGACTTGGGATACGGGCGGCAATCAGAAATTCAGTGTAAAGCTTAAGGGCCGCAAAGAAGCCGTTATTTGGAACACTGGCAAGGATGTGCTCAGCTCACGCCTTACAGAGTTTGGAACGTCTAACCCTGACGAAAGCAACAGCGCGCCAGCGGCAACAGTAGTATATGAATATCTGATCTATATGCCAAAACACCCTGAATTAAGCCCGTGCGTACTTGGGCTTTCTAAGACCGCGTTGCCTAATGGTAAGAACTTCAACACTTCACTTGCAATGATTGCAAGGCAGGGTAGGCCCATCTCGTGTTTGGGTGCACGCTGCTTTGTTGAAGAAACATCCAACAACGATGGCGCTTGGACAATCCCCAATTTTAAGCTTATGGGGTATGTGCCAAAAGACATATACGCGGTTACTCAGAAACTCGCAGAAACCTATGGGGATTATGCAGTAGAATATACGCAGGAAGAAACCCAAGTAGACGACGAAATCCAGTACTAAGGTTTCGGGGCTAGGTGCGTCCCCCCGCGCTATACCTAGCCCTGAGGCGCCGATGCGAGCCCCGCCCTCAGGAATCGCATCGGCGCCACCTATTATTTATTAACAAATAAGTAATGGAGTTGCGTTATGAACCTACTTCGGAAACTATCAAGGGCACTAGAAATGGCTAAGAACAAATCAAAGCGCGGTAAATCAATCCGTCACGGAAACTTACCGTCTCCCTACACTAAATACAACAAAGCACCTTATGTTTACAGCAGCGCCTATCATGATTGGAGGCGTACTGTAATGAATAAAAGGTCGCTGACAAAAGAAAACTATAAAACTAGCGATCGTAACGCTGTCAGAGAATATAAAATGGCAGCAGAATAACGCGCTCATGGCGAAACAGGTAGACGCAAGAGACTTAAAATCTCTCGGGGAAACTCGTGACGGTTCGAATCCGTCTGAGCGCACCACATTGGCCCGTAGCTCAATGGTAGAGCCATCGGCTCATAACCGATTGGTTGCTGGTTCGATCCCAGCCGGGCCAACCAATTTTAAGCATATGTACTCTCAAGTAGAGTATATGCGTGATGTGCTTAAACTTAAATATGTTGATATAGCCGAAATGGTGGGTAGCTCTCTTAATACTTGTCGAGTATTATATTGGAAAGCTAAGCATTTAGACAAAGCTAGATATCAACGTAGAATATGGCTAAGAGAGAACAAAGATAAGCAAAGAGAAATAATTAAAAGATGGATTAAAAATAACCCTAAGAAAATAAAAGAACAATCTTATCGACGTAAATGCAAATTATGTGGCGTTATTCCAGAGCCCCCAAGAGAGTAACATGACTGTATACGTAGACGATATGTATAAATACCCAATGGGGCGATTCGGTCGAATGAAGATGTCTCATTTAACGGCGGATACCGACGAAGAACTGCACGAAATGGCCCGCAAAATAGGTGTAGCACGTAAGTGGTGCCAAAAAGAAAAACTAGGTAAAGGTTATATACATTACGATATAGCTCAATCTAAAAGATTACTTGCTATTGAATTTGGAGCAAAACCTATAACCTTACGTGAAATGTCAGCTATGGTAATGGAGTGGCGTAGATGCCAGATATAGAAAAGTTCTTTAGAATACTCAACGAAACTAAAGAGCCAGCTTATGACGTGGAAACTACTGGCTTAGATTGGAAACGAAATGCCACAATCGGCTATTCTATTTCTGATGGCGTTGATAGTGTGTATATTCCTGTACGTCACACAGGAGGAGGAAACATTGAAAATGTCAATAATTTTGAGTCTGCTCTTAGCCGCGATATTGCAAAGCATAATGGTACTATAGTAGGCCATAATATTAAATTCGATATGCACTTTAGCCAAAATAATAGTATTAACTTAGGCAATAAAGTTGCAGATACAATGGTGCTTGAGGCGCTATTAAACGAAAACAGAAGGTCTTACGCTCTTGATAACGTAGCTAAACACTATGAAATAACCCCCAAGCATGGGAAACTACTCTATGAACACATCGCGCAAAAGTTCGGGGTCAAAGCTGATCGTTCTGCGATGGGTAGCTATCACCTTCTTCGCGGTGATGATCCTTTGGCAGTCGAGTATGCTGCCGGAGATACTCTCACGACTAAACAATTATATGAAGCTCAAAAAAAGAAACTTTATGAAGAAAACTTAGATACTGTTGCCAGCATAGAAAGCCAATTAACTTATGTGCTGCAAAAGATGGAGCGCAGAGGGGTAATAGTAGACCCTCAAGAAGCCGAAAAAGTAAAGAGCGAAGTACACGACCTATATTGGGAGGCTTATTCTAAAATACCAGTTGAGGAAGATGAACATGGCATAGTTAAAATGATGAATGTTCGTTCTGGAAAAGATTTAAAAGAATACTTTGAACTTTGTGAAATAGACGATTGGCCCATGACAGCGCCAACAACCAGATTTCCTGAGGGGCAACCAAGCTTTAATAAAGAATTTTTAGCTTCTAGTGATCCAGGCTTAAATATACTTAATGTTCGAAAGTTGGCGCATTTAAAGAGCGCTTTCTTAGATAATTTAGATGCGCATATTTTTGAGGGTAAAATACACACTACGTTTAATCAAACGAGGGGGGAAACCCATGGAACTAGGTCTGGCCGTCTTTCTAGTTCTTATCCTAATCTACAACAAGTACCTAAAAGAGATAGACAACTCGGCAAAATATATCGTAGAATATTTGTGCCTCGTCGTGATTATATACTCATTGAGTATGATTACTCTCAAGCTGAACCTCGGTTATATTCACACTATTCTAATGAGCCGGCACTCATAAACGGATATAACGCTAACCCATTTATTGATATGCATACTATAGCCGCTCAATATATGAATGTATCCCGTGATGTGGCTAAGAATTTAAACCTTGGAATAATGTACACCATGGGAGCGCTCAAGCTTTCTATACAACTTGGAATATCCTACGACGCAGCATTAAAAATACTTAAAAAATGGCATAAAGAATTTCCCGAAGTTAGTAAGTTTACTAAAAAGGCTGCACAAGTCGCAGAGGAAAGAGGTTATGTCAAAACTATTTTGGGACGCCGTTCTCGTTTTGATGATCCTAGGTTCTCTTATAGGGCTGCTAATAGAATTGTACAGGGCGGGAGCGCTGACATATTAAAATTTAAAATGGTAGAAGTAGACAGATATTTGGTTAGCAATAACCTTGAAGAAGTCTGTCAAATGATACTGAACATTCACGATGCTATAGCCTTTGAAATACACAAAGATTATTTACATTTGGTGCCTATTATACAACAGATATTAGAACGTGTGCAAGTACCTCCATTTAATTTAAAAATACCTTTTGTTGCAGAATACAAGATGGGCAATAACTGGTCAGAGGCAACCTATGGCACAGAAGAACTCAAAAAAGCAGCCTGAAAAGCTCTATTATTGGTCCTACTGTGATCCTAAGTATCCATTGAGAAATTTTCAATACATAGACGTAGTGCGAGACAAAGACGGTAAATTACGCTCTTGGCAAGAGTATAATAAATACTCCCAAGCAGAGAATTTTTTAGACGGTAGTGCAGGAGATGGTTGGCAAACAAATGAAAAACGAAGCAGATTTTAAAAAGCAATTCAAACGCTCTGTCAGACACTTTAAAGGGTTTAGTCTATCCTTGGCGGCTCCAATGGTAGTGGGCATCCCTGATTTATTTGTAGCTATGCCAGGGTATATGCCTATCTTGCTTGAAGCTAAATGGCTAGGAGAAATTAAACGAGAAAAATTTTCAAGAAAAGTACATTTTACTGAGATGCAATTACTTT
>JACCDR011564180.1_pt1 | contig 10065 bp, 5 predicted proteins | sample 7446431 | NCBI WGS metagenome assembly JACCDR01 (sample SAMN15323443, study PRJNA562643) | freshwater metagenome | isolation source: river surface water | place: USA:Blue River Watershed | collected 2017-08-17 | reverse complement strand
TTCACCTGTTCATTAAGATCGATGATGCCTTCAAGTGGAATGAAAATCTCAGTGTGGGCCGTCGCTAAAGAAGCCGACTTCTTCGGTCGGTCTTGTGTTTTGTTTTTAATCTGACCTGATTTCACGTTCGCAAGATCTTTCAGGAAGCGACGTGAATCGTACACGAACTTCGCAAGTTTCTTATCGTCTGTGAAAAGTTTCACATCAATTTCATCTTTCGGTTTCATGTTCACAGAAGAACGGATGTTACGAATACCTGTTGTGATGTCGATGAACTTATTCATCATTTCACGAACGTCATCGTTCACAAGAGTTGAATCAAATTCCACGTATTCTTCAGAGATAAGAAGTCTGTTTGTATCTGTTTCAAGATAAGACCAGATTTCCTCAGTAATGAACGGCACGATTGGGTGAAGAAGATTTACTACTTTCTTAAAGCAATACTTAAGCATTGTAGCGCGGATAATTTTTGCTTTCTCGTCTTCACCGTAAAGGATGTTTTTAGAAAGCTCGATGTACCACGAGCAAAGTTTGTCATAAACGAATGAATAGATTTCCGCAGAAGCGTCATCGAAGCGATAAACGTCCATGGATTCATTCATCGTTTTAGCAACTTCGTTTAGCTCAGCAAGAATCCATTTATCATGAAGGTGCCATTCAGATTTAACTGGAAGTTCATCTTTTGCCTTCTCAAGGAAAGGGTGAACGAAACGGAAAGCGTTCCAGAGCTTATTAACGAAGTTTCTGTAACCTTCAATTCTTTCAGGATCAAGATTCAAGTCACGGTTGTAACCTGAACCTGCTGCGAGAGTAAATCTCATGGCGTCTGCACCATATTGAGCAACCATATCAAGTGGGTCAATTCCATTACCCAATGACTTACTCATTTTACGACCTTGCTTATCGCGAACGATAGCATGGATGTAAGTGTGAGCGAATGGTGACTTACCAGTGACCTTCATTCCCATCATCATCATACGGGCAACCCAGAAGAAGATGATGTCAAAGCCCGTGATAAGAGTTTCATTTGGATAGAACTTATCAAAGCCTTTTTCTTTCATCGCATCTTCATCAGGCCAGCCGAGTGTTGAAAGCGGCCATAGACCAGATGAGAACCATGTATCGAGAACGTCAGGATCCTGGAAGAAATCATTTGAGTGACATTGAGGACAAGCTTTCGGATCAGTCTCCGCAGCCCATTTCTCATCACATGCCTTGCAGTAGTAAACCGGTATTTGATGTCCCCACCAAAGTTGACGAGAGATACACCAGTCTTTTGGATTTCGAAGCCATGCAAAGTAAGTGTTCTCCCAGCCTTTAGGGAAGAACGTCATCTCGCCATTTTCTACTGCTTCAACTGCAACACGAGACATCTCTGTTGTATTCAGGAACCACTGCTTAGAAACCATCGGTTCAACGATTTCATCAGAACGCTGACCGTGACCAACCGGATGAACGTGATCTTTTTTCTCAATCAGAGCATCTAGCTCTGTAAGAATTCTCTCAACTTCCGCACGAGCATCTTTAGGTTTTAATCCTTCAATCTCAGGTGCATTTTTATTGAATGTTCCATCTTTGTTAAGGATGTTGATGATAGGTAGACCATTACGTTTACCGATTTCAAAGTCATTGAAGTCATGTCCCGGAGTTACTTTAAGGCAACCAGTACCTTTTTCGATATCAACGTGCTCATCCCCAATGATCGGAACCTCACGGTTACAGATAGGAACGATCGCTGTTTTACCGATAAGATCCTTGAAGCGCTCATCTTCAGGGTTCACAGCTACGGCAGTATCAGCAAACATCGTCTCAGGACGTGTTGTTGCAATGATAAGTTCAATATTCGGATCTTCTTTCACTTTATAACGAACGTGATAGAAGGCACCTTTAACATCTTTGTGCTCAACCTCAGCGTCCGAGATGGCCGATTGAAGAACAGGATCCCAGTTCACAATATAGTCAGACTGATAGATCAGTCCTTCGTTGAAAAGCATCACGAAGAACTTTTTTACTGCCTTGTTTGGAATTTCATCGAGAGTGAATGTTGAGTAGTCCCAATCACATGAAACACCCATTTTCTTTTGTTGGTTAACAATTTCACTTCCATATTCTTCTTTCCACGCCCAAACGCGTTTCATGAATTCTTCACGGCCAAGATCGTGACGAGTTTTCTTTTCAGACTTGTAGATGAGTTTTTCAACAACCGCCTGAGTAGAAATACCGGCGTGATCAGTTCCCGGAATCCAGAGTGTCTCAAAACCTTTCATACGCTTAAAGCGGATGAGAGCATCCTGAGTCGTAGCATCCAGGGCGTGACCCATATGAAGCTTACCAGTTACGTTCGGAGGAGGCATAAGGACAGTGAAAGTCTTTCCTTGTTTACCTGCTTTGGGTTTGAACGACTGATGCTCGAGCCACTTGTCATACCACTTGTCTTCAGCGGCTTTAGGATCAAATGTCTTTGGTAGATTATTTTCTATTTCCATAACTCTTCTTTTGTTACAACCGTCTCTGATCTTGAAGCCACATCTCTTAACTTGATTTCTGTTTCAGTCACGAGAACGATATTTTTAAAATTCTTTTTTTCTGAATAACTAAAAATCTTCTTAGGTTTTGCTTCTCCAAAGAAGAGCTCTACTTTTTTATTTTTCGCGCGGAGCTTGGTCGCGATTTCATATGCTGTTTTTTCCCCTTCCGGGACGAAGTAAGCGACAAGGTAATCAAGCTCAGTTTTGGCAAATTCATCAAATTTAATCAGACCATGTGATTCAAGGAAAAGAGACAGAGGCACTTCACCAAGACCAATACCGACACCTTCAAGAGCGGGTTCATTGAAGATCTGAAGAAGATTAGCATACGAACCACCACCTGCGATTGCACGGCGATTTTCTGGATGCTTGTCAAAAATCTCAAATACAACACCTGTGTAGTAATCAAGGCCACGAACAATCGATGGGTCAAACTTCACGTACTGATCGAGTCCCATCGATTTCATTTTTTCAAAGATTGAGATGAGCGGATGAACATGTTTTTGAATTACGTGATCACCAACTGACTCAACACCTGCAAGTTTAGACATGAAAATATCTGAGAGAGAGTTATCCGTGAAGTATTCAGTCGTAAACTTCTGCACGTCTTCTATTGATTTCAAATTTACGAATTCTTCAAAGATCTTAGCCTTGTTCTCATCATTTGTGATCGTGCGAATCTCAGCCGCAAATTTATCTGCTGGCATTTTATTTTTTGCATCGACTAGCTTGTAGAGTTTCTTTGTGAGAGTCGCTTCTAGACCAATTAGACCCTCGAAAACTAAATCAACAAAACGACGATCGTTCACAAGAACTTCAAAATGAGAGTCGTTAGCACCGAAGCTCTTAATCATTTCAACGGCAAGCTGGATGATTTCAATTTCTCCATACTGGCCGGCACCGAAAATATCAGCGTTGTATTGATAAAACTCACGAAGTCGGCCTCGCTGCATTTTTTCATAGCGCATGAGATTCGGGATTGAGTAGAAGCGAATAGGTTTCGCCACTTCACGATGGATTTGTGCAACCATTCGGGCAAGTGTCGGAGTCATCTCTGGACGAATGGCAACCTTACGCTCACCACGATCTTCGAAAGAGTAAATCTGTTCGTTGATGAGTTCTTCACCTGACTTTGCGAGGTAAAGTTCAACTTCCTCAAGAATAGGCCCGTCGTAAGGCTCGTACGCAAATTGTTCAGAAACATGAGAGAGTTTCTCAAAGATAAAGTTTCTGATTCGCATTTCTTTTGGAAAAAAATCCCGCGTTCCGCGATAGGGGGATTTGTTAAGTGCCATAGATGTTCCCTGGTATTAAATCGGAGTCGGATTAGTATACACTTTCCGACACGATGTCACAGAGTGTTATGGCACTTTCTTGTCGAGTTCTTTCGAGAGATCGTCTGAGAGAGGCGAGAGGTCATCGGGTGTGGCCCCTTGAACCTGCTTAGTTGCCTCGGTTTTCTCTGATTCTGACTGCTCTTTTAAGCTTGGAGTCGGAGCATCTTCCTTGGCGCGCTTGATATCTTCAGTGTGAACTTCCAGAAGCTTTGAATGAATATTGAAAATGTTTACTTTTGTGTCAGTCGAGGCAGTGGAAGCAAATCGTTTGAACAACAATGAACGCTCATTCAGGCGTCTTAAAATGGTCCACGAAACTTCTTTTGTCAGTTCATTGAATTCAGTCGTGGTGGATGAATCCATCTTATCAATCCAAGGAAGGAGATAAGTGAGATAACGAGCGAAACGCTGGGCCTCAACTTTGTTTGATCCATCAAAATTTCCGGCATTGAAGCTTCTGGCAGTGATGAGTCCGAGAGTCTGGCGGTGTTTTAATTCGGCAAGGATTGATCGCCAGATCCATTGAGAAAAAGGAGAGAGGAAAGTTCGTTTCTTTTCAAAGTCACTCTCTAGTCGTGCAACAAGAAACGTCGTCATGTCGAAGTTTCTGACTTTTTTATGTTTATACTCCAGGACATTCTTGATCACTTCTGACTTCATCAGAAGAAAGATGTGTTCTTTTTTGAGAAACCCCAGATTTTCATCGAGTTCTTTGCAGATACCGACTAGCTGGATTTTCTCATGAGGAGTCTTAAGTCCCAGCTTCATTGATTCAAAAAGGTGATTGAATTCCAGAGGAACTCGATCATTAACGGTTTTGAAGTCTTTATCAAAGCCAAAAGCTGGTAGTGAAATAATGAGAGCGAAAAGGATCTTAGATATCAATCTGAAGCTCCTCTTTTGTTGGAACTGACTTCAGTGAGTCTTCACCGATATTTGCCTGGCCTTCAAGTACGTGGAACTCACCACGGAAAGGAATCAGGACTCGACCATCCATCTCGAGAAGCTGAGAGACTGCTTTGAGAGAAGTCTTGGCCTCGATATTTTGCGTTTTAAGTTCCAGTTTTACTGCTTCCGTCACCCGGTAATTAAGTTGTTTATCCTGGTTCATAGTCTTCACAAAATAAATCCAGTTAGGAAGACAAACCATGTTGCCGATGTCTTGTTCAATCGAAGTGTAAATCGATTGTAGACCGGCAAGGTTTGTGACATCCGTGAGGGGAATCATCGAGATTTTACTACCGCGATCTACTCCATCGTAAGGAAATTCCCCGACTGCGAGATAACCTTGGTGCTGACAAAGTTCAATTCGAGTCGCAGTTTGTGAGCTCTTATAAATCACATTGCTTGTGAGTGTCTGGAGATCATATGAGACCATAGCGCTGTAGCCTTGCTCATTGATATCTGAATAAACGACTCCACGTGATGAAACCATCTCGACATCCGGAATGAAGAAGGGATTCGATTTCTTGGAGAGTTTGATTTCAAATCTTTTCTGTGTAACCAGATTCACGATCATGATCTTTTTTTCGAACATATCGTAAAAAGTCATCCACTCATCACGGAGATGGAGCTTGGCCCCACGACCAACACCGATTTCACGAGTCTGAGTATTGCCATAATCCACGACGTAGATTTTATGATTTTTGATCAAGCTCATTTCATCAAAAGCATTTGGAATAGACTCAATCGCAAGTCGCTCTTTAAAGCGAGAGGATTTAACAGAAAAGTCATTCGTATTGGATTCAGAAAGAAAGTCTGTGCTTCGGAAGCTTGAAACCATTCCAAGGACACCCGGCTTCTTTTGTACGTAAGCATAGCGTCCGTCCATACTGATGTAACGGAGAGTATCGGGTGAGTGTTTCGTGAGAAATCTTGGAAGATCCGCCGCCATGACTGAAGTTGTGAAGAGGATAAATAAACTAATCCAGGCCATACATCGTCCATTGTTTAAGCGGAGAAACACGCTGGTAACTCTTCACTGCCGAGTACACTGTACTCCAGCTGATAAGCCTTGGCGCCTGCAAGCTGTCGCCAGCCGTGCGAGTCACAAAAACGACTTTATCTTTATCTTTCATAACTCCATTGATTACAAATGGCAGAGGCGAGCATTGATTGATCGTATTCATCTTGAAGAACGAAGGTATCAAGTCTTCGGCGCAACCTACTCCATGAATGATGCCGTTGTTTGATTTCTTAAAGAAGTTCACCATTCCGTTGAGAGTATTCAACTGGCGACCTTGTTTCTTGAAATCATGAGTGAGGAGATAGTTTTGTGAGAATCTCTCATCACGCACACTAAGCGGGAAATATGGAATTGTGGCCTTGCCTTTGATCTTGATAAAATCGATCGCCCGATCGTTGTACAGGATTTTGTGTTTACACTGAGAGATGAAACACTGCTCGCGATCATAGATGATGTAACAACCTGATTTGTATTTTAGAAGAAGTGGGTTGTAGTCAGCAGAGTCGACAAAATCACATTTTTCAGACTGGTCTGCTCCTCGAGTTTTCTTCAGGATATCAGCAACGACATTTGTATAAGATTCAGGCTGGTTGGCAAATTTTCCAAAGAACGTTTTGTAACAAACTTCCTTCTGCGCAAGCCTGTCTTCATAACAAGCTTCCAATTTCCAGTTCTCATCGTTGTCATAATTTTTGTTGAAGACAAAAGTCGTACCGGCAGAAAGAGAAGAGCAGGGACCTTCGGCAGGAAGAATTTCACCTGTGCTGAAGTGATTAATGATCCGTCCCATATTGGTCGCAATCATTTGATCAGAAGTTCCCGGGCAATCTTTGTAGTTTGCTTTGAGTGAAGAGAAGTTGAGGGCAGTAGAGATCTGGTCACAATCTGGTTGCGGACGGAGGCCTGAGTTCTTACCTGCCGGATAGAGGCATGCATCTTTTTCTTTTTTCAAGCGACCAAGGCACGCAAGATACTGTGGATTACTCAGATCGTTGGCATTCAAAAGCGCCTTACAAGTGTCCTCAGCGAAAATTTTATCTTCGTATCCACCTGCGATTTTTGTCCAGAAAGAAACATTCAGGAATTCTTCGCAAAAGAGATCTTCATCATCAAGATGCTTACAAAGATTTTCGATATAGTCTTTTTGAATCAAGGTCTGCTTATCTTCCAGGATCTTGGCTACCGCTCTTCTTTGCGGAAGATCTTTTGGATCACCACCACCAGCGCGTGCCTCTTTTACATATTCATAAATCTGGCAGAGGAATGGTGTTTTAGGATTATTGACCCAATCCACATGAATATTACGGCATTGATCAAGACCTGAAGGAATATCAAAATTGATGCCCTTTAACGTCTGCTCAATTGTTTTCACCTGGAAGGCCGAAATGTTTTTCTGAGTTTCCGTACATTCCTGATTAACCACTTTAGCGAGGAAATCTTTTTTACTGATCACGGCCGACTGACGATTCTCTTTTTCAACGTACGTCATGAGAACGTTTTTGATTTTGCCTTCTGATGAACGTAATAGGTCAGTCAGAATCGTTTCATAGAAACGGCATTTATCAGATGAGGCCAGGCGAAGATAGCCCGGATCCGAATGAAGAATGATTGAGTTTAAAAAATCCGGCTCGAGTTCAAGGTTTGTTACCGAACTTGATCCACCGAAAACTTGCCCTGCCTTGATCAGAATATCAGTGCGCTTTTTTACTTTATCAGTATCAACCTGAATGAGTTTTTCAAAAGTCTGAATGATGCCGGGATATTCTGTCTTAGTGGGAGTAGCGAGTGGAGTTGTCTGAGCAAAGAGAGAAGGGCACAGCAGAGCTGTGCCCAATATCGTTTTATAGAACTGATTTAGCGAGAATCGAGGCAACGTCTTCAACCTGCAGGTTCTCCGTTGTATTAACATGTCCCTTAGAGGAGTTGAAGTTAATCATACAATATGAGCACGATGTGGCAAGTTTCTCAACTTTCGTAGATCCGATTTGCTCGAGACGATTTTCAGCAAGGTGTTTACCTTCTGGAAGCTCGTACCACATGTTACCGCCACCCATTCCACAACAAAGAGCTTTGTCTTTGTTTTTCTCCATTTCCTTGAGTTTTACCCCTGGAATGGCTGTCAGGATGTCACGAGGAGCATTGTACTCGCCGTGGTGACGGCCAAGGTAACAAGGATCGTGGAACGTGAGTTCGCCAGCTACGTCTTTAAGCGCTTTTAGTTTGCCTGAACGAAGAAGCTCAGAAAGAAGCTCAGTGTGGTGAACTGTCTCAAACTGGCCATCATCGAATTTCGCATACTCTTTTCCGATCGTGTGTAAACAGTGCGGACAGTGAGTCACAACTTTACCAAATTCGTACTGTCTCATGTTCGCGATGTTTTCAATGGCGATTTCATAGAATGAGTACTCATCACCGAAACGACGTACAGGATCGCCGTTACATTTTTCAGTTTTACCCATAACTGCGAACGAAACTCCCGCTTTCTTCAGAAGGTTCACTGTATCTTTGACTACTTTCTGGTTTGAACCATCGTAAGATCCGGCACAACCAACGTAGTAAAGGTAATCAACTTTTTTACCAGCTTCGATAACCGGAACATCCATTCCCTGGGCCCAGTTGAAACGATCATCTTGAGAGATACCCCAAGGGTTTCCATTCTTTTTGATCTTGTTCACAGCATCTGCAGCCGCAGGTGGAAGATCGCCCAACGTCAGAGCTTTATAACGTTTAAGATCCATGATCACTTGAACGTGCTCGATATTGGCTGGACATTCTTCCATACAAGCACCACAAGTCGTACATGCATCAAGTTCATTGGAAGCGTAAATCGGATTGTCTCCCCATAGATCTTTATCTGGAGCCGCAGAAGGAGTTTTGCAAACCGAGTATTCCATTACGTCACGCATTTTTGTAATGATGAGTTTTGGATCAAGTGGTTTGTCAGCAAGGTTGGCCGGACAAACTTGGGTACAACGCCCGCACTCAACACAAGCGAGTGTGTCGAGTTTCATTTTCATTGTCAGTTCTGATGTCTTACCCAAACCAAATGTTTCAGCATTCTCATTGGCAAAATCCATCGGCTGAAGAACTGCTCCACGACGTGGAGGAGTAAGAAGAGCATTGAATGGAAGAATCAAGATATGGAAAAACTTTGTATGCGTAAGAGTGGCAACGAAGGCCATCGTGTTAAGCATGTGAAGAAGCCATAACGTTTTATAGGCACCAGCCAGGAATTCCTGACCTAAACCAAGAGAACCAACAATCGCAGCGAATGTGTAACCTACTGGTGACCAAAAACGTTCGCCTTCAGGCATATTCGTAACAAAAATACGAATCGCTTCAAGGAAATACCCGATCACGACAAGTGCGATAAGCATCGCATACATGAATTTTTCCTGCTGAGGACGAGTCGCAGAAAGGAATTGTTTCTTCTGAACATAACGGCGGTAATAGGCAAGTCCAATACCGAGAAGTACAAAAAGACCGCCAACGTCCGCAAGGAATGAAACGACTTTATATGTTGTACCTGTGAAAACTTTGAAAGGAGTGTCGGCGTGGATGGCAACAAGTTCCGTTGCAATGAAGAGTGTGATGAATCCCCAGAAGATCATCGAGTGGAAAACGTTTACGAATCCATCGCGAGGAACTTTACCCTGGTAAAATACAGTTGTGAGAAAGCTCTTGATGTTGAGCTGTTTTGGAAAAATGTCTTTTGGACTTTTTCCACCGACAACGAATTTGTATTTTGGAATGAGACCCTGAATGAAAAAATAAGTCGCCGGTAGGAGTGAAGCATACATCAATGCCTTCATCCAAAACGGGATCATCCACATGACCTGTCGACTCGCTTCCATACTATCCATCTGGCCTCCTAACTTTGCGCCGAATCATTAAAGCAGCAAACATCTTAAGACATTTACGCAAAAATGTTTATAATCAGAGTATTATTTTAAGTGCTAGAAGGCTTCATGGGTAGTTCTTTTCTCACGATTATCAATGCACTCCTTGCTTTGTATTCCGTGATTATATTTTTAAAAACGATCATTCAGTTTGGACTACCAAACCATCCAGCTCGTTTCACGATGTATCTTGTATGTTTGTGTGCGGCCGCCTATTTTTCACTGAAGGCTTCGGCAGGCTTCGCTCTCATTTCACCCATGGATTATCTCAGATTTCGTACTATACCCATCGTTGGTGGCGGACTCGGGATGTTGCTTCAAACTGTGACTTCGGT
>JACCDR012274997.1_pt1 | contig 10067 bp, 16 predicted proteins | sample 7446431 | NCBI WGS metagenome assembly JACCDR01 (sample SAMN15323443, study PRJNA562643) | freshwater metagenome | isolation source: river surface water | place: USA:Blue River Watershed | collected 2017-08-17 | reverse complement strand
ATAATATCCATCAAGTTCCATTCACTTTCTAGAAGTGACCTAGGCTTAGTAGTATTTAAGATCCCGGGATTATTCCAATAGCTATTAATAAAGTAGTTTTCTAGTATATCTATATGATCTTCGTGGCAGTTATACTCTACCGAAAACTTAGGCATCCCACAGCGTTCATAAGCTGCTTGCACAGCTTTAGCATGAGAGCCTTTAGTCATTCCATCACGATGTTGTTTCCATCGTTTATCTATATCTACAGACTTTCCAATATAGAAAGATCCGTCACTAAAAGTTAGTTTATATATTCCGCTGTTCATACTTCTTTAAACTTCTCATTAAATTCTATAGCTTCTCTAACAAAAAACATACCTTGATTATTACGGTATACTACCATAATAGTGCCATTATCTTTATTAGTGCAGTTTATTGCTACTTTCTCAATAACCCAATAAATATGACCAGTTTTTAAGTGTAGATATTTTTTCATGCTGTAAATGTGTAAAGTGCGTACCGAACGGCGTCGGCGATGTGAGAGTATTCGTTATGTAACGGACGCTCAGTTGTAAGAGTTTCTTTGTCGTCCCATTGGTACTGGTCTAACATGTCTATTGCATGTGTGCAATGACGTAGTACTTTTAACCTATCTTGCTGACAGATAGCTTGTACGTGTGCAATACCTTCTAGAACTTGCTTCTTAGCTTTAATAGTTGCAATATCGTATTGGTAGGCTAAGTCGGCCCCAAATTGAGCAGCTGCAGCGTCTATAAAGATTGTCTCTATAGAATGTTTAGTAATTATTTCCTGCAAGGCTGCAGCGTGTTGATTGGTACTTCTTTCAGCTTCTAGGTAGTCTTCGATTATGCAATACCATTCTTCCTCAGTATTATAAGCTATTACTACAAATGCGGTTGGATCTTTATATCCGGGGTCTAGTCCTGCAAATATCTCATAGTTGCCCGGAGGTAACTCATCAAGTATATTCTCCTCAGACAGTTCAAAGATCTGACCACTAAAGGAGTTAAACGACGCCATGTACTCCTGCTCGAATTCGGCAGCACTCATAGTACCACGAGCTTCAGCAACGTCAGCTTCCGTCATTCTAGTATTCTCTGTATAGTCAGCGTGAATAGAGATCCAAGCTGACAATGAAGGATCAGGGCTGAATCCGCGGTTAAAGAATTGTGAGAACCAGTTCTTCTTACCTCGAGGTGTTGAAATAAAGATAGCCTTAGCACCTGGCTTATCTAGGGTAGGGCGCAATGAAACATTATAAGCCGCCTCTCCTTCACGTGACAATGCAGCCTCATCAAATATAATCAGGTCATACGATCGACCAACGCAACTATCAACCTGATTAATAGAACCCATTCTAACAGTCGATCCATTAGATAGTTCTAGTACCCTATCCTTCATGTTGTCACGAGAAACTTCCAAATCAAACGTCTGTATTAACTTACGCTGTAACTCGAAACTAATCGTCGATAAATTATAGTTAGGTGACATAATTAGCACATTGCAGTTAGGCACAAGAAGCACCAACTGACCTATAATATTAGCTATATAAGTTTTGCCTAATCGTCGTGACAGAGCAGCACAGATAAACCTGTATTTAGGTGAGTTAACTGCGTTGATTAATGCAATTTGGGGTGCGTTAGTTTGTTCCCACACATTGGACGCCAAGCCACTAACAGGATCCTTACATGGGATAAGCTCCATGTAAGGACGTATAGGTAGCTTTATGCCACGACTACTCCCATAATCAATCAGAAACTCCCCATGTATATCTTCACGTGATATCTTTAGCATATACTCTCTCAGCTAGATCACGCTCAACGCAATCAAATACGTATTCCCAATCATTAGGATTCTCGTATATTTCAACTGACGAATACCATACAGACCGACGAACCCCATTACCCCATCTAAAGTCAGTCTCACGTAATGGTTGCAGTAGCCAAGTCTCCCGTCCTAACGAACCAGCCATATGTATTACCGACGTGTCGACACCAATGACGAGATCAAGTCCGTTAATACATTCGGCCGTGTCAGTCCACGTGCGATTGCCGCACGAAGTAACATATTTATTACCTTTAAAGGAAGGATCAAGACTATATAGATTGCAATACTTAGCAAGGCGATGAAAACGCCCCACAGGAACAGAACGATAAGCGTTATTAGCATGGCCAGCAGAGCCAGCCCATACAATCCCAACATTATAACCTTCACCAAACTCTCGCGTACCAAATTTACCACGTAACCACTCCCCGGGCTCAATATCAGGAAAACATGCAGCTAAACTACACATAGGATAAGCAAAATCAACATCCACATCTGCGGCGTCAAATACACACTCATAATCACTAAAAACATCATACATTGTAGAATCACACTGTACGTATACTTTATCAGCGTATTCTTTCAACCTAGCAAGATACCGGCCAAACATGATATTATCGCCAATACCTTGTTCAGCTAGAACAATGATAGAGCGTACGTGCTCTCCGGGAGTCCAATAAACTAAGTTCTCGCGAGTATTCTTTAGTCTAATAGGATCAGACTTAAGAAACCTAGCGTTATACATCTCCCATGCTTCTGGAAATAACTCAATACGCCCGGAAGAAGCCTGTCGCAATTTAGCAGTTGAACAGTTCCACCAAGCCTCCCAAAACTCAGGATTTTTCTTTACAGCTACAGTGTATGCTTTTATAGCTTTTTCATCATCACCTAGAGTATACCACCCTAACCCTAAATTGTTGAGAGCGTGTTGGCAAGTATCTTTAGTAGTATTAGCAGGTGGTTCTAGATATGGAATTTCGGGGCGTAATACCTGCTCATAAGCCCACATAGCTTTCTTAAAGTCCATACCTAGTGCGCGATAACAGTTACCGATATTACAGTAACCTTCCTTAAATTTGTGCAAGTCTAAAGATTGTTTAATATATTGGTATGCTTTTTTATAATTATTCTTGGCCATGTACTGTGTACCCTTATTGTACAATGACGCAACCTGATTGTAGAACTCTGTACTTAATATCACTTTGCAGATCCTAGAAGTTTACTTATTAATGAACCATACTTGGAGCCATCGCCACCGAAGTCATTGGCCTGTATATTTACTTGTGTTTGAACTTTATTACCTTGACGCATTTTTTCTAATTGTATCTGTCTATCTAAAATATCCATAGTCATCTTATGTGATTGAAGTAATAGGTCTGCAATATCTTTGCCAGACCCGACCTCGGCCTCGTCTAACTCTTCGAGTTTCTTTTTAATAAGTGCGTCCATAATTTGGCGCATTCTAAAACGGTTATTAAATCCAACATCTAGGAACACCTGATCAATGTAGGATCTTACCTCTTTTCGGTCTAACATCTCTGCTACCATATCCTGTGAAACTCCGAGCTGTTCGGAGGTAGCTTGAACAGATTGGCACTCTAGATAAGTGTTAGCAACTTCTAGAGCTTCAGGGGAAATTAGCACTGCCTGTGCGGGTGATTGAATTGGTAACATATTTTTATTATGGGAAGTGGAGCGATACGACTATTATAGCAGTTTAGGGAAATTAAGTCAAGATGTAAATTTTTGTTGCAGTTTAGGGTCAATTTGTCCAACTTATACACCATTTGTCCAACTTATACACCATTATCAGTTTAGGGTCAATTTTTGAAAATACCGCGTGAGGGTGTGCCCAGCCTGGCATGGTTTTTGCAGGGTGTGATAACCGCCCCGGTCCTGGCATGATTCTTGCCTGAAACCTTGTTACAATTTGTTACAATTTGGATGTAAAAAACTCTTGACATTGCATCTTAGCGCGACTATACTACGTACATAGGATAACGAAAGGAAAGCAACATGACACAACAACAATTCTACCAACTAGCAACACGTGACCTATTCCGCGCTATGTGGGTTGCTAAATACTTCGGCGTGGCTGAGGTTGTGGTTAAGGGTTGGGTTGCGGGCATGATTGCAGCCTACAAAAATTAATCTTGATTTTTTCTGCTGTTTGACTTATAATTTAATTTTACTTGAAAGGAAACAACATGACTGCAAAGACCGTGAACTACACCGCTGAGCAAACCGCTGCTATCGTAGGCGACTACAAGGCAGGCGTGAGCGTCGAGCAAATCGCTATCGCTGTTGGCAAGAGCGTTCGTTCCGTGGTTGCTAAACTGTCGCGCGAAGGCGTGTATCAGAAGAAAGAATACACCACGAAAAAGGGTGATGCTCCGGTAAAGAAAGATGCGCTTGCATCTGAACTGATGCTGCTTGCATCATTGACTGAAGCTGAGGCTGATAGCTTGGCTAAGGTTAATAAGACAGCGTTGGTTAAGCTGTTGGCGATTGCCAAAGCTGCGAAGATCAGCGATGTAAGCTGATTGGCATATGCCCCGATCATATGATCGGGGCATAACAACTTGGGAGAATATGATGCTTGCATTAATTGGGTTTATGTGCTTGGCATTAATAATGTATGCATGGCTGATATGGTATATGACGGCTGACTAGGCACGCTTCTTGCCGCGAGCAAGAAAAGAAAAAGACCTTATAAATCAAGGACTTAGGGGAGGGCCTGGCTAACTCATTGATTTATAACGCTTTATTCCTGTTACAATTTGTTACAATTTAGATGCAGAAAACGCTTGACAATCGCGCCGCAGCCACCTATAATAAACCCATAAACTAATGAAAGGTAATAGAAATGGTTAATGTAATGCTACGTGATCTGATAACGAATAATCAGAAAATCGCTTTTACCTGCGAAACTGGTTCGCAAGCTATTAATGTTGCTCGTCATATGAATCATCTGAATGAGCAAGCTGCGAAGCTGACTGGTAAGGCAATCCGTTTTGTTTATACGATTCTGGTGAAATGATGACTGATAAACAGGTTTTTTGGTTTGTTGTTGCAGGTTATATTATCTCTCTGATTTGGGGCATCTAATGCAATCTTTACAATCATTCGCTAATGAACAGGCTTATAACTGGTGGGAAGCTGCCAAGGTTATATTCGCTAAGAATGGCGATATTGGCGTTTTGCCTTTGGTTAAACTCAATAATCGGCTGAAATCAACTGCCGGACGTGCTTTTATTGAACATGGCTATATTGATCTGAGCGTTTCGCTTATGCGCGATAATATGGATTATTTCGCTAGAGATACTATTCCGCATGAATTGGCACATATGATTGCATGGCGTTTATATGGTGATCGTGGTCACGGTAAGGCGTGGAAATGGGTTGCTCATACATTATATGGCGCGAATAATCGTTGTCATACTATGCAGGTAAAAGGGAGAAAATAATGTCATACGTTACACTTAATAAAGCCGATGCTAAGATTCTGTTTAATACTGCGGAATTGGCCGCTATCGCTGTGTTTAATAAATATGAGCGTATGATTAAAGATTATTACGCTGAAAAAATTACTACAAAAAAGATTTTTGGGTTTAGCTTTAAGGTTGATAACTCTAGAATGAGCGAAGAAATGCCTATGATTAATAGAAAATACTGGGCTAAAGAATCCATCGATAAAATCCAGCAATTAAATGCAATGCTAGATTATACTAATGAAATTAATATATCTTCTGAAGATTGGAATACTATAACTGCATATCTTTAACTCTTATATAAGACCCGCAAGAAAAAGGCCCTAAGAATCAAGGGCTTAGGCGGGCCCCTGGCTAACCCTTTGATTTTAAAGGGATTTTTTGTTCATGTTCATAAAAATGAACAGGCACGAAAAATGAACAGGCTGGGCGCGCCGATTTTACCACGAAAATCGTGGGATGTCAATAAATATTTCTCTATTGAAAACCTGGCCGCGATAGGGTCGGCCTATTGGCTTGTTACAATTTGTTACAAATTAGATGCAGAAAATGCTTGACACGGGGAAACCTTGCCGCTATAATCACTACATGAACTCGAAACAAGGAACCAAACAAATGACTATCAAGCGTGTAGAAATTTATGATATGGATGGCACGATTGTTGATTCAACGCATCGTTATCGTACTATGCCCTGCGGCACTAAAATTGATCTAGAATACTGGAGAGCTAACGAATATAAAGCAATGGATGATAAATTGCTGCCATTGGCTAATCAATATAAAGCTGATTTGGCTGATCCAAATTGTTATGTTATTATTGCAACTGCAAGGGTATTATATGAAGCAGATTATAAATTCATTAACGAAATTCTCGGAAAACCCGATTATATTATTTCTCGCAAATCCGGCGATAACATTTCTGGCGGATTGCTTAAGATAAACGGTTTGCGGAAATTCTTTAATCTCAAGAATTTCAAAAATGCTGCTTTTACATTCTACGAAGATAATACTTCATATTTAAAAGCGGTTTGCGATAAATTCAATATTCGCGGTGTTTATATTCCTTCTAAACAGGGTCACTAATAAAATGGCTAAAAAAGAATTCTTCCTTATTGTCGATACTGAAACAACCGCTAACGATACGGTTTTTGATTTCGGCGCGGTTTTAACTGATCGCAAAGGTAATGTTATAACTAAATGCTCTGTTATTGTAAAAGAGGAAATGGAAAAAGATTTATTCTTTGATCCAAAAGCCTCCGGTATTTGGTCAAAAGAATACGCTAATTCTAAAAAGCGTAATTATATGGAAATGATTAATAATGGTTCCCGAATTGTTGCATCGGTTAATGCTATTAATCGTTGGCTTGAAAAGGTTAATGCAAAATATAATCCTACTGTTACGGCTTATAATTTCGCATTTGATCGTGAAAAATGCGGTAAAACTGGAATTGATTTAACTATGTTTAATTCTAGCTTTTGCCTCTGGCATTTGGCTTGCAAAATGTATGCTAAATCTAAAGCATATAAGGCATTTATTCTAGAAAACCATTATATTGGCAATCGGACTAAATTCGGTAATATGACTTATAAAACTAATGCCGAGGTAATGGCTCATTATATTACCGGTAATTATTCCGAAGAACCCCATACTGCATTGGAAGATGCTTTATATTATGAATTGCCGATTCTGGTTTCTATTGTGAATAAAAAGAAATGGAAAGATAATATCGGCGTTGCTTATAATTGGAAAGATTATCAACTAAAAGATAATTTCTCGGCTTAATATAATATTATAAATGGGTCTTATATAAGACCCATTTTCTCGGCCAGGATGTAAGCGAGCACTCACTCCAGAAAAAGCCTTTAAAATCAAGGACTTAGGCGGGGGCGGCCCTAACCTCTTGATTTTAAAGGGGATTTTTGAAAGCAAGAAGCGTGCCTGGCGAGGTGGCACGATTTTTTCCTGTTACAATTTGTTACACTTTACTTGCAAAAAAGACTTGACACGGCGAAAACTTGCTACTATAATTCTTTACATGATGAAAACAAATGGAAACGAAATGATTAAATGGATTGGAACTGTTAGCGGTATAATCGGGTCGTTGCTTGTGGCAATGAATAACGGCTTGCAATTTGTTGGTTATATCTGTTTCCTAATTGGTGCATTGTCGTGGCTTTATGCTTCGATTAAATCTGCCGATAAAGCAGGTATAATGCAATGGGGTTTCTTTACTGCTGTAAATATTATGGGGATTATTAATTATGTTTGATCTGGTTGATGAAATGATGTGGGAGGATCTGGTAGAATTTGAATCCCTTGAATCCGTTGGCCTTGAGGATAAATATCAGGGCGATACCGTTCCCGCTGCACAAAAGGAATATTATGATGAAGAAAATTAAATTCTATAGCATTCAGATTTTAGGAATTCCCTTTAATCTGTTTTTCCTAGGGCTAATTAAACTTGGCGAGCTAGGGCAATATTATTTTGATGAGATTTATCCTAGCATTAATAAATGGATTAGAAAATGAATATTGAAAAAGATTTGCAGGTATTCTGCTATCAATTCATGGAGAAAATGGGTTGGAAACCTTTTCCGGTTAATCGGGTAAAGGTTTCTAAAATGGCTCGTTATAAAGGACTATGTATAACCGAGGATTGCGAATCGGTTTATATCATTCTGAGCGAGATAACCAATGATTCTAATAAAGACTTTTTCGCTACTCTTATTCATGAATTGATCCATGCCCATCTGCTGATAAATAAAAAGGTTTTTCAGCATCATAAACATGGTAAAAGATTTAAACAAGAGGCTAAAAAGGTTCAAAAGAAAACGAAAGGTTTTTATACTATTAAAGAAATCGTGTAACTCTTATATAAGACCAGCCCAGGAAAAGCCCTTGTAAATCAAGGACTTAGCGGGGCCCTGGCCTAACTCCTTGATTTTAAAGGACTTTTCAAATGTCAAGAAAAATTTTACTATCGAAAACCTGGAATCGATAGATAAATTTTTCTGATGGTAACTATAAAAACATCTGATGAAAAAATCTCACAAAAGGCTTGCGTTCTTCGTAAAACGGCGTATAATTCTTTACATGGGATGACGAACTGGCTCAACGAAATCCCAAATCCTAAACCGAGCCAAAAGGAAAAACTGCTATGACTACCAAAACCGTGAATTACACTCCCGAGCAAACCGCTGAAATGGTTTCCGCTTATGTTGCGAATCCTTCGCAGGAAACGGTTGTTATGTTTGCCGAAAAATTCGGTAAAACCGTCCGTTCGGTTGTTGCGAAACTTTCGCGTGAAAAGGTTTATGTAGCTAAGACCTACGAAACCAAGAAAGGCGAAAAGCCGGTTAAAAAGGATAGCATGGCTGATGCAATCGGTTCTATCCTCCGCTTGACCGAAGCGGAAACCGATTCTCTGGCTAAAGCGAATAAAACCGCTCTGGCTAAGGTTTTCGCGGCTCTGGCTAATTCCAAGCCGATTGATGGTTAATTAACCAAATGGGGATTAGAAATATAATCCCCATTTACTGAATTAATCTTATAACGAAAGGAATTAAAATGTTGCTACTTAAATATACGGATAATTATTGCTCGGAATTCTTTGTAATGGGTGATGATATTGATGGTCTATTAGAAGATTTGGAAATCGTTTCCGGCGAAGAGAATATCAATCTTAAAGACTGTGAATTTTTTAAAATCGAACCGTTTATTGTTACTAAAACGGTTTCTAGCAAAGGATAATATAAAATGATGAAACTTGTTATTAGCTTTGATGAATTGAACATTACCGAGAATACTAGCATTGGTGATGCAATTGATAATATTTACGATTTTCTCCAGAATCAATTCCCAGAATGGGATTATTCCGAGGTTTTTGATGTGGAAAATATGGTTATTGATTTTGATAATGAGGAATGCCATATTGATATGACTGTAATTGAATAATAGGGCGCGGGTTATATCCCGCGCTACATTAAAATATTATAGAGCTGGCAGATAGATAGGGCAATAAAACCCCTAGAACCCTTAAAGCCACTAATATACCCGCATTATAGCGGGTATTTTTTCGCCTATTATATTCAACTCTTATATAAGACCTGACCCTAAATTGTAGAAACCAGGAAAAACCCTTTAAAATCAAGGACTTAGGGGGAGGCGGGGCTAACCTCTTGATTTATATACCTAAAATAAAATACTCCATATAATCAAGCACTTAACTCCGGGGCCCCATAAACCTCTGATTGTCAAGGCCAAAATTCTGAGCTTAATCAACCACTTACACCTCACGAATCGACCCTAAGTTGCAGCAAGCCGACCACAAATCAAGCACTTAGCGCAACTTTCCCCACCACGAAAATTTAGGGTCAGGAAAAAATGCTTATAAATCAAGCACTTGCACATCAAAAATTTTGCCTCCTGGCGCTTTGCGCCCCAGTGCAAAAACTTCAAGTGCAAAATCTTGGTGGTCCGCGCCCATTATAGCAAGTGCAAAACCTTAGTGTCAAGTCTAAATTTTTGATGGTTGCCAGCAACATGCCTGGCTGACCCTAAATTGTAGCAAAATGTGGCAAATTCGAGCAAATCGACCCTAAGTTGAGCAAATTGGAGCAAATGGTAGATAATTTGACCTGGTTCGAGAAATTTGTGCCAATTTAGGGTCTGGAGAGCCTTAACATGCAAAATTTCGTACCTGGTCGGCCGAATTTTTAGCGGTAGGAAACGGCTTCAGATCGGAAATT
>JACCDR010990599.1_pt1 | contig 10067 bp, 10 predicted proteins | sample 7446431 | NCBI WGS metagenome assembly JACCDR01 (sample SAMN15323443, study PRJNA562643) | freshwater metagenome | isolation source: river surface water | place: USA:Blue River Watershed | collected 2017-08-17 | reverse complement strand
TGACCGTTTAGTATGCCATTCACATTATCAATATTCTGTCCGTGTCGAACTAAATAAATTTTAAGCATTTGTATATCAATATTAGCATTTTAAAAAACTTTAGGTGGTCCGGACTCGAATCAAAAAAACGGCTTAATGCCGTGCTCTAGATTTCTATCTCGAACGTGCTGAAATATGTCTCCAAATACCTTTACCTGTATTACGTCTTTTCGGACGCAGACAGATCGCTTTCACTAAATTACTCTGCTCCATACTGCGGACGTATTCAGAACTCGTTAGTTGAACAATTCAGGGTTTTGAATTGGGTAAATATTGCGAAAGACTTGGAGTTTATAAAAATTAGATCAAGTTTCTTAATGCAATAAATAAAAAGGCGTATGACTTAAAGCCACACGCCGATGATAGTAAATACCATTACTTTACTTTCTGGAGACATTCCAAAATGTAAGGAACTTCGTGACCAAACTTCACAGCAACACCGTCCTCAACAGTGATATTGATGTTTGTTGCAAGAGCAATTACAACCTCGCCCCCACTGGCAAAAAGTTTCGGGCGAAGCGTCCCTTGAAGCACACGACTAATTTCACAATATGCTTTTGGCTTCCCATTACCGCCCCGATAAACCTCGGCATGGAGCACGAGGTATTCTGTCTGATCTGTAGGAAGCAGAACGCCTAAACTTACCTTAGAAACCAAGTCATGAATCAAGGTTAACAATTCACCGCATTCTGCAACTGGAATACGACCCGCGTCACGGATGTATGGGTAATCAATAATAGTTTTCATATATCTAGATTGTTGTTGAGTGTAGTATGAAAGTCAGTAATTTATTTGACGAAATACTGAAAAAATAAATTATTTACTTTCTTCTACATTCAACGCTAGGCATAGTCAAAGAACTACAAAATAAAATATTGTAGTAAAAGTATAAATAAGTCAAATGCTCGACATGGTGCGGGATATCGGAACCTTCTGGAAGACGAACAAAGAGCATATTTGGCTCCCGAATATCAAACAGGGGTTCTTTGGGATTACACAGCCGACTGAGGCTGAGATGGCGAATTATCGCTAGACTTCATTGAACCTTATCGGTATGTTCGTGATGTATGACATTAAACAAAGAAAAATTGTGTAGAAAATGCGGAAGTACAAAGATTGTGCTTGTTGAGTATCCCTGGGATCACCCAGAACACTATGACGGTATAAGCGAAATTAAATGCCTGGTTTGCGAAGCCCGATTTGGTCGATGGTCAGAAAAACAACTTGGTCCTGATGAGTACGAAAAAAGAAAATGGTACTTATCTTGAGCTACTGTTGTGAATAAATATTACTGGATAGGGTATTTTAAACAATTACCCTTATATAATAAGGATATATTTATCCACATATCCAATATTATCTTTTTCACTCATTATTGGATATAATTACAGACATGATATCAAACAATGTTCTTTTATTGGATTTAATTGCCGCATTTAAGAAAAACGACAAGCTCACAATTGATTCAATAATAAAACAACTCATTGATAATGCAGAGAAAAGGAAGCAGTATCAGCTGGCAAAAAGATTACGCCAAGTTTACACGCTCCCATCTCAAGACTCCTCAACTTCTTTTTTTCAATCTTCTAGTTTTAATAATGCTCCCGCAAATGAAAACAAGTTATTTGAAATTAGAAAATCAAAGATAACTGGTGAAGATATAATCCTATCTAAAGTAAACAGAAATGTTCTAAGTGAAATAGTAAACAATTTCAATAAAAGAGATTTGCTAAAAGAGCATGGGTTATCCAATGATAGTAGGCTGATTCTTCATGGTCCCCCAGGAACTGGTAAAACGCTTTTTGCGTATGTCTTAGCTGGTGAATTAAATTTACCCATATATCACGTTTATCTAGATTCACTCGTGTCTTCGTTCTTGGGAGAAACAGGAAAAAACCTAAAAGTTATATTTGAAGAAGCTTCAAAAAAAGAATGTGTACTCCTTCTTGATGAGTTTGATGCTATCGCAAAGCATAGAGATGATGCTCAGGAATTAGGAGAGCTTAAGCGAGTGGTTACTGTTTTACTTCAAAATATTGATGAATTGAAATCTCATACCATACTAGTTGCTGCAACCAATCATGCTCATCTACTCGATCCTGCTGTCTGGCGACGTTTTGAATATTCGTTAAAAATGGATTTATTGGACCCTGTGTCTCGCAAATCCATGATAAATCTTATCTTGGGTGACAAGAAAGATATTGATATTAACTTGCTAGTCAATTTATCAGAAGGTCTTTCAGGAGCTATTATTAAACAAACGATAAATCGCTCCTTAAGAAAAGCGGTACTTAATCAGGGACATGACTTGCAAGAGCAGTTAATAGAATCTTTCTTGTCTGCAAACACAAGTAGAGATGAAAAGCTTAAGGGTGAAGTTCGAGATAATGTGATTAGAGCCATGAAATACCTCAGAGATATAAATGAGCGTAAATATACCTACCAGGAACTTGAAAGGATTACTGGCATAGCATCTTCGACCCTCCATTATTTGGATACAAATAAAACCCAATAATTTATGGAAATCTTAACACCAATATTTCAAATACCGGATTCAAATAATCGACGTGATAAAAAGACAGGTCGACGAAGTGCTCCTGTATTACGGATTGCAAAGAGTAAATTCATAAAGCATCGTAATGATCGTGCTCGTGAAGCAGGTTTGGTTATAGAACAATCACAAAGTGTTGATTCTAAGCCCTGGTTCTCTGAGGATAGACTATTTTACGAAATAAATTTTAATGAAAAAGCTCTTTCTAAAACGGCTCAACCAAGAGCTCTCTTAGATAAGAATCATATTGATGTCTATGCGCAAATTTCTAAAAAAACCTTTTTAGCATCTTCCACTACAAGAAACCTGAAGGCGTTTCAAGATTCAACTAAGGCATTTACTCTTTCAAAAAATAAGAATGATAGCGCATACCTTTCAGCGATTACAAAAATTGGTCAGATAAGTAAGGCAGATAAACTTACGTTTAAGCCGGATGCTAATTTACAATCAAGAGCATATCTATTTTTGGCTGATTTAGTATCAGATGAAGAAGGTCGTCAGATTGCAGTAAAAATCAGTGAACAAGCAGAGACTACGGCAGAATACTTTGTCGCAGAATCCGGATCAAAGGTCATATATGGATCTTTTGCTAGTAGTTTTATTAATGAGATTTCAGATCCAGACCCTAGAAACCCTGTTGTGAGAGTTGAGAAATCAATTGATTTCTTACCGTCACAAGACCTACCTTTGGAATATGACTACGATTCCGTAACTATTGATGATCCTGACTTGGATGCAAAGGTTGCCGTTATCGATAGTGGTACATTTGCAAATCAATTGTTTGGAAGTTTGATACTCGACAGAGAAGATTTTGTGAATGATGCGGCACAGGAGGATTTATCTCATGGTACCTTCGTAGCCGGTAGAACTATTTTCGGGAACGATATTGAAAATCAAGTCAGGGTTCTTCGGCGATTAAAGGCGAAAACTAGAGTCTTGGATGTGAAAGTTTTAAAGAAACTCCCCAGCAGTGATAACGAAATTCTTACTGCAATCAAAAGTATAATCGCTAACCCAAAATACTCTGATATAAAAGTATTTAACTTGTCATTAAATAATGACGCTGATACTTCTCTCAAAGATGGAAGAAAATCTTTTTTCACTAGGGAGCTGGACTCTATCGCATACAAACATGGTCTCTTAATAGTCGTTACGGCTGGTAATCAAAGGAACGTTTCGCTAGGATATCCTGCTTGCCTATATGATCCCAAGTCTCTCATCACATCTCCAGGTGATATTGTGAACGGATTCAGCGTTGGATCAATTGCTGACACGCACTCTTCTAGGGCACTAGCTTTGATTAATGAGCCGTCGCCATTTACACGAGTGGGATTGCCTGGTTGCAAGAAGCCAGACCTAGTTCATTTTGGTGGTAATTTAGATCAATTTGGTAATTATTCAGGAATTGGAGTGAAGAGTCTGTCTACGAATCACGGTAAAATTTCTGAGAACGTTGGGACAAGTTTTGCGGCTCCTTTGGTAAGTTCAATCGCAGCACAAATTTACGCTTATCTAAAAAGTGTCGGTATTAATTCAATCGATCTTTCAAAGGCGTTGTTATTGCATTCTGCAAGTTACGATCTACCGTTAGGTTCTCAGGTTAGTTATCAGGATCTACATAGAACTGTAGGATTTGGTGTTCCTGATATTGATAAGGCATTGAATTGTGCTCAAGCTGCTGCAACTTTCTTTTATACTGGGAAAATCGAAGCAAAAAAGAGTGATAAGAACGAAGTAAAAGAATATAAGCATAAAATTAAATTTGCTATTCCACCTGAACTCGTAGGTCGCGGTAAAAAAATTAAAGTCAAAGGGACTCTCGTTTACACACCACTTATTAGTGAGGTTGGAAATGTTGATTACACTCTTGCTGATGTAGAAGTTAATCTGCACTATTTAAATTCACGAGGTACTGACAAAAGCGCCGGTCTCACTTCAGACAGTGGTGACAATCGAACGAAATGGAATACGGTAAAAAGCTTTGAAAAAACAATATCGAGTTACAAAGAGGGTGATTGGGAAATCTGGCTAAATTTAACCACTAGAGGAAAGGCAGACGTAAAAGACTACACTCAAGAATATGCACTTGTTGTTACTGTAGAAGATGCGACTCCCGACATGAGTAAAAGAATAAATCTTCACCAAATAATAAAAGAAAGACACCCGATCTATGTCCCAATTAATCAACGAATACAAAGCAGAGTTAGATCTAGCTAGACTTCTTTAGGTCTTCTCGGTATGTTCGTGTTGTATGGAAGAAGACACGAATAAATTCATATTTATTTTATAATTTCTTATTCGTTAATTCATCCGAAATTTGTTAAAATGATCCTACATGAAGCAAGTAATCTCTACATTACCTTTTATAGATACAAATCAGACAGACTGGCCACTTCAGCCTCTTTTTCTTACTGAAAGGAAACCGCCAAAACAGCTTTTAAAGTGGATCGGAAATAAACAGCGTTTTGCAGCACAAATTTCTGCTGCTTTTCCAACTAAATTCAATCGCTACATAGAACCTTTTATTGGATCTGGCGCGGTTCTTGGTGCAATGGCTCCACACAAAGGATTAGCTGGCGATACACTTAAACCTCTAGTTGAAATGTGGAATGTTCTTAAAATGGATCCTCAAAAACTATACGATCACTACTCTAAGTTATATAAAGAGTTCAAAAAGGATCGATTAGCTACCTATAAGAAAACTTTAGCAGCATACAATGACAACCCTAATCCTCTCGACCTGGTCTTTATAACAAGAACTTGCTACGGAGGCGTTGTTCGATTCACGAAGCTTGGGCGAATGAGTACTCCTTTAGGTATTCACGAACCTATCTCACCAGAATCGTTCCAGGAACGCATGAATTTATGGAGACAGCGAGTTCAAAATACAGATTTCTTTCATTGCTCTTACGAAGAGTTAATAAGGCAAGCTGGAGAAGGAGATCTTGTTTATTGTGATCCACCTTATGTAGATTCTCAAAGCATTCTTTACGGTGCTCAATCATTTAAAGTTGCTGACATGTGGGAAGAGATTGCCAAGGCAAAAGCGAGAGGTGCTTGCATAGCCGTATCGATTGATGGAAAGAAAAGATCAGGAACAAAGACAATAGAATTGACTATGCCTGAAGGGTTATTTAAGAGAGAAGTATTTATTGATCTTGGATCATCAATGCTAAGGAGATTTCAAAAGAAAGATAAAACAATGGAAGGAGAAGGGGTCCACGACCGCTTACTTTTGACGTGGTAGTTATTTCCACTTCTTAACTATCTCTGGCCAGCGAGTCAATACTTCTTTACCGAATATTACCTCATCAACAAATCCTTCATGCATCATGTCCACCATTCTACAAAGATATGATTTACCGCATTCCCACCAAGTAAAACGGTCATCCACAATTAGATAATGACCAACGCGTATCTTGCTTATCATTTCAAGTTCTCGTAGTTCATATCCATCGAGCAGAGTCTCATAGACACCATCAGCTACTCGGCTACCAAAAGTAGTAGTACCGTAATATTCTTTTATCTCCCAAATCGCCTTAGGATTAGTGGTTGAAGGAAATGCTCCATCAACACGGCGGCTTAAAGTTTGAATAGGTTCTTGTTCGTTAGTAATTACAATCAGACTTCTAGGATCATTATCGAAATTAGCATGCCCGAGTGTATTGGCAGTTAAAATACTAACAATGCCGGTAAGATATGCGTAGTGTCGCTTATCTCCTTTTTGTTTATTATATGGAATTGAAACCTCAACTTTCGATTTTGAGAGAAGGTCCTCAAAGATCGCTTTGGCCTCCTCTCGCTTCATTAAGTTTGTCTTAGCACATTCGTTAAGACTTTTTGATCTATGTATAAAATAATCAACAAGTAGTTTTCCTTCTGTTGAGATCACACCTTCTTTTATGATGTGGTCACTCTTCAAGCCTTTCTTTTCCAGACAAGCTGCGATCTCTTCGGCACTATAAACCTTGATATTGTCTTTGCCAGAATAACCCAGGCTCATGGAGATGAGTTTGACTTGGGCCCAAAATGTCTTTGGTTGATTAAGGAATTTTTTGGAGGCTATCACATAAAAGAGTATATATTACAACACGAAAAATTGCTATCTCATAGTAATTAGATGAGTAAAAATATGTGGAACTAGATTAGTATAATTCTCTTTAAAAAGAGCGGTAATTAGCCCCTAAACAGCCTTGTGTACGCTTTCCCAAGCCTATTCAGGGCTTTTTACATTATCTAGACCAATACCCACTAATTTGAACTTATTCGAACCTCATACTTACCTTAGTCCTGAGAGGAAAGTAATGCACACCAATTTGCATTCCTACAACCATTAGGATTAAAGAGTTCTTATTTTAAGGGGTAAAAAGTAATGCACCATTTTTTGCACTTTTCCACCGTTACGATAAGGACAGTCCTAAGAAAGTAATTCCTACAGTTAGGAAAAATTACAGCCTTAGGATTACAACGTTGGTCCCGAAAAGTAATGCAACACGTTTTTCACTTTTTGAGATCGACAATATAAACATTCCAGTTGCACGGAAAGAGCTGAGTCACTTGCAACTGGGACTCAGCTCTTTCTGTTACCAATACAGACAGAGCTGAACATAAGGTCGAAACCCCTCATGCTAAGCAAACACGCACTAGAAGAATACAAAGAGATTCACCGCCAGGAAACCGGCAAGGTCCTTCCTGATGAAGTGCTTGTAGATGAGGCAATTAATCTCCTCACGCTTTTTAACTTTGTCTATCGACCGATTAAGAAAGCGTGGCTACAAGAATATGGACAACGAACAAGAGATAACACCGGCATGGCACAACGAAAAATTAAAGTCGCCAGCCAGGATGGCTCTCAATCAGAATCAGAAAAACGCAAACCTACAAAAACAAATTCGTGAGATGGATCGGTCCAAGATAAGGACCAAACGTAAGCCGAGTAGATTCTTTGTGGAGAATGAATATATACATGGTGGTTATGCTGCAACTTTGCCCAACTCGTGCACAAGAATCTATCTTGTTCTTTCGGTCCATTGCAATAACGAAACACAAGTAGCTTTTCCAAGTGTCACCAAGATTCAGGGAATGTCAGGTTGTACGAATCGTAATACGACCATGAAAGCTATTGCCACTCTTCAGGAATACGGCATTGTCGGGATCCTTAAAACCAAAGGGTTCAACATGGTTAATGTATATACATTTCAAGCGACTCGATATTGGAAACCAATAGCTGGCTGGAAAGAAAAGATGGAAAAATACAATAACAAATCGCAGTATCAATTCACCCGACATCGTAGTAACAAAAAGTCTGATTATCGTAGTAGCAGGGATGATACCCTAACTAACCTAAGGGATAACTCTTCTAATACTATAACTAATATTAAAGATATTTTGAGGCAGAAAATGCAGGAAATGGGAATGCCAATTCCAGGAGAACAAGTTGCTATTCAAGAGCCTTCTTTGCATAGTGTCGTCGGTCCAGCTAAGCAGGACCCGATACCCGTAATAGCGGGAAATTTACGGGAACATCGTAGTAACACCAGTGATACTGCGACAAATGAGGATTTGACCCTTAAAAAAGGGTGGAAAAACGGTGAGGCAACCCCCGAACCACCGTTTATAAAGGGTGAAAAACGGGTTGATGAACCATTTATAAATGGTGAAAAATGGGTAGACGAAGGAACCAATAACATGGGACATGACCTAAATGACCAAAACATTAAAAGCGCATATGAATAATAAAACACCCACAATTAAATACTTCCTTTACGCCCGCAAGTCGAGCGAAGCGGAAGACAGACAAGCGGCATCAATTGATGCCCAGAAAGACGAACTCTTAAAGATTGCTCAAGAGCAGGGCTTGGCTATTGTCGAGATTCTTACAGAATCGCAGTCGGCCAAGAAACCAGGAAGACCAGTCTTTAACAAGATGCTTGAGAGAATCTACAAAGGCGAAGCCAATGGAATCATTTGTTGGAAGTTAGACCGCCTTGCTCGTAACCCCGTAGACGGTGGTCAGATAAGCTGGATGCTACAGCAAAGTGCAATCGCACAGATCGTTACCTTTGGTAGAACATATTATCCAACCGACAACGTGCTCATGATGCAGGTGGAACTTGGAATGGCGAATCAATATATCAGAGACTTGTCGGTGAATGTTAAGCGAGGGCTCGCAAAGAAGGTCCGAGAAGGTTGGCTACCGAGCATGTGTCCCGTCGGATACATGAGCACTCCAGACAGAGAAAAGGGATTCAAGACCATCATGAAGGACCCTGATAGATTTCCCGTAGTCAAAAGATTATTCGACATGATGCTTACCGGAAATTACAGTACCTCGCAAATATAGGACGTAGCTCGTAAGGAGTTGAACCTGCGAACGTATCAGCGCAGAAGTCTCGGGGGTAAGCATCTTTCAAAGAGCGGTATTTACGCACTCATGAGCAATCCTTTTTACTATGGCTGGTTTGAGTACCCCTACAAGAGCGGAGAATGGCATAAGGGCGCACATGAGGCCATGATAACCGAAGAAGAATTCAATAAGGTCCAAGCTATTATGGGCAGAACCATGCAGCCTCGGCCGAGACCTGAGAAAAGTTTTGCATTTACTTCTCTCATGAAGTGCGGCACATGTGGTTGCAGCATTACAGCTCAAGCCAAAATAAAGCGGTGTAAGAACGGTAATGTTCATCATTATGTCTACTACAACTGCACCAAGAAAAAGGTTGATGTGAAGTGTCCTGAAAAAGTAATAGAGCTTAAAGATCTTATACTTGATATCAAAGGTAAGCTAAGCGAGATAACTATTTCAGAGAGATTCAAAGATTGGGCGATTAAACATCTCCATGAACTCCGAAAGACGGAAGTCGATAGCGACACCTTGGTCCTCAAAGGCAAACATAAAGAACTTGAGGAAGTAACCAAGAACTTGCAATCACTTACGCTGAACTTTACCTCACCGGCTAACCAGGACCGAGCAATCATTACTGACGAAGAATACCAAACACTCAAAGTTGGCATGGTGAAAAAGAAACTGATCCTCGAAGACGAGCTCAATGTGAAAAACAAAGAGGTGTTGGAGTGGATTGATCTCACCGAACAAACCTTTGATTTTGCCTGCTATGCCCACATCTGGTTTGAAAAAGGAGACGATAAAGCTAAAAGAGCGATACTCGCATGCCTTGGCTCGAACCTCACCCTAAAAGGCAAAAAGGTCTTTGTAAATTACCATTCTTTCATTAAAACGATCATAAAAAGTCGTCAGGCAGTTCAAGACGAATTAGAGAAGGTTAGAACCTCCAAAGTATCAAGCAATAAAAGACAAAACCCCACAAATTGTGAGGTTTCGTCACTAGGGCTCCGCGGCTTGGACTCGAACCAAGGACCCATCCCTTAACAGGGGATCGCTCTACCAACTGAGCTACCGCGGAATATTCACCAACAACTCCATCAGTGCTGTTTCGTCGTTACCTACCAAAACAGC
>JACCDR010288387.1_pt1 | contig 10068 bp, 8 predicted proteins | sample 7446431 | NCBI WGS metagenome assembly JACCDR01 (sample SAMN15323443, study PRJNA562643) | freshwater metagenome | isolation source: river surface water | place: USA:Blue River Watershed | collected 2017-08-17 | reverse complement strand
TTTTTTTGTGCCTGTGCTTCGGGTCAGGACATCGTTGATAAATCAAAACCGCATCACACAAAAAATGGTTTTCAGAATACTGATGGAAAGTCTGGTGATGGCGATAAGAATTTTTTCTCGACTATGGTGCGCTTTGCAAGTGGTGAGTTCAGAGCCAGTCCTCCAGCGGAGGGGTACGAAGTTTTCGAAAAAAACTCTTTGGCCACTCCTGAATTCGGCATTTCCGAGGATGAAAGATATTTTGCAAATGTCACTTGGCTTGGACATGCCGGTGTTTTGCTTCAGATAGATGGATTGAATTTACTTTTCGATCCTATTTTCAGCCAAAGAGCAGGTCCCTTTTCTTTTGCTGGTGCCAAGAGAAGAGTTCGCCCTCCGGTTCAGGTTCAAGATCTCCCTCGAATTGATGCAATTTTTATTTCTCATAATCACTATGATCATCTAGATGAAAAGACAATCAAGGAGCTCCTCAAGAGAGCTCCAGATCCTCAAAAGCTTTGTGCTTATGTGCCGCTGAAAATGGGAGAGTGGTTTAGGGACCAAGGTTACTCTTGCGTGACAGAATTAGACTGGTGGGACCGAGTCGGTCTGAACGAGAAAATTTCAGTGGTGGCCACTCCCTCTCACCATTGGAGTCGCCGCGGTCTCTTTGATCGTAATAAAGTTCTTTGGGCTGGATTTCTAGTAGAAAAGGCAGCACCGAAGCCTTTTCGATTTATTCATGTTGGTGATACGGGTTATAGCAACGACTTTAAAGAAATTGGCAGGCGCTTTGGTCCCATTGACTTAGCTGCTATTCCAATTGGAGCTTATGAGCCTCGAGATTTTATGCAGGCAGCTCATGTTTCACCTCGAGAGGCAGTTCAGATTATGCTCGACTTAAAGGCAAAACAGGCTTTTGGAATTCATTGGGGTACTTTCGAACTAGCTAAAGAGTCTTTAGATCAGCCCTCTAAAGATTTGGCTAAAGCCCTGGCAAGTTCGCCAATCCATTCAAAAGATTTTCTATTGTTCAAACAGGGTGAATCGAAGAGATTTCCAACAGCAGAAAAAAGGGAGTAGGGCGTCCTTAACAGCAGCAAGGGCCAAAAAAGCCGGGTCTGTGTCAAAGTGATTCATTAAGATCGCTACCAGAAAAGAGAGGTCTTTGTGACGTTTGAAGTTCGAGAAATTATCTACGGTTCTAAAGAGTATGAGGCTGAGCTTCAGCTGCGTTATCGAGTTCTGCGTCAACCTTTAGGATTGCAGTTTGCACCCGAATCACTTGTCAGGGATGGGGAAGATACGCACTTAGCTGCTTTTACTTCGGAGGATTTGTTGGTCGGCTGCCTAATTCTATCTCGATTGGGACCACAGACTATCAAGATGCGGCAAGTAGCCGTTGATTTTTTGTTTCAGGGCAGGGGTATAGGAAGTCAATTGGTGGACTTTGCAGAGCAAAAGTGCCGATCCATGGGCGTCTTTTGTATTGAACTCAACGCGAGAACGACAGCTATCTCCTTTTACGACAAACTTGGTTATGAGATTTTTGGAGATCCTTTGGAAGAGGTTCAAATCCCTCATCGCAAAATGCGAAAATTGCTGGGACCTTAGGCGATATCTGCCATGGAGAGGTCGGCCTAGAATTTAAAAATCGCCTAGACAAGAAACGGCGCGACATGTGTCTTCAGTCAAAGAGTTAATTTTTCGATAAGAGCGTCACCTAAAGGACTGTTGTCGAAGCTCTTCTTGTGGTGTTAGCCTCGGAGAATGAGAATTCCTGTTTATTACCTAGATGCCTTCACCACAAAACTTTTTTCAGGAAATCCAGCGGCAGTTTGTCCGCTGAAGTTTTGGATTTCTGACGAGCAGATGCAGCTTATTGCTGCTGAAAATTGTCTTTCGGAGACTGCTTTTTTTGTACCACAAGGACCTGATTTTGAACTTCGTTGGTTTACTCCAAAAGTAGAAGTTGACCTGTGCGGTCACGCCACCTTGGCCAGTAGCTATGTGATATTTGAATACTTAGGATATTCTGAAAGAACGATACGGTTTAAAACTAAAAGTGGAGATCTCCTTGTCGAAAAACAATCAGATCAGTTGACTCTCAATTTTCCAAGCCGTGTGGTTGAACCTTGTCAACCGACGCAAGAACTTTTGTCCTGTTTTGAAAAGCAGCCGCGCGAGTTTTTTAAATCGGGCACTAGTACTTATATTGCTGTGATGGAGAAAGAATCGGATGTTCAATTGTATCAGCCCGACTTTTCAAGACTCTTGAAAGTTGATCGCAGCTTGAATATCACTGCTCCTGGAGATACTTGTGATTTTGTTTCCAGGTATTTTGCTCCGAATAAGGGAATCCCAGAGGATCCTGTGACGGGCTCAGCTCATTGTGGCTTATCAGTCTATTGGTCTAAGCGACTGAATCGCGGTGACGTCCTGCACGCGCGACAAATATCAAAACGAACTGGCGACCTGTATTGCCAGCTTCAAGGTGACCGTGTTTTGATTGCTGGGTCTGTGGTGCCCTATATGTCAGGTGTGATTTTCGCCTCTAAATTGAGCGCCGAGCTGTAGGCGATATCGGGAGTGGGCTTCTAAAAAAGCAGACCAAATAGTTTTCTGAGTAATAGAAACCAAAGAAATCCTTACTCAGCCAACCACTTTTGACCGTTGAGTTCACAAAAGATTGGAATATTGATCAAGCTTGCCTTGATTGCACTTTTCATTCCTCTTCGCAGAATGAAGTTTAAATCTTGGGTATGTGTCAAGGTAAACGAACGAATTCGAGTTTGCCCACCACCCAAATCATAATACAGTGTTAAAACACGGGTTGCTTTTAAGAAATCAGAAAAATTTGATGAGTTTTGATAACTCATCAAATCGGGTGGGTTGGTCTCTGAAAAAAGCTGACCCATCCTCTTGATTTCAGAATCTTGATGAAAATCAGCTGGGTAGTAGATTGTCAGTTCATTGTCAGCATAGAGGCTTTTAATGACAGCCTTCATCTTAGATTTAAAAGCTATTTTATTAGGAGCCAACTTTTGGACCTCCGAAAGCTCGACGGCACTTAAGGTCATAATATCAGGAGGGTAGGTGAGAGACTCATAAGTAAAGGTCGAAATTTTGCGATCGACAATAAATTCAGCAACAACAAGAAGGGTGTTCTTAAGGGTCGCTTTATCGAGGGCGCCACCTAAAAGACGAATAACACGCAGATCCGCGTCGGTAAAATTTTTGTCCTTAAAGACAACGCGCAAGGCATTTGGTGAGTCTTGCTCCTGATAGAAGCTATCCATCGCAGGGACATCCACCCAATTGCGAAGAATAACTGCTAAAGAGCTCTGAGAGGCTAAAGTGAGGCCCAAGAGTAAAAGCAGATTCTTCATGGTTGATCCTTTTTATAGAGATATCTTTTGTTCCATTGATTCAGGTTCAAGTCGCTCTTTTGATAATTCATTTTGTATTTGGCAATGGCTTCAACAATAAGCGCGTTCGTTAAAGCATTGGATCTCCACACCCCTAGGCGATAATCCTCTGCCGAAAAGAATAAACCAGAATCCCAAGTGTACCCATATTCCGTTTCTCCGACAATGTGAAGGTCTAAATTGTCTTTTTTGACTTTATAGAGATAACGAAAGCCAGCCACGAGGGCTTGGCTATAAGGCTTAAGCTGGTGAAGCCGAATGGCCCGATTCTCTCCCAAGTTTAAGAGTGAGGTCAACGCCAATGCCGTTGAGTAGTGACAGGATTTATCGGGGGCTAAGCACCACTTTCCTTTTTGATCTTGGCGGGCCAAAAGATCCAGCATCAGTTGGTCCATCGCTTCATCCATCTGAACAGATCTTGCACCGCCGTCACGGTAGGCGCGAGTGACCGAGTATGCAAACGTGTATTTTTGCGGATAATAGAGGGCACAATTTTGAAGCCATTGGCCTGTGCGAGTGACTTGAGCTAAATAATTCAGGCTATCACTATAGCCAGCAGCTTCTTTTTGGTTGTTGAGGCTCAAGGCAAACACCACATTCGCATTCACAACACAGTCCACATTATTCACACCCAGAGGCATCACCCCAGAGGGGTAGTCACCAAAGAGTGGCGCATTTTCGTCCTTCATCCATGTCAAATAGGCCCCTGAGTTTTTGGGAGTCCAAAAGTCACGGGCATCAGATTTAGATCGGCTGATATCTCGGTACTCGGTAATCTTGAGCAACGGTGATAGATCTAGCTTATCGGACTGATTGTCTTGTTGAGCTTGGATGCTAAGCAAAGCCATGGCAACTGAGGTGTCATCTGAGTCGTTAGGGACATTGAGGAAAGACGCAAATCCATCAGGGTTTACTTCTTTATTCATCAGAGTTGTCATCCAAGTTTTGACCCAAGGCATGGATCGACCCAAAATATTGGAAGCAATTTCCGCCACTACTGAATTCGATATATCGACATTGTCAAAACGCAGATTGATCGGTCCGACAATGCTTTCGCCACTGCGCCGATTGATATAGGACGGCCAAAAACTATAGGCATCTCCTTTTTTATAAGTTTTGATACTGGACAAAGCAGCCCTTCGAATGGAGTCAATATGACCTGTGCTATCCTTCACCCAATAGAGCGGATACAGGATCGCTCCAGTGACAAACATGTTGGAGTCCGCAATCAAAAGCTTGTTTCCTGTCAGCTTTTGTGAGCGTAAAAAGAGAGGATGAATGTCATTAGCCCACTCCCCCGTGATGTTTTGATCATTTCCTCGACAGCCATCTCCTGACGAAGAGTCAAAGCGACAGTTTCCCTTACCAGGGCGTGGTTTAATTTGTGTGGCTTCTAGATAAGTCATGGCTCCACTCAAGGTTTTGCTTAAGATATCAATGTCCTTTGCCAAGCCTGAATGAGCAGTCAGAGACAGTCCAAAAAGCAAAACCATTCGTAAAGTCATCGCTGACGTTTTCATTTTAAGGATTTCCTTTTTGCTTATTTATGACTTGAAGTTGCAAATACTTTCCTAAGACCTCTGTCCCCATATAGAGGGGAATCAATCCATAGCGCACCAGCAGCTGTGGACAGGCATAACATGCGGTCAGGGAGCCTTCCTGTTCATCTAGGATACCTCCTCGAGAATTGACGAGCGGTAGGTAAAAGTGAAGACCTTTTTCAATCGTCGACATCATATCAGGCCAATGCCGTAAATTATTTTCTGTGCGATAGAGCTGGTAAGACAATAGAAGCTGGAGTGCCCCCAATGTTTGGGTGATTGTTGACGAGGCCGGAACATAGTTTTTCTCCGTGTAGGACAAAAGAGATTCACCCCATCCACCGTCTTTATTTTGAACTTTTTGGAGCCACTCAACGTAAGACGGAACATTGATCCCTTGGACACAGTCCAAAGTTAAAAGCGTTGAAAGAGCTTCACTGGTTCCATAGATGTAATTAATAGCCCACGTCCCAGTCCACATGGACAAACCTGCTGGAGTGTCTTTGGCTCTACCTTGCAAAAATTGGCATCCGCGAGAAATAATTGACTCCGGGATCTGGACGAGACCTGAATCTTGGACGTGTTTGAGAGATCGTAAGACTCGTGCCGTCACGTCTGTTTGGGGTTCCAAAGAGGTATGAGGCAGCACACTCGTGTGTTTAATCAAGAATTCAATAAGAGGGGTGGCGTCAAAGTCCCACGCTGGAAATCCTCCATCCGGATTTTGCATTTGAATCAGCCAGCCCACGCCTTTTTGTAAGGCCGACTTAACATTTTTATTATCCAAGGCGTAGGGAATCAAAGCATCTACTACCATGGCGGTGTCATCAGAATCTGGATATTTTTTGCTATCATAAGCAAATCCCCAACCTCCTGCTTGGAAGTTCGGATTGGCCATCAAATAGTCTCCGCCCTCTGTCTCTTGTTGTGACAGAAGAAACTCAACAGCCTGCGCTGTTGCAGAAGACGTTTTATCAGCACCCACCAAGCGGTGACTTTCCGGAATATGAGCAAGTGCACTGAGCACCCGAGCTGTGTCCCAAATTGGACTGATTGAGGGTTGAAAAACGAGGGCCTTATTTTGCAACGGAAAGCGAAGACTCTGCATGTATTCCCAGCCTGACTTTAACTCTGCCGAAAGTTCTAAAGCTCCAGCCCGATGAGCGGCCAAAAGAGACATTTGCACAATCAGAGTTGGTGCTGGATTGCCGTCGGCGTGTGGGCGGGCCATCAGCCACGCTAAGCCCTCTTGCGCCCAAAAGTTAAGGGCTTCTGATTTCCCCGATCCCGACGACGCATTTGAGTTTTGATTTCGGTAGGGAAGGGGAGCCTTTCCCGGATTTTCGATGTAATAACCCTTTCGATCTAAGGTTACTTTGTCGATGGCCGGGGCTTGGTTACGAAATTTGTGAAAGGTGTTGTAGTGCTTCCAGGTTGTTAAAGCAATAAAGCCCCAGCGATAGTAACCGAGTTTAGCCATGCTTAACGGAGACTTTTTTGTTAGAGCATACATCAAAGGACTGATATTGAATGGGAAAAGAATATCTCCCCTCATTCCCATCATCTTAAACAAGGAACGATCCAGAACACTCATATCTTTTGGGCCTAACTTTTTTTCCCGGAAGGATGCCAGTTGGGTTGGAAAGTACTTCACAGGAAATTTCGAATCCATTTGCTGAAAGGCCCAGATGACAGTCGCCGTCAGCTCCCGACTGATGGGGAGCCCCTCGCCGAGGGCCCATCCATCTTCCCGATAGCCACGGAATGTTTTCAGACGGTAGATGGTTTCTGAAATAATTTTTTCCAATCTTTCTTTGGTCATAAAGGCCGCACCGCTTTGATAGAGGGCATGAGAATAGCCCATAAAAAAGATATCCCAGCGCGGATCTCCTTCGTTGATACCAACCCACTCTCCACTCTTTCTCTGTTGCTCTAGGATTTGCTCTTGCAGCACTCGTATTTTTTCAGTCAATAGGGAAGCTTGTTGAGATTCTCTTGCCTGAGATCTGAAGGAGAATACCAACAAGAAGGCCAGTAAAAATTTATTCATGAGATTTTCCATGCTTAAGTTTGTAACAAGCCTTTACAAGCTCATGGGTCATAGCTAGGATTTTTGATACTCCAGCAATTTTCAAAAACTGCGTGGGGCCACTTTTGAAAACTCCTCTTCTCTCTGCCATCGTCAAATCACAAAAGCCATATTCGACAAAACAGGGGATATGAGAATGAAGAGCTTTAGCTTTAAGATCGGCACAGTTGCGAACAGTGGGAGCCAACTGGATGATTTGCTCTTGTAAACACTTGCGGACATTTTGTGTGAACTGAATCATTTGTTCACTCTCAGTATTTGTATATGCCTCTGGATTGCAGAGTGGAGCTCCAACGCTAAGCAAATATCCGGTCAAGCCACATTGAAAGACTTCCTCCGCACACTGATAAAAACCGCAAGAAGAAGTGGAGGTTGAACAGTGCGAGACCCGAAGAGGCTGCGGAGTCAGCCCGCGGGCTAGGGATGCAGAGGCTAGATCGCTACCAAAGATAGATAAGGCAGCGACCACTATGCTAACGTAAAGAGAGATATCTTTTTTCATTGGCAAAGCCTCCAGCAAAGGAAAGGCTGCAGAGTCTAGGCCGATTCAAAAGTCTAATACAATGAATCCTACTGTCAGACCCTGTCTAAGATTTTGACAGGGCTTCGTAGCGAGCCATTTTGCGTCTTTTTGTTAAAAAATTTAAAAAAAGTTGCGACCTAGAAGGTGGCGTAAACGTTCAAGTTGTAGCTTATGTTTTCGTAGGAGTAAGCTCTGGAGTCTGAGGTCAGTATAGAGCCTCCGCCATTTTCTAGATTTGTTTCGCTGATAATCGATGGATTGATAAGCCAAGCGCGGTAAGTTAGAAACAATCCGGCTTCATGTGCGCCAGTATTTTTCAAATCAGGTTCCCAGTTTCCACGTTGTGCTTGGCTGAAAGATTCGATTAAGTTGTAGGCGTAATAGGGGACGACATGATCGTTGAGAGTGTACATAAAATAAGGCGCACCACGAAGCTGGTAGTATTCAGCATCGGCACCAACCGATTTATTTGGATTTTCGCTGCTGTTTAGCATCACCCGTGGTGAAAGCCAGCCCGCAATTGTTAGTTTACTGCTTAGCGCCCAGTCTAGCCAAGCATCCAATCGAATTTGACCCAGCTCCTTATTTTCTCGAGCGGCTTTGTCAGTCGGGGCGTAGTAACGAGCTTCTAAAATGGCAGTGTTGGACTTTAAAAATCCCTTTGGTTTGTAGGCCGCTCGCAACACAGTTTCTGCTAAGGCCACTGAAGAACCATCATGCATTTGTGCGGTACGACCCGATAGACTTCCAGTGGAGGAGGCGTATTGAAATTGCTGGCGCAAATCAAAATCCCACTCTGCGTTTGGGCTGAAGCGGGCGCCTACAAAGTTGTAAGAGATAAGGGGTCCGTTATTGCGAAGATCGTTTTCGTAGGTGTAATTCTCGGAGCCCCAAAGAGCTTTCCGGGTGGGTTGAATCTTCTTTCGATCAGCCGAGCTGACCGTGGCAGCTGAGGGCGTTGAAGCCGTTGTTGTACTAGATGATTCTTGAGCCCATGTGTTGGAACATATTAAAAAACCTGCGATCAGTAGAGATGATCTCATCTGCCCTCCTCATTTGAGGGCTCAACCTTTCAAATCACAGGGTTTTGGTCAATCGGAAAGTCGGAACTAGACATGATAGCGCACCGCATCTGACTGCTCTATTTTTTATGCCTTTTTATGTTTTTGCGCTATCGGGAGCGAACGGACATCTTTGGTCTATTACCGGCAGTTCCTAGCCAATAACAGCAAAGATTTAATTTCCGAGGTGCTGAGACTCATCTGTGGAATTCCGCAACTTCTCCACGATCCTTGCTCTAAAGACGACTTGACGCTGTTGTACTGGTCTCTTCCCAAATCCCATAAATCATAAAACTCAGTGAGATAGCTGGGCACAACCTGTTGGGCGGTTTCGCCAGTTATTTTAATTAGATTTTCAATGTGATTGTTTTCAGAACTTTTTGACCAGTTAAATGATCCTGAGAGCAAAGTGGTGCGATCAGAAATTAAGAATTTATTATGCATTTGAAAAGCCAGGTATTCACTGAGATCTAAGTTAAAGAACTTAAGCCGAACTTGGATATTGGGATTTGAAAACAAATAGCCAGACCGCTTGCCAAGATCATGGTAGTCGTCTTGGTTTAATAATAAATAAATTTTGACGCCACGATTGGCTGCCTCTTGCAAGGCTTCTAGAACTGGAATCAGTCGAGCCCGAGTTGTAGCGATAACCAGCTCCAGTTGAGTCGCATTGATAGTCCGAACGACCTCGGCAGTGAGATTGGTTTCCTCGAGATCTTGCTGGCGAAGACTGCGAGGCGAGTTGAAGAACACTTGAATGTCATTTTGATTTTCTGATGACAGTGGTCGCTGGGTTTCAGAAGAATGAGACTGACCAAACTCATCTGATTCGGTCCAGAGGCGATCAAATTCTGTTTGAAATCTAGCCGAGATCTCAGGTTCGTTGCTAAAAAATAATATGTTTTCGTTATAGTTCTGATAGGAGGACAGAGACCAGTTGGCACTGCCTGAAATAACTCGCTCGTTTGCAGTGCCTGAGTCGATGGTGGCGAATTTATGATGTATCTTAATGCTGCGGCCGTAATAGCGAACGTCGAGACCCAAGTCCTCGAGGGCTTGCATCTTTTCGCTATTTTCTGCTAGTGTGCCATACCCTTCAAAAAGGACACGAATCTTTAGATCCCCATTTTTTAAGCGCCGTTGAGTGAAGCTCGAACTCAGAGTTTGTATGACCGGGGACTTGTTGGTGACATCCATATTGTACATAGCAATGTCAACCGTGTTCCCACTTTCAATCCAGCTCGAAATTTTTTCAAGAGTCGGGTCGTGAGGATGAAAAAGAACTTCGACTCTAGCCTGCGCTAAAATAGAGATAAAACTGAGAGCTATCAATAGTAAAAACTGATTCATAAAGTCCCCTTGTACAGGGCGTTGTATTCGAGATTTGCAAATTTGTCATTTGCAAGATGCAAACTTAAATATTCTTTTTCTGAATATTAAAATCGGA
>JACCDR010080647.1_pt1 | contig 10068 bp, 4 predicted proteins | sample 7446431 | NCBI WGS metagenome assembly JACCDR01 (sample SAMN15323443, study PRJNA562643) | freshwater metagenome | isolation source: river surface water | place: USA:Blue River Watershed | collected 2017-08-17 | reverse complement strand
GGCACGCAGGACCGCATCGTCGGGCGCGAGGAAGTGCCACCCGGGCACTACGGCAAGGTCGACGAGCTCTGGGCAGACCCGGAGCTGCTCAAGGCCATGCGCGGATAGTGCTGAGCCCTGCGTGGCCCCCCCGGCAGGAATCGAACCTGCATCTGGCGCTTAGGAGGCGCCCGTTCTATCCATTGAACTACGGCGGGCAGTAGGGCGCCGCGCGGGGCTCAGCGCGGCGTGACGGTGGATTTTCTCATGGCCGCATCGGCCGGCGTCTGCTGGAAGCGCCAGGTCCAGATGACGTCGAGCGAGTTCTCCAGCCCGCTTTGCGCGCGCAGCGTGAAGCGCTGCGCGATGCGGTAGGTGAGCTGCCAGGTGCCGGTGGTGGAGTTCACGCCGCGTTCGTAGCCCAGGTACCAGCGCCGCGACAGCTGCTTGCCCAGGCTCACCACTGTCTCGCGCACGTCGGTGTCGCCCTGGCGCAGGCTCACGTCGTCGATGCCCAGGCGGCTGAGCAGCTGGTCGGTGGGCGCGTCGCCCTCGCCGGACAGCAGTGCCACCGCGGCGCGCTGCAGGAGTGCGGTGTCGTTGCGGCCCAGGCCGTCGGGCGCGCGGCCCAGCACCAGCCACGAGAGCTTTTCCGTCTCGCCCATGTCGGGCTCGGAGTACAGGCGCACCCGCGGCGCCACGGCGGTGCCGGTGATGGCCACGCCCACGCGCACGTCGATGTTCGGCCGCAGCGCCAGGATGTCCAGCCGCGGGTCGTCGACCGGGCCGATGAAGGTGACGATGCCGCGCTCGATCTCGAGCTTCTGGCCGTAGGCGGCGTAGGTGCCCTGGTCGGTGCGGATGCTGCCGTTGATGGCCAGGCGGCCGCCCGGCGTGCTGAGCTTGAGCCCGCCGCGCAGCCCGGTGTCCAGGCCGCGGCCCTTGACGCGCAGCCGCTCGCCGAGATCGAGCTCCAGGTTGAGCACGAAGTTGCGGCGCGGCGCCTGCTCCTCGCGCGCGGCGGCAGCGGCATCGCCTGGGCGCTGCACGGTGACGTCGTCGTCCAGCGAAGGGGCGTCGCTGCGGCTGGCGTCGAACAGGCCCTCGTCCACCGTGAAGCGGCCGTCGAGCTGCCCACGCTCGGGCGTGAACAGCAGCTGCGCGCTGCCACTGGCCACGGCGTTGCGGTCGACGCGGCCGATGACGCGGAACTTCTTCGCCTCGATGGCCAGGCGGGCACGCGGCTGGCTGCCGAGTTCGGCGTCGCCGGTGACGGTGAGCGTGCCTTCGCCGCTCTTCACGCTCATCTGCTCGATGCGCGCCTTGTCGCCGTCGAGCTTGATGGCCAGCGTGCCGTCGCTGACGCTGATGCCCTGCAGCAGGTTGCGCACGGCGATGCGGCTGCCGTTCACATCGCCCGTCAGCCGCGGCTGCCCGAGCGTGCCCGACAGCGTGGCCTGCGTGCGCAGCTCGCCGGCCAGCCGCCAGCCCGCCGGCACCCAGGGCCCCCAGATGCCGATGTCGGCCACCCGCGCCTGCAGCGTGCCGCTGAGCGGCGACGCGTCGGGCGGGCGGCGGCTCTCGGGCGTGGTCTGCACGACGGCGCTGCCCGAGACCTCGCCCAGGCTGCGGCCGCGGAAGAGCGGCGTCAATGTCCAGCGGCCGTCGCGTGCCGTCAGGCCCACGCGCACGTCGGTCAGGCCCAGCAGCAGGAGGCCTTCCTCGCTGGCGATGTGCAGGTCGCCGTCGCGGCGCTCGAACACCAGGTCGCCCTCCAGGCGCTCGGCCATGCGCAGCTCCACCGTGGCGGCCAGGCGCAGGTCGCCCTCCCAGCCGATGGCCGGCTGCACGCGCTTGAGCAGCGGCGCCAGGCGGAAGGGCTCGACAGCGGCGCGCAACTGCACGTCGGTGCGCTGGCCGCCGAGTTGCACGTCCACCGTGTCCCAGCGCAGCGCCAGCACGTCGCTCAGCTGCACACGCCCGGCGCCGGCGCGCACGGCCTTGAGCGCGAATCCGGGGCCGAAGTCGAGCATGGCGTCCAGATCGCTGGCCTGCGCCCAGGTGGCCGAGGGCGCGGTGTCGGCCTCGCTGCCGTCCCAGCCGCCGACGACCAGCCGCTCCACGCGGGCCTGCCAGCGGCCGCCGCCGTCGGGCGTGTCGCGCCAGCCACCGCGGGCCACGAGCTGGCCGCGCGTGCCGGTTTCGCTGCGCGCGCCCACCAGCTTCAGCAGCACCGGTGGGGGCGACAGCGGCGCCGCGCCGCCGATGTCGATGCGGTGCGAGGCCAGCGTGCCGTCGACCGTGGCGCGCAGGTGGTCGGCGCGCTGCTCGCCCGTGGCCGTGGTGTAGACGATGCCGCCCAGGTCCACCGAGGCGGCCAGCGAGCGCTCGCCCGTCGTGTCGAGCCGCCACTGCGCGCGCCCTTGGGCCAGCGCCAGCGCACCCGTCTGCAGCTGCGAGATGCGCGCCGTGCCGGCGGTGCGGATGGCGGGCCAACGGCCCTCGGCCCCCAGCGTGAGGGCGATGCTGCCGCGGCGCGGCGCCCAGGCCTGCGCCGCCGGGTGCAGCGCGAAGAGGGGCGCCAGGCCGGCCAGCGCATCGGCCTGCAGCTCGGCGTTCCAGCGGTCGTTGGCGCCGTTGCCTGCCGGGTCGGCGCGGCCTTCGATGCGCAGCTGGTTGCCGCCGATGCGCAGGTCGCCGCGCAGCAGCGCGGTCGTCGGCGTGGCCGCCTGGGTGTAGCCGAGCGTGATGTCGGCCGCCAGCGGCACGCCGGCGAGCTGCGAGTCCTGCACGCGTACACGCCCGTTGCCGGCCAGGCGCTGCAGCAGCTCCAGCGCCGGCAGCGTGGCGGCGTTGGCGGGCAGGCGGCCGTCGAACTGCCAGCCGCCCGACAGGCGATGCGGGCCGCGCCGCAGCGGCGAGTCGGCCTCGCCCGGCCACCAGGGCAGCGGGTCGAAGTCGACGATGCTGCCGGTGGTGGACAGGCGCCAGTCGGCGCGCTCGCCCGGGCCGCTGCGCGCCAGCAGCAGCTTGGCGTCGATCTGCGCGGCGCCGGCCACGGCGCGCAGGCGCGGCACGTCGAGCCGGCGCTCGTCGGCCTCGCCGTCCATCGTCAGGCGCACGGGCTGCGGGGCGCCGTCGAGCTGGCCGGTGAGATCGAGCTGCCAGCGCAGCTGCGGCGGCTCGGGCGTGGCGGGCCTGGCGGCCTTCGGGTCGGGCGAGGGCACGCCGGCCACGCGCAGCGACAGGGGGCCCGACAGCCGCATCGCCGGCGCGCGCGGATCCAGCCGCGACGGCGCCACGTCGAAGAGCCGGCCTTGCAGCTCGAGCACCGGGCCCTGCCACAGCGCCTGCAGCTGCACGCGGCCGGCACTGCGGCTGCCGTCGGCCAGCTGGGCTTCGGCCCGCACCAGCTCCAGGCGGTCGGGCTGGGCGAGCGATCCACTCAGGTCGGCCGTCAGCTTGGCCAGCGGCACGCGCTGCTGGTCCCAGCGGCCAGGCAGGGCGTTGGTGATGGCGATGCGCGCGAAGGCGGGTGCGTCACGCGCGGCCATGCGCAGCGTGGCCTCGCCGCTGAGCCGCGTGCGAGGGGCCTTGGCGTGCAGCGCGGCCAGGTCGAGATCGCGTGTGCTCAGCGTCAGCGCGTCCACCGGCCAGGCCTCCAGCGGCCGCAGCGTGGCCTTCAGCTCGGCCGCCGGCGCGGGCTGGCCGGCGCTGGCCGGGCCCTGCAACTGGGCGTCCAGCGCCAGGCTGCGCAGCGGGCCGTCGAGCGACAGCTGCGCCGCCCACGGCGGCAGCGTGCTGCCGGCAGCCGGCGCCACCGACGCGCGGGCCTGCAGCGGCAGCGGCGCGGCAGTGCCGATGCGCGCCGCCAGCGAGGCGCGCACACCTTCTGCCGTGGCTGCCAGGCGGGCCACGCGGTGTTCGCCGCCGGCTTGCGGATCGATGACGAGGCCGTCGAGCTCGATGTTGGTGACCGCGGGCTGCTCATCCACCTGCAGGCGGCCGACGCGCGCCTGCGCCAGCCGCAGGTCGAGCGGCAGCGCGATCGAATCGGGCAGCACGAAGGGCGTGGACTCGGCCGCGGGCGGGCCGGTCTTCACCACGACCTGGGCCACCGAGAGCTTGTCGACCTCCAGCGCCAGCCAGGCCTGCGCGCTGGGCCGCCAGCGCCACGCCAGGCCGGTGGCCTGCACCTGCGTGAGCTCGGCGTGCGCGCGGCCACCGTCCCACTCGATGCGCAGGCGCTCGCTGCGCCAGGTGTCGCCGAGCAGCGCGCCCTGCCAGCCTTCCACATGGAGGCCCGGCACCTGCTGCAGCAGCCAGCGGGTGCCGCTCTCGCGCATCAGCAGCGTGTGCAGCGCGCCGGCCACGAGCGCCACCACCAGCAGCGCGAAGCCACCCACCCAGGCCAGCGGCACCAGCAGCGACGCTGCCGTCGTCAGCGGCCGCGGCCGGCCGCTGGCCACGGCGGCGGCCGGGGTGGGGGAGGCTTGGGGTTCGTCGCTCACACGCCGTCTCTAGAACGCGATGCCGATGCTGAAGTGCAGCCGCGGCTGGCTCGACTTCTCGGGCCAGGCGAGGTCGATGCGCAGCGGCCCCACCGGGCTGCGCCAGCGCACGCCGAAGCCGTAGCCGTACACCGGCTCCAGCGTGTTGAAGCTCGTGGCCGCGTTGCCGCCGTCCACGAAGATGGCGCCCCACAGCGAGGGCATGCTGGCCAGGATGGGCCGCGCGAGCTCGACGCTGCCGGTGAGGATGGTCTCGCCGCTGCCGACCGCGCCGTCGATGACCGGGCCGAGCTCGCGGTAGCTGTAGCCGCGCACCGACTCGTCGCCACCCGCGCGCCAGCGCAGCGACTCCGGCACCACCATGCCCGGCTCCAGGAACACGCGGCCGGCCTCCAGCCGTGCCTGCGCGTACAGCGTGCGGCCGAGCGGCCGGTACACCGTGAGCCGGCCGTAGGTGCGGCCGAAGGTGCCGGTCTTGGCGTCGGTGCCGTGGCTGCGGCCGATGCCCAACTGCGCTGAGAGCGTCTCGCCGCTGGTGGGCAGCACCACGCTGTCGAGATCGCGCCAGCCGCCGTGGAAGTTGAGCGACACGGCGATGGCGTCGTTGCGGTCGCCGGCGTCGGTGCGCCGGCTGGAGCGTTCCCACTCGGCGAAGGCCAGCCGCTCGATGCGCTGCGTGTCCTGCGTGCGGCCCAGGCGCACGCGCTGCGACAGCACCACGTCGTTGTCGGATCGCAGCCGCTCCACGGCCGCGCCGAGCAGGTTGCGGTACAGGCGCTCGTCGGCGCGCGTGCTGATCTCGCCGTCCCAGGCCTGGCGCTTCTGGCCGACCTCGACCTTCAGCGAACTGGACAGCGGCAATCCGAAGGGCCGGCGCAGCTGCTGCTCGACCGAGAAGCGCGGGCCGGTGTTGGCGCTGACACCGACGCCGAAGGTGTAGCTCTGCAGCGGCGTCTCGCGCAGGCGCACCACCAGCGGCGCGGCGGCGGCCTGGGTGGGGTCGGGGTCCAGCGTCACGGCCACGGTCTCGAAGAGGCCGGACTTCTGCAGCCGCTCCTGGAAGTCCAGCAGCAGCGTCTCCGTCACGGGCACGCCGTTGCGCGTGTTGGCGAGGTTGCGGATGGTCTCGGCGTCCTGCGCCACCAGGCCCTCGATCTGGATCTGCCCCAGGCGGAACAGCGGGCCGCTGTCGGCCACGAGGAACAGGCGCACCTCGTTCTTCTCGACGTCGACCGCGGCGCCCGTGCCGGCCCAGGTGGCCGCGGCATAGCCGGCGCTGCGCAGCCGCGACAGCGCCGCCGCCTTGGCGCTGGACCAGCTGTCGTTGCGGAACTCGGCGCCGGCGGGCAGTTCCCAGTCCTTGCGCAGCGCGGCCAGCACGCCGGCGCCATAGCCGTCGCCGGCCGAGGCGGCCCGCTCGAGCTCGCCTTCGGCCTCGATCGTGACGCGCGAGATGCGCGCCCGCGGCCCCGGCTCCACGCTCAGGCGCACCAGGTCGGGTTCGTTGTTGCCGCGGCCGGGCGTGCGCTCGATGCGCACCACCGGGGCGAAGTAGCCCTCGGTCTGCAGCAGCTCGCGCACCTGGGTCGGGCTGGCGTCGATCAGGCGCGCCCATTCGGTGTCGTCGATGTCGTCGCCGCCCACCGTGCCCAGGCGCACCAGGTCCAGGTGCCGCTCGAGCAGCGCCTTCAGCTCACCCGGCGCGTTGATATCCAGCCGCACCCCGAGCGTGGGCGACTGCTGCTCGAACTCGGACTCGCTGACGAGCGAGAAGGTCTCGGCGGCGGCCGGCTTGGCGGCGTCGCCGGGCTTCGGCGCCGGGGTGCTGGCACAGCCCGCCAGCCACAGCAGGGCTGCGAGCGCAGCCCAGGCCCGCCGTGGCACGGACGGCCTCGCCCGTGTCAGGCCCGGCGACCGGTTCATTTGCTCAGCAAGCGCATCGCGCCTTCGAGCCCGGCCAGCGTCAGCGGGAACATCCGCTGGCCGATGAGCTGCTGCACGATGGCGATGCTCTGGCGGTAGCCCCACACGCCCTGCGGCTCGGGGTTGATCCAGGCGTGGCGCGGGAAGGCCTGCGTCAGGCGCTGCATCCACTCCGCCCCGGGCTCCTCGTTGTTGTATTCCACGCTGCCGCCGGGCTGCAGGATCTCGTAGGGGCTCATGGTCGCGTCGCCCACGAAGACCAGCTTCCAGTCCTTGTTGTAGGTGCGGATCAGGTCCCAGGTGGCGGTCTTCTCGCTGAAGCGGCGGCGGTTGTTCTTCCACATGAAGTCGTAGACGCAGTTGTGGAAGTAATAGAACTCCAGGTGCTTGAACTCGCTCTTGGCGGCGCTGAAGAGTTCTTCGACGCGGTGCACGTGCTCGTCCATCGTGCCGCCCACGTCCATCAGCAGCAGCACCTTCACCTTGTTGTGGCGCTCGGGCTGCATGCGGATGTCCAGCAGCCCGGCGTTGGCCGCGGTGCCGCGGATGGTGCCGTCCAGATCGAGCTCCATCTCGGCGCCCTCGCGCGCGAAGCGGCGCAGCCGGCGCAGGGCCACCTTGATGTTGCGCGTGCCGAGTTCCTTGGTGTCGTCGTAGTCCTTGTAGGCGCGCTGGTCCCACACCTTGACGGCACTCTTGTTGCGCCCGCCGGCCTGGCCGATGCGGATGCCCTGCGGGTTGTAGCCGTGGGCGCCGAAGGGGCTGGTGCCGCCGGTGCCGATCATGCGGTTGCCGCCTTCGTGGCGCTCCTTCTGCTCCTCGAAGCGCTTCTTCAGCGTCTCCATGAGCTCGTCCCAGCCCATCTTCTCGATGGCGGCCTTCTGCTCGGGCGTGAGCTCGAGCTCCAGGTTCTTGCGCAGCCACTCCAGCGGGATGTCCTGCGTGAAGTCGGTCAGCAGCTCCACGCCCTTGAAGTAGGCCGAGAAGGCGCGGTCGAACTTGTCGAACTGCGCCTCGTCCTTGACGAGGATGGTGCGCGAGAGCACGTAGAACTCGTCGACCGAGGGGCCGATGACGCCGGCGCGCAGGGCTTCCAGCAGCGCCAGGTACTCGGTCACCGAGACCTTGAGCTTGGCGCTGCGCAGCGTCTGGAAGAAGTGGATCAGCATGGGCGGGCCCGGGGTCGCCCGATTGTGCCTGCGTGGCCCGTCAGCCCGCGTTCAGCGGGCGGCCGAGGCCCCGGGATCGTGGGACCTGTCGTGGGACTTCAGCCAGCCGAAGAACTCCTCGTGCCAAAGCCGGCTGTTGCGCGGCTTCAGGATCCAGTGGTTCTCGTCCGGGAACCACAGGAGCCGCGCGTCGACCTTCAGCGCCTTCAGCGTGTGGTAGTAGGCCAGGCCCTGCGCATCCGGCACGCGGTAGTCGAGCGCGCCGTGGATCACGAGCGTGGGCGTGCGGAAGTGCTTCGCGAAGGCGTGCGGGCTCTGGCCGTGCACCCGGGCCATGTCGTCCCAGTACCAGGCGCCCAGCTCCTTGGCGTGCCAGAGGTAGGCGTCGTCGGCGAACATGCCCACCCAGTCGTAGCAGCCGGCATGGCAGACGTAGGCCTGGTAGCGGCCGGGTTTCACGTGGCCGTTCATCCAGGCCACCATGTAGCCGCCGTAGCTGCCGCCGCAGGCGAAGACGCGCTTGCGGTCGGCCCAGGGCTTCTTGAGCAGCCAGTCGGTGCCGGCCTCGATGTCCTGCAGCTCCAGCTCGCCCCAGCGATGCGTGATGCTGTCGAGGAAGGCGTTCCCGAAGCCCGAACTGCCGTGGTAGTTGACGCTGGCCACGACGTAGCCCTGCGCCGCGAACACCTGCGTGTTCCAGCGGTAGTGCCAGTTGTCGCCGGGGCCGGTGTGCGGGCCGCCGTGGATGTTGTGCATCACCGGGTGCTTCTTCTTGGGGTCGAAGCCGGGCGGGAAGGTGAGCCACATCTGCACCGGGTCTTCCAGCGCGCCCTTGATCCACACCTCCTCGACCTTGCCGAAGCTGAACTGCGCCAGGAAGGCGTCGTTGGTGCTCTCGATGCGGCGCGGCGCCTCGCCGGGGGCGTGTGCGTGCAAGCGGGCCGGGTGCAGTGCGCTGTCGGCCAGCGTGACGAGCGTGCCGGCGGCCTTGTCGAAGGCCGAGACCCAGCCGCCGGCCACCACCACCTCGGCGCGGCGGTCGGCGATGTCGAAGCGCCACAGGTGGCGGCGGCCCTTCTGTTCGGCGCCGAAGAGCAGCGCGCTGCCGTCGTCCTCCCAGGCGAGCGGGGCCTGCACGGCGTGGTCCCACTCGGCGCTGAGCACCTCCCAGCGGGGCCGGGCGCCGCGCTGCAGCACGGCCAGCTGCTCGGGCATCGTGTGCTTGCGGCCCACGTGCTGCGCCGTGAAGGCGATGCGCGCACCGTCGGGGCTGTAGCGCGGGGCGCTGAAGTCCCAGGCGGCGTCCTGTGCCAGCGTCGTGAAGCGGCCGGTCTTGAGGTCGAGCTCGACGAGGCTGCTGCGGCCGTCGCCGCGCTTCTCAGGCGCGGGGTCGAAGCAGAACACGAGGCTGCGGCCGTCGGGCGAGACGTCGAAGTGGTCGGTGCCCGGGTCGGCGCGCGGCAGCTCGTAGGGCGTGCCCTCGAACAGGTCGCGCACCGTGCCGGGCTTGCCGTCGGCGCCCAGCTGCAGCAGGTGCAGGTGCACGACGCGACCCATCGGCAGGTTGTGGTCCCAGTGGCGGTACTGCGCCTCGCTGGTGGCGTAGCCGGTTTCCTTGCGCTCGCTGAACTGCTTGTGGCGCTCGGCCTGCGCCTTGGCGCCCTTCAGCTCGGGCCAGACCCAGCTCAGGAACACGAGCCGCCGGCCGTCGGGCAGCCAGCGGAAGCCCTCCACGCCGGTGGCCACGCTGGCGGCGCGGCGCGCCTCGCCGCCGTCGGGCGCGATGAGGTAGAGCTGCGGCGTGCGGTCCTTCTGACCTTCCTGCTCACGCTGCGCGGTGAAGGCGATGAGGTCGCCCTTGGGGCTCCAGCGCGGGCTGCCGTCCTTGTCGCCGCAGGACGTGAGTGCCCGCGGCTCGCCGCCCAGCGTGGACAGCAGCCACAGCTGCGTCGAGCCCTTGTTGTCGTCCATCGAGTAGCGCGACAGCGAGGCCACGGCCTGCGCGCCGTCGGGGCTCAGGCTGGGGGCGCCCAGGCGCTCGATCTTCCAGAGGTCGTCGACCGTGATCGGCCGCGGGCTCGTCCTGGTCGATGCCTTCTTCGTTGCCATGGGATTCCTTCGGATTCGGTCAGTCGCGCGGGCGCGCCAGCTGCCAGTCGAGATGCGAGCGCACCGCCGGCCACTCGGCGGCGGTGATGCTGTAGACCGCGGTGTCTCGCACCGTGCCGTCGGCGGCCAGCATGTGGGCGCGCAGGATGCCGTCGAGCTGCGCACCCAGGCGCTCGATGGCGCGCCGGCTCTGCGTGTTGAGCCGGTGCGTGCGCAGCTCCACCGCGATGCACTGCAGCTGCTCGAAGGCGTGGCCCAGCAGCAGCCGCTTGCACTGCGTGTTGAGTGCCGTGCGCTGCGCGCTCCGGGCCGTCCAGGTGCTGCCGATCTCGACGCGGCGGTTCTTCGCGTCGATGTGCATGTAGGTGGTCATGCCG
>JACCDR011516457.1_pt1 | contig 10069 bp, 4 predicted proteins | sample 7446431 | NCBI WGS metagenome assembly JACCDR01 (sample SAMN15323443, study PRJNA562643) | freshwater metagenome | isolation source: river surface water | place: USA:Blue River Watershed | collected 2017-08-17 | reverse complement strand
ACCCTAAAGAGAAACACTGGGAATTGCAAACCAAGTGTTTGTGTAAACTCTCAGCATTTTGACAATTGTTTCCTAATTGTCAAAATACTGGGAAAACACAGATCTTCAAAAATGTTTTACAGTCTGTAAAATTTTTCGAAAGTGTTTATCTTTAGATAAACACTTTTGAAGACCTGCTTTTTTCAAATGCTTGGTCTGTTTAAGCTTTCCATTTAATAGGTCAAACAATTAAAATAAATATTTTTAATTAGCAAATAGAATCAGGGTTGAAAGAACTAACTAAAGAAAAGTCAGATTCATTCTTCCATTATTTTTTAGGATATTTATTTCTAAAAAATATTATTTAAAGTTATATAAAGAAAATTTCAAGCTTTAAAGCTTTTTTCAGTGTTTCATTAATAAAACATAGATTAAATCAAGTTTTTTAAAAAACTTACTTGCCAGTCATTATGTTTAAAAATACTTTTCCCAGTGTTTATATCTGCAAGGTTTTCCAACCTTGCAGATCTGTGTTTCTTGTGTTTTCGAAAGTCTTTGTGTTTACACAAAGACTTTCGAAAACACTTGAAACCGCAAAATTGTTTAAAACTGTTAAGTTTGCCGCTTGAAAAAATGAATCTTTTAAACTAAAACAGAGTTTTAGAAAAATTTCCAGTATAGACGCTGTGATAAATTATAAAAAATTTATGTCAGTAACTAAAAAACCAGATTTATCAGATCCTGTATTAAAAGAAAAATTAGCTAAAGGAATGGGACACAATTACTATGGAGAGCCCGCTTGGCCAAATGACCTTTTATATATTTTTCCTGTTGTAATTTTAGGAACATTTGCATGTGTAATTGGTTTAGCTGTGTTAGATCCTTCAGCAATTGGTGAACCAGCTAACCCATTTGCTACACCATTAGAAACTCTTCCTGAATGGTATTTCTTCCCAGTTTTCCAATTATTACGTACAGTACCTAACAAATTACTAGGGGTCTTACTTATGGCCGCAGTGCCCGCGGGTCTCTTATTAGTACCTTTCATCGAAAACATTAATAAATTCCAAAACCCGTTTAGACGACCTATCTCTTCTGCACTATTCATTTTAGGAACAGCAGTTGCAGTTTGGCTTGGAATTGGAGCTACTTTACCTATTGAAATCAGTCTAACATTTGGATTATTCTAAATTCAAACTAGTCTTTCTTTTTATATTGTGCAAAGCACAATATAAAAAGAAAGACTAGTTTGAATTTAATATTGTTTATTTAAAAAGTTTGTGATAAAATTCATTTTTAAAATAAAGCTTTTTATTTAATTTTTTTCCACACAGTATCCGCAAGGTTGTTTAAAAAAACTATTAATGTTTTTTTAAGAACAGTAATAGTTTTTTTGAAGATCTATATTTATGTACACACAAACACAGGGTCTGCAAGGCCTTTAAGCCTTTTCGAAATTTTTTGTATTTACACAAAGAATTTCGAAGTTCTGTGTTTGTGTTTACACAAACACAGGGTCTGCAAGGCTTTTAGGCCTTTTCAAAATTCTTTGTATTTACACAAAGAATTTTGAAGGAAACACAAACACTGGGAAAACAATACCTTGTACAAGATTTATTTTTATGGGCTTGTCGTCTAAAGGAATTAAGGACTGAAACCTTCTAAGTTTCCAATGCAGGTTCGATTCCTGCCAGGCTCATGAATTTTTTAAAACCTGTGTTTTACCAGTCAAGTAAATATTTGCTCAAGTTTTTTTCTTAATGGTCTTTATAAGTGTTTTCTCTGTTTTTTACATTGTAAAAAATTTTTGAAGTAAACACAAACACTTTAAAACAAATAATATAACCTTTGGTTTTACTTTGATCTGGTAAAATTTTTGAAAAAACTTTATTTAAATAGACAAAAGCTTATTCGCAAATGTATCGCATTTGCAACACTATTAGTTAATGTAGTTAATGTTTTTTTAATCAAAATAGTACGCAAAGACACTGATTATCCGTATTTAGAGCTTTTGACAACTTATGTTTTTAAAAGAAAAATATTTGGTATAAAGAACTTTATTTTTTGTTTTTTAGCCTAAAGGCCAGGATATGATAAAAAAGTAAATAAAAGCAAAACAGAACAAAAAATATACTGACACAGCTAATTATATATTGAAAACAAAAAAGAAATTTTATATACTAAATTAGAAGCCTACTTAGCTCAGTTGGCCAGAGCATCCGTTTCATACGCGGAAAGTCACTAGTTCGAATCTAGTAGTAGGCAATTATATATACTTTAAGTTTTTTTAAAATTGTATTTTTATTAACAAAAACCCACATTTGCAAGATTTTCTAAACAGAAACACAGGTCTTCAAAAGTGTTTTCAAAATATAATTTTCTAAAAGAAAGATGGTCAAATTACTGAAATTTAAATTCAAATAATAAAAAATCTAATTTAATGAATAGTTTTTACTTAAGTTGTAAAGAATGTGTTTTAGATGGACCTAGAAATTTTTATGGTTGTTTTTATTTAGGACCTTTTAATAACAGTCAAAGTCTAACAATTGCAAATGCTTTAAGACGAACTCTTTTATCCGAAATTTCAGGCTTAGGTATTGTTAGTGTTCAAATTGAAGGAATTGAACATGAGTATTCTACTTTTTTAGGAATCAGGGAATCCGTATTAGACCTTTTATTAAATTTAAAGGAAATTGTTTTATGCTTTAATGTTAAACCAAATCTTCCAATCAGTACTTCATTTCAGAAAACACAGCCTAATGAAAGTTTTAGATCAAATTTTTTCCACAAGGTGAAAAACAAAGGAACGCATAGAATTTTTGGAAACAAAAATATGTCCGATAAAGTTTTTAAAAAAACTTTACTAATAAATAATAACATATCAAAATATGACTCTGAAGCTTTTGAATTTAAAAAAGTGGACATATATTCAGGTTATTTACAAGCTACAGGACCTGGAATTGTTCGTGCTTCTGATTTAAAGTTACCTTCCTTTTTAAAATGTGTAGATTCTAACCAATATATAGCTACTTTAGCGGAAAATGGAAAATTAAATTTAAAAATTCAAATTTCCCAGTGTTTATCTAAACACAGATCTGCAAAGATGTACACCTTTGCGGATAAGTCTTTCTATAATAAAAATACAGATCTAACAAACAGTACAACTAAGAAGACTAAGTATTCCTATAATAAACACAGGTCTTCAAAAGATCTTTTAAAAAGGTTTTCAAATAACATGGCGAAAAATAACAGCTTTAAAAAATCTTCGTCTAAAGCTTTTTTAAATAATTCAAAAATATTAAAATTGGATCCAGTTTTTACGCCAATAAAAAAAGTAAATTATAAAATTGAAGATTATGGAGCTTTAAATTTAAATTCCAATAATCAAATAATTCAATTAGAACTTTGGACAAATGGTAGTATACACCCAAGAATTGCAGTTTATAAAGCTTTAAATTTATTAAGCTCCACTTTCTCAAAACTTGAAAAAATGAAAATTCTAAATGGTGTTCACATGAAATCTATATTAAAATCTGATCAAAATTATTCAAAAATTATAAAAAAAAATTTGTATAATTTAAACTTTACAAGAAAGGCTTTAGCTAAAAATAGACTAATTGAATCTAATCAAAATTTTCAACCAATAAATAGTTTTGACAAATTAAGATTAATTTACTTTGATAAAAAGCAAAAAAAATTAATTAATGAATTTATTCCGATTGAAACTTTAAACCTACCTTTTAGAATAGAAAACAGCTTAATTCAACAAAATATTTTAACACTAAATGATTTCTTCTTAACAAATTCAACTGATTTAGAACGAATAAATGGTTTAAGTAAACAAAGTATCATGTTCCTTCAAAAAAAATTGTTTTTATTTTTAATAAACAGTCATCAGAATCCGTAAATAATATCACGCCCTGTAGGACTTGAACCCACGACATCAGGTTTTGGAAACCTGCGTTCTACCAACTGAACTAAGAGCGTAAAATTGAAGTTATTAAATATTATTACATAAGAATGTTTTTCTGTCAATTTTTATTATAAGGTAATAAAAATTGACAGAAAACTATCAACTTCAATAGAATTGAAAATATAAAAATTTTGAATAAAATAAAGATTAAAAACAAATTTTAAACTTTTTATAAACTAAATATAATACATACACTTATTGTCAAAAACTAAATTTTTGTTAATACAAAAAAGCCCCCATCGTCTAGAGGCCTAGGACACCTCCCTTTCACGGAGAAAACGGGGATTCGAATTCCCCTGGGGGTAAATAAAGAGGAAAAAACTTGGTTTCAGAATTAATTAGATACAAGAATAAAATTAGCTTTTTCTTAAAGTGTACATTTTAAAACTAAAAATTTGCTTTACAATAATAAGTCAATATTTTATTGAATAAAAAAAATTTTATAAATGTCTGTTTAGCTCTCCTAAACAACATGTAAAACAGAAAAAATTTTGCATAATTTCTTTTTATTATTTTTATTTAAGTAATAGCGAAAACGTCAAAATTTTCCAGCTTTTAGAACTAAAAAACAAACAATTTAAATAAATTCAGTCTAAAGCTCATAGTATACTCTGTTATGAAAAATTTTACTAAATTTAAAAGTAAGAACAATATTATTTTAAAAGGAATTCTAAAAAGGCTAAAAATTTCTAAACCTTTTCCTTTTCCCAATGTTTGTATCTGCAACGGTGTACTAAAATAGATCAGTGTTTTTCTTTTTTTCCACAACGTGGAAAAAAAGAGTTTACTTCAAAAGTCTTTGTGTAAACACAAAGACTTTCGAAGTAAACACTGGGAAAAAAACGAACTCTTTATCAGTGTTTTTTCTTAAGAAAAACAATGTTTAATTAACTGTCAATTTTTTGAAAAAAAGACGGATTGTGAAACAGTTTTTTCTTATAGATTGATAAATAGTGTTTCATTAGCAAAACGGTAAATCAGTAGTTTTTACTCTACCCTTTCGTTTAAGAATAAATTTATTTTGATGTGCTTAGCATAGCAAAACTATAATCAGTATGTCTAAAAAATTAAATTTTTTCGAGCATATTTTTCCCAGACGAAAAATTATTATAACCACAAACTATAAGATTGTAATTTAATTTATGAGATTAAATTACATTTTTTTCTGATATTTAAATTTTTTATAAAAATATCAATATATTAACTATATTTGTTTAAATATAAGTTACCTTAGAATTAAAAAACAAAAAAACTAATCGATAGATTTTGACTATCTTTTAGAAAATATAATTTTTCTAAAATATTGTCCCCAGCATTGTGCCCTTTGGCTTCCCAGCATTTCCCAGTGTTTGTGGAAACACAAACACAGATCTGCAATTCCCAGTGTTTGTGGAAACACAAACACAGATCTGCAATTCCACAAGGTGGAAGTGTACCTTTGCAGATCCAAGGTGGAAGTGCACCTTTGCAGATACAAAGTATCTGCATTGTGCTGAAGCACAATGCTGGGAACTAAAGGCCTTGCAGATACAAGGTGGAAATGCTGAGAACAAAGACTTTCGAAGTAAACACAAACACTGGGAAAACATTTTTCAAGCACTGCATTGTGCAAAGCACAATGCAGGGAATTGATAAAAATTTCTATTTATTAGTAAAAATACAAAAGATAAAGAGTCAGTTAATGGAAAAGTTTAAATGTACTGAAACAAGCCTCTGAAATTAAAAAAGTTCTAACTTTTAACAGAGAAGTTAAATAAATGGATTTTTAAAAGCTCGCTTAAAATTTAAAATTTTGATATATTAAACGTAATATTTATTAAAGTTTATAAATTTTTAAACTTTTCTAGTAAGTTCGTAGCGCTTACTTTATAAAACAAATTTTTGAAATTTTCTAGCTAAAGCCTTGCTTTACTTTATTAGATAATTTTTTTTTCGGAAAAGCAAATTGTAAAAAAAGTTTTAATAGATAAAATTAAAAATTTTGATATTTCATAGTGCATTCTGATTTTTAGATTTTAAGCTTAGTTTAATTTTTGTTCCTTCAAAAGTGTTTCTTGTGTTTGTATCTGCAAAGGTGTCCTTCCCAGCATTTCCCAGTGTTTTCCAAAGCTCCGCTTTGGAAGGAAACACAAACACTGGGAATTGCAAACCTGTGTTTGTGTAAACACAAACACTTGGAACCGCAAAAGGAAAAACACTAGGCAAACTAAAAACCGGTTGTTAGGTTTTATATATTCAAACAACCTATAACGAAATTTTTTAGCAAAGTTTGCTTTGCTGTTAGTCGCTATTTTTTGTCCTTTTTTATGGCAACAAAGTTGTTTCCTAAATTTAGTCAAGGTCTAGCTCAAGACCCTACAACTCGCCGTATTTGGTTTGGGTTAGCAGTAGCTCATGACTTTGAAAGTCACGATGGTATGACTGAAGAAAATTTATATCAAAAAATTTTTGCTTCACATTTTGGTCAATTAGCAATTATTTTCTTATGGACTTCAGGAAATTTATTCCATGTAGCTTGGCAAGGAAATTTTGAACAATGGGGAGCGGACCCTCTACATGTTCGTCCTATTGCTCACGCTATTTGGGATCCTCATTTTGGTCAACCAGCTGTAGAAGCTTTTACACGTGGTGGAGCTTCAGGACCAGTTAATATTGCAACTTCAGGAGTTTACCAATGGTGGTACACTATTGGAATGAGAACAAACCAAGATTTATATGTTGGTTCAGTTTTTTTAGCTTTGTTATCAGCTGTGTTTTTATTTGCTGGTTGGCTTCATTTACAGCCAAGCTTTCAACCTTCTCTTTCTTGGTTTAAAGATGCTGAAAGTCGTTTAAACCACCATTTATCTGGTTTATTCGGAGTAAGCTCTTTAGCTTGGACGGGTCACTTAGTACATGTTGCAATTCCAGAATCTCGTGGAAAACACGTAGGTTGGGATAATTTTTTAACTCAACTACCTCACCCACAAGGACTTACTCCTTTCTGGACTGGAAATTGGGCTGCTTATGCCCAAAATCCTGATTCAGCAAATCATGTGTTTGGTACATCAGAAGGAGCTGGGGAAGCAATTTTAACTTTCTTAGGTGGGTTCCACCCTCAAACTCAAAGTCTTTGGTTAAGTGATATGGCCCACCATCACTTAGCTATTGCGGTAATTTTCATTGTTGCGGGTCATATGTACCGTACTAATTTTGGTATTGGACATCGTATGTCAGCTATTTTAGAAGCACACGTGGCGCCGAGTGGTCGTCTGGGAGCCGGGCATAAAGGATTATTTGAAACAGTAAATAATTCTTTACACTTCCAATTAGGTTTAGCTTTAGCTTCTGTAGGAACTGTTTGTTCTTTAGTAGCACAACATATGTATTCACTACCACCATATGCCTTTTTAGCAAATGATTTTACTACACAAGCAGCTTTATACACACATCACCAATATATCGCCGGTTTTATTATGTGTGGAGCTTTTGCTCATGGAGCTATTTTTTTTATTCGTGACTATGATCCTGAACAAAATAAAGGAAATGTTTTAGCACGTATGTTAGATCATAAAGAAGCTGTTATTTCTCATTTAAGTTGGGTATCTTTATTTTTAGGATTCCATACTCTTGGACTTTACGTTCATAACGATGTAATGCAAGCTTTTGGAACTCCAGAAAAACAAATTCTTATTGAACCAGTTTTTGCTCAATGGATTCAAGCTGCTCAAGGAAAAGCATTTTATGGATTTGACTTCTTATTATCATCTGCTTCTTCATCTGCCTCATCCGCAAGTCAAACTTTATGGCTTCCAGGTTGGTTAGATGCTATTAATAATAATCAAAACTCTTTATTCTTAACAATTGGTCCCGGGGATTTTTTAGTTCACCATGCAATTGCTTTAGGGTTACACACTACTACTTTAATTTTAGTAAAAGGAGCACTAGATGCTCGTGGGTCTAAATTAATGCCAGATAAAAAAGATTTTGGTTATAGTTTCCCTTGTGATGGACCAGGGCGTGGAGGAACTTGTGATATTTCAGCTTATGATGCTTTTTATTTAGCGGTATTCTGGATGCTAAATACAATTGGATGGGTTACTTTCTATTGGCATTGGAAACATTTAACTTTATGGCAAGGAAACCCGTCACAATTTGATGAATCTTCAACTTATTTAATGGGTTGGTTACGTGATTATTTATGGCTGAATTCATCTCAATTAATTAACGGGTATAATCCTTTTGGAATGAACAGTTTATCAGTATGGGCTTGGCTTTTCCTTGGAGCACACTTAGTGTATGCTACAGGATTTATGTTCCTTATCTCATGGAGAGGATACTGGCAAGAACTTATTGAAACGCTTGTATGGGCTCATGAAAAAACACCTCTTGCTAACCTTGTTATGTGGAAAGATAAACCTGTTGCACTTTCAATTGTACAAGCTCGTTTAGTTGGATTAGTGCACTTCTCAGTAGGATATGTATGTACATACGCAGCATTTGTTATTGCATCCACTTCCGGAAAATTTGGATAAAATTATTTTTAATTTTTTAGAATCTTTTATGAATAATCAATTCTTAAAAGATTCTAAAAAATTAAATAACTATTAACTAGAATTTCTTTAAATCTAAAATATAGATATATATAGAAAATAGATTAAAAAAACTTTAAATTTACAGTCACTATGAATTTGAAAAAATTTTAGAATTTAAAATTAATTAACTATAAGATAGTTTTTTTAATACAAAAATTGTGGATATATTTTAAAAAATTTTTATTTTTGCCTATGAAATAATAACAAAGGTTAAAAACCCACTATTTATTAGGAATTTATTTAGGGTTTTCTTTGATTGCTAAAGCATGAAAGCGCAGCTAATATTAACGTTTTGAATTTATTAAACTCTTAATAAACAAAACACAGCATAAGGCAAAAATTTGTTAGACTGTTAAATAGATAAAAAAATTATTTAAAAAATTTTTATGGATTTTTTTTATTTAGAAAAAACCTTATCTAATTTTTCTTTTCTTATTTTATTGGCCTCAATGGTTTTTTATTGGATTCAATTAAGTTTCAATCTAAAAAATCGATATGTGGGAACTGTAATGGTTGGCTTAGGAAATTTATCCATTTTACTTCTTTTAGTTTTACGCTGGAAAGAGTCTGGGCATTTCCCATTAAGCAATTTATATGAATCCTTTCTTTTCTTATCTTGGAATTTAACTTTATTACATTTGATTTTAGAAAAATTAACCACACAAAGCTTTCAAAAGTTTTTTGGTGCAATAACCGCACCAACAGCTTTATTAATATGCTTATTTGCTAATTTCAGTTTACCAGAAGAAATGCAAAAATCTTCTGCTTTAGTTCCAGCTCTTCAATCAAATTGGTTAATGATGCATGTTACCGTGATGATTTTAAGCTATGCTGCTCTTATCAGTGGCTCTTTATTATCTATCGCTTTTTTAGTTTTAACTTATAATACAGGTTTTTCCTATAATGATCAAACGCTTCAATTTAATAATAATAATAATAATAATTTTAATTTAAAAAATCCAAAGCTATCTTTAGAAAACAAATTTAATTTAGCCTTATTATTAGATAATTTAAGTTACAGGATTTTAGGAATTGGATTTCCTTTGTTAACAATTGGTATACTATCCGGGGCTGTCTGGGCTAATGAAGCTTGGGGATCCTATTGGAGCTGGGATCCAAAAGAAACTTGGGCTCTTTTAACTTGGTTGGTTTTTGCAATTTATTTACATACCCGTTTTACAAAAGGTTGGCAAGGTCGAAAACCAGCTATTATAGCTTCTTTAGGTTTTTTTACTGTTTGGATTTGTTTTTTAGGTGTAAATTTATTAGGAGATGGCTTACATAGCTATGGTTTTTTCGCCTAACATCTTTCTAATCAAATTTTTAAAATACTTGATCATATTATATCTGTTCAAAAGTGTTTCTAAAACAAAAAATCTTTGATTAATTAATCAAAGTTTTTTCTGTGTTTCTCTTTAGGGTGCTTCGCACCTGTGTTTGTGTTTCCTTCCAAAGCTCCGCTTTGGAAAACACTGGGAATTGCAGATCTGCATTGTGCTTCGGCTTCCACCTTGTGGAAATGCAGATACAAGGTATCTGCATT
>JACCDR011305213.1_pt1 | contig 10069 bp, 10 predicted proteins | sample 7446431 | NCBI WGS metagenome assembly JACCDR01 (sample SAMN15323443, study PRJNA562643) | freshwater metagenome | isolation source: river surface water | place: USA:Blue River Watershed | collected 2017-08-17 | reverse complement strand
TGTTACTACCTCGTTTGCCGGTTGCCCTTGCGGGCCCCCTTGACTTGCATGACTTATCCACGCCGCCAGCATTCACCCTGAGCTAGGATCAAACTCTCATTAAGAATAGGCGGAACAAAAGAATTCATAACATCTTTCTTCCCCGTCGGATTACCGACGGGGACTCGTATTTCGAACGTATTGTGTTTTCAAGGGTCAAAAACAACACCACCCCTGTTACGGGACAGTAAACCTATACTATAGGACAAGCCACCCCGCGTCAACACCCCTCTGACCCCACCCCGCTACCGCGCCAACGAAGCGACCTATCCAGCCCTTTCTACCCGGTACACCGACCCGCTTGCTGTCTGAACATAGGCTTTCCCCCCTTCGAAATTGATCCGCTTCACCACACTGGTATCGAAGAACTCATCGTCCTCTGTAAGAGCGGCAAGAGGTACGCCCTCCCCGAGGTCAGCACGGAGGGTGCCTTTCAGAGCATCCCCCTCTGCCTGTTCTTGATCTAACATGGACACTTTTTGAATCACGACCCGCTCACCCTCTTTAAGAGGCACTGGCGTAGCCTCAACCGAAGCCTCTACCTGCTCTGGAGCCACCGCGGCGGCTCGCGACCTCCGCTCGAGTCGGTAGACTGAGGTGTTGGTCTTTATTAAAAACGATCCGTCCTCATTCCGAGCGATGCCCTCAACAACGCTCGTACTAAGGCTCCCGATCTCCACTTTCTTCCCTACTGCAATGCTTCCGAAGACAGCGCCATCAAACTTTCGCCCTTCGGCAATTGAAGAACGCCCATCTTCGTTGATCGATTGCTTGATAAGCGTCACTGGCTCGCCCTCTTGTGGCAGGTCAGCGAACGTCTCCCCCGAGGCCTCGGGTGCCATTTCCGGAAGAGCGCCTGGCGCAGACTGCACGACCGTTTCCTCGGAACCTTCTGTGGACAATACTGGCTTAGGCATTCCTTCTCCCATGGCGTATTAGTAAGGGTTAATGTGCCGAGTATAGCATTTCCCCGGCTGTCAACATTGCGTCCTCCTCTACAGACGGTATGATAGACGCAGCCGTCAACCTTGCCTGACTCATGCACACATCGCACGAGCGTATAGTTATTTCCCTTGGAGGCTCGCTCTTGGTCCCCGACCAGGTTGACACTCAATTTCTCAGCGGTTTTTGTACTCTCATTCGTAAAAAAGTTGTCGAGGGCCTCTCGTTTGCGATTATCACCGGTGGCGGCAAGACCGCGCGCGCCTATCAAGCCGCAGCACGCGCCTTAGGCGAGCCGTCTCGCAACGACCTCGATTGGCTCGGTATCCACGCTACGCGTATCAACGCTCATCTGCTGCGCACTGCACTCGCTGACATTGCCCACGCTCATGTGATAAAGAACCCTCATGGAGATATCGAGACCGAGAAGCCCGTAATTGTTGCTGCAGGCTGGCACACCGGCGCCTCAACCGACCATTGCGCCGTGTCGATCGCACGAAATCTGGGCGCGCACCGCATTGCAAACCTTACCGATATCGACTACGTCTATGAACGTGATCCCAAGAAGGACCTCAACGCAAAAAAGATTGAGCGCGCCACTTGGCAGGTGTTTAGAGGACTGGTTCCCGAGCAGTGGGATCCAAGTCTTTCGACCCCGTTTGATCCGGTAGCAGCCAAAGAGGCCGAGCAGCTCGGCCTTGAGGTCGCGATCATTAACGGCGCTCACCTCGACCGCTTCGAGGCCTACCTCGACGAGAAGCCTTTCGTAGGAACCCTTATTTCTTAGCGTACCCCGGGCGGGTATACCAACGCGCGAGCGGGATCAGAAACGGCGCAGCGAGGAGTACGGACGAGTACGTGCCAGCGATTACTCCCACCAGCATCACGAGAGCGAAGTTGCGCGTAACCTCCGCACCGAAGAACGCGACCGCACCAAGACCAAGCGCTGTGGTGAGCGAGGTGTTAAGGGAGCGCGTGAGCGTCTCGCTGATACTCTTCCCTACGGTGTCCTCAAACGGTTCTTTGATCCCCTCTTTCTCATTGTGCGCAAGGTGCTCACGGATACGATCGAAGACGACAATCGTGTCATTAACCGAGTAGCCCAGAAGCGCGAGGAGCGCAGTCACAAAGAGTGCATCGACTTCCGCACCAGTAATCGAACCGAGAATCGCATAAAAGCCTGCGGGGACAATAAGGTCGTGCGCCAACATGAGGATTGTAACCACGCCATACACCCAACTTGGCACCGGGTGCGACACCTTACGGAACGCTATAGCTACATAGAGTGCGATCGCTACCGCCACAGCAAGCAACGCCCAGAGCGCCTTGTTTGCAAACTCATTACCCAACGAAGGACCCACAGAGGTATGTGCAAGCTCCTCTATCTGGCTCTTCTGCGAAAGCACCGCAATAAGCTGCGCGTGTTCCTCGGCAGCAAGAGTACGCGCACGGATCGTTACACCCTTCTCTCCTGTCTCTCTAATAGAGACCGCGCCAAACTCAAGCGGCGCCACCTGCGCCTCGGTCTCGGCAAGCGCTGGGCGACCTTCTGGATACTCGATCTGTATGAGCGAACCGCCGGTGAAGTCGATTGCACGTGGCAAACCGTACATAACGATCGCGCCAATAGCCGCAGCCAAGATGATCCCTGTCACGGTAAATATGAGTGTACGGTAGCGGACTATGGTCATAGGTTATATGTTATGCGTCCCACTCCCGAGCAGGAAGTGCCACGAACGCTTCGCCCCTTGCCTACCGGCAGGCAGGTCCTCAGGCACCAGCGCAAGGAGGTACACGCGTGACACTGAGACCGCGGATATAAACGAGGCGAGAGTGCCGAGCACAAACACGAGTGCGAAGCCCTGCACAATGCTCGTGCCAAGCCAGAAGAGTATCGCCCCTGAGATAACCATAGTGAGATGGCCGTCACGGATCGCCGTCCACGCCCGAGCGAACCCAATATGCACCGCCTCACGCGGTGACTTACCCTGTTTGAGCTCCTCCTTAGTGCGCTCAAAGATAAGCACATTAGCGTCCACTGCCATACCGAGGGTGATAATAAGCCCGGCAATGCCTGACGCCGTCAGCGTGATCGGTACCACCTTAATAACCGCAAGCATCAGTGCGACATATTGTGCGAGCGCGATCGTTGCGATGACTCCTGGCAGGCGGTACCACACGATCATAAAGAGCCCGATGATTGCGAATCCGATCATACCTGCCCGTACTCCCGCTTGGATAGCCGCAGCACCGAGTGTGGGGCCCACTGAGGAGCTACTCTCTAGTTCTATCGGCACCGGGAGCGCGCCGAAGTTCAAATTATTTACCAAATCGCGTGCCTCTGCGGCCGTGAAGCGACCGTTGATAGCCGCCTGCCCACCCGTGATCGGCTCTTGGATCACTGGCATCGAGATCGGCTGATTGTCGAGGAAGATTGCGAGACTCTCTCCCACGTGCTCGGTTGTGATCTTAGCGAAGAGTTCTGCGCCTTCTTTGTTGAAATTGAGCAGCACTTGCGGCGCAGCAAGGCCGGCCGTGGCTCCTGAGCCAAATTGCAGCGAGGCGTTCTCTACGTAACGCCCCGTGAGCCCAGTTGTCTCGTACGTGAACTCGGTCGTGGTACCAGTCGGCGCCATCTTTGCCAACTTGAACTCGAGCGTTGGCGTCTTACCAAGTGCCGCTATCGCAGCGTTTACATCAGTAACCCCCGGGAGCTGTACGATCAAACGGCTCTCGCCAGTACCCGCAAGCGCACTTGCCTGCTCGGTCTGCACCAGGGGCTCTGCTACACCAAAGAGATTCACTCGGCGGTCGATCACCCCTTGGAGGGAGTCGAGGGCAGCGGCACGCTCGGCAAGCGGAGTCTCGCTCAAGTCAGCGTTGTAGATAAGCTCGGTGCCCCCTGCGAGATCAAGACCAAATTTGAATGAATAACGCCCTGTGCCCGCCACCTCAGTAGACCAAACGAAATAAACCAGCAAAACCCCCGCCAGGAGGGCAAAAAGGGACCACACTCGATATCGAGTCATACGGCGAGTATACCCGAATCCGAACGCTCAGCAAGCGTTATCACATTCTCAAACAAACACGCCACGGCAATGGGGCCGATGCCACCAGGAACAGGGGTAAAGAGGGAGCACTTCACTGCACAGGCAGGATCTGCATCTCCCACAATCTTGCCATTTGACTCGCTGGTACCCGCGTCAATGAGCACCACCCCTTCGGGGAGCATTTCTGGGGTCACCAGCCCTGGTGACCCCGCACCCAACACCACCACCTGCGCAGCCGCGAGCACATCGGTAAGCGAGCCCGCTTCTTCGGTCACCACGATCACCTCGGCCCCTTGTTGCGTTAGCCAGGTCGCCACGGGCGCACCCACCAAGAAACCCCGCCCCACTACTACCGCACGCATCCCAGCAAGCGCAACGTTCCCGCGCTCAAGCACTTCTTTCACCGCAGCAACCACGGGCGGCAGGAGTGCACCAGTATCACCGCGCTCAAACGGTGCGCGCGCGGCACGCGAGAGCACATCAGCGTCTTTAGCGAGCGGTATTGCGTCGCAGAGCACCTGCGTGTCAACGTCGTCGCGCACTGGCAGCTGCACCACCACCGCATCTGCATCAGCCGTGTCTGCGCCCACCGAACGCACCTCAAATACGCATCCCGCGTCGGCTGCACGGGCCGCCTTAATCTTGAGGTATGCTTCGGTCACTGGCGTTGAAGCATCGACCAGCGCCACTACCAACGGACGGCGGCCCAGCCTTTCGGCGCACATCTTTGTTCGAGCGCCTATCTCTGCCGCTATAGCTTTACCGTCAACAATCATGTGCCTGAGAATGCGAGTATCGCCCGCAACGACTTCACCGCCACCGCAAGATCCAGCCCAAAAGAACGATGCTTAAGATAGTAGAGGTCGTACGAGACTTTCCGCCTCGTACGAACAACATCCGCAGGGCCGCGTGGCGCATCGTAGTCATGGATCTGCGCCCAGCCTGAGAGCCCCGGCACGATCAGGTGGCGCATATGGTAATGGGGAATCTCGCGCTCGTACACCTCGATAATCTTGGGCAGCTCTGGCCGTGGGCCAATAAATGACAGCTCACCTCTCAGCACATTCCAGAGCTGCGGGAGCTCGTCGATACGCGTCTTGCGCAAGAACTTCCCAAATGACGTAATTTTGTTTTGTTTCTGACGTACCGGATCACCCCGATCGTCAAAAAGCATGGTACGCAACTTCAAGAGCTTGAACACCCTCCCTCCCCTACCCACGCGCTCAGGATGTATGAGCGGCGAGCCACCCTGTGCTGCCAAGACAAGCACAGCAATACCCACAAGCGGGAGCGCCACGACCGAGCCTGCCAGCGCGAGCACAATATCAAACACCCGCTTCGCCGCGTCATACAACAAACGCTGCTTCGGGAGCGAGCCGAGCACTTGCGCCGGATCGAGATGATCAAGCGGCACACGATCAAAGATCTCTTCATAGAGCGCAGCAAACTCAAGGAACGCGACCCCCTGCACCATGCGGTCATACAGCCTGGGCGTAGCGGCGGCAACTACTGCATCCGATGCGTCAAGCACCACCACCTGCGCACCGGCCGCAAGCGCGGCGCCCACACGCTCCACCACACCATCTTCAGTCGCGTCGTGTGTCTCAATATGCCGGACAAAGTGCATGAGGTAGCGCGGGTTCTCACGCACCTCCTCATACAGCTCGGTCACCGCAGGCCCACTCCCCACAAGCACCGCCGGCACGCGTTTCTCAGTCGCCAACTCTCGCTGCATACGATAAAACCGCCAAATCCCTACCGCCACCACCGACACGGCCAAATACAGCACTAGAATCGTCTTGGGAGCAATCTCAAACGGCAGTGTAAAAAAGAGGATCGCGGCAATAGCAACCGTGGTCGCCTGGGCGCCCAAGATCCGCACGCCCATCACTCGGCGGATCGGCCGAGTAAGCTTCTCATAGAGGCCAGCGATATAGAACACCACCAGTGAGATGCCGAACATTGGGAGAAAAGCCACCAAATGCGGCTCGAAGTAACCCCAGGCAGGCAGGGCGAGGTTACGGAGAGCAAGGGCCGCCCATAAGGCACCCACTAAAATGACGAAATCCCCCAGAAGCAGGATCGTGGTCTCGCGACGGTCAAAAGCCATGAATACGCATACTATAACGTAAAAAGATGCGTTAGAGTTACCCTATGATCCCCGCCCGCCCCAAGGTCCTTTATATGATCACCAAGAGCAATTGGGGTGGTGCGCAGCGCTATGTCTATGACCTTGCAACCCACCGCCCTAAGGATCAGTTCGAGGTCGCCGTTGCAGTTGGCGGACCCGGTGCACTCACTGAGAAATTGACTGCCGCAGGTATACCCGTACTGTTCTTGGATCGTGTGCAACGCGACCTCTCACTCACGAGAGATATTGGCGGCTTCGCCTCACTCTACCGAACGGTACGCACCTACCGACCCGACGTGGTGCACCTCAACAGCTCTAAGGTTGCCGGCCTTGGCGCACTTGCCGCACGGCTCCTTGGTGTACGACGTATCGTATTTACCGTACATGGATGGCCGTTTATGGAGCACCGTTCCCTGCTCTGGAGACTCTTCGCCTTTCTTGGTTCATATCTCTCGGCCCTCTTGTCGCACCAGGTGATTGTGATCTCGACGCACGATCTGCGGATCGGGCATCGTATGCCATTTCTCCGCAAGAAACTGCACCTCGTATACAACGGGATCGAATTGCCTATGACCTTTGGGTCAGGCTCCGAGATCAGAGCCGCCTTCCCTCCCGGTGTGCCGATCACAGGCACGGTTGGCGAGCTCACGCGAAACAAAAATCACAAGGCGCTGATCGAGCGGGCCCGCAAAGAACCAACTCTCTACCTTGCGATCGTGGGCGAGGGTGAAGAACGAGGAGCGCTCGAAGCGGCGATCGCCCGATATAAGCTCGCTGACCGCGTGAAGCTCTTCGGCTTTATACCTGCTCAGGATGTGCTACGTGGATTCGACACTTTCGCCTTCCCCTCCCTGAAGGAGGGCCTGCCCTATGTGCTCCTCGAGGCACGTGCGGCTGGGCTCCCGATTGTCGCAAGCCGTGTAGGTGGTATCCCTGACGTGGTAGATGCGCCTAACCTCGAATCCTTTACGCTCGAACACATGCTCGAGCGCACCCAAGCGCTCTACACTACGACGTAGTCTCGCTCTGCAAGATCTCGCGTTACTCCATGACTATAGCGAGCGAGCGAGGTCACAATACCCAAACTCGCAAACTCGAGCATAAGGTGCGAGCCGCCGGCACTCATAAACGGAATAGTCGTACCCGTTACCGGCAAGAGTCCGAGATTAATACCCGTATGAATAAACAAGTGCCCCGAGAGGAGTATGAGGGTGCCCAACGTATAGAACGTGTCGAAATTGGTCGCACCAGCATGCGCTATCTGTAAGAGCCGACTAAACAGCGTGAGGTACAGACCCAAGAGCAGCAACACCCCCACAAACCCCCACTCCTCAGCAAAGGCGGCGAAGATGAAGTCGGTCTGATATTCCGGCAAGAAGCGCAGCTTACTCTGGGTACCGTAGCCAATCCCCTTACCAAAGAGCCCGCCCGAGCCAACAGCGATCTCGGCCTGATACGCGTTGTAGCCGGCACCATGGATGTCGTGCGCCGGGTTAATAAACGAAATGATACGGGTGCGCTGATAAGGCTTGAGCCCCCCGAACCAAAGCGCTGTCGCCACCACAAGCGCGATCAATCCGAGTACCGCAAGGTGCTTTTTAGAAATGCCCGAAACGAGCATCATGCCAAGCCAAATACCACTTAAGATGATCGCATTACCCATATCAGGCTCGACGACCACCAGCCCCACAAACACCAGCGCATAGAGGCCCGACACCAAGATGTGCCGCGCGTCGCCGATCTCCACATGACGCCGCGAGAGATACTTCGCCAAGAGCACGATGAGCGAAAACTTAGCTAAGTCTGCTGGCTGAAAAGAAACTGGACCGAGCGAGAACCATGCGCGCGCACCCATCACCGGCTCAGCGAAAAGGAGAAGCCCAATAAGCAGTGCGGTCGAAACCCCATAGAGCGTCATGATCACCGGTGTTTGCCGTATAAAACGAAGATCGAGATGCGCGAGTACGAGGTACGTAGACGCCGCGATCGCAAGCCAGAGCAACTGCCGGTGCGCAAGCGACGCACCCTGCCCGAAGGTGTTCATGGTCAGAATCCCGACAAGCGAGAGCGTAACCGCTGGCAAGAAGAGCGCCCACTCTACCTGCACCCCCGCCCACAGACGCGCAATGAACGACCTCGATGTACTCACGGTAACGGCACTACGGGCATCACATCGATACGTACCGAAGGCGCGGCAAAGGGCTCCTTCCACGTAAAGACCGCCTTGGCGTCAGCCTGTGACTCGAGCGTCACGACCGTCTGCGAAGCGGCCACCACATTCCCTGTTGCGTTGTCACGAATAAACACGATCACGGGGATACGCACCAGCCGCGCCACACTTGGGTTCGTAAGTGTCGCCTCTACCCGTGGTGCAGCCGTAGTACCGCCAAGCACAGTCTGGCTCACGATCGGCACAATACGTGGGTCGTCTGCCACCTCATACCAACGCAGAGAGCTTTTGTCGACCTCGAGCGAGGCACGCAACGTCGCGCCCGTGGTTACCACCCCCGGGAAAAAGATCGGCATCGGCTTGCGTGGCGGGAGGTCGATCGAGCCGGTGATCGTGCGTACAAGCGCGAGCTGTTCGTCATACACCTTGATCGTGTACGCAACATCTTTGGCGGCCGCTTCGAAGTTGCGGTTCTCTATCGTGGCCACGAGGTCTACTCGGCCGTCAGCATTCTTCAAAAGACGCGGGGTGGGCGTAACAGGAGCCTCCTGCCGTGTCGTACAGAGGTAGGGACACGGACCGCCACAGTCGATGTCTTCTTCCTGCTGGTTCTGCTTACGGTCAGTACAGGAGGGTGGCTCGTAGAGAATTGCCGTCGCAACCAAGGCACCCACCACCAGCACGACCGCAGCAATAATGCTCCCCACTATCAGTCGTCGTTTTGTCGCCCATTGCATGAGGACAGTATACCAAAACACCGCCCGTGAGGGCGGTGTTTTGCTTCAAGTGCTCAGTTCTGGCGGCTAGCTACTCTCCCAGCCGGTAAAGGCTAGTACCATCGCCGCTAGTGGGCTTAACTTCCGAGTTCGGAAAGGGATCGGGTGTGACCCCACCGCCAAGCCACCAGAACCGAACACTCGAAAGTGTTTCGGCTTGATATACAAATACGTTTGAGCAAAGTAATACTGAAAGCGCACGTACTGATTGTTCTGATATACAGAGTTCCGCACGAGAGACTGGACATATTAGTACACCTTGGCTCCGCGCCTCACGACGCTTCCACCTAGTGCCTATCAACGTGGTCATCTCCCACGAGTCTCATAACGATTCCTAATCTTGGAGCGCGTTTCCCGCTTATATGCTTTCAGCGGTTATCGCAACCCGACATAGCTACCCAGCGGTGCTCTTGGCAGAACAGCTGGTAGACCAGTGGTCAGTTCACCCCGGTCCTCTCGTACTAGGGGCAAGCCTCCTCAAGAATCAACGCCTGTAGTAGATAGGAGACCAACCTGTCTCACGCATTGTGTTATCTCCGATTGCTCGGAGGATCGGACTGTAACTTCACCGGGTCTCGGTGATCAACATTCAGTCTCTAAGGGCTCTCGGCCGGCAATTGCCGGACGGATTCCCTTGGTATTACCCGCCGATTGCTCGGGGAGGGTTCTACCAATATAAGTTGATTTGTTCATACGCATTCCTGCGCATGACCGCCGTGATATTGTTGGTTTCTTTTCACTTCTCAATAGACGAAAAAACATTTTGGGTTTGATAACAATCTTCGATGAGGATTCAGACGGTGCGAGTGTCGATACAGGAGTATCAACAGCCCGCACGGTCTGAACCCAGCTCGCGTACCTTTTTAAATGGCGAACAGCCATACGCTTGGGACCTTCTCCAGCCCCGCGCTAAGGTGAGCCGACATCGAGGTGCCGAACTCCGCCGTCGCTATGGACGCTT
>JACCDR011913148.1_pt1 | contig 10070 bp, 10 predicted proteins | sample 7446431 | NCBI WGS metagenome assembly JACCDR01 (sample SAMN15323443, study PRJNA562643) | freshwater metagenome | isolation source: river surface water | place: USA:Blue River Watershed | collected 2017-08-17 | reverse complement strand
CATTGCGCGGAAAAGTTTGGGCCATCGGTGGCCTGAAAGAGAAAGTCATGGCTGCTCACCGAGGAGGAATCCGTACGATCATCTGTCCAAAAGAAAACGAGAAGGATTTGAAAGATATTCCAAAAGAGATTTTGAAAGATCTGAAAATCATCTTGGTGGACCATGTGGATCAGGTGCTTGTGAACGCTTTAGATATCAAAAACCCAAAAGAGCTCTTCAAACTACAAAAAGAGCAAAATTTTGGGATCAAAGCGAACTTTACGGGGCAGACCCAGGCTCAAACTCATTAAAAGCAACTGCTTTTTAAGCAGATATTTAAGAATTTGATGAAGGCCGCAGATAATGCGGCCTTTGTTTTTAGAAGTCCTTTCATCCTGGGGACTTAGCTTTTATCCCACTCCCAATGCTATTTTCGGCCAATGACGCCATTGCCTATTATAAAGGCACCACCTCATTTAGATTCTTGACGAATAAGTTAGAATTTGTAAGAAAGGCCGTCCACAAAGTCAGAATGCATTTAAGTTTTAGTTAAGGAAGCCATGAGCGAAATCGAACTCAGTTTACAAACAGCCTCACCAGAAAATTTGCTCGAAATGGGCAAACTATACTCTGAGAGAGGTGATCTTCTCATGGCGATGCCAAAACTGAATGAAGCAGCTCAAATCTTTTTTAGAAAGAAAGATTACCGTGGCTACCTTGAATGCCAAAATGCTCTATTAAGAATTTATGTTGAGCGTGAACAGTTTGAAGACATTCTAAAAACGAAAGAAGTCCTGCAAGATCTTGTGCTAAAAGAGGGCTTTGAGTTGAATGCCCGCACTTATTACATTCTGGCTATCTGTGAGTCTTATAAGAGTCAATTCGAGGGTGCTCTTGAATACTTTCAAAAGTCTTTGGCACTGGCTCTGGCAACAGATAATAAGAGAGACATTTGCTACGCCATTCATGGAATTGCTATTTGCTATAAGGATCTGGGAAAGCATGCCGACGCATTAAAAGAAATTTATAATCTTCAAGTTTTCTTTCAGGTTTTAGATGTTCCTGAAGTTAAGATCTCTTCCCAAATTTTGAATGCCGTTATTCTGAATGAACTAAAAAAACATGATCAAGCTCTTGAGCTTTTATGGCAGACTTTGGATTTGTTGAAGACAAACAAGTATCTGACAGCACAAATCAATGTTCTTTATCGTATGGGACAAACTTATGTTTTAATGGGTGAAAAAGATCTGGCACGGACCCATTTCAAACTCTGTGCCCGCAGCATTGATAGCCAAAATATGATTCGCATGAGTCGAGCAGTGAATGCATCTCTTGCCGATTTAGGCGGTGACGGTGCGGCTAACTATGATCTTATATTCGAATTAGAGAATCATGCCATTGTTGAGAAAAAATTAGGAAGAGTTGATTTTAAAAATCAGTTTATTTTAATGGATCTTTTGAAACTGTTCGTGAAAAACCAAGGTCAAGTCTATTCCAAAGAGTTCTTAGTCGAGAACGTTTGGAGACAGGCTTATGATCCTTCTGTTCATGACAACAAAATCTATGTGACAATCAAGCGCTTGAGAAAAATGATCGAGCCTGATTATGAAAAACCAAAGTATATTTTTAGAGCTAAGAACGGCTATTTTATGAATAAATCGGCTAAAGTACTTATTGAACAAAAAGGGGAATTACAGTGAAAAAGTTCATGATGGGAATGCTCGGTATTATCTTCGCATTGAGCCTACAAGCAACCGCAGGCCCTGGGGATCATTTCCCATGGGGATCTGAGATGCCATTCCCATGGAGAGGTATCCAAGGTACTTGGAGCACTCAGATTGGAGAAACAGAAGCCTTAGTCTCCTTTAAAATTGTTAAGACTGATGAAGGTTCAAGACAGTTAAGAATTTCCATCATCGACGCCGAATCTTGCAAAGTGGTTGCGATCGGTGCGGGATACGAAGATGGAAGAATCGTTAAGGCATTTATGTCTGGAGGAGGCCGGGCTTCTCGTGTCACGGTCCATGCCTTCAGAGAGGCGGACTTGAGAGCAGCAGAGGGCCGAAAAGAGTATAAAGCTAATGCAATGGTCGCTGTCATGAGTGTGACTCCGATTTCTGGGGGAGAAAAAGTGGGTTATGAGCTTGTCAAAGTGAGTAACGAAACAAAGGCCACTTGCCGCTAGAAATGAAATTTGAGTTTTAACTTAAAAGGCCTCGCTCTCAAAAAGCGGGGCCTTTGTCTTTTTTGAGCCTCAGCGTTTTGAATGGGTGGACTCATTTGCAAAAAAAGACTTGATCTTGTGTCCCCATCCCGCTAATTAATAGGCCTCTCAAATCCAACACAGGGAGTTAGCTCAGTTGGTAGAGCGCCACCCTTACAAGGTGGATGTCGCAGGTTCGAATCCTGTACTCCCTACCATTTAAGATAATTTTTAAACTCCTTATAACTCCGGTCCGCAGACTGTTTCAGAATGAGACACTGCCGCTGAAAAACTTTAAATCAAAATTCTTCAGTTAGACAAAATCACAGCAGCAAATCCCTTATAAGCCTTTTTAGGTGGCATTTTGTTTGAATATAGAAAGTGGGGGTTCTGATTTCTTGTGCATGGGGGGTGTTAGTGGGAAAGCTCAATAAAAGGCATTGCGGTCAGTTATTGGCGGTGCTGAGCACAGGTCTCTTAATAACCAGTTATCAAAACTGTTCGAAAGTTGCCGTACAAGATCAACTCGACAGTGCATCGATGGGTTTGCAGCCTCAGGGTGGCGGTCAGGAATTAGTTCTCAAAGACTTTTCTCAGAAAGTTTTGTTAAACCCTGATAACAACAAATTAGATATCGTTCTCGTTATCGATAATTCTGGATCCATGAAAGAAGACAGTACAAAATTAGCAAATCGTCTTGAAGGTTTTATTCAGGATCTTTCTTCTTCATCCATTGATTGGCAGGCTTGTATTACAACAACAGATGTTGGATCGACTGCAGGGAAATCGCTCCAATGGAGAATAGGCAATGGAAAACGAGTGATCAATAAAATGGATTCAAATCTTTCAGTCGTTTTCGCTGACACAATTGCCTCTTTCTTTACTAATAAGGGAGCTGGCGATGAGCGAGGCGTTTACGCTTTGAAAAAGAACTTGGAATATATCAGCAGTTCTGGTTGCTACCGTGAAGGCTCTCTTGTTTCGACAATTATTTTGTCAGATGAAGACGAGCGCAGTGTCGGGTCTGACAAAAACTATTATAAATTTCTGGTGGATTCTCAGCAAATAACTCAGAAGGATCTTGATAATCAATATAAGGGTCTCACAAGTGATGATGATCCGGCCCAATTACTCGTAGATTTCAGAAATAAATTACCTAACAACCGTTTAATTGCAAACTCGATCGTGATTCCTGAAGGTGATAGAACTTGTCTTGATGATCAACTTAAAAATAGCGCTTCTTTCTATGGAAGAGTTTACCAGCAACTTTCAACACTGACGGGCGGAGCAGTAGGTAGCATCTGTTCAAATGATTACTCGGCAACCTTAGAAGATTTTGCAGCGACCATTAAACAAGCTTTTGCCAAAGTTGAGTTAGACTGCACGCCTGCGAATTTTGTGAATGTAGATCTCTTGAGCGGAACAGCTCCTTCTTGGAATTTAACGAATAAAACGATGAATATCTCGAATATCGTTTCGAGCGCTGAGATCATGATCAAATATCAGTGCTGGGTAAAACCTTAAATCAGTTTACAGCCTGTCGACCTCATTATAGGATCATTTCTTAACAAGGAAGTAGTCCTTTGGATTATTTAGAAATGTGGGAATTAGCCAGTTATGTCGTGACCGTGGTCGGTCTTCCATTGGCTATTTTTGTATTCATGTTTGATCAGAAGCGTGAAAGGCAGAACGAAGAAGAAGAAATTTACCAAAGGCTATCCGACGAGTACGCCGATTTTCTGAAACTGCTTTTAAAAAACGCGGACCTTCAGCTTTTAAGTCCTGAGAGCAGCAGTCCCGCCTTAGATGCAGAACAGATTGAGAGAAAAAAGATCATTTTTGATATTCTCATCTCTCTTTTTGAAAGAGCTTTTATCCTTGTTTATGAAGAAGAAATGAAACCTCAGACAAAACGTCTGTGGGCCAGCTGGGACGATTATATGAGATTTTGGTGCCGTAGGAAGGACTTTAGACAATCTCTGGATGACTTGTTAGCTGGAGAAGACCCTGAGTTCGTCGAGTACATGAAGAAAGTCGCCGCCAGCGAGTCTCAAAAATAAGATTATCGAGGAGCAAAGCTATAATAAGCTTCGTAAGCTAAGTGATCCGATAAACCCAGATCCCCCAGTTTATATCGCATCGTTTTAGCAGCATAGTAGGGATAGACTGAGATTGATTTTGTGGATCTGTAAAAATGCTGATCGACTTTGTTATGTAATTCTTCTGGCAGAGTCCCCTCTCCAATTCGACAATGAGCTGTATACTGAGCGCAAAACAATCCCACACTATCCATGGTGATTGCTTTTGCAAGATCTGGATAAGTCGGAAAGCTTGTTCTCACATTGAAATCACCTGCAAAAATCGCTGGGACATTGACTGTTGCTGTTTTTCCTAAAAAGTATTTAAGAACAGCAATTTGTTTTCTTTGTGCTTTCCAAACCTTTTCGTCGGAGGAGCCAGAGGCGCCTCTTGAATTCATATGAGTTGTGTAAATATCGACAGGTCCTAATCCAGGAACTTTGATTTGTGCATAAGCGACACCTTTGTTGGCGTAACAATCCCATCCCGTGCAGCGAGTTTTCCCAAAAGCAATTTTTCCGGTTTTGTTAAAGGGATATTTACTCAAGATCCAAAGGCCGGCACCGATAATTGAAATCGTGTCATTGCAGGGTGGTTGTTTTGGGCCCGGAGGACATTTTTTATCCAAAGGATTCATATCGCTGTCTTTAGGTCCTTTGAAAACATAGGGATATCCCATCGCGGCGACCATCTCTTTGACCTCGGGACGAAATCCTTCTTGAATCAGAAGAACATCAGGAGCTGTGCCTTTTTCTCTCTTCTCTTTGATAATGCGAGCAATTTCCATCAAAAGAGGACGCTTATTTTTTTCAAGTGGCCAAGGAAGACCATTAACGTTGTAGCTCATCACTTTTAATGATTTGGCTTGAGCAAAAACAGTGGTGCTGAAACTCAAAAGTGAAAATAGAATAAGAACAAGACGTTTCATGGTTTTTTACCTCGTCTGCTCTTTATCAGCTTATTCTGTATTTTCTTGAGACTAGCTAGACCTTGTTTTGTCTAAGGTCTTGTCAGGCTTTTGCTGTTAATCCACTGCAAGTAGAGATCAACAAGCTGTCTTTTTTCTTCCTCAGAAGAAAAGCCATCAGGAGGCATTTGCGATAAATGAGTCCCCCCTTTGATACGATCTAAAATATCAAAAGCTTTTAGTTTTTTAATAACTCGGGCTTCGTTATTGATAAAGTCGTATTCGTTCAATTGCATACCTCGAGCATCCGCTCCCGAGTGGCAAGAAGCGCAGTGTTTATCAATCATCTGGTCCTGAATTTTGGCAAAAAGCGGAGGCTCAGACGAATTGAGTGCTTTCCTCAATTCGAGGCGAATAGATTCTTTACGATTCTTTTCTTCAGGACTTTCCACCAAAAAATCAGGTATCTCATCCACGGGTTTTCCGTCGCCTAGTTTTGCATCGTAATAAAGACGAACTACTTTGCGAGTATTGTCTTCAACAATCACGAGACTGCCATCTTTCATCTCCGTGATCCCAACTGGATTTCCTAAACCTTGAGATCCACTTTTATCCCAGCCATAAACAATGGAAAGAGCTTTTCCAGTTGGTAGAGCGTCGTCGTTTCTCAAGAAGGTCACGATACGATGGCCGCGAGCTTCGTAACCATGAAGGCTGACGATAAAACGATTCTTATACCAGGCAGGAAACAGATTGCCTTGGTAATTAATAATGCTCAATGGAGATGAGTGGGCAGGTAAGAGGAGATGAGGCTTTTCGTAATTGTCACAATTTAAATGCTGCCATTCGGGATTAATCACATTGTTGTCGTAGCAATAAGGCCAACCGTAATGTTTACCCTCTGTTAGAAGATTCATTTCTTCATGAGGTAAATTCAAATTAGAAAGCGTTGTCGATTTATTTGAAATGTCATCGCGAGCATTCTCAATCTGAATGAGAACCTGATTTGGTTGAGACCAGAACAATCCCATCGAATTTCTCAAACCACGGGCATATATTTTATATTGAGGAGAATAGCTTCCATTCGCTTCACGAAAATACTGTCGAACGAGAGCTTGCCCGATTTCATTTTCTTCGGCTTCTCTACAGTGGTTAGCTTTTTGAAAGTAGAAACCATCTTTCTGACAGACATTGGTGGCAGAGCCGACATTAACAAAAAGATTTCCCTTCTCATCAAAGGCAAAAGATTTCAAAGGATGAAGACCTTGTTTTGGTATGTTTGTAATAATCAGCTCTAGGCTCGCTTCGACGTCAGTTGCTTGGGGGTTGAATCTAGAAATGGTTCCCGCGGCTCCAAGATACATGAGTCCATCAGGGCCACGACTAATAAGATGAGGGCGATCAAGAGCTGCTCTCTTAGCAGAGTTTTTTAGTTTCGTTGCATCCAACAAAACACTTCTTTGATATTTCCCGCCAACTAATTTCAAGGAATAAATTTTACCTTTGAATTCAGCCCAGCCTCCCATGTCGACAACTAAGAGATTTCCCTTCTCTGTTTCGACAGCAGTTCTTGGAAAAACCATATTCTCGCCATTATCAATCAATCCTAAACAAAAGCCAGGAGCCGTCTTTACGTTCACTTTGGGAAGACCACCACAAGTTCCAATAATTTTATACTCAGACTTTTCAGCAGCTAACTGGCGTTCTTGCCATCTTTTGACATAAGGAGCTTCTTCGACAGGGAAGGAAGCTGTTTCATTTTTTTTCATTGATGTACATGCGATCAATCCAATGATGGACAATAAAACTATTTTTTTCATAAGCCTCTTTTTTATAAACCTTTTAGATATTCTTTGAGATCCGCAACGACTTGATCTCTTTCTATATCGTTGTAGATTTCGTGTTTTGACGAAGAGTATTTTTTAAGTATTTTCTTATCCGTGGAAATTTTTGTAAAAAGCTCTTCTGCTTTTTGGGCATCACAAACCGGATCATGAGGAGCTAATTGCAGCAAAGTTGGCAAATTTATTTTTTTAATTTCATTTTTCAAACTTTCCATGGCAATGATCGATCCCAAATAAACTCCGGCTGAAATACGATCATGGCGAAGAACATCTTTTTTATAAGACTGAATGACTTTGGGATCACTGGTGAGCGCTGACCAGTCGATTTCATTATTCAAAGTCACCTGAGGCAAAAGCTTATATACAGCAAAAGCTGCTAGATCTTTGATCATGGGAACTTCGACGGTCAGTCCCCACATTGGATTAGAGAGAATTTGTGCCCGAGCCATTTTCTGAGATTTTTTTTTCAACAAATAGCTAGTTTGAATTAAACCGCCCATTGAATGAGCCAATAACACACGGTTATTGGCCGTGACCTGATGTTCTTTTTCGATGTGATGGAGAAAGCTTTCAAAGTCTCTGACATAATCTTGGAAATCTTTGGCAAAGCCACGTTGTCCATCGGATCTTCCATGTCCGCGAAAATCCCAGGCATAAATGGTCCAAGGAAGATCTTTTAAACTATTCGCCAGTTTTTCATAGCAATCAGAATGCTCTGCTTGGCCATGAGTAATAATAAGGGACCCTTTGGCAGGAACCAATGGTTGCCAGATCTGATAAAATATTTGATTGTCGTCGGGCCCTCGAAAAAGGGCTTCAGTGCTCTTAGACATGTAGATATTAGGATCTCAAATAGGATAGATTCTCGGCAAGGCCTGCTTGCTTTGGGGTCCAGTATCGATTAGAACAGGCCCCATGACGATGAATGAAATCCTCCAAGTTCCAGATGCTGAAAGAGACTCTTCTTGGGAGAACAAGTTTTTCCAAGCCTTGATGATGAGCAACTTAAAACTGCTCAGTCCAGAACCTCAAGCAGGTCCAGATAACTGGCCCTATTTGCTCGCTGAGATCGACGAACAGGGCCCAGAGACTTCGCACAAGATTCTTAATTGGCTCGCTGAAAAGGGCATTGGCTTGGCTCTTAATCCAATGAAGGAGTACCCAGATTATGTTTTCTCTTATGGGATGATTTGGTCATTCAAGGAGACGGGATTTTTCTTCAAGCCAACACAGGAGCGTAACGAAGGAACTGTGCAGTTCGATACAGGGAGCTTGGTTCACGCCGGAAGCCCCACAGAGCAATACCTTCCGGTTTATGTAAAAAATATTATTAAAGAGTTTTTTAGAGATCAGGGCATTTTACGTCCACGAATTCTTCTGATTAGCACGGATCGTGTGAATTATGATTTGGCTATTTCCCTCGAGTCTTTAGGAAATCCGCCAGAGACAGAGCATCAAGGGATTGCGGAAGCGATCAGTTGGTTCTTGCCTCCGCACTATTCGTTATTATTAGTCAGCGAAGAAGGCATGCCGCCTTTCTTCGACCTGTAAGCTCAGTCCTGCAAAGCAGGACGGGCATCAGTTATTCGAATTCTCCAGGAGCGGGTAAGAGATCAAGCAAGCATTCTCTCCAGTATTCTGGAGAATCTTCGGTGTAATCCACACCGATTTCAAAACCTTGTTTTCCCAAAAGTTTTGTTCGTTTAATTTTTCCCGCAATTTCGATGTTCATCTGAGGAAGATGCAAAAGAATTTTATTCTCATGCAAGCTCTCTAAGGTCAGATTTTTTCTAAGAGCAACAGGGATAAGATCCTCGCGTTTGACGATCAATAAAAACCCTGTTGTTGAGGCTTCAATGATTTCTCCATACTTAGCGATTTTTGCTAAATTTTCCAAAGAAGATACGGAGGACACCGTGAGCGGTGTGATTTCTCGCCGTGGAGCTATTCTTCGATTCTGCATTTGCTTTGGCATTCAGTTCCTCCGATTCAGTGACACTGTACTGATCGGCGGAACTAGACCAAAGTTGAGAGCAAAGTTAAGGACAGGAGATGAAAAAGGCCAAGGTGTAAGGGGCCTTTTTAAAGATAAGGCCTTTGACAGAAGAATAATTAAATTTTTGAGGATCTTTTAGACGAACCGTCTCAATTTGAGAATCGACTTTCTGCCAATCCGTCAGCTCAACCCCGGAGACCACTTTGGGCTGTTGAGGGCCCTTGAGCGCTTTATAAGCGGCTTCTTTGGCCGTCCAAAGAGAAGCATAAGAAGGAGCATCGGCGACCTCGGAGGGGTTCTTACAAACGCGTAAAACCACATCTTCATGAACGCGGTCATCCTCTTCCACGTCAAAACCCAAAGCGATGACATGGTCACTGTCAAAGGTGACAAAAACAAATCCACCTAATGTGTGACAATGAGAAATCGAGGCATCGCTAAAAGGATAACCCTTGGCCATTTTTCTTTTAAGATCTCCGTGTAATTCTTCACGGTGACCGATGGATTGGGAACCCCAGTTAGGTCGCAGCTCAACTTCTAATTTAGGTATCTGAAAGTATTCTCTGAGAATCTGTAATTGTTCGGCACTTAAAAATTTTGAACCCATTAGATGAAATCTTGTTCCGTTAAAAGAGGAGCCGTGAATTCAGAAGGCCATGTCACTGGCTTTCCACTGGTGATATTCATCATACGCTCCAAAGAGACTTTGGCTTGCAGTCTCAAATTCTCAGGCATGGAGATTTGGGGTTTCATGTGAATCAAAGCTTTTTCAATTTTCTCTAAAGAGCTCAATTTCATAAACGGACAATCATTGCATGCGCAACTAGGATCTGCGACGGGTGCTTGAATCAGTTCCACGTCAGGACGAGCTTTTTTCATCTGGTGAAAAATTCCGGTCTCCGTAGCAACTATAAATTTCTTCGCTGGATTTTTTTCAACTTCTTCTAATAATCTCGAAGTCGACCCGATCACTTTGGCCCACATTAAAACCGAATCATCACATTCTGGGTGAGCGATCACCACAGCATCGGGATGTTGTTTCATTAATTCAATTAATTTTTG
>JACCDR010731452.1_pt1 | contig 10073 bp, 8 predicted proteins | sample 7446431 | NCBI WGS metagenome assembly JACCDR01 (sample SAMN15323443, study PRJNA562643) | freshwater metagenome | isolation source: river surface water | place: USA:Blue River Watershed | collected 2017-08-17 | reverse complement strand
GTGCGCAACTTCTACTCGGTGTCGATCTCGGGCTATCACATCGCCGAGGCCGGCGCGAACCCGATCTCGCAGCTGGCGTTCACGCTGTCGAACGGCTTCACTTTCGTCGAAGCCTATCTGGCCCGCGGCATGAACATCGATGATTTCGCGCCCAACCTGTCGTTCTTCTTCTCCAACGGCATGGACCCGGAATACACGGTGCTCGGCCGCGTCGCGCGCCGCATCTGGGCGGTGGCGATGAAGGACAAGTACGGCGCGAACGACCGCAGCCAGAAGCTGAAGTACCACATCCAGACCTCGGGCCGCTCGCTGCACGCGCAGGAAGTCGACTTCAACGACATCCGCACCACGCTGCAGGCGCTGATCGCGATCTACGACAACTGCAACTCGCTGCACACCAACGCGTACGACGAGGCAATCACCACGCCGACCGACGAATCGGTGCGCCGCGCACTGGCGATCCAGCTGATCATCAACCGCGAATGGGGCCTGGCGAAGAACGAGAACCCGAACCAGGGTTCGTTCATCCTCGACGAAATGACCGACCTCGTCGAGGAAGCGGTGCTGCAGGAATTCGAGCGCATCGCCGAACGCGGCGGCGTGCTCGGCGCGATGGAGACCGGCTACCAGCGCAGCAAGATCCAGGAAGAATCGCTGCTGTACGAGCACAAGAAGCATGACGGCTCGCTGCCGATCATTGGCGTCAACACCTTCCGCAATCCGAAGGGCGACGCCACGCCGCAGACGCTGGAGCTGGCCCGCTCGACCGATGAGGAAAAGCAGTCGCAGCTCAAGCGCCTGGCCGACTTCCATGCCCGGAACAAGGATCAGGCACCGCAGGCGCTGGCTGCGCTGCAGCAGGCCGTGATCAACGACGAGAACGTGTTCGCGAAGCTGATGGATGCGGCACGCGTCTGCTCGCTCGGCCAGATCACCGAGGCGCTGTTCGAAGTCGGCGGCCAGTACCGCCGCAGCATGTAAGCTGTCCGTCCGCGCCGCCGGCACGCAGTGTGCCGGCGGCGCACTACAATGCGGGATGCCCTTCGATCCCGACCGTTTCGATCCGACCGACGACGCGCTGCGCCAGCGCCTGTCCGCCATCGACATCGCCGGCTACGGCAAGACCCGCAACCACCTGCACGGCCGCGTCACCCGGCTGTCGCCCTACCTGACCCACGGCTTCACGTCGATTCCCGAACTGTTCGACCGCCTGCCTGCCTTGCGGCTGGCCGACAAGCTCGCGTTCGAATTCGGCTGGCGCGAATTCTTCCATCATGTCTGGGGCCGCGAAGGCGACGCGATCCTGTCGGACCTGCGGCCGGCCCTGCCCGGCGTGCGCTACGACGACCGCCTGCCCGGTGACATTCGCGAAGGCCGCACCGGCATCGCCGCGATCGACCGCGCGGTGCGCGCGCTGTATCGCCGCGGCTACCTGCACAACCATGCGCGCATGTGGATCGCCAGCTATGTGGTCCACTTGCGCAAGGTGCACTGGCGCGCCGGCGCAGACTGGATGTATGCGCACCTGCTCGACGGCGACCTCGCGTCCAACCACCTGTCGTGGCAATGGGTCGCCGCCACCTTCAGCAGCAAGCCCTATCTGTTCAATGCGGAGAACGTCGCACGATTCGCGCCGGCGGACTGGCAGGGCGCGGGCAGCGCGATCGATATCGATTATGAAACATTGGACCGCATCGCCCGCGGCAACGGCACAATCGCGCCCGCGCCTGCCGCCAGCGGCACTGCCGAACCGGCGCTGCATGCCGAGCCGCCGGACAGCGTCCGTGACACAGGCGGCGCGCTGCCGCCGGCGCCCCGCATCCGCCTGGTCCATCCATGGATGCTCGCCGACGAGCCGTTCGACGGCCTGCGGCTCGGCGTGGTCCACCTGCCCTTCCATCGCCGTTTTCCGTGGTCGGGGCTGCGCTGGCGCTTCGTGATGGATAGAATGTCATCCGTGACCGACGCCCTGTTCGTCGGCGACTTGTCCGACCTGACGTCCATGCTGACCGAGCCCGCGCACCTCGAATCGACCGCGACACTGCATCCCGGCTACCGCGAGCTGCTGCCGCGGCTGTGCGCGCAGCTGGCCGCCGCACCCCGCCGCTTCCCCGATCCGGAACGTACCTGTCGTTCGTTCTCGGCGTTCTGGCAAAACTGCACCGATGCCGGTGCCGCGCCGCGGCAAGGCGGTCGGCGATGAAGGTCGGCGTCGTCTGGTACAAACGCGACCTGCGCGTGTTCGACCATGCGCCGCTGGTCGAGGCAGCACGCCACCGGCAGGTGGTGCCGCTGTATGTGTACGAGCCCGAACTGGTGCGCGCGCCCGACTGCGCGCCGCAGCACATCGGCTTCCTGAATGAATGCCTGACCGAGCTCGATCAGGCGCTGTCGGCGCGCGGCAGCCCGCTGGTGATGCAGTACGGCGAGATCACCAGCGTGCTCCGGCGCGTGCTCGACGCCTACGGGCCGTTCACGCTGTATTCGCACGAAGAGACCGGCAATGCGCTCAGCTATGCGCGCGACAAGCGCGTGGCCGCGTGGTGCGAGGCAAACGGCATCGCATGGAAGGAATTCACGTCAAACGGCGTGGTACGCCGGCTCGCGTCGCGCGATGAGTGGGCGTCGATCTGGATGCAGCGCATGCGCCAGCCGGTGCTGGCCGCCCCCGACTTCCTCGGCAAGCCGTCCGCCGCGCCGCCGGTGCCGAACGGCCTGATGCAGCCGGGCTGGATGGCGATGGAAGGCAGCGACAAGCCGAACCGACAGCGCGGCGGGCGCAAGCAGGCCGCGCTGCTGGTGAAGGAGTTTTTCAACAAGCACCTCGCCGACTACCGCTATTCGATGTCCAGCCCGCTGTCGGCCGAAGAGAGCTGCTCGCGCCTGTCGCCGCACTTCGCGTATGGCACGCTGTCGATCCGCGAGGTCGTCCACAAGATCTGGAAGACGCGCGCCGAGGTGCAGGCCATGCCCGAGCCGGCGCGCCCGCGCGGCGTGCTCGAAGGACTGAAATCCTTCGAAAGCCGGCTGCACTGGCACTGCCATTTCATCCAGAAGCTCGAGTCCGAACCCGGGATCGAGACGCGCAACGTGCACCGCGGCTTCGACGGCGTGCGCGAGCCGCATTTCGACCGCGAATACTTCGAGCGCTGGTGCCGCGGCGAGACCGGCTTCCCGCTGATCGACGCCTGCATGAAGATGCTGGCCGAGACCGGCTGGATCAACTTCCGCATGCGCGCGCTGCTGGTCAGCTTCTCCAGTTACCAGCTGTGGAACCACTGGCGCGAGCCGGCGCTGCACCTCGCGCGCGAATTCCTCGACTACGAGCCGGGGATCCACTACCCGCAGGTGCAGATGCAGTCCGGCGTCACCGGCATTAATACGCTGCGCATCTACAACCCGGTCAAGCAGGCGCGCGACCAGGATCCGGACGGCGTATTCGTACGGCGCTGGCTGCCGGCGCTGCAGCCGGTACCCACCGAATTCATCTTCGAGCCGTGGACCATGCCGGCGATGCTGCAGCAGCAAACCGGCGTGATCATCGGCCAGCACTATCCCGAACCCGTGGTCGACCACCTCGCGACGGCGCGCTATGCGCGCGAGACGCTGTGGGGGCTGCGGCGCGAGGCCGGCGTGCGCGAAGAGGCGCGTCGGGTCTTTGAAAAACACGGCAGCCGCAATCCGGCACGCGAAGGCCGGCCGCGCCGCAGCGCCCGCGCGGCGCAAGCCGACGCCGGCCCTGCCGACGCCGAAACCGGCGAGGCCGCGCCGCAGATGTCGCTGGGCCTCGATTGAGCATGCCGTGCTAGCCGGCATACTCAGCGCCGGCGCGGCGTTCACGTTGTGGGGCGTGTTCCCGGTCTACCTGCGGCTGCTCAAGCAGGTGCCGGCGCCGGAGATCCTGTCGCATCGCGTGGTGTGGTCGGTGGTCTTGCTGCTGCTGATCCTCGCGGTACGCCGGCAATGGCAATGGCTCACGGCAGTGCGCCGGCGTCCCGCCATTGCACTCGCCTTCGCCGGCAGCGCGCTGCTGCTCGGCGCGAACTGGGTGGTCTACATCTGGGCCGTCAACAGCGACCGCGTGATCGACGCCAGCCTCGGCTATTTCATCACGCCGCTGTTCAACGTGCTGTTCGGCATCACGCTCGGCGAAAGGCTGCGCACGGTGCAATGGCTGGCCGTCGGGCTGGCGGCCTGCGGCGTGCTCTGGCTGACGATCAGCGCCGGCCAGCTGCCGTGGATCGGGCTGGTGCTGGCCGTGACCTTCAGCCTGTATGGCGTGATCCGCAAGACCGCGGCGCTCGGCGCGCTCGAGGGCCTGGCCGTCGAGACGGCGGTGCTGCTGCCCGTCGCCGGTGGCTTCCTGCTGCTGCCCGACGCCGGTTCCTCGCATGCATTCGGCACGACGCCCGCCGTCACGCTGCTGCTGGCGGCGGCCGGGCCGGTGACCGCGATACCGCTGCTGCTGTTCGCTTATGGCGCGCGACGCATTCCGCTGTCGCTGGTCGGCGTGCTGCAGTACATCGGGCCGACCCTGCAGCTGCTGCTCGGCGTGCTGCTGTACCAGGAACCGTTCGGCGGCCACAAGCTGGCCGGCTATGCGCTGATCTGGTCAGGGCTGGTGCTGTTCTCGCTCGAAGGACTGTGGCGGCTGCGGCCGGCGCGACAAAGCGTCGCCTGAAGCGCGCACGGCCGGACTGCGGGCGCGGCTTCAACGTAAAATGCACGCCTGTCGCAGTTTTCCCTCTTCCTCTTTCTATCCGTCATGGCCAATTACGTTTACACGATGAATCGCGTGGGCAAGATCGTTCCGCCCAAACGCCAGATCCTGAAAGACATCTCGCTGTCCTTTTTCCCCGGCGCCAAGATCGGCGTGCTCGGCCTGAACGGCTCGGGCAAATCGACGCTGCTGAAAATCATGGCCGGCATCGACAAGGACATCGAAGGCGAAGCGATCCCGATGCCGAACCTGAAGATCGGCTACCTGCCACAGGAACCGGAACTGAATCCGGACCTGACCGTGCGACAGGAAGTCGAGAGCGGCCTCGGCGAAGCCTTCGAGGCGCGCGCGAAGCTCGAGCAGGTGTATGCAGCCTATGCCGAGCCGGACGCCGACTTCGACGCGCTGGCCAAGGAGCAGGAGCGGCTGGAAGCCATCATTGCCGCCGCTGACGGCGGCAACCTCGAACTGCAGCTGGAAGTCGCCGCCGATGCGCTGCGCCTGCCGCCGTGGGACGCGAAAGTCGGCGTGCTGTCCGGCGGCGAGAAGCGCCGCGTCGCGCTATGCAAGCTGCTGCTGTCGCAACCGGACATGCTGCTGCTGGACGAACCGACCAACCACCTCGACGCCGAATCGGTCGACTGGCTCGAACAGTTCCTGCAGCGCTTCCCCGGCACCGTGGTCGGCATCACGCACGACCGCTACTTCCTCGACAACGCCGCCGAATGGATCCTCGAACTCGACCGCGGCCACGGCATCCCGTGGAAGGGCAATTACTCGTCGTGGCTGGAGCAGAAGGAAAACCGGCTGAAGCAGGAAGAGGCGACCGAGTCGGCGCGGCAAAAGGCGCTGAAGAAAGAACTCGAGTGGGTGCGCCAAAACCCGAAGGGCCGGCAGGCGAAGAGCAAGGCGCGTATTGCCCGCTTCAACGAACTGTCCGAGCACGAATACCAGAAGCGCAACGAGACGCAGGAAATCTTCATTCCGGTCGCGGAGCGCCTCGGCAATGAAGTGATCGAATTCAAGAACGTCAGCAAAGGCTATGGCGACCGCCTGCTGATCGACAACCTGTCGTTCAAGATTCCGGCAGGCGCGATCGTCGGCATCATCGGTCCGAACGGCGCCGGTAAATCGACCCTGTTCCGCATGATTTCGGGCAAGGAGCAGCCGGACAGCGGCGAGATCTCGGTCGGCCAGACCGTCAAGGTCTCGGTGGTCGACCAGTCGCGTGCCGAGCTCGACAACAAGAAGACCGTGTTCGACGACGTGTCCAATGGCGCCGACCTGCTGACCGTCGGCCGCTTCGAAATGCCGTCGCGTGCGTACCTTGGCCGTTTCAACTTCAAGGGCGCTGACCAGCAGAAGATCGTCGGCAACCTGTCCGGCGGCGAACGCGGCCGCCTGCACCTCGCGAAGACGCTGCTCATGGGCGGCAACGTGCTGCTGCTGGACGAACCGTCAAACGACCTCGACGTGGAAACCCTGCGCGCGCTGGAAGATGCGCTGCTGGAGTTCGCCGGCAGCGTGCTGGTGATCTCGCACGACCGCTGGTTCCTCGACCGCATCGCGACCCACATCCTCGCGTTCGAAGGTGATTCGCAGGTGGTCTTCTTCGACGGGAATTACCAGGAATACGAAGCGGACAAGAAGAAGCGCCTTGGCGAAGAAGGCGCGAAGCCCAAGCGTATCCGCTACAAGCCGCTGCGCGCGTAAGCGATGTTCATTGCCGCGCTCGATATCGGCGGCACCAAGATGGCCGCCTGCATCGCCGATGCCGGCGGCCCTTTAATTCGGGTCACCGAGCCGACGCAAAAGTCCGGCGCGCCGGACACGATTGCACGGCAGGCACTGCGGCTGATTGATGCCTGCTGCGCGCGGCTGCAGCGCGATCCGGCCGATGTGCAGGACGTCGGCGTCAGCAGCTGCGGCCCGTTCGAACGGCGCGACGGCGCGCTCGGCTTCGTGCCGCCGAACCTGTGCGGCGGCCTGCCGAACGGCGACGACCTGCCGAATGACTGGACCTTCCTGCCACTGGAATCGGTGCTGCGCGAACGCTTTGCCGTCGTGCGCATCGCCAATGACTGCGTGGCTGCGCTGCACGGCGAACGTGCGTTCGGCACGGCGCCGGCCAATTCGGTGTACGTCACCTGGAGCACCGGCATCGGCTTCGGCCTTTGCGTCGATGGCCGCATCCTGAACGGCAAGGCCGGCAATGCCGGGCATGCGGGGCACATGCTGCTGTCCGACACGGCCGATGCGCTGTGTGGCTGCGGCAACCGCGGCGACCTCGAAGGCATGATCGGCGGGCGCAATTTCGGCAAGCATCTGGGCAAGCCGCTGGCGGCCATCTTCGACGATGCAAGGCAGGGCGACGCGGCCGCCGTCGCGCTGGTGCAGGAAGCCGCGCGCTGGTTCGGGCGTGCGCTGTACAACCTGACGGCCATCCTCGATACCGAAGCCATTTTTGTCGGCGGCAGCGTCTGGCGGCACAACGCCGACCTGCTCGCGCCGCTGGTGCGGCAGGAAATCGGCAGCCGCTTTCCGGCGCTGACGCGCGGCGTGACCGTTGACGGTGCGACGCTGGGCGAACTGGTCACCGACATGGGCGCGTTTGCGCTGGTGATGCCCGGGGAGTGGATGGGCGACTGGCGAGGACGCAGGCCGTGGGAGACGCTGGGTTCGGTTCATCTGTAGACCGCGCAAGTCACCGGGTACCGGCCCTGCGTCCAATGCCAATCCAGTCAACACCTGCAGCGTAAAGTCGCTCGGCCCCAGCGTTCGCCGGGATGAAAGCGCTGAAGCCGACACCCTTTGAATCGTCATCCCGGCGCACGCCGGGATCCATCGTCGCTGACCCCAGAGCCCCAATCAGTGCGGCACGACCAGGGATCCTGGCTTGCGCGGGAATGACGTTATCGGGGAATGACCACCCCACGCCCCACCCCCAAAGCCGCTACAATCCGCCGACAAAAATAACGTCAGGAGACTGCGTGCCTTCCCTCCTTCCCGACCCGCTCGCGGTGTCGAACCTGAGCAAGCATTTCGGCGCGCGCCGCGCGGTCGACGGCGTCAGCTTCTCGGTCGGCCCGGGCGAATTCGTTGCGCTGCTCGGCCCGAACGGCGCCGGCAAGTCCACGCTGTTCCAGATGCTGTCCGGCCTGTTTGTCGCCGACGGCGGCAGCGCGCAAGTGGCCGGCCACGACATCGGGCACGACCCGATCGGCGCACTGGCCAACCTGGCGATCGTGTTCCAGCAGCCCGCTCTCGACCTCGACCTGTCGGTCGCCGCCAACCTGCAGTTCCAGTCCGACCTGCACGGCATCGCCCGCGCCGAGGCCAGGCGCCGCATCGCGCACTGGCTGGAGCGCTTCAAGCTGACCGAGCGCGCGCAGGACACCTGCCGCGACCTGTCCGGCGGCACGCGCCGCAAGGTCGAACTGGCGCGCGCGCTGCTGTCGCAGCCGCAGCTGCTGCTGATGGACGAAGCAACCGTCGGCATCGACCCGGCGTCGCGCGCCGCCATCCTCGCCGACGTGAAGGCGTTGTGCCGTGAGCGAGCGATGGGCGTGCTGTGGGCCACCCACCTGATCGATGAAGCCGAGGCGGCCGACCGCATTGTCGTGATGGCAGCCGGCACCGTGCGCTTCGACGGCACCGCGAAAGACCTGATGCAGCGCGACGGCCACGACAAGCTGCTCGACGCTTTCCTGCACCTGACCAAAGCGGAGGGCCGCGCATGAAACTGCTGCACGCACGCCTCGCGCTGGCCGCAATCGCCGGCCGCGAAGTCCGCAAGTTCCTGCGCCAGCCCGGACGCCTCGCATCCTCACTGGTGCGGCCGCTGCTGTGGATGGTGGTGTTCTCCGCCGGTTTCCGGCAAATGCCGGACCTCGGCACCGTAATGCCGTTCGACCCGAATCTCGACTACCGGATGTACATGGTGCCGGGCCTGGCGCTGATGGTCTGCCTGTTCAATGGCATGCAATCTTCGCTGGCGATGGTGTATGACCGTGAAATGGGCGTGATGCGGCTGTTGCTGACCGCGCCGCTGCCGCGCACCTACCTGCTGGCCTGCAAGCTGATGGGCGGCGCCTTCCTGTCGGTGCTGCAGGCACTGGCTTTCATGGTGCTGGTCGTGATCTGGAATATCGGCCTGTCGCCCTGGCAGGTGCTCACCGCGCTGCCGGCGCTGGTACTCGGCGCGCTGATGCTGTCGGCGTTCGGGCTGGTGCTGTCGGTCTACATCCGCCAGCTGGAAAACTTCGCGGGCACGATGAATTTCGTAATTTTCCCGATGTTCTTCCTGTCGTCGGCGCTGTATCCGATCGGCCGCATGCGCGACGCCGGTGCCGAATGGATCTTCCGCATCTCGTCGTGGAATCCGTTCACCCACGCGGTCGAGGCGCTGCGCCATGCGCTGTACGGTGAGGCCGCCGCCGGCTCGCTGTTCATCGTCGCCGCGTCCGGCCTGCTGTTCTACCTGATCGCCGCCGCCGGCTACGATCCGCAACGCGGCCTGATCAAGTCGGCCCGCGGCGGCTGACCGGGCTGCACCTGCCCTACCGGCCCCGGCGCCCGTCGCCGGCGGCCGGCTCCCCCTCCTCGGGGCAGCGCATGAAGCGCACCAGATAGCCTTCGCGCCAGTCCACCCCCTCTTCCCCCAGGTAGTTGTTCTGCACGTAGTAGGCCTGCCGCTCGCTGGCGATGCGGTTCGGGCAGTCGTCGAAGTATTCCGGGCCGTGCTTCTTGTACTGCAGTACATGCACCAGCTCGTGCACGATGAAGGCATTGTCCATCGGGTCGTTCGGGTTCAGCGTATCGCGCAGGTAAATCCGGTAGCCCTCGGTGTCGAACAGCGCGGCCATCGTGGTGCAGCGCTCCGGCGACTCCGGGCACACCTTTTCGGCCAGTGCCTGCGCGCTCAGCTGCTCTATCGGCGGCAGCTCCGCGATGTCGATCGGGGGCAGCGCAGAGTAGCGGATGGCAGCCGCGAGCAGTCGGGCCAGCAGTTCGGCAGAGAGCGTCATCGATATCCTTTTGCCAATTTGTGGCGGGTCTGATCAAAGACACAAGAAGGATTCATGCCACGCAACTGTCACGCATTGGCGCGTGAAGTCGTACGCAGCCGCTGTTCAAGTTTGTGACACCTGCCCGGATTTGTGACAGCCATTGAGCATGCGCATGAGAGATATTCAGCAGAATCCGTGAGGAAATTTCATGGCATGGCCTTTGCCTTGATAAAACAGTCGCTTCCGGTCGCTTGCCAGTTTGGCAAACGGCGGGTGCACACAATCTCAAGCCAAAACGGCATAACCATGGGGGAGATGAAATGAAGAGGAAACTACTCGCATCC
>JACCDR010464153.1_pt1 | contig 10073 bp, 11 predicted proteins | sample 7446431 | NCBI WGS metagenome assembly JACCDR01 (sample SAMN15323443, study PRJNA562643) | freshwater metagenome | isolation source: river surface water | place: USA:Blue River Watershed | collected 2017-08-17 | reverse complement strand
CTTAAGCTGATGAAGCTCCAAGCCCGTAAACGCGTCCTCAGGCTCCACGACCGGCTCAGGGTCGGGAATGTTCTGGATGACCTTGGCATGCTCCGGAGACTCGGCGGCCTCGCTGTAGCCCTCAGGGGCGTTCACGTAACCCTTTTCAACCGGGGGCTTCTCCCCCTGGAACTTGGAGGCTACGTCGTCAATCTCCTGGTCCTGGTTTATGACCGGGGGCTTAGGCGGAAGGGGCGGAGGCGTCTTCTTGGGCGGCAGTGGCGGCGGCAGCTTTCGATTGGGCGGAGCGGCTGGAGCCGGGCTAGCGTTCGCAACCGTTCCGGTAACCTCGTCCAACTGCTGATCAGAATTGTTCATAACCTTCAATCTTCCTTTCTTCATGACCATCTTTTCTGAAGATGGCTTCTCACACAAGTCGTAAAAAGGGCAAGTCGAGAACCTGTTGCAATACTCTGTGTTTTTGCTGAGTGTATTCGGGTCTCTCTGTTCGTTGAACCAGATTTGACCTTGATTGCACTCGGCCGCAATGACAGCCATACGCGACATCACGTCGTCTTTCTTCATGACGGCGTCTACAATGGTTACCTTTGGTGAGCCGCTGGTGCGGACATACGCCAGACGACACGTGACCAAAGTGGCACCGGCCTGGTAAGCCGCCCAGGCGTAAATGGTCATGCCTGGGTCTACAGCAAGTTGTTCTTCGTTCAAACCGTACTGAGCGGGGTCGCTGGACGTCTTGTAATCAGTGACTAGCATATGACACGGCTCGCCGTCCAACGCGTGCATGACTCGATTGTTGAATCCGCAAACAGCATCGATGTAGCCAAAGAACTTGACGCCCGCGAATGCGGCCTCAAAAGGCGCCTCGGCTTCTCCCACGCCGTACCTGGGCGCCCACGGGAGCAATGCGCAAGCAAGCTTTTCGCGGGGCCGGATATTTTGCTTGGTGTAAAGCTCTAGCTCTCGGTGAGCAACAACGCCTGCCTCAGCCTGTTTCGAGTGCTCCTCTTCAAGCCTTAGAATCTTCGTCGCGGCCCAGCGTGCCGCGCACCCGGTCAGTTTCGCGTGGCTGCTCTTGGACCACGTTATTGTCTTGGTCGAGGACCCAAGTGAATTCGCTGTCATCATCGATGCACCCAAACGCCTTCTTCAGGCTTGCATTTACGTCATCCAACGACTCTGAAACGGAGTCAGCCTCGACTGCTCTGGAAACGAAGGTGTAGATTGCCACAAGGATGCCGACATAGGCAACAGGAATCGCCAAGAAAACCAGAAAATCGATGCAGCTGTCCATTGCTCACTTACCTTCCTTCCAAAGGTCGGCAACCACCGCGATGAGTATGACAATCAAGACCAACGGCAGAACGATTCGTAGAACTAGGTAAAGAGCCCACAAAATCAGCGCTGCTAAAACTGCCATTCCCATCAGCTCGAAAAATCTAACCATGATCTATGTGACCATAGTACGCGACTGGCGTCAATAACCTTTCCGGGCTAAGATGAGATTTTTCCACGTAGGAGTTTGTATGACGACAAAGAAGCGACTTTGGTTGATTTTTGCTGTGATCGTTGCTTGCATGGCTGTCAAGGCGAATACCGCTTCAGCCCAACATTGGTGGGTGACCCCGAATACCCAGCCCAACCCGGCGGACACTTCCCTGCTCCCCAAGAGTCTCACGTTGAACTGGGTAGCACCGTCGCCTTGGCTGCCTGTCAACGGAGAGACTTGGTACGCGATTTGGGCTCGTAATGCTTCGGGGTCTTGGTATCGACCCAATGGGTACACTCAGCCCAGCATCTACCGCAATCCCGTCTACTCTTGGAGATATACGTGCTGGCTCAGTGGTTCGTCCGGCTTTATTTGCCGTGACATTGCGCGCCAGATTGACCGCTACGTCGCTTGCCCGGCGACGATCACCCAGCAGCCGCCGCTGCTTTGGCGCAGCGATTACAACGCGGCTTGGCCCGAGTACGCGCTATACACCTGGGACCGCGGCGGCGTGGGTAAGCGTGTGGGGTGTAGCAACCTTAAGACGCTTAGCCTGCAGAGTGCAAGCGTTACCGCCAATGGCCAGCGGATCAATTGCTCCTACGGCCCTACTACGGCCCAAGGGCCGGGGTCTGCCCTAGACGCTTGGTGCTGGTACTACTGAAGCGCACTAGTCGTCGTCTAGGATTTGGTAGAGCTTCGTCCAGTTCATCACTCCAGATCCGGTCTGCCAGGCCCACTCACAAACCTTGGCGAGCTTGGCTTCGGCGGAGACGGCACGTGCCCGCCAAGCCGCTGCTGAGGGCGACGGTCGCGGCTCAGGCTCGTCCGCGAGTGCGGCTTCCAGAGCAACACGGACAGCTTCGTCCGAGCCGGGATCATCTTGCGCGTAGAGTGCGTGAATAAAAACGTTTGTCATCCCTCGCGTGACCTTCATTCCGGCACATTCAATCCGTGCTTCTCTGCGATGCATTCTAGCGCCCACTCCAGGCCCTGTTCCTCGTAACGACCGCCGGGCATGTATGAGTCGTGCGCACGTTGTAAATTCCCGCACAGCCCCACGTCGTGCCCGAGCAACCTTAGACAGGTTGACATGGGGTTGCCCATTGAGGAACACCCCTCCATCCCGAGTTGGTACAGCTCATCCGGGATAAGGCATCCCACCGCGCACTTGGTGTCGTCGGGGCCTCGGTAAAGACACCTGCCAGTACGGGAGGACTGAACGCCCTGGCGACGCAGGTGGCGGACCACCTTGTTGAAGGTCTGCTGTTTCGTGTAGGTCATGGCTTCACGCTCCGCTTCTCCAGCATGCGTGCGCAGACGAGATAGACGCCTTGCTCGCCGCGCGGAATCGCTGGGTCGTTGGCTAAGGCTCGCATCTCCGCGATAAGAGCCGCGTCCGTGGCAGGCTCTTCGACGATCTCCCAGCTTCCGTCAAGCATGCCGTGCCACGGGCAGCCGTTTTTGTTACGAATGCGTGAATCGAAGTACAAGTAGTCCGTTGTCCAGCTTTGAGGGCGAACCTTCCTACCCTCCGCCAGCGCCCGAAGAACGTCCGCGCCCGTGATGTACTGCTTGGTCATGGCGCCACCCCGCCGTCGCAAGGCACGCCGTTCGTTCGGCACGGGCCAGCAGGCATCACCTGGACGCGCGGCATGAACGTCACGGCGGGAACGCCAGCGTCGCGCTCTGCGCAATCCTCCTCATGTGGCAGCTCGCAGCCGGGGTCGTCATTTGTGTCCACACACGCGAACAACGACATACAGAACAGAATCGAGATAAACGTCTTCATTTTGACTCCTATTGAAACTCAGCCAGCTTGGCCTTCAACGTCTCTAGCTCATTTACGATCTCACCACATTCTTCTCCCCGCTGTCTAGCGATTTCTTTTAGGGCGGAGATAGCCGTATTCAGTGCGATTCGTGTAGTTGTGTTGTACTGCACGGTAGGAACCGTGTGAAGCATCGAACGCACAATGTCTCTTCCTGGCACACGACCGTTGCCTGAGCCGGACCTATAGGCTGCGCGTTGAGCCGCATCAATCATTTCCTCAGAAACGTTCTTCACGGCTTCACGCTCCGCTTCTCCCCTGCTGCCTCTGCGATCTGAGGCCACAGTGCGTGCAGCTCCTTCAACTGGGACGAGTGCGCCGAGTATTCCGCCAAGTACGCCGCGACCGCCAAGTACGCCGCGACCGCCAAGTACGCCAAGCCCGCGGCCTGAAGAGCAGCCACAACATGTACACGCACAGCCATGTCAGCCTGCTTGAGCACAAAGGCAGACGCGAGATCGGGGCGAACTCGGAATGCGAACCAACACAACCAATCCACCTGATCACACTTCGCCCAGATAGTGGAAGCAGTCTTGCTTTTGCTGGTCTGAACGTACTCAGTAGCTTCAAGGCATGCGCCGAGAGACTTCATCTTGTCCAGCAGGTCTTGTTTCGTCTTCATCGAAATACTCCCTTCGGGGTGGTCAAGGTGATTGGCTCCTCGTCGGGCGAGGAAATCTCGTACGTTCCGGCCATTCGCATAGCCTCACGCGCTAGTTCAATGGCGTCCCTGTCTGAGCCGTAGGCCAGGACGGGGAGATACGCCTGTCTCTTTCGTTGCGATTGCTCCATGACCCATCTTCACGCGAAGATGGTCGAGCTGTCAATGCTAAATTCTGCGCACCAGCAGAGCCACCAGAACAATGAACAAAATCAAACCTATGGGCGTGCTGACGGCTAACGTGCCCTTCACCAACAACGGCAGCAGCCACAAAATCACCACGACCAGACCTATTAGCCACAGAAGACTGTCCATTCTTGACTGTCTCTGCATTATTCGTGCCAACTGTGATAACTACCGGCTTTAGCAAGTCATTCAGCTTGTCCAAGTTTTCGGGCTTGGGCGAGACACGTCCCGTAATCCACTTGTGTAGGGTTTGACGGGAAACGCCCAGCTTCTCCGCCGCGGCAGATTTGCCCACGATTTCCACGAACTGGTGCAAAGCGTCACACTGAGCGGATGTCATCCCCCCAGCGGTTAGCACCGTTGAAACCATGAGGGTATTTTCCCTGTTCCATCCCAGCGGGGGCTGGTTTCCGCGATGGATGTGCAGAGCTGCCGTCTTCCTAGGCTGAGCGTCTCGACTACGGTGCTGAGCCTGGCAGGTCAACGCACGGCACCAGTTGATCGAGGCATCCCAGCTCAAAGAGCCGTCTTCCTGGACCTTGGGGGGGCGAATCTGCTCGTACAACGTATAGACGCAGTCGACGTCCTTCCAATCGTTGCGGCCCACCACAGCCTCGTAGTGGGTCACCAGAACGTTGTCCGGCACCAGCTTCGACAGATGACCGTTCAATGCTTCGGCCAACGGCTTCCAGGTCACCAACAAGGTTTTCATACCGGGTCGAATCTTGGCGAAATCCTCTTTCAAATCGCGGGCAACCTTGGCTTCGTCGATCTGACCGCCGGGGATAACGTGCTTGCGGGTGCAGTGTGGCTCGTAGTGAAAGATGCGAACGGTGGGCAAAAAGTCGCGCACGTCCACATCCAACACTTCGTGGTTGATGCCCTCAAAAAACTCCATGTCAGGAGTAGCCGTGAAAACGGTGGCGTTATACTCCTGCAAGATTTGGTGCACCGGGTGCAGGGGCTCAGCAATAAACGTGTCATCGTCCGCCGTACGTAGGCGGCTATTGTCCACATGCGCAGCGTGGGCTGCCTTCAGCAGCGAGACCGTCAAGTCCTTGAACTTCTTGAAGTCCGAGTGCTGGAGAACATGGTGGCTCCAGTCAGGTCGGCCGCGGTAACGTGCCAGAGCCGCCAACATCTCCGGGTCGAGATCTTCGCCATCCAGCAACGAGTAGATGAATGATTTCATGCGCGAAGCGAACGCTCCGCCAGCCTTGAGCCAGATACTGGACTGAGCCAGAGAGCGGATGCTTTCCGCCGTGAAAATCAGCTGTTCTTTTGGGGAGCACTGCTCGTCCATCAGAATTGCAGCGTCCGCGGGCAGCTCCATCTCAAACAGCTTGGGCGCAGCCGCATAGCTCATGAAAATGGCCGTTGCTCCCACGTCCCAGGGAGACGCCTCAGCGTTCGCTCGCGCCTCACAGTGCTTGGCTAGTGGGCACGTGGGGCACACAGAGCGCGCCAGCCCTGAGCCGGTCTGCAGCACCGAAAGAACGTGCTTGTCCTTCTGTGCGAGACGCACGCATTCGGGACGCCCCGTCGTTGCCGTGGGGGCCTCTACACCGGCGTAATGGAAGGTAACGATTCCCTTGGCTTCGCATTCGAGCCTAGTCTGGTGCAACAGCGCGTGAGTGGGGGCCATGATGACCGACACCAGCCCCTGGCGAGAGCGCTCCTCGATTAGCTGAATCATGGCGTAGGTTTTTCCTGCGCCGGGGGTCGCCTTGATAATCTGGGTGAACGCTCGACCGGGGGAGGTGGGGCTACGGACCAGCGTGTAAAGCAGCTGCGATGCGTCCTCAAGGCGGATTTCGTTAGGGCACGGCGCTTGCTGCAGCTGCTGCAAAGAGCGCTGCATGCCGTACTTTCGGACTATAGGTGCCTTTTCATCTGCAGCGCCATCCGAGGTGAATCCCTGGGGCAGGCATAGCCGGTTTTCGGCACCCCATTTGATGAGCCCCTGGGCATCCTTGAGGCGATATTCTACCGTGCGGTCATCCTGGCCAGGAAAACGGCTTGCGCGGCTCTCCAGGGCCTTCTCAAGCTCGTCCAGTACCTCGTCCTCATCCAGGATGTTGAGCCCGACGTAACCACCCAAAGCGGTGAAGCGGCGCTTGAGCGTCTCGCGTAGTGCGTCGCCTGGAGAGCCCGCCACCAGGTGAGCCGCGTTCATCAGGTCAAAGCGGGCGGCGCTCACCAGCTCGGGGGACCATTCACCCTTCGGACGCGGGGTCGACTCGGCTCGGGTGTGTTTTTCCTGGTCACCGAGGCAAGCAATCATCGCGTCAACGGAAAACGCCTTGGAGCCCGACTGCCATGAGAAACGGGGCGCCTGGAGCGAAGACACTCGGTGCAAGTAGAACAGCCGAGCTTCGTCAGAGGTGGACGAATCAAACGCTTCCTTGACCAGAAGGTCAGTCATTTCACTGAGGTACTTGGCGAGCCCCACACGCACTTGGCTCACCTCGCGACCCGACACCTGAGCACGGTCAAGCAGGACGCCCAGGCGGAACTTGCAAGGCTCACCAGGTCCCTTATAGGAATGCGTCGAGTAGACGAAATGCTTGTAATCTCCAGCTTTCAGCAGGTTGAAGATGCGATCGGCTTGCTGCTTATTGAGCTTGTCGCTGTCAAGGATTGCGAACGCAGGCCCGCCAATCACCTCGCGCTTGGTGCGAGGCTTGCCTCCGCTGCTGATATCGAAGCAGGCAGGGACGATTGCGCTACCCGTCTTGTCGCCGACGGACGGCTGGATAATCCAGCTGAACAGCTCATCAGTCGTCATGCGACGCTCAGTGGTCTCGTTGATGCAGGTCTCTTTGGGGCCTACAGGAACCACAGCGATATGGTCGGCAAACGTCCGAATCTGTTTGAAATCGACCACGTGAAAAACATGGCGTGGGTCGTTTTCTGCGCTAATATCAAGCATCGGTTTGTGACTCAGTGTTCGGGTCGCGCCGCTAGGATGACCAGAGTTTTGGGTTAACTCTGGTTGTCCGCCTATTATCCCACGCTGGACGTAGGGGTCAAGATAGGTATCGCAGATGATACCGCCATCTGCTCTACAGATGTTGATGGCTGTAGGGTTTTACCCAGGGGCCTTGATGTAAACCAACCCTTTACGTACGAGCGCGCCGGGTCCTTAAAGGGTCGGTTTACATCGAAGCCCCTGGGTAAAGTACTACAAGGAAATCCCGGCAATTCAGCGTCGAGGCCAAGAACTTACAGCCACACTGTAGTTACCACCGCCCGGATAGCGCCCAACGCCCTTCGTGATTCTCAGCTCGTCCAACCGACCGTTGAAGTCCCGTGGCGTTCCCGAAGCCAGCCGACCTAGTCGAACCGTAGACAGGGTGTTGCCTCTGATGCCTGTCAGCGTTCCGCTCAACCCCAGCAGCCCGTTGACACGGCAGCGAACGTCCGTACCAACCACCGACACGGAAAAGTGGTTCCACGCGGCTGCTGTCGGGTTGATAGACGTGGACGCATCCAAGCCATTGCTGGCACCGTTATTGCGTATCGTGACTCTCACCTGATTGGCGGCTGTCAGCTCGATAATCAGGTCAGTATTGGTTGATTCCGGTGTCACTACACAAAGCAACTCTTGTGCCGCTCCGGGTGTAGATGCATACCAGAACCAAAATTCAACCGTAAAATCTCCTGAGCCGATGGCCGAAGCGATTGCACTCTGCACATAATCACCTGTGCCGTCCAGCAACAGACAAGCCGAACCAAACTTCGGGCCTGTCGTTGACAGAGCCGCGTTTCCAAAAGTCGACCAAGTGTTGCCTTTAACGTCCACAACAGATGTAGAGCCGTTCGAACCGTCGAAGGAAACCAAGGAAACTACATTAGCCCAATACGGATCGCGCTCTGGCGCCGAAGCAAGTAACGCAACTAGTCCTGGACTTGGCATGGTTCTATTTTAGCTGTAGTGGAGCTAGAATATAGAGTGGCGCTTCAATACCCTACACCTGTTCAGACTTCTAGCCCCAATGGAATCAAGAAGTTCCGTTATTCCGTGTCGGAACAACCGGACGCCATTTTCGATTTTGCAACTGAATCCGGGTTGCCGGAAGAGATTTGGACCAAGAAGGATGGTCTAGTAGGTCGTTGGGCGGCAGATAGTCGTGTCTTCCAGGCCAACAGCCTTTGGGTGTTCGAGTTAGCTTGTTGGAAGAAGGCTTGGAACTGGGATGGAGGGGGAATCGGTTTCATGACTGCATTGGCGGAGGGTTCGTCAGAGCCAGGAGAGGGCGGTGTCGGCTATCTGCGAACGTTGTACGGCCCCGATCACGGGTTGGTGGGCGACGGCGTCGCTGACGATACGGCAGCCTTGCAGACGCTTGTGAACGCTGCTGGGTACAACAACGGAAAGATTGTTCTTGCACCGGGCATGTATCGAATCACCGACAGCATTTATATCGACGGTGGACATGGCCGACCCAACAACGCTGTGCAGATTTGTGGGGAGTTGTATTCGGGAGGTACCGTTTACGAATCGGCCACACGAATTATTTGGGATGGCCCCACCAACAAGCCCGCATTCTGGTTTCGTGGTTTCGATCACAGCGTCTTGGGCTTGGGATTTGAGGCGGCACCAACAAAACATTTGCTCTGCGGAGTTGCTTTGACGGGTTACGCCTTCCCAGGAGTTGATGAGGACGGCGACGGGCTTGACGATGAGACGGGGCGTCCGGTCACCGGAACTGTCTTTTCCTCCCAGTTGCTGGTAAAGGGCTGTGTTTTCACTAACTACGGGCAAGCCAATTCTACGCGCTCAATCAAGTACGGCGTGGCTATCGGCGGTACGAGCGAGCTTGGTTGGTTTGGCAGCAATCTTGAGAACTGTGAAATCTCTTACTCCAGCTTCTCTGGCTGCGTTGAGGGCGGCGTGTTGTTCCACGGTGGTCAAGCCATCAACAGCGTAATCCGCAAGTGTAACTTCACGGGCTGGAATGGCGTGTTGAACGGTGCTCTGGCTGCTTCTAACGGCGGAGCGGGGGTAATCAACGATTCTCCGTCAACCATCCTTCAGGTTTACGATACCGACTTTCAGTCCATCGGTCAGTGGTTTCGTGTCTTGTACCCGTTCCAGCTGACAATGACGGGCGGCGAATCCGAGCATAGTCATTCGATGCTGTGGAATCCCAATTACTCGTGGGATAGCTATATGTACGGCTACACCTTCAGAGACCTTCGAGTAGTCACAGATATGCTCGGCGTGCCTTCTGCCGACGGAGTCATGGGTGCAGGTACGCTTGAGTTTGTTAGAAACTACATGGGCTCAAACCTGTCTTTCGAAAACAGCAACTTCTATGTGGACCAGAACAGTTACATGACCGCACGTGAAGACGGAGGACGAGATTTCTACATAGGTTCGTTGGCAGGTGCAACCGTCACAGCCAAAAATTGTGTGTTCCCTAATAGCAACCCGTTTTCTTGTTTTGCTCTTGGGTGGGAGGCGTTTTGCAAGGGCGGCGTGTGGCTAGAGGGGTGTAAATGGGGTCTGGACGCTGGCGGAGCGCATCCGCCAGGTCTAGGGCCAATGGCCGACCGAAAGGGATCCTGGAATCCTCCCGGCTTTGTCACAATCAGCGGAACAGACACCGAGGCTCCCGTGTCTTTTCTTTTCAATCAGTTAGATACGCGATACCAAATCAAGCTTACATTGTCGTCAATGTCAAACGACGCAGCGTTTGGAACGGCTGTTGCTCATCCCAAAACGCCTACAGGTTTTACGCTGAAACTCTCTGTTGCTCCGGGAGCATCAAAAAGCGTAACTTATCGATGGGAAATCGAAAAAGATATTACGGGGTGATTCCTGTCTGCGTTTGTATTTTGGACTGAACGATAGCCCGTTCAGGGGTAGTTAATATTCTTTTGAAACAATAAAGCGCCCG
>JACCDR010390080.1_pt1 | contig 10073 bp, 11 predicted proteins | sample 7446431 | NCBI WGS metagenome assembly JACCDR01 (sample SAMN15323443, study PRJNA562643) | freshwater metagenome | isolation source: river surface water | place: USA:Blue River Watershed | collected 2017-08-17 | reverse complement strand
TTGAAGGTCGAGGGCGGCGAGTTCGACGGCCGGCTGATCTGGCAGCGCCTGAACATGTGGTTCAGCGGTGCCGAGAAGGAGCCTGGCAAGGTGGCCAAGATCGCCAACCAGCAGTTCGCATCAATCCGCGAGGCAACGGGCGTCATGACGCCACGCCAGACGGAAGAACTGCACGAGCGCCCTTGCACGATCAAGGTGGTGATCAACACCGATCCAACCGGGCGCTATCAGCCCTCGAACGAGATCAAGGGTGTCAAGGCCATCGGCAGCGCGGCACCGGCTCCGGCCAACGCGCCAGCACCGCGGCAGGCGGCACCTGCGTCAGGCGCTGCTGCACCGCGCGATGTCCCTTGGCCACGTAAGACAGGCTGACGAAGCGGCCGGGCGGTTCGGTTTACGAGGCCAAGGACCGCCCGGCACCCCTCACGAGATCAACGTCTTTCAACATTGAACTGCGAAGGAGCAGACAATGAACGCTAATTCGAACTCTAGCAACCGCCACATCGTTGACCAGCTTGCCGACGTGCGCGCCACCATCAAGGAACTGCAGGACCGCGAGGAGGCTTTGAAAAAGGCCGTCTCTGCCGAAATGGGCGAGCGCGACAGCCTTGGCGGCAACGAGTACATCGCCAAGCAGGTGCTGACCAAGCGGGCGGGCACCATCGACACCAAGGCAGCCGAGGCGGCAGGAATCGACCTCTCAGCCTTTCGCAAGCCTGAAACCATCGTCTACTCGATCCGCTGCGAACGCCGCGTCAGCGAGGTGGCGTGATGGTCGCTCTCCCAACCACCGGCTCGCCCACCATTGCCGCCATCGACGCGGCAGTGGCAGCCAGCGAGACCCGCAGGCATTACCCCTATATTCGCGGCTCTGCCATCGGCCAGTGCGAGCGCCGGCAATGGTACGCCTTCCGCTGGGCGCACGCGCCCGAACAATTCGAGGGGCGCGTCCTGCGCCTCTTTGAAACCGGTAATATTGAAGAGGACCGGATGGTTGAATGGCTGCGCCTGGCGGGCGTGACCGTCCATGCCGTCGATCCTGACACCAGCCAGCAATGGGAGGTCGATGCCTGTGACGGGCATTTCGCCGGCCACCTCGATGGCATCGTGACCGGCATCATCGAGGCACCCGTTGTCGAACACCTGCTCGAATGCAAGACCCACAACGCCAAGAGCTTCGCCCAGCTGGTCAAATATGGCGTTGCAGCATCCAAGCCCGACCACATGGCCCAGATGCAGATTTACATGCACCTCAAAGGTTTGAAGCGCGCCTTCTACCTCGCCAAGTGCAAGGACAACGATGAGCTCTATGCCGAGCGCATCCACTATGATGCGGCCATAGGTCTGGCGCTTGAGGCCAAGGCCGAGCGCATCAAGGCGGCAAACGTGGCACCGGCCCAGATCGGTGAGGCCGACCACTTCGAATGCCGCTTCTGCCCTTCCAAGGGCAAATGCCATGGCGGTGACTTTGCCCTGCGAAATTGCCGGACTTGCCTGCATTCGGACCCGATCAATGACGGCCAATGGTATTGCCAGCGGCACGAGCGCGAACTGCGCCTCGATGACCAGCTGTCGGGCTGCCCGTCGCACCTCTATCTGCCCAGCCTCGTGCCGGGTCGCCAGGTCGAATTTGACGCCATGGCCGAGACGGTGGCCTATGAACTGGCAGACGGCTCGCTGTGGGTGGACGGTGCCGAACGTCACGAGGTGGCGGCATGAGCAAGTTCCGTCACCACAAATACACTTGGTCCAAGCCATTCACGTCAATCAGGCACTCTTGGGAGTTTGTCGGTCCGGATGGCGGTGTGAATTTTCACGTCAGCATTTCTGATCGCCCGTCATCGTGGGGAGATACTGCTGGCTTGGAGTTCCATCATGGCCGGTCAACCGGGTTTCGCTGCGATGAGGCACCAGACCACACCCAATGCTGGTTGACCAAGGAAGCCTGCTGGCATGACGGCACCAGCCTTTACGCCAGCGAGACACTTTGGCCGATGATCCAGCCCATGCTCCGAAGCGGGGATCATGAAGAAATCTTCCGTTTTCTGGAGGAGGAATACAACAGGCGGTTTGAAGGTTTCGAGATCGAGGCACGAGCCAGAAAGGATGGTGCGGCATGATCACCCTGCGCCCCTATCAAGAGGCGGCAATCGATGCCGTCATGAGCGACTGGCAGGCAGGCGGGCAAAGCCCGCTTGCCGACCTCGCCACCGGCACCGGAAAAAGCATGGTCATTGCCGCCATGGTGCAGCGCCTGCTGGCCCAATATCCCGGCATGCGCATCTTAATGCTCACCTACGTCAAGGAGCTTGTGCAGCAGAACTTTCTGGCGCTGCTCAAGGTCTGGCCCGACGCGCCGGCTGGCATCTACTCTGCCGGCCTCAATCGCCGCGATGCCCACCACCGCATCACCTTCGCCTCGATCCAGTCCGTCTATAACAAGGTCAAGCAGCTGGGCCCGCGCGATCTGGTCTTGATCGATGAAGCCCACCTCGTCCCGCTCAAGGGCGAGGGCATGTATCGCAGGCTGCTCGATGATCTGCACGCCCTGCAACCCGATGCCCGCGTGGCTGGCTTCACCGCCACGCCATACCGGCTCGACAGCGGGCGGCTCGATCAGGGCGACACCCGTCTGTTTGACAAGGTGGTGTTCACCTACGGCATCCGCGAGGGCATCGAGGACGGCTATCTGTCGCCGCTGATCTCCAAGGCCACGGCTGCCAGGATCGACGTGTCAAAGGTCGAGCGCAGGGGTGGCGAGTTCGTACCAGCCTCGCTTGAAAATGCTGCCGATCAGATCACGGCCCAAGCGGTGGCCGAGATTGCAGACTTCGGCCAGGACCGCAAGGCGTGGCTGGTGTTCTGCTCTGGCGTCAAGCATGCCGCCCACGTTCGCGACGGCATCAGGGCCATCGGCATTTCATGCGAAATGGTGTCGGGCGACACGCCGTCGGGCGAGCGCGACAGCATCATTCGCCGGTTTCGGGCTGGCGAGATCCGGTGCCTGACAAATGCCAACGTGCTGACGACCGGCTTTGATGTGCCGCACATTGATCTGGTTGCCATGCTGCGGCCCACGCTCTCGACCTCGCTCTATGTCCAGATCTGCGGGCGCGGCACCCGGCTGGCACCCGGCAAAGAGAATTGCCTGGTGCTGGACTTTGCCGGCAACATCCGACGCCACGGCCCGGTTGATTGCGTCGAGGTCACCGGCAAGTCTGGCGGGCCAGCCAAGGGCAAGGCCAGCGTTGACGATGTGCGGGCCAAGGAATGCCCGAAGTGTGCCGAACTGGTCGCGCTGAACACCCGCGAGTGCAAGTTCTGCGGCTTCCTCTGGCCGCATGAAGAAAAGCCCAAACACGATGCCCAAGCCGAGGGCGAAGTCGGCATTTTGTCCACCGAGCGGGTGGCACCAACCATGTTGCCGGTGGTCGGCTGGCGGCTGTCGCAGCACCAGAAGATCGGTAGCCCTGACAGCGTGCGCGTCAGCTACATGGCCGGCATCATGGAATATCGCGAGTGGGTGGCCTTTGAGCATGGCGGCTATGCCACGCAGAAGGCTTGCCAATGGTGGACGCACCATGGCGGGCGCACCCCGTTCCCAAAAACCACTGCCGAGGCGCTTGATCGATTTCAGGCTGGCGAGATCACCATGCCGGCCACCATCAGCGTGCGCCCGAACGGCAAGTTTCACGACATCATCGGGCGCACGTTCGCCAAGAAGGAGGTGGCAGCATGAGAAAGATCGAGATTCCTGGCGGCAAGTTCAAGACGAGCTGGAGCGGCGATGCTGGCCCGGCACCAATGCTGCAATGGTTGCCAATCGCTGATCTGGTGGTCGATGACGGCTATCAGCGCGATCTGAAAACCGGCAATTGGAAGAGCATTCGGAAGATTGCCGACAGCTTCACATGGTCGCGCTTTTCGCCGGTCTTTGTGGCCCCAATAGAGGGCGGCAAATATGCCATCATCGACGGCCAGCACCGGGTGCATGCCGCTCTGCTTTGCGAGTTCGAAACGGTACCATGCCAGATCGTGCAAATGAGCCGCGAGGAGCAGGCCAAGAGCTTTGCCGCGGTGAACGGCATGGTCACGAAGGTCACCGTCTGGAACCTGCTTAAAGCAGAACTGGCGTCAGGCGCAGACTGGGCGGTTCAACTGAACTGCTTGGTTGAGGAGGCCGGGTGTAAACTGGCTCTCAGCAACTCGACAGCCGAGGACAAAAGAGCGGGCACGATCTACGCGGGTACCGGCCTGCGCAAGCTGCTGGAAAAGCACGGCCCCAAACCGCTCTTGACCGCTCTCAAGATCGTTCGCAATGCGGATGGTTATCGTGACGTGCCAGAGCCATGGACCGGCACCATCATCATCCCGCTGCTGACGGCGCTTTGTCAGCGTCCGAGAGCGATTGCCAGGCCTGAATTTGCAAAGCGTTTTGAGCTTTATCCGATCTGGGATGAACAGGACCGCATTCACAAGGAGACGAAAGAGCGGCTGCGCAGGGGCATGCCGAGCATGTCGAAAAAGGAACTGCTCGAGAGTTCCTTGGTCGATTGGATCGACAAGGCATTTCCTGAAAAAGTGGGGGTGGCAGCATGATTGCCCGCATCATCCTGCCGGCCATGGTGGTCGTCTTTTTCGCCACGTCGGCACCGGCTGGCACGCTCGATATCGCCAAGCGTTACATCGGCATGTCCGAACACAAGCACCGCAAGCAGCTGCGCGCGGCCATGGGCTTCGACCCTCGCAGCCCGTGGTGCGGTGCATTCACCGCGATGGTCATTCGCAAGGCCGGCAAGCGCCCGCCCAAGGCACCGAACATCGCCAGGTCATGGTTGCGTTACGGCAAGCCCGTCAAGGCATCGCAGGCGCGGCCCGGCGATGTGGTGGTGGTGTCCAGCGTGCGCAACCACGTCGGCATCTTTCACCACCGGCAGGGCGGCAAGCTCTGCATCGTCTCTGGCAACAGCCGCAACATGGTGCGGATCGGCTGCTATGGCCGGGTGCTTGGAGTGAGAAGATGAACGCGCTCCACATTACCAAAATCAAACACAGCCAAGTCGCGGCCAATGATTCCGGCAGCCTCTATTTGGCATGGGCAACAGATGTTTCTTACCACGATGGGGATGGGCACCCAATGGCCGCACGTTTGCCCGGCGCATTATCGCAGGAGCAGGCGATGCTTAAACTTGACGATTTGCGCAGGAGGGCCAGCCGATGAACATGCAACTCACACCCACCCAAGCCAAGCTCATTGCCGAGGCCAAGGCACGGCGCGAGCGGCTGTTCAACCCGCCAAACGCCCGGCGCGAGATCAGCGCAACGCCACCGGCCATCGCAAAGCCTAAGCCGGTCGAACGCCAGCACGATGCGCATGTGATCGCTTGGCAGCTTTACCGGGCCAGCGGCGCATCACCCATGCGCGCCTTTGTCGAAAGCATGGTTAACGCCGAGGGCCTTGATATGCCGCTGATCATGTCCAAGACGCGCAACCACGCCATCGCCCACGCCCGCCAGCGTTACTTCTATGAACTGAAAGCAGCCTTCCCAACCGCATCGCTGCACCAGATCGGCAATGTCTTTGGCGGGCGCGATCACACCACCGTTCTGCATGGCATTACCAGCCACGCGGCCCGGCACGGCCTGCCACCGATCTACACAGGCTATGTCCCGCAGGTCAAAGTGGACAAGCCACCCAAGCCGCCACGCCCGCCCAAGGAGTACATCGAGCAGCAGTCCAACATAGCCGGCATCAATTGGGAGACGGCTGCCCAGCGGTGGGTGGTGCGGCCAACCATCAACAAAAAGCGGGTCTATGGCGGCTCCTTCACCTGCCTTGAAGAGGCAAAGGCGCGGCTGCGAGCCATGGGGGTGCCAGTCCATGCTCGACCGTCATAATCCTGCCGTCTGCGGCATCTGCGCCCGCCAGGCCATCGGCATCGGCTACAGCCCGCCCACTGGTCGCACCAACAAAATCATGTGGCTCTGCGACGATGCCGAGTGCATCGCGACAGCCAGAGCCGGAGGCTATGACATGAAGCAGGACAGATGGAATCGGATCGAGAGCATGGCCGCGCAGGACGGCGGCAGCGAGGGTGGCGAATATCTCGACCAGATCGGCAAGTTCAATCTGGCCGAACTGACGCCCGACGAGTGGGCCGAGTTCAACCGGCGCATCGTGGCCGGCTATCGCAAGGCACTCGCCAAACGCACGGCAGAGGAGTGCCCGTTTTGACTTACAAGGATATCAGAACCCAGCCTTCAAATGATGGGATCAAGATCTGGAACCGTCGCTTAAACAAGTCCAGCGACGAACTGCAGATCTATCACCACACGGCCAACGGCAAGAAGCTTTTCACCGTCATGCGCTTCGGTGACGCATCGGGCGAAAATCTGGCCGAGAACCTAACGACCTTTGAGGACGCTCTTGATTGCGTCCTCGATTACATCAGCAAACATGGCGGCACTTACAACAAGGTGAAGGATGAATCATGGAGCGAACCGTGAGCGAATTGGCGTCTGCAAATGGTCAAGTCGCCGCGCGATTGGCGAGAAGCGGCTTTCATGTGTTTCCATGCCACCCAGGCGGCGAGCAGGTAAAGAAGCCGATGCCGGGCGTGTTCTGGCGTTCGCATTCAACCGATGACCAGTCTAAAATCATGACGTGGTGGAGCCGATGGCCAGATGCAGCTATCGCAATCGACATTGCCAAGTCTGCGCTCATCGTCATTGATGCAGACCGGCATGACGCAAATGCCGATGGTGTTGCAGCGGTGGCGTCAATCTTCGACGATCACAATTATCGAGCCGACAACGTGCCAATCGTCAGCACGCCAAACCGGGGCACCCACTATTACTTTCGGCAGCCACCGGGCGACCCATTCGGCAACGCTGACAGCAAGCCTTATCGAGGCCGCAAGCTGCGAGAGATGGGCATCAATATCCGCGGTCATGGCGGCTATACCATCGCGCCCGGCACCGTCATGGAGGATGGACGTGTCTATGAGCTTTTTGGCGACATGGCCAAGATTCCTGTCCTTCCTGACTTCTTCGCCGCCATATTGGCCGGCAACGACACGCCTCCCAAGGCACCAGCCGTCAGGCCGGTCAAGCGCACCGAGATCAACGACAAGCGATTGCAGGCATATTGCGATCGCGTTGTGAGTGACGAGTGCGCGTCGGTCGAGACTGCACCATCTGGTACCCGCAACAACACCTTGAATGAGGCCGCGTTCAGCCTTGGCACGCTCGTGGGCGCGGGCTGGCTGTCAGAAGGGGAGGTTTATGCTCTGCTCTTCAATTCGGCCATGCAAGCAGGGCTGGGCGAGGCAGAGAGCCGCAAGACGATCAATTCCGGCCTTGCCGCTGGCATCAAACAGCCACGCGAATATCCGGAGAGCGAGGAGTATGTCGACGATGGCTACAATGCCGACATTCTGCTTGAGGGGCTTCTGGCGAAGAAGGCGCTGCAAGACAAGCGGCACGAAGCAGAGGTTATTGCCGAGGCCGACGATGATGAGAACATTGGCGGGGCTGCCGATCAATTCGACATGCCCGACAGCCTTCTCAATCCGCCCGGCGTGGTTGGCGCGCTTGCAGACTGGATATGCGAGTGGGCTTCCGAACCGATCCGCATTCATGCCGTTGGCGCAGCACTTGCCATCGTCGGCACCATTGTCGGGCGCAAGGTCTACACCAAGACCAGACCGGCAGGCACCGCGCTTTATATCGGCGCCATCACACCGTCAGGTTTTGGCAAGCAGCACTCACAGGACGCCATCAGAGTGGCGCTGAACGAGGTGTTCCGAAACCTGCATTGCGGTTGGCAACAATCCATGCCGGCACTTGCCAAGGTCATGGAGGAGCAGGCATCGCGCGTCATGATTGCCGACGAGTTTGCCGACAAGCTTATGAGCCTCCGAAGCCGAAACGCATCGACAAGCCAGACAGCCGTCAGCGAGACGCTCCGCTCTGTCTGGGGTGCGAACACAGGCTCCTATGCGCCAGACGGGGCCGTGACGCGCGGCGTTGACACCGTCATCATGCGCCCGAATCTTTCTTTGTTCGGATCCGCAACTATGAAAGACTTTTCACGCTCGCTCAGCAGCAAGGACATCACGAACGGCTTGTTCAACCGCTTCCTGATATTGCCGCGCTTCGGCCAGGTGCAAAGCAACATTGAACGCGATGGCATCATGACGCTGCCAGACGGGCTTAAAAAACGCCTGCTCTGGCTCTGGAATTGCCTTGACGATCCTTTGCAGGTGGCCTTGTCCATCCGAGGCGACGGCTATGCAAAAGAGCCCATCCTTGTGCCGTTCTCGCCATCTGCCGAGGTTATGAACGATGAGAACAAAGCGCATCAAAAAGAGATGATGTTCGCCTCCGAGCATGACGACACGCTGGCCCTTTATGGCCGCTATGCCGAGCAGATCAAGCGGGTCGCCCTCATTATAGCTGTCGGCAGGCATCCAGACAGCATCAACAGCGCCCAGATCAATGCCGATGACATGACTTTCGCAAAGCGCCTGGTCGAATACTCGATCTCGCAATTCGTCCTCATGGCCCGGCGCGATATGGTTGAAAATCAGGTTGAGGCAAATCGGAAGATCGTCCTCGACATCATTCGACGCAAGAAGACAATCACACGATCCGAGCTGCTTCGAACCGTCCGGTCAATTGGCGGAAGGGACATGCGCGAGATAATACAATTGCTCGAAGATGCGCATTGCATTGTCGGTCAGGAGATTAAGACGCCTGGTCGAACAAAGCATGTTTTCAAGTATGTCAGAGGGTGATCCTTATTTCCCAACTCAATTCCCAAAGGCCCTTTTTTCCCGATGGAAGAAAAGGCCTTTCATTTTTCACGCAGCATTTTGTTCCCGGAAAAATGGGTATCTTTCCGTGGCTATTTTGAAAAAAGTCACAGAAAATTATATAGTAAATACAATAAGATAATATATATATGTTTACTTCTTTCCTTTCTTCCTTATAGTTTATTTTCGTTCTCTCTATTCATGTTCTCTATAAGGCAGCCGCGAATTTAGGAAAAAAGGGCAGAAGCAGCCGATCCGGCAAAATTCATCCACCAGCCAAGGCGTTGCCAAATCGCCCACCGTCTGCCACCTTTCCAACGCCTGCCACGGCACCACATCGGCCCCCTCAACCGGAGCCGATAAACATGATCAACTGGTACGTCGTCAGAACCGCACCCGGCACCTCACGCCAGGCACCACCGCGACCGAACACGCCCAGCGACCGTCAGGTCGAATCCCTCGCCGAGCGCGCCGTGCGCGATGCCGGGCTGATCGCCTACACGCCGTCGATGCGCAAGGACATCATCCACCATCGAACCAAGAAGCTGATCACCCGCAAATTCCCCCTCATGGCCGGTTACATGTTCGCAGGCTTCCCAGCCCGGCCCAACTTCATGCGCCTCGCAACCCTCCGCGAAATCCACTCGATCCTCGGTGCCGACGGTCACCCGTGGCAGATCCCCACCCGCGAGATTGAACGCTTTCAGCAGGCCGAGGCTGACATGCAGTTCGATGACACCCGCGAAGCCCGCATACATCGCCAAGAGATCGGCCGCACAGCGCGATTGACGGCTCAGATGCAATTCCCCACCGGAACGACCGTGTCGCTCAATGGCGGGCCTTTCACGGGCTTTTCTGCCCGCGTCACGTCCGTCACCGGTCGCAACACCCTGCGCGCCATGATCCAGCTGTTCGGCCAGTTGTCAGAAATCGAGGTGCCTCTTGAAATCTGCGACAAGGTGGCGTAAAGATGCAAATCAGGACAAGCCGATGTTCTGCAGCGTATACCAACGCCGGTCGGCCCCAGCCTCGCACCAAGTGCTTGAGGCCAATTCCAAAACTATGCCGAAAATCATGGGGGCGGAACTCCTCCGACAGCCGTCCAGCCGGTTGCCAATGGCCTCACTCGCATGTGCAGAACTAGACGGGCCGCCGCGCTTGCTAGGCCATTTCACCCGTCAAAGTGGGCAAGCTGGCCCCTAAATCCCCAACCGCATGGAGGGCTACCATGGCGGCTAAAAAAGGCCCGAAAGTGCC
>JACCDR010336380.1_pt1 | contig 10073 bp, 9 predicted proteins | sample 7446431 | NCBI WGS metagenome assembly JACCDR01 (sample SAMN15323443, study PRJNA562643) | freshwater metagenome | isolation source: river surface water | place: USA:Blue River Watershed | collected 2017-08-17 | reverse complement strand
TACCGAGTTCCCGGCCCGCCCCTGCCTCCGGAGGAAGCGCTGCGGCGACACGAGGAGAAGATGGCCAAGATCATCGCCGACGCCAAGGCCCGTCCGAGCAAGGAGGAGGTCCGCCAGAGGCTCCGCGACAACGCGGCCAGGGCCCGCGCGGCCTCGGCCGTGAAGATGAAGCAGCGCGAGGCCATCCGCGAGAAGGTGAAGCTGGGGCTGCCCATCACCGAGGAGGAGGCCTTGCTCCTGAATTTCCGCCAGAACGTGAAGCAGAAGAAGGCCGACCAGGAGCGCGAGACGCTCGAGCAGGCCAGCCGGCTCATCGTGAAGAACGGGGACGTGAAGACCCTGCGCGGGCTGGTCGAGAAGGTGGCCGAGAAGCACAAGTACAATCCGCTGGAGGAGCTGATCAAGATGACGCAGCCCGGTCCTGACGGGCAGTACAAGCTGCCGGCGGACGAAAGGGCCCAGATCCACAAGTCCCTGCTGCCCTACCTGACGCCCCAGCTGAAGGTGGCGCCGCTCAAGGAGCCTGAGCCGGAGGCGGCCGGCACGAAGGTGACCATCAAGCAGTTTGTTTTTCCGGAGGAGAAGACCCTCAACAAGATCTACGATGCGCCGCGCGTTCGCGTCTCGACAACCGAGGCCGAATCTGCAGAGTCGACCGCATGAGCGAGACCAACACGGAGTCCCTCGGCATGGCCGTCATCCGCGAGATTGCCGTCCAGGACATGATCAAGGCCGTCCCCAGTGCATCGCCCGTCAACCCGCTCGCCACCCGGTGGACCTTCCGCTGGGCCGGCAACGCCCCCGAGCAGCTGGAGGCGGCGATCATCACGTTCCTCCGCGCCCGGGGGTACGAGATCATGAAGGAAGTTTCCAATACTGAAGCATGAACGAGATCGAACTCCCGGCGAACGGCTGGCTGCCGCGCCCCTACCAGCGCAAGTTCTGGTCCTACATGCAGCGCACGCCCGTGGGCGCACGCGCGATCCTGTGCCACCACCGCCGCGCGGGCAAGGACCACACCGCCCTCAACTGGACGGCCGTCGCCTCGCAGCAGCGCGTCGGGTTGTACATCCACATTTTTCCCTATGCAAACCAAGGACGACGGGTCATCTGGAATGGTATCGACGGAAACGGCATCAAGTTCCTTGATGCCTTCCCAGCGGAGCTGGTGGAACGGCGCAGTGACCTGGAGATGCGGCTCATGCTCAAGAACGGGTCGATCTTCCAGGTTCTGGGCGCTGATGATCCGGACAAGCTTGTCGGCATCAATTGTGTCGGAGCGACGTTCTCCGAGTACGCGCTCATGGACCCTCGAACTCTCGATCTGGTCATGCCGATTCTCAACGAGAATGGAGGCTGGGCCCTTTTCCCCTCGACGCCGCGCGGCGAGAATCACTTCCACAAGCTTTGCGAGAACGCGAAAAAGGACCCCCGCTGGTTCCTGAGTGTCGAGACGGTGGATACGACGGGGGCCGTCAACCCGGAGCGCATCGCCGAGGAGCGGCAGCGCGGGGTGGACGAGGCCCTGATCCAGCAGGAGTACTACTGCAGTTTCACCGCCCCGCTCCAAGGTGCGTATTACGACCGGCAGATGAACGCGATGATGGATTCGAAGCGCATCGGCCTGGTGCCCTTCGAGCCCGCGCTCGAGGTCCATACGGCCTGGGATCTGGGCGTGAACGACTCGACCGTCATCTGGTTCTTCCAGACGGAGAAGTCGGGTGCGGTGCGCATCTTCGACTACTATGAAGCATCCGGAGAAGGTTTCGGCCACTATGCACGGGTTCTGGACGAGAAGGCCACCAAGGGCCGCTGGACCTATGGCACCCATTACGGGCCTCATGATCTGGCTCAGCGTGACATTGGCACTGCTGTGGCTCGCATCGAAACCGCCCGCGCCCTAGGCATCAACTTCACCATCGTCCCCAAGCACGATGTCGAGGAGGGCATCGAGGCCGCCCGGCAGATCCTGGCCAAATGCTGGATGGACGAGAAGGCGGTCAAGCGGGGCATCGAGGCCCTGAAGTCCTACCGCAAGGAGTGGGACGAGCGCCTGCAGACCTTCCGCTCGAAGCCGCTCCACGACTGGTCCTCCCACGCGGCCGACGCCTTCCGCTACCTGGCCATGGGCCTGCGGGAGCGCAAGCCCAGGGACAAGGACCGCAGCAACCCTTCCCATGCCCTCAGTGAATACGATCCCTTCGACCAAAACCGCACTGACGAGGTCGTCCCCGCCGCCCCGGCCGTCGACCTACGATTTTCTCGCTACAGCCGCTGATGCCCACCAAGCCCACAGTTACGACTGGCCGGCCACCCTCGACGCCTACTTCTCGTCGGGTTACGTGTTCAAGGGTCCGGACTTCTTCCTCCTCGCCCACGGGGACGACGCCCAGGACGCCTGGGCCGTGTGGTGGGCCGAATGCCACCCCAAGCGCCGGCCGGCTGAGATGCTGCGACTTTTTCTCCGCCTTGCCCCCTACTACCGGCCGAACATCATCTGGGCCCGAAATCTGAAGGGCCGAGGTCCCAGAATCTACTCGACAGAGCGTTTGCTGCGCTTTACCAATCCCTAGTGCGAAGTTTCACGCATCAACTCCCCGGCCTCGATGCCGCCATTCCTTTCTTCCTTCCGTGCTGGATGGTCCTGCTTGGGCCGGCTTGTTATTTTGGTAACAAGCCGTCCTACCAGCAGGCCGCGCTGCAGAAGGCTCCCCCAGCCCCGCCGCCTGCTCCCCCCAAAGCGTCCGCTGCCACCGAGGCCACGAGCCGCCTGATCCGCGACATCGCCTCGCAGCGCTCGCGCTCCACGACTGTCCTCACGCGCCGGCGCGACAAGTTGATTCCCGGCGTGACCGACTGGAAGCCGGCCGGCACGGCACTCACGCAGAACGTGACTCCGCTGACGCCGATGTCCCCGCCGCCGACTTCCCTTCCGCCGCCGCCCCTGGCTCCGCCCGGCCCCGGCATGCCGGCCCCGGTCACCGGCACCATCACCGGCACGAACCCGGGTAGTGGCGCGAACCTGGGTCCGCAGGTCGGCGGTCCCGGCGGCACACTCGACACACTGATGATGGCGGTCAATTCCCCGTCGGCTACCTACGGCACTGGCGGCTACCTCAATCCCGAGGACACGAGTTTCGGTTACCCGGTGCACATCAATCCCGGTGTCGACGAGCACATCACTCCGAACGGAGTCACCGAATACCTCCTATGAGCCAAGATCCCTCCACCGTAGACCCTGTCGTCAAGGAGCTGGCCAAGCGCCAAGACGGCATGGAGCGCGTGCGCTCCGAGTTCAACATCCTCTTCCAGGAGCTGAAGGAGCTGGTGCGTCCCGACACGACCGACTTCTGCGGTGGCTCCTCGCGCGCGCAGTCCGCGCGGCGCAAGATTTTCGACGGCACGGCGTCCTGGTCCGCCGAGCAGCTCAGCTCGGGCCTGCACTCCTACAACTCCTCGCCGGTGGATCGCTGGTTCGCGCTCACCGTCGCCGGCCAGCCCTACGACTCGCTCGACTATGACTCCCGCCTGTGGCTGGAGGAGACCTCCGAGATCCTCTACGCGCACTACTGCGATCCGGTCGCCTCGCTCAATCCCGCGCTGCACGAGGCCTACCTCGACATCGCCGTGTTCGGCACCGCCGTCATTTACCAGTGGTACGATGTCGCCTCGCGCCGGCTGATGTTCCGCTCGTTCCCGCTTGCCGACTGCTGGGTGGACGAGGCCGCCGACGGCACCGTCAACCGCGTGCACCGCCGCGTGAAGTGGACGGTCGAGCAGGTGGAGAAGGAGTTCGGCTCGCTCCCGCCGAAGCTCGCCAAGATCAAGGCCGAGAAGCGCAGCGAGGAGGAGGTCACCGTCTTCCACTGCGTCTACCAGAACGACGACTTCAACCCGTATTCCCGCAAGGCCAGCAACCGCCGGTTCAAGTCCTGCTACTACTGCAAGGAGACCGAGGAGATGCTCTCCGAGGGCGGCTACGACTGGATGCCCTACCACTCCCCGCGCTGGACGAAGCTCGCCGGCGAGAAGTACGGCCGCTCCCCCGCGCTCTCCGTGCTGCCCGACATCCGCATGGCCAACGCCATGTCCAAGACGGTCATCATCGCCGCGCAGAAGATGGTCGATCCCGCGCTCCAGGTCCCAGATGACGGGTTCCTGCTGCCGATCCGCCAGAACCCCGGCGGCCTGAACTTCCGGCGCCAGGGCCAAGAGCCCATCATCCCGATGCCGACGGCCCAGCGCATTGACGTGGGGGTCGACATGATCGAGCAGCGGCGCGACTCCATCCGCCGTGGCTTCTACGTCGACTGGCTGGTGCGTCCCACGAAGAAGGAGCGGCAGACGGCCCAGGAGATCAACGACGACCGCAACCAGATGCTCAGCATGATGGGCCCCATCGTCGGGCGCCTGCAGGCCGAGTTGCTCGGGCCGATGGTCCGCCTGTCCTACGCGCTGCTCGACCGGCACGGCGACCTCCGCAAGCCGCCCGGCTCGCTGATGGGTACGCGCATGGACATCGCCTACCTCTCGCCTGCCGCGCGCGCGCAGTCCTCCACCCGGGGCCAGGGCATCAACATGTTTGTCGACCGCATCATCCAGCTCCAGCCCGTCATGCCCTCCCTCACGGACGGCATCGACGAGGACGGCCTGCTGGCCGAGCTGGGCGACTACATGGATGTGCCGCGCCGCATCCTGGCCTCGCCGCAGATGGTGGCCCAGCGCCGCCAGCAGCGCGCCGAGCAGCAGCAGGCCCAGCAGATGATCGAGGCCGCGCCGGCGGCCGCCAGCGCCGCGAAGGACTTCGCCACCGCGCAGGAGAAGGGCCTGCAGCTATTCTAATTTATGGCACTCGACATCGTTGAACGGATCCGGCAACGTCTGGATCTCAAGCGCGACTACAAGGAGACTTTCGGGACGCCGCACGGGCAGCGCGTCCTTGCCCACATTCTCAGGACAGCCGGCGTCACTCGCCCTCGATTCACCACCAACAACGAAGAAACCCGGATCAATGAGGGTGAGCGCCGGCTGGCCATGAGTATTTTCAGCTTCACCTCTTCGTCCGAGGAGCAGCTGATCGAACAACTACAGGACGAAACCCACCGACAGGAATAAAACCAACATGACACTGCTCACTGGTCAGGATCCTGCCGCCGGCGGACAAGGCAATGCCCCCGCCAACGGCACCCCTCCTGGCAACCAGCCTCCCACGGACTGGCGCGCCAGTCTCCCCGAAGATCTCCGCTCGGAGAAGGTCTTCGACTCCATCAAAGGCAAGGACTGGTCCGAAGCCGGACCGCTGCTTGCCAAAGGCTACGTCAACGCCCAGCGCATGATTGGCGCCGAGAAGCTCGTCATCCCGGGCGACAAGGCGACTCCCGAGGAGTGGAGCAGCTTTTACAACAAGCTGGGCCGTCCGGAGACCCCGGACAAGTACAGCTACAAGCTGCCCGACGGCGTGAAGCCCGAGCAGCTGGACAAGGCGACGCTCGACACCTGGCTCAAGGAGCTGCATGAGGCCGGCGTGCCCGCGAAGGCGGCCGACCGCATCGTCTCCAAGTACCTGGTCGACGAGCAGGCCCGGGCCAAGGCGCTGGAGAAGGCCGAGGCCGACAAGCGCCAGGGCTGGGAACTGCAGCTCAAGAAGGACCTGGGCCCCAAGTACGACGAGAGCCTCAACTACGCCCGCTGGGCGCTGAAGGAGTTCGGCGACGTGCACGGCAACCTGGTCAAGATGCTCGACGAGACCGGCCTGGGTGACAACCCGGCCATCGTCAAGTTCTTCGCCCAGGTGGGCGCCCGCCTGGCGGACGACAAGGCCCGGGGCGTCGGCGGCGGCCCCCGCTTCAGTGCCGGCATGGGCTCCCCCGAGGAGGCGCAGGCCTCCCTGACCGCGTTCAACCGCGATCCGGAGAAGCAGAAGGCGATGTTCGATCCCCAGCACCCGAACCACGCCGCTGTCATCAAAGAGCGCACGGACCTGTTCCTGGCGGCTTTCCCGAAAGAGACGTAAAAAGTTCTTTACACCGCCAAAATACACCGCTACCACTCAGACGCTGGGGGTAGCGGTTTTCCGTCCTCAGACCCACCGGATGGGTTTTCCGGCGTGAGCGACGCACGCAGAACTGGCCCGCAAGGACAACCGGCTCGATGTAAGGTTCACCCACCAACTTCTTCCTTTCACTCCACATGAGTAACGAAATCGAAAAAGCCTACATCAACTCTTTCCGAGCTGGTTTTGCCCAGGCTTTTCAACAGACCACTTCCAAGTTCCGTCCGTACGTCGAAATCGAGCGCCAGGCCGCCGAGTTCGAGTACTACGACCGCGTCGGCCTTGCCGACGATATGGCGACCGTGACCTCGCGTTACGGCGACAACCCGATGTCGGAAATCACCCATGATCGTCGCCGTATCGGCCTCGCCGACTACGATCAGGGTAAGGCCGTTGACGAGAAGGATCTCGTCCGCGTCGCCATGGACCCGACCTCCAGCTACATGCAGGCGCTCGTCGCGTCCGCCAACCGCAAGTTCGACGATCTCGTCATCGCCGGCCTCACCGCCACTGCCTACACGGGCAAGGCCGGTGCGACCACGGTGGCCTTCGCCACGAACAACGCGGATGACGTGACCGTCGGTTCCGTCTCGAACGCGGCCGGCGGTTATGCCGCCTCCACCTACCACAACCTCGAGACCGGCACCGAGGGCATCGATGTCGACTACCGCTACACCGGCACCACGGGTGCCTCGTCCGGCCTCACGCTGGCGAAGCTGAAGGCGGTTCGCACCACGATGCTCCGTCTCCACGCCATCGACCAGGACGAGGTCCTGAACTGTTTCATCTCCGCGAAGCAGTTCGAGAACCTCCTGGGCATCTCGGAAGTCATCAACAGCGACTACTCCACCCGCAAGAACCTTGCGGAGGGCAACGTCACCACGTTCATGGGCTTCCGGTTCATCCACAGCGAGCGCCTCCCGCTCGCCTCCGGCATCCGGTCGTGCTTCGTGTTCAAGCCTCGCGCGATCAAGGTGGCGATCTCCCAGGAGATTTCCGCCGACATCTGGCGCCTGCCGGCCAAGAAGAACATCCCTTACCTCTACGTGAAGATGGGCCTCGGCTCGTCCCGCATGTGGGGTGAGAACCTCGCCCGTATCGGCTGCGCTGAGTAATCGGTGCCAACCATCAACCAATAACCAACCACTACCATGGCTACTTACTACTCAGATCAGCAGACCAAGAAGCGCGCCCTTGAGGCGGGCTCCGGTTACGAGCTGTCCAACGGTCTCAACACCGACGGCGGCCGTGTCCACGTCAAGGTCGCCACCTACACCACGGCGGCCATCGCCGCTGGCAGCGTCATCGAGCTGTTCACGATCCCGAAGGGTGCCCGCATCCTCCGGGGTTACATCACCGCCTCGGAGTCGCTCGCCGGTTCGTCCACCCTGTCCGTCGGCACGGATGTCGCCCTCACCAACGAGGCCGGCACCGCCCTGACTGCGGCCGGCGTGGCGAACTGTCTCGCGGCCTCGGCCACCACGGCTGCCTTCAACATCCAGTTCTGCGCTACGCGCTTGCTGGGTGCGGACGGCCTGACCTCCGCCGCCACCACGTTCAACGCCGTCACCGGCGGTGCGACGCTGACGGCCGGTGTGTTCCTCACGGCCCACATCGAGTACCTCCAGAACTAATCGAGGTTAGTTCTTGCAAACCCGGCGTTTTTGCTCGTAAGAGTAGAGGCGCCGGGTTTCCTTTTTCTACATGGCCACAGCCCTCCAAATCTGCAATTCCGCCCTGATCAAAGTTGGAGCCAAGACGATTTCGGCCCTGACCGGTCTCACGACCAAGGAATATGATCTCTGCGTTGCCCAGTATCCCCGCCTCCGAAACGCGCTCCTGAAGAGCCACGTCTGGGTGTTCGCCAAGGTCGTCGACGACGCCATGACGACCGCCGCTGCGGCGTCCATGACGCAGATCTGGTCCTTCCGCCACACCCTGCCCACGGCCGTCCCGGTCGGCCGCATCCTGTCCCTGTCCACCCTGGACGACCAGGAGATCCCCTACGAGCGCGTCGGCGCCTACATCTTCTCGAACAACGAGGAGGTCCGCCTGCGCTACGTGCGCACGTACGATGCGGTCGACGACGGTGTCACCTTCCCGGACGATTTCGGCGAGGCCCTGGCCAACCTGCTCGCGGCCGACATCTGCGTGTCCCTGACCCAGAACCAGAGCCTGCGTGACACCTATCTGCAGATGCATGAGCGGGCCGTTGCGGCCGCCAAGTTCAACGGCGCCGTCGAGGAATCCGTGCTCCAGAGTCGCTCCGAGGACTGGGTGGCGGCCCATGACGGTGTCACCACCCAAATCGACCCGCGCCTGCGCGGCCTTGAGGGCTACTGATGCTCCGAGTCAACCCAATCCAGAACAGCTTCACCGCCGGCGAACTCTCGCCCTGGCTCATGGGCCGGAGCGACATCGACCGCTATTTCACCGGCGGCGAGAAGCTGGAGAACTTCATCATCAAGAACCAGGGCGGCATCACGTTCCGTCCGGGTTCTCGCAACGCCGGGCGCGCGGCGACCAATGGCGCCACGGACAAGGTCCGGCTGGTCGAGTTCGTGTTCAGCCGCAGCGACGCCATCTGCATCGAGGTCTCCGCCGGCGCCTTCCGCTTCCTGCGCGAGGGCGCGTTCCTCGGCGCCCCGCTTTCGGTCACCGTGGTCTACGGAACGGCGACCCCGGTGCCCTACACCAATGACGACATCAACGAGCTGCAGTTCGCGCAGTCGGCCGATGTCCTCTACATCGCCCACCCGGATCATCCGCCGGCGACCCTCTCCCGCTACTCGGATTCCGACTGGCGCTACGAGATCATCAACTTCGCCTACGGCCCGTTTCAGGACCAGGAGCCCGGTGAGCAGGATTACTCCCTGCACGTCACCACGCCGATTGACCGCATGACCCTGACCAGTGCCACCGCGAGCGACTTCGCCTCGGGCTACACGGCGGGCGTCAAGATGGAGTACTCGAACTCCGGCCAGAAGTTCCTGGCCTCCATCGTCACCCACACCAGCGACACGGTCCTGCAGGTGGAGCCGCTGGAGGACTTCTGCTTCAGCATGGCTCCGGAGGTCTACTCGCCGGGCATCTACACCGGCTGGGATGCGACCAACAACGTCCCGACCTACTCCCAGGATTTCAGCGACGCGAACAACGTCTCGGTCGCCTTCTCCGCCACCGGCGTCGCCGTGCGCGAGATGATCGGCGGCTACCTGCGCTTCACCACGAAGGCCGGCGCCAACCACTGGATGCTGGTGGACTCGGTCGAGGACATCGTGAACCAGATGGCCTACGGCATCATCGCCAAAGGTGACATCATCACCTCCACGATCAAGGTCCCCAGCGGCATCATCACCCGCAGCAACCGCACCATCAAGTCGGTGCTCTACTCGAGCGCGTCGAACTTCTTCAACACGACGAACGACCTGGGCCGCAAGTACCGCCTGGTCCTCAACGGCAAGGTCATCTACGCCACCACGCGCGCGCGGGATTCCGCCGCGCCCTACAGCGAGCCGGCCAACTCCGGCCAGAACATGGCGGTCGACCTGGACCGCACGCTGCCCCGCAGCATCGAGGGCTTCAGCGTGGTCGACCTCGGTACCACCAACGAGTGGAATCGCGGCTCGTGGTACATCGGCAACTATCCCACGGCGGTCGGCTTCCACGAGGAGCGCCTCGGCTTCGCCGGGACGGTGGACGAGCCCCAGACCGGCTGGCTGTCCAAGACGGCCGACTTCTACAACTTCGCCACCACCGACTACGACCTGCGCGTCCTCGACAACTCGGCCATCACCTTCACGGTGGCCTCCGGCACGGTGAACCAGATCCTGTGGCTGGCCTCCCACGGCGACCTGGTGGTGGGCACCGCCGGCGGCGAGTATGCCGTCCGCCCGTCCTCCAGTGGCAAGCCGCTCACGGCGACGAACATCTCGGTCAAGGCCCAGACCTCCTACGGCGTGGCCTACAGCAACGTCCTGCAGGTGGGCAAGTCCCTGCTCTCGATCCAGCGCGGCAGCCG
>JACCDR012452631.1_pt1 | contig 10075 bp, 23 predicted proteins | sample 7446431 | NCBI WGS metagenome assembly JACCDR01 (sample SAMN15323443, study PRJNA562643) | freshwater metagenome | isolation source: river surface water | place: USA:Blue River Watershed | collected 2017-08-17 | reverse complement strand
GCGTCGGTGGCTGCCGGTGGCGGCCGTATCGAGTGCGATAGCTGCGGTGTCGTGTACACGGGCGAGCTGACGAAGTGTGAGTGAGTGAGTCGGTCACCAGCGCTACGGGCTAGGTTCTGGTGGCCTCTCTCATCTGCTTACACACACGGTGTGGGCGGAGAGCTATGGGAGGTAATGGTAATGAGTCGAGAGACGCAGGAATGGCGTGTGAACAACCTTCTCGTGGGCTATGAGGACATGTTCGGTCCGTCGTGGTGGCACCGTGGTGCGCTACGTGCGGACGGTACGCCGAACCACTTCCCCGGCGCTATCCCGCTGGCGGAAGTGAAGAAGCTGCTGGACATCTCGTTCTCGCCGCGTCGCTGCTACTACGAGTCGAGCGACGGTGGCCTGATCGAGGCCACGGACCGGCGTGCGTGGGCGCGCGACGACACCGACGACCTGATCGAGATCCACTCGGATGGGTACGTGGGGCACGCCTACTGGAACACGCTCGTGAGGCACATCGAACTGGTCCTGGGCCAGAACGCCGGGTCCGGTGCGAACGAGATCGGTATCGGCGGGGCGGGGCTGCTGTCGAAGGGTGCGGTTGCGTACGTGCAGTTCCGCATGAAGGAAGCGCTTCAGGTTCGGGACGTGTACTTCTACCCGTGGCTGATGTCGACGACCAGCTTCGATGGTTCACTCGCGACCACGTTCAAGCGTGGTCAGACGAAGGTGGTGTGTGACAACACGAGGGACATGGCTCTGATGGAGCCGGGTGGTTCGTACAGGATCAAGCACACCCGCAACTCGCAACTGCGGGTGTCGGAGGCGCGGCAGGCGCTGTCGATCCTGAACGAGCAGGCTGACCTGTTCGCGAAGGAGGTGGAGACGCTGCTGTCGGTGGAGGTTTCGGACCAGCAGTGGCGGCAGTTCCTGGAGGTGTACGCGCCGGTCAAGGAGGGCGCGACGCAGCGTTCGGTGACGATGGCGGAGAACAAGCGGGGTGAGTTGGCGAAGCTGTGGAACCACGACACGAGGGTTCAGCCGTGGGCGGGCAGTGCTTACGGTGTGGTTCAGGCGGTGAACACGTTCGTTCACCACGTGGGGATCGTGCGGAACGCGGGCCGTGCGGAGCGGAACATGATGCGCGCGGCGCAGGGGTCCACGTTGGACCGTGACACGCTGGCGCTGCTGAACACGGTGTTGCAGGTGCCAGAGCTGGCGGTCGCCGGTCGGTGAAGGGGTGGGCAGGGGCAGGGACCACAGGCTAGGTGGTCCCTGCCTGCCTCTACAGTAGACGGTTACACACAGTAGGCGGGGGTCACGTGTGTGACTGTTACGGAGAGTAAGGGAGCAGGGTGATTGATGCAATGGGTGCAGCGGACGAGATGACCACGACGCAGATGCGTGAGTGGATCAACTTCATGGCCGACCATGCGGGCAGCACAAAGTCGGCTGTGGAATTGTCGACATACGTGGTGCAGCACATGAGCGTGATCACGAACGCGCTCTCCACCCACGTCGACTACATGCGCACGAATGCGAGGCGTGCGATGGAGGCGTACGAGGCGGGGCATAGCGACGGGATCATGTCGAACGAGGGCTACCGCATGTCGGCGGAGGTGTTCACGCAGGATGCGGACAAGGCGAAGGCGGTGTACGACAACCTGATCGAAATGATGGACGGTGACGGTGACGGGGAGGAAGGGGACTAGTAGCATCCGTTCAGCAATCGCTCGTTCAATGTTCCGCAGTGCATCGTAAGGAGAGCAAGGCATGAACATCTCCGAGGTAATCAGCAGGCTGTCCGCCATGCAGGCCAAGTACGGGGACCTCCGCGTCTGCGACGACCGGGACTGGTCGTTCGGGGACTTCGAGTACGTGCCCGAGGACGGCGGGGTCATCGTCTTCGACCTGAACAACGACGACAACGAATAGGTGCAAGACGACATGGTCAGGGTGTGCGCCGTATGCGCACACGTGCTCGAAACCAGGCACCATGCAGACGGCGGCGTGTCCTGGTTTCATATCAAAGCGGTGATCCGTGGATACGAGGATCATGTGGCGGTGCCGGTACTTCCGACTGAGGTGCGGACGCAGGGAGAGTGTGACTTCTGCTCTGCGCCCTCACCCCAGTGGGAGGTACCCGCCGATGACTTCATGGTCCCGGGACTCCCCGGTCACGGCAGTCAGGGTGCGTGGGCGTGCTGCGGTGAATGCGCTCAGGTTATTGAGCGCATGAATTGGGTTGAGTTGCATCAGCGGACGCGGCGTACCCACATTCGCAGGCATGGGTCGATGCCCGCCGATGTTGACCGGATGGTGCGGAAGCTGCACAAAGCGTTGCGTGCCAACATTACCGGCCCGGTGCGGCCACTGGTGTGGCCGCCACAGAGGGAGGAATAGATGCCGGTCAAGCAGAGGTGGATCGCGCGGCTACGCGTACCGGAGGGAGTGGATCTGGTGCAGACGTGGCGTGCGAAGCGAAGCATCCGGCACAAGCGAGGCAGCCTGACCGTGGCAATCGAGCTGGCCCGTGAACCGGACCGTCCCGTTCGGCTGGAGATCACCAGCCTCGGGCAGGCAAAAGAGTTGCGGCATGCGCTGGACCAGTGGATCAGTGATGCGGAGGAAGGGTGAGCGGGCCGATGGCGGACGGGCACCCGGACCAGAGCAATCTACAGAAGGCGGTAGGTATGGCAGTTAGCAACGACGACGAGGTGACGCTCCGGTTCAGGGTCGAACGGGAGTTCATCTACACCGACAGTGTGGCGAACACGGCGAAGCGGCTGGGCATCCCGGTCGCGAGGCTGCGCAAGTACCTGACCGACGACGACGACACGGTGTTGGAGCTGGTCACCGATAAGAAGCTGGCCGACATCGAGGAAGGGATTGTTACCGACCGGATGGGGGCCGTCGACTACGAGGGCGGGGAGCTGACCAGCCTGGAGAAGGAGTAAAGCGGGTGGCTATCGAGAACAACGATGAGGTGACCCTGGTGTTCAGGGTCGAGCGTGAATACCGGCTTGACTGCACCGTCGCAGAGCTGGCGGAGAGGATCGACGTGCCGCTGAGCAAGCTGAAGCAGTACATCGACAACGACAGCACCTTCTCCACCGTGATGGACGGGGTGCCGGACGAGGCGTTCCACGAGCTGGAGGGAGAGGCGGATGAGGAGGTGGTGGATCTGGAGTTCATCGACATTGAGGTCGGCTGACGGGATACGATCCCCTTCCACGCGTGTGATTGGGAGGGGATCATGGCCCGCCGGTACCTGGTAGTTGACGATCTTGACGGTGAGACAACGGGAGCGGAGACGTTGACGATTGCGATCAACGGCTACGAGTTCGAAGTCGATCTCGCTGAGGCGAACAGGATCAAGTTCGAAGAGTTCATGCGCCCCTATGTGGAGGCGGGCAGGAGAGTATCGAACGGCAAGCGTGGCAGTGCGCAGCCGCCTTCGTGGGTGAACGTGAGGAAGGAAGACGAACCGCCGACAGAGAAAGACACCACCTCGTACACGCGCACAGAATTGCAGCCCGATAATAGTGTCGTGCGTGCGTGGTGGGCAAAGCATTGGGAGATGAACAATCTTCCACGCCCATCAAAGACGGGCCGCATTCCGCACGATGTACTCAACGCATACAACGCATCCCAGCGTGTACTTCAGGGATTGATGAAGGTTGCGGCGGAAGCCGGAACCGACGAAGCGAACGGCATCACCCGTATTAACCCGGTATTCAAACCAGCAGAATAGGGAAGGCATGGCAGATGTAGTCGTAGACCCGGACGAAATCGATCGGGTCGCCCGCACCTTGGCGCGAGAGGACGCGGCCAGTAAGCACGAGCTGCGCCACTATCTGCGCAGCCAGGGCGGTACAGCGATGGCTCTCGTTGCCCTGCCTGTGGTGAAGAAACGAGTGGCTGCCCTTCTTGCCGCATCGGACGGGAAGATGCGCCGCGATACCCGCATCCTGTTGCTGGAGTTTGCCGCCAAGTATGGGCTGCGTGTCCGTGCCAACAGTGAGGGCACGATGGCCGGGCGGGTCAACTTCAGGGTCACTGCCCAGCAGATGGACCTGATTCAGGACGCTGCCCGCCGTGCCGGTACGGCCACCTACGCCGAGTGGTGCAGGCAGGTGTGCATTGAGGCGGCGACCCGGGCGTGGAACAACGAGCCGGGGGCGTAACGGTCTGCGGCTGTCACTCGTTGGCGGGGCATGAAGGTTCGTGCGAAGCGGGTAGCGATGGTTGTCACTGTCGCTGCCGCATCCGGCTACATCGGCTGGACGTGGGGGTGGCAGGGGTTCGTGTCCGAGATGGCCGGGCTGGTGTGCGGCTGGGCTGCCGGGTGGGCGCTTGGCTCCGACTACGGGTACATGCAGGGTAAGCGTGTCCAGTATGGACAGTGGGTGGAGACAGGTGCGCCGTCTTGAGGTGTGTCCGCATTGCTGCGCCGCCCTTACCTACGACCAGGGCGGCACGACCTACAGCCGGGGCATTGAGGTCCAGATCCGTGGCATCTATGACGGCGGTCTGTTCTTCGAATGTCCTGACTGCGGTGGCCGGTGGCACAGGTGGCCGGTCGGTGACCGGCTGAGGGATGCGGCGGTGCCGTATGTGGAGGGCGGGCGAGAGTTATGACGATCATTATCCCGGACGGGTACTGGGAACAGATGCGCGTCGAGCACATCGCCATCGCGGAAGCGCTCGGTGTCCGGCTGGTGCCGGACCCATACACCGACTCCGGTGTCGAGCTGGTGTATGAGGCGGAGCTGCCCGAGTGGCCGCAGGTGCAGGTGCATCGGATGCTGTTCAACTACCGGCTGTCCGTCATCGACGTGCCGGGCGTGTCGTTCACCCGGTACTGGTGCTACAAGGGTGCGACCATCGCCACGTTCGTGGATGCGGTGACGGCGCTGGCCGGGTGGGGCGGTGACCCTGCCGGTGAACCTGCCCGGTGGCTGAAGTCATGGGACGGACGCTATGCCTCATGAGGTGGCCGTGGTCGCCGCGATGGGAGATCGTCATCGTCGGCCAGCTTTCGGGCAACGTCACGAGGCTGACGTTCGTCAGGTTCCGCCGGTTCAACGACGCCCGCCGGTGGGCCGACAGGATGAACGAGAGACATCCCGACAACAACGGTACCTATTTCGATGTCGAGCCGATCGAGGAATGAGGGCGGGGGCCCACTAGCGTGGGCCCCCGAGCCTTGCCTGCAATGCGCGTAACGCTGACTGGACCATCGTGTCGTTCGGTTCCCTCGTGCCAGCCACAAGCTGGCGCAGCAGGCTGAAGTCCGCGTATCCGAGACGGTCGAGCGCCACCCGCACGTCTGTTACTTTCGTTTCCCATTCCTGGTAGGTGCGCTCCCCACCGGAGACGCGTCCGTCCACCTGTCCGTTGCGGGGGGTGGTTGCGTACGCATCAAAGGCGTCAGGTAGTAGCTGCACCAGCGTAGGAAGGCTGTAAAAGTATTCATCGCGCGGGTCGTATCCCGTCTTGTGCGCCTTCTCCCGGCGGGCGTAGTCGATGCCGATATCTTTCAACCTGCGGCGCAGGGTGTAGATGGGCAGGGCCAGCATGTCTTTCTGCTTCACCAGGGCGAGGTACATTTCCTGCCGCACGTCGTCCGTGTCCACATAGGACCCGTACATGCGGCCGATCTCATTCGTTGCCTGGTTCACCAGATGCTGAACCTGACTGGACATGATGTCGAGACTCACGGCCGGTACCTCCGGCCCTCGAAGACAAACGAGCCGCCTGGTTCCAGGTGAACAAGCGACGGCGTAACCGTGGACCCGTCTGTGTATAGGGCACCGAAACCGAGCTGCCAGTCAGCGGCCCCACAAGGTAGATATGACGCCTGCTTGCGATCCATAAGGCAGCCGACTTCCATCGCCCACCGTTGCCGATCACCGAGCGTACGGTAGACGAGTGCCGCCCTATGTGTGTGGCCGTGTACGACATTCCCTGGAAGACGATCCAGGTGTGCATGTGCCGTGTAACCAGCGCGTGAACGAACCGCAAGTCCGTGAACCGCCACCGTCCCCGGAGCGAGAACGTACGGTTCCCTCTTGGTTTCCCAGCCGTGCTCGCCTGCCAGGGTGAGGGTGTCGTAGTCCAGTACACGTAGGCCACGTAGGCCACGGGCCTGCGTCGCAAGGTACTTGTCGAGCCGGTCATCATGGTTCCCCTTGATCCGTGTCTTCAGACCAGGGTATGCCTTACCGATGTCGGTCATCACCGTGTCGGCAATGTCGATCTCTTTCTGAAGCCGGGCACCGTCCTCTTTCGGTGTGCCCCGGGACCATTGCGAGATTGCGCAGAAGTCGAAGAAGTCTCCGATCTGGTGCACCTCTGCGATGTCGCTTGCCCTGTCGGCAAGCATGTTGCAGACGGCGGACATGGCGCGGGTGTGGTGGTACGGGAGCTGCGTGTCGGACAGGATGATGGTGAGTTTCATCGGCGTGCCGCAGCGAGGACGGCGTACACGTGGGCCAGCTCCCGGTACTGGACGACCAGGTTCCAGTTGGTGCCCAGTCCCTTGGCGATCTCGGTGCGGGACAGGGCGATCTGTTCCTCGGACAGCAGGATGTAGTCGGCCAGGGTCCGCTGCGTCGGGCCACGGTTCGGTGTGGTCACGCCACCCACCCGTCCCCTTCATCGGTCATCGATGTCTGGCCGGGCAGATCCTGGACCGGCCGGACCCGGTGCAGCTTGTTGCCGACAGCGCCGAGCTGGCGCATCTCCCACGGCTCCAGCGTCTGGTCGAAGACGACCTTCTCCATGTTGCCGTCGCTGTCCTGCTGAATGATGATGACGCTGTATTTCATTCGTCGTCTTCCCCCGCTAGTTTGCGTAACGCTTCCGGTCCTTGCGTGGCATACAGGCTGTTGACGTCATGCCGGTCCGGCATGGTCACAATCTCGGCGGCAGAGATTTCCTTACGCAGCAGCCGGGCCAGATCTTGTCCGGCCTTGTCTCCATCGGCCCACACCAGCACCCTTTCGAAACCACGGAAGTGCCATGGATGGTGCCCCTTCCAAGAGCTGGCACCAGGGACACCGACAGCCGGTTCGGAGAGAACGTGCGCCAGAACCAGCGCGTCAAGTTCTCCTTCAGTGATGTGAATGGTGGACGCATCGGCTTCTACCGCCAGGATGTTGTACAGGTAGATGTCCTGGCCGAGTGGTGCCAGGTACTTGGGGCAGTTGTGTTCCTTGCAGATATGGGTCTGCATGCACCGGAACTTGATGCCGATGACCCCGGCCTTATTGATGTACGGGATCGATAGCCTGCCGAGGCTGGCCTCGTGTCCTACTTCAGGTTCCGAACAGACGCCAAGTCTCGCCGCCTCCGCCATGGCGAGACTGATTCCCCGCTGCTCCAGATATCCAGCCGCCTGCGTCAGTGTTGTCTGATAGCGGGCCGTCGCTCTCTCCAGTGATTTCCTCTGCTTGGCGCTTGGCATCCGCATAGCTGCTTCCCTCCTGCCAGCGGATCACCGCGATAGCGTCACCGTCGAAGTCGCAGACGAAACAATGAAACCGCTGCTTGAATCCGTTGATGCTGGCGCTGGGCGTGGAGTCGTTGTGGAACGGGCACTTCACTTTCGTGTAGCCGGGGCGCACATGCACCTGGTCCGCGCCGTAGTGTTCGAGCACCTTGCCGATGTGGTACTTCACAAGACTGCGTCGGCCGCGCAGACGAACAGCACCACCAGCACGAGGAACACTGCCGCTATCCCTGCGATGGTCCGTGTGCGGTTCTGTCGTGGTGCCCCGTGTTTCAGATATCTTGAGTTGCCCATCGGTGGATAGCCCCCCATGTAGTTGCAGACCTGGCACCGGTACAGCGAGCACACGTAGCTGAACCGGTGCCGGTCGCAGTCAGATCCTGGTTCCGTATTCGGCGTCACGCAGCACCTGCGTCATCTGCCACAGCGGCAGCACCGACCACCACTGGTGCACGTTGCCGGTGCCGACACCCTTGGGCTTCACCACGAGGATCCCGTGTGCCGCCTTTGCGTTCACCCGCTCGACCTCCGTCTCGCGTAGCCACCCCGGGACGTCGAGCCGTGCCCCCGCCTTGATCTCCCACACCAGGCCCGGGGTGCCGGTGATGTCACCCCGGTCCACGCTGCCGGACAGGGCCCGGCGTTCGGCGTACGGCCAGCCCTGGAACTTGAGGTAGTTCGCCACGGCTGTTTCGGCGGCGGTGCCCTTGGCCCGTGCCGCACCCACTACGCGCCCGCCGTCAGTGGCAGGGTGCCGTAGCCGTCCACGTAGGCCAGCACCCGGTTGCCGGATTCGACGGTCGCCGTGTCGATCAGGTCAGCCATGCCCCGGAACAGTTGCGTGGTCGACGGCCGTCCCTTCCAGTGCACGACGACCATGCCGTGGTCGAAGGCCACACCTTCGGCGATCACGCTGGACTCCATGATGCGGAACCGGCGCATCGCTACACCTCCACCTTGCCGACAGCGGACCCGACGACCTTGGTCACCTCTGCCATGAACTGGTCGTAGATGTCGAACGCCTGATCCGATTCGGTGTCGGCGTCCCGGTAGACGGGGACGTTGTCGGCCAGCCACTCCGACACCGGCTCCATGTCGATCTCCCACAGGACGTGGAACTGGTCGCGGACGAAGATGCGGGCCAGCTCGGGCAGGTCCTGTTCGGTGATCTTCCGCATCTCTGCGGTGTCCACAGTGGACGGCTCCCGGAACTCGGGGGCACGGAGCTGAGATGGAACGTTCATTGGGTTTCTCCTATACCGGTTGCAGCAGATGGGTCGGGGACCACACCCGTGGTGTCATGGCCGGGGGCCCGTCGTGGACCCGGCAGTTCGTGAAATCGATGATCATCCGCACGGGCTCCTTCGCCCCGACATCGGCGGGGCCGTGCCGGTTCTTCACCACGCCGACGAACATCTCCGCCCCGTTGGAGGCGACGGTCAGGATCAGCGCCGGAAGCTGAGACACCTTGCCCTGGATAGCGCCCCGGGGTGGGGCACTGTCCACATGGGACGCATCCTGTTCCGACGTGTGATGCAGGACGATGACGCACGCCTTCGACTTGCGTGCGATGTAGTGCAACTGCTTGACACTGGACCGCATACCGGTCCACTCGTTGCCGTCATCGGAGGACATGTTCATCAGGTTGTCGAGCACGATCACCTGCGGGGCGTGGCCCCACACCTCCACGAACGCGGTCAGCGCGTTCGCGATGTCGTTGATCGTCGGGTCGGTGTCGTCGTACTCGAACCGCAGCGGTAGTTCCGCCATGCGGTGCGCGTATTCCTCATGCCACATGCCGACCTCGATCGTGCGGGCCACCGTGTCGACCGGATGCCCGGTCACGCACGCGGCTGCACGTGCCGCCATCGTCGCCTCGTTGCTGTCGGCCGAGATGTACAGGCCGGGGACCTTCATGTTGATGACCGCCGCCAGGGCGATCATGCTCTTACCCGCCCCGGGTGGCCCGGCGATCATGACGACTTCGCCGCGCCGGAACCTGACCTTGTACCTCGATTCGGCCAACTGCCGGAACGGGTCCGGCAGTGGTGCTGCCGCCCTAGACGTGCGGGTCAGAGGCTGCGGCATCCTCTCAGCTCACCACCTCTTCGATCTCGTCATCGAACGCGAACCACATGCCGTTCTCGTCAGCCACCGTGTAGCCGATGACCTCACCCGTGGCGTCGTCCACGAAGGCTTGGTGGACGCGGCCCGTCATCGGGCCGCCGTCCTTCTCCCGCACCGGTGTGTTCACCGGGATCACCGGATGTACTGCGCCTTGCACTTGGTGGGGTCGTCGCGCTGCGCCGGGCAGAACCAGCCCTGCCAGTCCGCCCCCGACTTGAACACCCGGGGCCCATGCACGCAGGTGGGTGCCGCCCCGTTCGTCGCCGCAGGGGCCTGCTGAGCGGGCTGCTGGGGTGCTGCCGTCGTGCCCGGGAACGCCGCCTGGATGAGGCCGACCGCTTTCAGTTCCTCTTCGAGGCCGGTGATGCCGGGCAGCAGCAGCTCCCGCACCTCGGACAGATGGCTGTCGACTTCGGCCACCGTCTTGCCCCGCACGTTGAGCAT
>JACCDR011981303.1_pt1 | contig 10075 bp, 8 predicted proteins | sample 7446431 | NCBI WGS metagenome assembly JACCDR01 (sample SAMN15323443, study PRJNA562643) | freshwater metagenome | isolation source: river surface water | place: USA:Blue River Watershed | collected 2017-08-17 | reverse complement strand
TGTAGACGCCAATGATGTCGCCCGATCGGCCGGCGAGAGTAACTCCGCCGTCATCAGTCGAAACATCGCAGACGCTGATTGTGATATACGAGCCCGCTGGAATTGGGCCGTTGAGTGCGGTCAGGATTTCTCCAGCCGTAGCGCCACCAAAGCTCAGGCTGTTTGGGTCTGACGGGTTGCCGTCGACCACAATGAAAATCGACCACGTCTGCCCGGGGTCGCTTGTGGTGATGTCGATGTCGGTGATCGCAACCAAATGGAACGGGTAGTCGACCGGGCCGAATGTGATGGTGTTCGGGTTGCACTGGCCATCAGCAACAGCAGCAGAGGCGATCTGCCCCATGTCGATCGCCGTGTATCCACCAGTCCCAACGCCCGCCCACATTGACGCCGCGTATTCCCACGTCCCGCCGCACGGCGGCGCTGGCAGTGTGAGCTGCACGCTGGCGTTGAATGTGTTTCCGGTAAACCCGCTACTGATCACCGTTGTTGAAACTCCGGAGAGACTCGGCGCGTCGGGTGGCTCAACTGAGCTCAAGGCCGCAGCGCCGCATTCTGTCGAGCATGAGTTTGTGGCGCACGCCCGGAAGTAAATGGCAGCGCAATAACTCGCACCAAACACGGTCGAGCTGAATGAAACCTGCTGACCCCCGGAGAGCGATGTCATGCCGGGAACGGTCGTCCAAGTCGTTCCGTTGGTGCTCCACTGGAGAGCCAGCGTTGCGTCGCTGGAATACGCAGGCATCGTCACCGTCGTGGTGAGCGAGGTTCTCTCGTTCACAACCGGCGCGTCCGGTGGGATCGGATCGGAGCACGGTGTGTATGGGTCGGGTGGGTAGCACACTGTGCGATCCTTGCACCCGAACTTGACCGTCTGAACAAAGTTATCGCAGTCGCGACAGGCGCCGACCTCAATTAGCCAATCACCGAGCGACGGGCGGGTGTCTGGGATGTGGCTCTCGAACGCCGTAAAGCCGTGGTCGACGATGTCTGCCGTGCCGTAGAGCAGGTTGAGCACGAGGCTCATGTTCGGTCACTCGTTGTCATCGGTTGGCCACGAGAACCACACCTCCTTCTCGATCTCGTTGAAGCCGCCAACAAAGCTCTCGCACGCAGCGCGATTGATTGGCCCGAATGCCGACAGCGCGTCGCAATCCTTGAGCTCGTCTGCGGTGATGCCGTTGTAGATCACACCAGCCGCCTGATGCACCCACTCGATGCGTTGCGGGCCGGCGCTGAATGCTGTCATCACGTAGAGCGAGTCGTCGCCACCCCAGATGTGCTCCGTGCCCGTGTTGACGATCGAGTTCGGGAACTTCGCAGTGTTCGGCCCGCGATAGATTTCGCGGAATCGGAAGACTTCGTTTTCCTGTCCGACGAACACCGCCTGCCAGATGGCCTGCGTGGTGTGGATGTAGAGAAACTCGCCGAGCGTTTCCATGGCGAGAATCTCTTCGTTCAGCGGTAGTTCGTGGTCTCCGGCTGCAGAGTCTTCGTCAGGGATGAACGACGTCGGGTTGTTGAAGTCCGACCAGATCAGGCGATTGGGATACGGGAAAGAATCCTCCTCGATGTTCGCCAAGAAGATAAATCCCTTCCACTGTTTGACGAGCTTTGCGCGTGTGATTCCGAGGTCGATCAGGTCGGAGATTGAGTATGCCGCATGCAGGCTGCATCCGGTCGGCTGCTCGCCGGCATTCCAATACAAGACAGGGTCGTAGTTGTTGGTCGCAACCAGATACTCACCGAGTGAGTCGAAGCGAAATCTGCGCGACGGACATGTCTCGCAATCCGCTGCGTCGTATTGTCCGCCCAGCGCGTCGGCCACGATCTGCCAGTTGCCGCGGCGTTCGTTGAGCGCGTAGATGCGGGACTTTGTTGACGCGATCAGAGTGCGTGTCGTTCCAGTGTTGAAGCTGAAAACGCCAGTGATGTGCTCGCGGCAACCCGGCCACGTGAACTGCTCGCTGCCGCAATACGTGTCGTCGAAGCGATACGCCGGGCTGTAGGTGTTGATGATCGAGCCGTAGTTATACGCCTCGTTGACAAACGCCTCGGTGCCAGCCTCGGCCAAGCTGTAGTAGCTGCTGACGCAGTAGCTCGGGAAGCCGCTGTTGCACCCGGCTCCGACAGCGCGGACGCCGATCCGCATGTTTGATCCGGCTGTGATCCCAATGTTGCCACCAGGCTTGTCTTTGACGTTGAAAGACATCGTCCCGCCGGCTGGAATGATTCCGACAGAATATCCCGCCGGACGCGAGGCTGGCAGTCCGGATGTTCCGACGCCGGAGGTGATCGGTTGACCGTTCACCCAAAGCTCATCATCCGCGGAGATGGCAGTGACCGCGTAGACTTCAACGTCTGACGGGAACGGCCCGATGATGAACGGGCTCGCCGCCGGGAAGTAGAACGTCTCAGGCGCTCCTGCCTTGAGTGGGAATGCGTCGTCGATGTCGAGGTGCAGCTCGTCTCCAGAAACGATTGTCGACACACCCTTGTTGTTAATGATCGTCGAAGTCCCGATGTCGCCTCCGGACGCAACAACGCACGGTGAATACGGGTAGCCAATGAACGACTCGTAGATGAAGTATCCGTCGATCTCGTAGGGCGGATACGGCTCGTAGTAGAACTCGGGTGCGTAGCCGCAGAACTGGCCGATGACGTTGCGAAAAAACGAGGTCGTCGAGCTGCCCGGGAATTGGAACTGGTAGGACTGGCTGATGAGCTGACCACCACCTGACACCACGCGATCAAACGACTCGTAGTAGAGTAGGTTGTAGAGGAGCTGGTCGTGAAGGTCTTGGTTGTTGAACCCGTATTCGGAATCCGAGAAGAGCTTTGTCCATCCGCCGCGGCGACGACGCTTGCGCCGCTCATTCATCGCGAGGTTCAGAATAACCCGGTAATTTCCAGCCGCGACCTCGCCCGTGGCGCTGCGCAAATCCAGCGTCCCGGTGATCGGAGTGAGCGGGATTCCAGTGTAGGCTGACATCAGGTCTTGATGATGTAATACACGCCAACGTATGGCTGCATGTTGTTGTGGGCCTGCCCGCCACCAGTGGAGCCAGATGTTGCGGCACCAAGGCTTCCGGAGCCTGTCCCGACAAGGTGGGCGGTGCCGTCGACGCCGGCCGCAACGCCACCAGTCTGCGGCGTGACTTGATGGGTGTGGCCGGGAATCTCAGTTGTCGCCAGTGTGTGCGTCTTGGCGCCGCCAGTTGAAGCGATTGGGATGGTGTCGGAAATGCCAACCGGCACGCGATCGTTCATTGTGGGCAGGTTGAACGTCGCGATCCCGTCGCCGGGGCCGTAGAGCGTTCCGATCGCAGCGAACAGCGAGGCGTAGGTCGTGCGGCTCACGGCTTGCCCGTTGCACAGCAGCCAGCCAGAAGGTGCAGACGATCCGGCGAACGGCACCATCACGCCAGCGGGAACTGCGAGCCCGGGGGTGAGATCTGCAATGAACTCATCCGACGGAGAGCCGTCGTCGTTCATCTGGTAGTCAGCCCAACGCCAAACGAGGTCGGCGAGCGAGAAGAACTTCCGCAGCCGTTCGCACAGGTTTGACCCTGCGGCGATCTTTGCGGCCTCAAACTGTGGAGGTGTGATCGGTGATGCCATGTTACGGACAGACCGACGCAGCGGTCATGTAGGGGTTGAGGGTTGAGTTCGGGTCGAACCAGGCACTGATGTCGTCAGGGCCGCTCAGCGCGTTCGCCTCGTTGTTCGGCTCGCTCTCGAGGCGGCAGCGGTGAATGAGCTGGCCAACCTTTTTCTTCCAAGAGTTCTCGTTGCCTTCGCCGGCCCAGAGCTGGTTTGCGAGCGCCATGTCGCGGTCAATCTTCTGCGCGTGCTCGGCCTGCAGATACGTCGAGCAGGCGTCGATGACGTCGGCGTCGGCAACGATGAGATCGGAGTCCGACCAGTTGCGCTTCACACCGTTCCAATGCACAGCCAGCACGTAGTCGCACGGCAGCTTCGGCGACAGGTATAGCTTGTTGCCCGGGCCGATCGCGTAGAACTTGTCGTGCGCCTCCCATGCGCGGTCGCGAGCCGGCTCGCCATCGGCACACGGCGTGCAGTAGTCGGTGCCGTCGTAGAGCGCCTGCTCGTAGGGGTCGTAAGGCAGCGACATCTCGGAGCATGATGGGGCGTTCGCGATCGACTGCATGAACTGCACCGTCCGTGGCTTGAAGAGAAACCTGTCGCACGACTGGCCGGGGAGAAATGCGTAGACCGACTGAATCATCACATGGGCATCGAGCTCGACCATCGAGAGACTGCAGTAGTCGGAGAGCTGGCCCTTCTTCCACCACTCCACGTGATTGTCCTGAAGACAGCGCACGTGCGTCTGGAGCTGAATGAGTGCGTTCTCGACGTATCGACGGTAGCTCGTCAGCAGCTCTTCCGCGGGATCGTCGGGGAAGGTCTGCGCGATGACGAGATCGAAGAATGACGAGAATGAGATCATTGAGCCTTACCAGCCTTGGGGATGAATTTCGGAACGGTCAGAGGGGGAGCCGATGCAGGAGCAGTCGCAACCGGAGCAGGGTCGTTGCGTTGTGGGAAAGCAGGCTCAGCGCCGCTTCCCGCAAACCCCACAGGGTTGTGATGCGGCCTGTTTCGCCAGCCGAAGATGAACCTGTTGTTGTTCCCGTTGCTCGGTGACAACTTGCTGAGCTCTTTTTTTTTGAGCTCCTCCTCGTATTGCTCCTTGGTGATTTCGACGATGCCACCAACGTGCTTGCGCGCGGCGTCGGCCAGGGCATCGACGAGTTGCGACTGCGAAGCCTCATCGACGGCCATGAAGTCAAATTTCACCGGAAGGCCGGAGGGGAGAACGAAGCGTTGATCTGGAAGCTCTTTGAGGAAGTAGCGCATGACGTGCGGCACATTATGGTGTTCGGATTCGTCTGGCAAGGTTTTCGTTGACAGCGTTGGGCGCAATGGCAGGGTTTGGGCGCTTTATGAACGATAGACAATACCAGATTTGCCCTGCCCCTTCGGGAACCGTAGACCTCGCGTCATCGTTTCATAAAGCACCGGAGGGGCGGGGCTCCAAGGTTTGTCCCCGCTGCGATTCCCACAAGCCGACCTGCGAGTTCCCGTCCAACAAGTCGCGCCACGACGGGCTCGCGGCGTGGTGCAAATGGTGCAACCGGCAGTGCAATGAGAAGTATCGCGTGACGCTCGTGAGGACCGAGCGGCCAGCGAGCGGATTCAAGGTTTGCACACGGTGCCAAGCGAACAAGCCTGTGGCTGAGTTCTCCAGTGATAGGATGTCGAGTGATGGGCTGAGGGATTGGTGTAAGTGGTGCGCTGTTTATGGCGCGAAAAAGTGGGTGGCGAACAATCGAGAAAGGGTGCTTAGTAACGCGGCTCGCTGGAGGGCAGAGAACAAGCACAAGACGGTAGAATACAATCGCCGCGCCGCGGCGAAGATAAAAGCATCTCCGCAGCTTCTCGAAAGAAGCAAGAAGGCCAAAAGGGCATACCACAAAAAGTATTATCAAAAGAACAAGGATGCCGTTAATGCGCGCATCTCTGCCTACGCAGCCAAAAGGGCGGCTGTCGACATGTCTTACAGGCTATCAAAGTCAATTCGGTCGAGGCTTTGCAACGCACTGAAGCGGCACCTTGTGCGAAAGACTGGAAAGCTGAAGCTGCTTGGGTGCTCGCTCGACGAATGTATTAAATTTCTCGAATCTCAGTTCGAGCCTTGGATGAATTGGGGCAACTGGGGAATTGAAGGATGGAGCATCGACCACATTCGACCGCTGCACACGTTTGATCTTTCGGACGACGAGCAGCTCGCCGAGGCTGCGCATTTTCGCAACCTGCGACCAATGCGGCACAGTGACAACATTGTGCTTCGGGAATACAGCGAAGATCGCAAGGCGCTATATGCCGAACGCCTGCTTGAATTCCCAAAAGAAAAACCCGCCCAGTGAAGGGCGGGTTTCGTAAGTGATTGGTAATCTAAGGATTACGTGTAAAGATTGTCATATGGTGCCACCTTGCCGGTATGGTCCGGGAGGGAGTCAACTGACACGTTTTCAATCCAGAGGTGGTCTGACGGACATTCCACGATCGCTGTCCACGTAACCGAGTTCAGCGTAACCTCTTGCGTCGGGTTCTCCATCACGCACGCGAACGTGTTGTCGACCTTCGCGAGATCAGCGATGTCGCCAGTGCGGTTCACGCGGCGGTTCGAGGCGATGATGCCGGGGTAGATGCCGGACCAGTCGCAGATCATCATAAACCGACCCGTGCCGTCCACGCCTTCCGCGTTGGCCGCGGTCGCGAGATCGTCGAGGGCGGGGTGGCTGATGAGGTTCAGCTTGGCGCCAACCGGGTAGTGCAGGTTGAACGTCTTGAAGTTGAACCCGAGCTCGTTGCCCATCGTCTTGTAGCGCTCGCCATCCACGTTGAAGCGGAGACGGCCACCGACGATGCGGTCGAGGTAGTTGAACAGCGCCTGCTCGAGCAGCGTGAACGTGTAGCTGTCGGTGAGCAGGTCGAACTCGTTGGCGTTCGGCTTGCCCTGATCGCCGCGGGAGCGACCGATGCGATACAGCTCGTCGAAGAACTCTTCGAGGTTGAGCACGCCGCCCTGGAGATCGCGAACTCGATCGCACTGAGCGAGCTGCTCGTAGACACCGATGGCGTTGGCCTTGTAGCCCAAGCAGCGGCCTTCGCCGGGGACATACAGATCGCCAGCCGCAGCCGCACTGTAGGTCGGGAGGCTGGACTGCCAAGACGCAAGGGTCTGGCCGGTGGCCGGCTTGCCGAACAGGAACTGGTTGACCCACTCTTCCTGGAAGCGCGCGGCATACTGGCGGTTGCGCTCCACGATTGGGATGTCGCCGAACTTGCGGAAGTATTCGTTCCGGGCGCTGACCTCGGTGAGATACTTCTCGTAGTGCTCGTCGACGCACATCGTCCAGCGGTTGGTTTCAAACCAGAACGGAACGAGGTTCTCGTTGTTCAGCGCGGGGCGGTTCTCGCAGTAGCGCTCCTCGTCCTTCACGTTCACGGTGCCGATGATGAGCACCGCGCCGAGGGCGGGGTTGATCTGGAGCTTCGAGTTCGGCAGGAACGAGCTGCCGTTATCGAGCGAGATGTTGATGAGGATGGTCGAGTTCCCGCCAGTGTTGGACTGCTGGGAGGTGTTGACCTTGCCCTGAATGCGCGTGGCGCTGCCGCCGGTCGACTTGCCGAGGATGTGAACGCGCTGGCCCACCGGAAAGTAGGACGGGTCGAGCGCGGTCGAGTTGTTGCGGGAGCGCACATGCACGTTCCACGTGCTCGCGGCGCCGGCAGAGATCGCGGCGACCGACCAGTATTTGTCCTGAATGACGGACTTCTGGTCGGCGAGGATGTAGGGCTCGATGAACGGGGTGCCACCACCGACGCGCCGGGTATTGACGAGCTTGCGCATGCCCTTGGCGTTGGACATGAGGAGGTCGAAGAGGCCGTGCTGTTTGGCACCGCACATCTTCATCTCCATGCGGGTGCGGAACAGCGCGCCGATGTCTCGGAAGTCGCCGTTCGCGTCTTGGAAGATGTCCTCCAGCTCCGACGGGGTCGGGATGCTGAGGTCGCACTTGGTTACACTGCCGCAGGACGAGAGCGAAGAGCCGATCGCCGGAGTGCAGCGCTGATAGAGGTTAGCTGAGATCGCCATAGCGACCTCAACTTATCGCCCCCAAAGTCCCTTGCGAAGTTTTTCAGAAAATCCGTCTTGCCCGGATTTGTCGTCTTTCTTCACGGACTCAACCTTGTCCCGCGCAGGACCAGGCTTTGGAGCCTCCTCGTCATCGTCGTCGTCAGGCTTTTTGCGCTCTTCTTCATCATCGCCAGACTTGTCTTCGCGCTTTTTCTGCGATGATTTCCTCGCGCCGCCATACTTGGAAACGAGACCCATCTGTTCCTCGTATGCTGCTTTGGCCTCTTCTGAGAGCACTTCACTGATGCGATCGCGAATCTCATTTTCGCCGACAACCCAGTGTTTTGCCTGCTCTTCGGCGGACATCTTGTTGAACTCGGCGTGGGTGGCGAAGTAGCGACCCTTCCAAGCCGTTTGGCGCTTCGGCATCTTCGAGTAGTCGGTCTCTAGATCGCGAACGATGTCGACGAGAGCGCGGTGAACGGGGTTGTTCTTGGTGTCGATGCGGAATGTCTGCGGGTCGCGCGAGATGAGAACGAGCTCGTTGTTCAGCACGCGGGCGGCGTTGGCCTGTTGCTGCAGAATGCGAAACGCAATCGGATCGTCCTCAGCAAGCTGCTGCACGGCTTCCGGAGACTTCACAGCCTCAGCCACATCTTCACCAAGCGCGGTTGCGACGGAGATCGCGATGGCGTCGGTTGTCTTGGCGATCTCTGGCGCCAGCTCGGTCACGACGGTTTTGCGGCGGAGCTCAAGGTTCTCTTCGCGCAGCTTCTTGGTGCGCTCCTCCACAACGGGCTCGACTGCCAGCTTTGCCTTGGCGAGCTCATAGGCGCGGGCTGGCACCTTGGGCATGATCTTGGCGTATTGCGCCTCATGCTCGGGATCGTCCGGGTTCCACTCCTTGTCGGGGTTCTCCTCGGACCACTTCTCGGCGTAGTCGGCCCACTGCTTCAAGCCCTTCTTGTATTGAGCGGTGACGCCCTTGAACTTCGGGTCATCCTTCTCGACCTGCTGGTAGACCGAAAGCTCAAACTCATCGTCCTCATCGAGCTCGGGGTCGGCCTCTTCTTCAGCCGGCTTTTCCTCGCGCTTGGGAGCCACCTTCGTTGCCGCCTCGACGCCGCTCTTGAAAGCGCGCTCGACGACGCTGATCTGCTCATCAGGGTCTTCTTCCTCCTCGATGACGACCTTGGGCTTCTTTGACTTGTCGTCCTTCTTCTCGGCCTTGCCGTCGTCCTTCTTCTTGTCTTCGGCAGGCTTCTCAGACTTCTTGTCGTCCTTGTCCTGCTTTTCGCCTTCGGCCTTTTTCTCAGCGTCCTGCTTCTTCTTGGCCTTGCGATCGTTCAACTCCTTGCGGCCAGGCCACAGGGCTTCAACGAGCTGATCGGGCTCGATCTTGGGCTCGTCATCAGGCTTGTCGCCGGGGGCCGGCTTCTTGTCTTCCGGATCGTCCTTCGGCTTTTCGTTGCCGACCGCGGGCTTGTCTTCCTGCTTCGGCTTTTCGATCTTGGGATCGGGAGTTTCCGGCGTGATGCCGCGAAGTGTTTCAAGGATGGTGGCGCTCATTCGAGTGATAACTTGACGGTATAAAAGCTGTTCTCCTGTTGACGCGCAAGCTCAGAAAGAAGCTCGGCGACGCGGCGGGACGCAATCGCCTCTTGTGCGGTCTTGACTGCCGAGGCTCGCTTGGCGTCGTAATCGCCGGTCTGCTCAACCATGTCCATGACGGTCTTGGCGTGCTGCGCCTCGGCCTCAATGGACTTGGCCTCAAGCATTCTGAGGATGAGCTGAAACCCATCCATCTGCATGACTTGAGTGACCTGCTTTACCTGCTCGCTGCTGAGCGGGATTCGTTCGAGTTTCATTACATCATTCCGATCGGGGGCATCCCGGGCGGCATGCCCATTGGCACTTGCCGCTGCTGCTGCATGATCGCTTGGAGAGCCATGCCGACCGCCTGCTGGACTTGCTGCATCTGCTGCTGCTGGGCGGCGTCGAGCTGGTTGTTCTCAGCGAGTCCGGAGGCGATCTGTTGAATCGCCTGTCCGAATTGCTGAACCTGCTGCACGAGCGGCGTGAGCGTCTGTTGCAAGGATTGGGCGACAGCCTGCTCCTGCTGCTTGAAGCGCTCGCCGACCTGGTTGGCCATCGTAACCATTGCTTCCTCGACAGGCTTCGGAATGCCTTCGCCTTCACCCTCGGTGGCGGTGAGCCGAAACTCGCGCGGGAGCCCTGCGACTTGGAAAATCTGGTTCGCCAGCGACGTGAGCTGCGGGCTCTGCAGCACCATCGGATTCGCCGCGATGTTGCCGAACAACTGGATCATCGCGTTGGCGATGGCCGCGTTGTCGATGCGGTTCGAGCCGTCGCGAGTAGACGAGAAGCCCTCGAGCTTGAGCTTGG
>JACCDR011111521.1_pt1 | contig 10077 bp, 16 predicted proteins | sample 7446431 | NCBI WGS metagenome assembly JACCDR01 (sample SAMN15323443, study PRJNA562643) | freshwater metagenome | isolation source: river surface water | place: USA:Blue River Watershed | collected 2017-08-17 | reverse complement strand
CGGACCCATCAACACAACCGCATTCGTCTACAGGTTTGCGTTACCCACGTTGACCGTCACCGTTAACGGCAGCAACCTGCCATCCGGCATCGCCGAGCCGTCCGGCCGTATCCATTGCTCACGCTGGGTATCCCAGATTTGCACTTCCACCTTCGGAATCGGAATCAGATTGGCGTTCTCGTCGTACCGTCTGACCGGCATCGCCAGCCGCATCCCCACCGACCGCAACGCTTCCGCCAACTCGCGATGGGTGTCGGCGCCAGCCTGATGCACATACACCCCGTCGACAAACACCTTTACCCTGAACGCATGCCCGTACTTGCCAACCATGTCGTCTGTTGACTCGTCACCTGCCAACAGGCGTACGGGTTGGCTGGTGACGGGAGGCTTGGCGACCGGACAGCAGGAAACTGCTAACCCAGAAACGAAGCCAAATACCAGTACGCAGCAGGCAATGAATAAAGGCTTGCGGTTCATTTTCGCTTCCATGCTTCGCTGTCGTCATCGTCGTCAGGCCATATCTCTTGCGTAGGAGGCTCTTGCTGAGGCGGCATGCAGCAATCGCAGTCGTCGTCGAGGAGACTGTAGTTCGCGGCGCCCAGGAAGATGCTTTCGAGCGTATGCCGCCGGCCGATGTAGTAGCCAGCGAACAGGAGAACGCAGGCGATGATGAGGCCGACGAGGACTCCGACGACAGGTTCAGGCATCTTCGGGCTCCTCTACTGGTTGTTCTTCGAAGTCTGGTCGCATACCGCCGACTGGTCGCGGTCCGCGGCCGTCCCAGTTGACCGCCAACTTGAGGCCGATCAGCCATTCGGCGAGGTCGGTCCCGTCCTGCATCCTTACGCTCGCCAGATGCCGACCGAACTTCTCACGGCCATGCAGCGTCAACGTTGCCGTTTGCTTGGTCAACCGGTCGGCCAGTAAACTGATAACCCGTTTGCCCTTCTCGGTCGACTTCTCAGCCACCTGGACGCCATGCAAGCGGACTCTGAGTGGTACAAACAATTGGACATCAAGCGTATCACCGTCGACGACCCGTTCGATGAGGCAGTCGAGTTCGCCAGTATCGGGAATGAGCGTCAGAGTCTTCATGACACGTACCCGTTGTAATGCTTGTAGCCAGGCTGACAGTCTGGCACTTGCTTCGCCTTACGTCGTTCCCGGCGAATCATCAATCGCTTCGAAAAACGATTGCTCGCCGACACCATGCCGTCGGCCTGTTCAATGGACCGACCACGCCGCTTGCGTTCACCAGCCCGAGAGTCGAAGTAGTTCATCTTGCTGCATCCCAATCGGTTTCCTTGCCAACCGCTTGCCATGTCGCCTTGGCCAACTGGTCATCGGTCGACTCGTCAACCTGTTGACAGATGGCCGCAAACACGTCGTCGGTCAACCGGACGTCGCTGCCCTGTCGTCTCAGTTGACGGCGAACACGTCGACGTAGCCGACCGGGATGCCGGCTAACCTCACGCCGAATCAGGTCGGCAGGTGGCTCGTCGACGGCATCCCGGTCACGGCAAGCGATAACGGCTTGCAGTAGACCGGTAACAACGAGGGCGATAAGCTCAGGGGTCATGATGGTTTCGGACCGAGGAATAGGTCGAGAGCCTTGGCCCAAACTACCGGATCATTGATGGCGGACATTAGCCGGATGATTAACGCTTCATCGTCTGGCGTCTTGGTAAGCATCGCTACTGGCAGGTAGGAGCTCAGTCCCGCCTGAAAGTAGATTTTGGCTTTGAATTCGGACTCGTCATTTCTCTTGAACGGCATTGTCCTTCTCCACGGTAACAGAGACTCAGCAACAGCGCGAAGCCATAGGCAACGCCGACGATAATCAGGCAGTACGCTCCATCACTCATCATGACTCCGCGACCGCGGGCGATGGTCAGTGTCAGGTCGAGCCAGGCAGACAGATGCCGCCGTTGTAGTTGATGCTGATTTCTTCCGAGATGCGAATGCCGCCGCGAACCGGCGGAATGTACGGCAGACTCCACTTCTCGCGAATCTTGTCTGCCGACTTGAGATTCAACTTGCTGGCCGCGATCCAATATTCGCAGTCATCCCCGCCCATAATCACTAGCCGCGGAGTATCATCCTTCCGCCAGCGAGGTAGTTGGCAATGGACGGCGCCGGACAGGTTGCGATACAGTTCGTCATGGTCGGAACATTTGATCCCCACCCACAACACCAACGGTTTACCGGTCAAGTCGGCATGCAGGACAGCCTTCTCGTAGTCCTGGTTGGCTGTTAACTTGTCGACGGCTGGCTTGGCCGACTGGCGATCGCGCTTCGCCTTGGCGAGTGCGAGTGTAGCGTCCGCTTCGGCCTTCTCTTTCTCGCCGGCTATCGACCGCGAGCAGCCGCCGAAGATGCCGATGCAGACAGCAAGCAGAAGGACGCCGATGAACAGGTAGTCCCAATAGTAGTGGTTCGAGTATCCAGGTTCCCGAGGAGGCATTTCAGATCCTCACAAAACAACAGACAGCCACGCCCATAAGGACAGTGGCAAGGCCAAGTCCAACACCTATGCCCGACAGCACACGAAACAGTTGCGACCTGTCCATTCGACAGCAGTCGACGATGTTATGTGCCGAGAAGACTGCCCCGACGACAATACAAGCAGCTCCGAGAATCATCCCGACCTCATGGTGCAAGGGCGAACATCGGTTCGAGCCAGTTTCGCTCACGCTGAACGGTCCAGTCGCTAGGGGTTAACTTCCGTCGCGGGAATCCACTCACGTCACTGACCGCGTACGAATCCTCTTGCTTCAGCATCCGGTCGACGGTCGCGACGTCGGCCCAGAATGAGCCTGGAGGGATGTCGGCAAACTTGCCCGTCGGTCCTTTGACCCAGTTGGCACCCCAACTGTTGATAATCAGGAACCCCTTACGAGCATCACCGCGGTAGCCAGCGATGCACATTGAATGCAGCCACTGACCACTGGGACGCAGGAACCCTTCGTCGTCGCGAGTCTGGGTAAACCCTTGGTCGCTGCAGACGAATATCGCGTACCCTTGCTGCAACGCGATTCGAGCCTGTTCCGCACTCGTCACTAGCGCCGTCTTGCACGGATTCTTCTGGCATTCCGCTACCAGGTCGGCAGGTACACCCTGGTCACCCCATTGCCGGCAACGGCTAACCGTATACGGTCCACGGTCGGCAGTTGGCAGCAAACCGCCAACAGTCGACATCCACTTGCTAGCCCGCGCACCAGTCGACCCGTCGCCACCACGAATCGGGTTACGCGGATCTACGTTGATTCGACTGCCGCCATAGATAGCCTCCCGAATGTTGGCCGAATACTGTTGCGGTGGACCCCGTTTGCCGTGAATCTTGGAGGCAAGCGACAGTTCGGCAGCGAGTGCAGAACCGAACGACACGCATGAGCCAATCTGGCCCTGGTCATGGGCGGGAATCGGTTGGCCGAGAACCTTTTCATGGAAGCGCCAGACAGGGGCGTCGTCTTCCGGGCCGTCGCCGCCGGACGCGGCCTCAGTCGAGTCCCATTTCGTAGCGAACAGAATGACTTCTAGTTGTTCGTCCTTGTTCGGCTTCTTCCAGCCCGTACAGCGAACGCGGATGTTCCTCTTTTCGAGCTCTTCTCGAGTGGAGGCATCGAGCGAGTTCGCGTCGGGAATTATGAGGTCGAAGAACGGCAGCGGCGGGGGAGGCGGGTTGTACTCGTTGCCGGTAATCTTGCCGATCAGCCACATGACGCCGACGAGAATCAACCACTGAACGATTTGCCGCCAGTTGGTCGGCAGCACAAGCATGAGTTGCTTGAGCCACCATTCCTTCGAGAAGGTGGCGGGCTTCGGTTCTGGCGTCGGATTGGGAACTTCGTCAGGCATGGTTCAATACCAGAACAGAACGAGAATAAACACAATGCACGCGACAATAGAAACGGCCAAGAGCCATGGCGGAACGTCAGCGATGTCTTGTTCAGCCATAGCCCTTGTCCTCACTCACTTCGAGATCAGGAACGGAAACGCTTTCTTGGCCGGCTTGTCGTCCGGTTGCGGATTACTGCCGCCAGCCGACTCGTCTTCGATTGGCAACTTGCGAATCTCTTCCGGCGAGCATGCCTTGCAAGACGGGTCGATGGTGAAGTACACCCCGGCCTTCGTCGCATACTTCGCCAGTCGTCGTTGCGGCACGATCAGGTTGAATGTCTCGCCAGCGCCGCGTACGAGCATGCCGACGTAGCGACCGTCTTCGGAGTAGACACCCCCACCAGAACTTCCTGGAAAGGCACCGACCGAGACCTGATCAAAGACTATTCCTTGCACAACACGGCCATGCTTCGACATGATTCCCGACGTCATCGAGTTCGAGCCAATCTGACCAAGCAGCGAACCGCAATGCAGCAGTCGAGTGCCGAGGTCTGGCAGTTTCTCGTCGAGATAAAACACCGCACTGGCACTAACGAAGTTCTTCTTGCGAAGCCTGAGTAATGCCAAGTCTTCTCCAGTATCAGCGTTGGAGTAGCGGATGATTTCCGCGTCCATCTTCAGTTCACCCACCTTGCGGCCGTCCTCAACCAACTCCTTCACGACCTGGGCGTCTTCAAATTCGACGACCGTTTTCTTGCCACCAGTTTTCGGGTCGATGATTTCCCGAGTCTTCCGTAAACCGTCGACCACGTGACCAGCCGTCCAGACGTAGTTTGTGCCGTCGCGGGTCACGATGGTTCCCGAGCCTTGCGAGCGGCCGGCGTGGATGGTGACGGAGATGTCCTGCAGGTATGCGGCTACATTCTTTGGCAGTTCTTGCTTGGGTGCGTCCGCACGTGCGAGTGATGCAGCCACAATGACGAGAAACACTGTCCCCATGGTCCGTCGCATAGTCTCACCTTCACACATTGGGTTACTTACTCTTGCCGACTGACAGAGTGAGCGGGATTTTGATGGTCCTCTTCTTGTTGATTTCAACCGTGAGTTCATGCATGACTCTGCCGAGTTCAGCGAGGACTTCGACGGACTGCAGGCGAGCCGAAATGGCCTCTTTGCGAGCCGCTTCGACTTCCCACCGCAGATCCTTAATCGCCACGACCATCGGGTCAGGTAGTTGCGGAGGCGATTGTTTTCTCTTCTTGCCGAATCCGAACATCTGCAGTCTCCTTTCGCCAGCCAACCTATTGCACCCGTCAAGCCCCTACCTCACCCCAAGCGCCGCCGACAGTTTCCCGAACAACTCGACAAACTTCTGCTTTAGCGCCGCGTCAATCTTCCGTTCCGCGTCGTCACCCGACAGGTCAAACACTTCCTGTCCGCAGACCTTCCGCGTATTCGGTATCACGCCATCCGGCAGTACAGCCTTCATGGCTTGCTGGTAATCCGATAACAGGTCGCCTACTGTCGACACGTTGCCCTGGTCGACATGCTTGGCCATCGCCGAGTAGAAGCCAGCGAGTTTACTCGCGTACTGCAACTTGTCGGCAGCCGACCCGCTATCGGAAGCGAGGGCATCCTGAATCTTCTTGGTCAACGCGTCGACCGGGCCCGGCGGAACCGGAGGAGGCGGGATCGGTGGTGGGACAGGGTCGTTGCCAATCACAATCGTCGCGATGGCCGGATCCGATGGCTGGTCACCGGCGCAGGTGTAAGCGAGAAGCAGATACCGGCCCGGCTTCGAGGCGCTGACGACCGCCGTTTTGGTGTCGCGGAGCAGATGAGTCGGGAACACCTTGAGCGATGGGCTCATGGAAACCCATTTGACGACTTTCCCGTCCGTCTCAGCCGTCACCGTCACCCAGTCGCCAGCTTCGGCCTGAACGGTCGGTGGAACCTTGATGGATGGACCATCGGCCCAAGCGACCGAAGCGAGAAGCGCGAGTGATAAGGCGATTCGGCTCACTGGTTGTCCCCGCCTTTGTTTACTTCTTCCCCGAGCAGGCCGCACAACACTTGCACCCGCCCTCACAAACCTCACACGCACATTCGGCCTTCGCTTTGTCCTTGTCCTTCGGGCAGCACTTGTCGCCGTCGCAGTCCTTCTTGTTCTCCACCTTCGGCTGAGCGTTCTCCGCTTTGCACGCGATCATGGTCAGCGCCGCCACGGCGACAAAAAGGGCATACAGAACGTGTTTCATTGGTTCCCTTTCCACACATGAATGTGATGATGCTCGCCGTGCCAGCGAACCGTAAACAGGTAGCCGATGGCGATGACTGCCATCACGGACAGCAGGCAAACGGCAAACTGCCAACCGGTTCGCAGGTATCTGGACATGCTTCCGAGGTTAACCCGGTATGCCGGGCGAGTCGGGGTCATAGCCTGGGCTACCGTCTCGAGATTCTGGACATGACTGGCATTCGATTCCGGGACGTGCTTTGCCATCGACGCCGAGGCCGAGTTCGCATTCGTGCCAACATTTGCCGACGCAACGAACCGTGGGGTCGAGTTTCTTGCCGATATGGATGCAGAGTGTTTTTCGTTTCGGAGCTTGGACGATTACGGCTGCTGGCTTCGCAGAGATGCCCGATTCCGGCCAACGGTCGGGGAACCGTTGCGCGATCATGCACACGCCGCAGCCAGCGACAGGAGAAGAACGGTCATGTTGACAGGGGAGCATCATGCGGTTGTTATCACAATCTGCATTTGGACGCCGTCCAGGCAATCGCAGGAGTCCGAAATCACCCAATAGTTCATGGTGAAGACAATGCACTCATCTGTAAACGGTGGCGTCTCCGCATCAGATTCCAGGATGCACAAATTCTCTTCTGGATCGGCAGTCAAAAGGGTGAAGTTGTAATTCCATGTACCATCTGGACAGCATCCCGCGGTGATGGCAATACCTACAAAGTCTCCGCAAACCTCATCGAGTTGGCCGTACCAATACGTGTTTGCTGGCCAACCGGTTGCCGGTGAGCAGTCGCCTGGAGTGATCGAGCCGTCGCCTGCCCCAAGAACTATCGGAACGATTTCGCCGTCCCAAGGTGTTCCCGCCGCACTGATAGTCGCGAACAGAGTCAACGGAACCCGCTGAGCGCAACATTCGGTAGCAATACTCTCTTCGTCGCAATCTTCGCCCTCACACTCTTCGTCGCAATCTTCGCCCTCACAATCCTCTGGACATGGGCAATCGCCGTAGTTCGGGTCGGTCTCTTCGCAGCAATTGAATTCCTCATCGCACTCGATGTCGAGGTCTGGACATTCCGAGGACGAATCGCCAGGACCGCCCCCAGAACCATCGTCTCCTTCACCGCCATCGCAGCAGAATGTGACGTAGACTGGCCGCAAATCCCCGTCCAACTCCTTGGCGCCAACGAACTGCGACCAGTATCGATGGTCCTGAACCGGTATCTCGCCGTTCGCTCCCTTAATCCAGCAGTCGAAATACGGCTCCCATTCATCAGCCGACGGATTCCATCGCGTCACCCGACCCGAGTGGTAAGTCTCGTCCGATGTCGCGTTCGCCGGCCGCAACGCATACCCAGCTATCGCCCACTTCGCCCCGGCGCCGACCGCCGTGAAGCCCATCGCCGTCGCCGCTGGAACCGCAACGGGACCATGGTCCTCATTCGCGCCAGTACCAGCCGCGTTGTTCACTTCGTTGCGTGCCGTCCGACTTGCCGTGACATCCACATCGCTCGTCGACAAGGCGGCATGAATCCACGATTGAGGTTCAACAGTCGTGATGTTGACCGTCGCGTCGGCCGCCCCGCCATTCGTCGCCTGGGCCGAGTTAAACGCTTCCGTCGGCGAAGCCTGATTGATACCGGTGTAGCTGGCAGCCACAACCGCGAAATTGGCGTTCCCAGACAACGTCACAACGATGTCGTTCGCGCCTTCCGCCGGCTCCACCAACCCCCAACACTCGATTCGCCATCCTGCATCGGTGGTTGTGTTCTGGGCGCCAATCAGCGTCATCGCCACGCCGTCATAGGTGATGCCCGACACCGTCACGCCAGCCGTATAGATGGCAACGTCGACCGCCAAGAACCGGTCGGCGCCCGAGCCGGTCGTATGGCTATGCGTCGAACCCGACACACCCGTCTCGTAGCCGCTATCGCTGATGGCGTCGAAGCCGCCGCCGGTTGTGATGCGGACAAACTCCGTCTCTCGCCATGGCTGATGCTGGTTACCCGGCCAACTGGCTACCGGGTCGACTGCCGGCCGCAACTCGACAACCGTTTGCGGACCGTAGCCCGTATCCATCCACGACACACCCGCCACTCGCGAACCGATGTCGATGGTATCGACGTAGCCCGAGTACGTTCGCCGAAGCGGTTCGTTGTACCAGTCGCGACGTTCCTGAAAGAACTGACTCGCCCTTGCTTCAGCTCTTGTGTTTAACGCCGCCTCATTCTGCAAAACGCGGCCCTGATATTCGGCGAGTAAGTCGTCGTCGATTCGCAGCGTCCCGCCTTCGCCATCGCCAGCCGGATCCGGAGCAGCAACGCCGACGGTAAAGAACGGTGACTGGCCGTACGCACGCGGACCGGGAGACTTGCGGAAGTAGACTTCGATTCGAGAAGGTACGGTTCCAATGGCCGGCGACAACGGCTCGAGGTCGAAGATCCTCCGACCGGCCGCTTGCAGCTTACGAAACTCCGCATCGAGTCCTTGCTGCTCAGCACCCAACTCAACGATGCTATGTTCGTCGTCGAGCGAGTCCCAGACCCATGCGTACGCACACCGAGACAGGAAATGGCCGAACGCTTCCGGCACATTCCAGCCCCAGTACGCCAGGTTGTCGACCGGTTCTTCTGGATCACCGGGGAAGTCGGGAACAACGCCGGAATCGGCAGACGGCAGTTCGTCCCAAAGGAACCCTTTTATTTCCGTTGCCGTGTAGGGTGTGTCTTCGTCAGTCGCCGTCGACGTTGCATAGTCGCCTGTTGGCGTCACCCGCAGATTGAACCCGCGGTTGATGCTGGTCAGCAGCCAACGTCGACGGTTATCCGCCAACGGTACGAAGTGAGCCGTGTTGTCGTTATCCGGCGAGCTGGGATTCAGGCAGACAGTGGCGCCAGCGATATGCAGCGAATGATGGGTGATGGACTTGCCGAAATGGTCGACCATTTCGAGGTCATGAGTCGTATTCAGGTCGAGTTTGAGCAGGTCCCGACGGAGCATCAGGACGCCGCCGGTCCCGGAGAGATGACCAGACCGGTTGTCGAAACGATTGGCTCTCCCCCACCAGTCAACCGGCAGGGGAGGGGACGCCTCCAGCATTGAACGGCGTAAGGCGACCGGGTCAAGACATGGTTGGCCACCGAATGTCACTGGGGCGTACATGCCCCGATTCTGATGTTAAATGCCGGGCGACTAGACCTCTGCCCGCTCTCTCGCACGACGCACGACGTTCAGACGGTTATGGAGTCGCTGCCTCAACTCCGCAGGACTTGTACCCTTGAAGATGCCTTCAATTCCGGCATCTTTCATCACCTGCAGCAACTGAGCTTGTGGCAGTTTGCCCAACTTCTGTACGGCTTCTTCGATTTCCTTCACCGACAGTTTCTCCGGATCCTTCGAACGCTCCATCAAATCCTTGAGGTATTCCGTATGCCCGGTCGACTGGTCGGCTGCTGGCTTGTCGGCAGTCGGCGCCGGCTGAGCTGGCTTGGCCGCTGGCTTGGGTGCGATGTATTCCTGTCCGAACGCCGCTTTGTGGATTCGCTTCTTGTCCTCTTCAGACAGATTCCGGAACTCTCCCATCGCCTTGTAGTAGTCGTTCTGCTTCGCTCGCTCGCGTTCGTTCGGGTTGTCGATCATCTGCGACTCGAAACCGTACTTGAGCCTGCCGATCAGCTCCGCATGCGGGTCGGCCGCTGGCTGGTCGACTGCCGGCGGTTCGCTGGCCGGCTTGTCGACGGTTGGCGGGGTGACGGCAGCCTTCTTGGCCTTGCGTTCCGCGTCGGCTTGCTCCATCTTCTTGATTCCTTCCTGTCCCTTCCGCTTGTTTTCTTCAATCTTCGCTTCGTACTCCTCATCCGACGACGTGTCGGGTGTGTAGCCTTCCTTCGTCAGTTCTTGCGGTGTCGGCTTGCCCTTCCGTTGTCCTCTAGGAGCACGTTTTCGGGTATCTTCGTTCTCGCCGAACGCGACTCGCATCGCAGCCTTCTTCT
>JACCDR010807417.1_pt1 | contig 10078 bp, 13 predicted proteins | sample 7446431 | NCBI WGS metagenome assembly JACCDR01 (sample SAMN15323443, study PRJNA562643) | freshwater metagenome | isolation source: river surface water | place: USA:Blue River Watershed | collected 2017-08-17 | reverse complement strand
GGGTGGTGGACAATTTCGCAGGCGGAGGCGGAGCCAGCACTGGCATGAGCCAGGCCATTGGCCGCAGCCCGGACTTCGCGGTCAACCACAACAAAGAAGCGCTCATGATGCACGAGCAGAACCACCCAGAGACCAAGCACTTCAACGAGTCGGTGTGGGCCGTGCCGGTGCGCCAGGAGCTCATGACTGCATGAAAAAAGTACGCAATATCGACAGGGTCCCTCGTGGCCGTCGCAAGCCCTGGATTCAGCCAGAGCAGCGGACCTGGACCGTGGTGGCCAGGGAGGTCAGCGGCGCTGTCTATGAGGACAGCTTCGTTGACGAAGCCGTGGCGCTGAAGCATTCGATCTGGCGCCATCAGCACCCGGGCATCGTGGATGTAGAAGTGAAGGGCCCTGCGTACAGCGGCACCCGCCACCTCCCCACCGAGGCCGACATTGCGGTGGGCCAGGCGATGGTAGACGTGCTGGAAGCCCGCAAGGTCTGCCCGACGGTCAAGTACAAGATCGGCTTGTGGATGGACAGCAAGGCTTGGGGAGGGTCCTTGGATGGCTGACCTCAAGGTAGGTGACAGCGTCAGCTGCCCAGCGCGGCGCTATCCCAAGTCCCGGGCATACACCGGCATCGTGACCTGGGTAGGCGTGCCGGGCAGTGATCGGCAAGGCAAGCCCTTCGTGTGGGTGACGGTTCGTCACCCCAACGGCAAAGAAGAAAACTGGCCCAGCAACCGGCTGGCAAAAGGAGAAGCTCAATGCAAGTGAAAGGCTCGTTGAAGATCAAAGTGAAGGAAGGCTGGAAGGAAGTGCCTGAGTACCACCGCTGGGTGGCCAAGGTCGGGGTCACCGACTACCCGGTGACGCTGTCTCTGCACGCCTCGCCCTTCAACCCCGACGCGCTGGCCATCAGCGAGGTGATCACCGGCTGCAATACTGGAGCGGTGGTGCTGAGCCCGCGTAATCACCAGCCCATCCGCATCAGCGACCTGCGCAAGGGTCGCCGCTTGTATGTGCCGGGCCATGAAGTGCGCAAGGCCGCTCGCAGCGCAGCGTATGGCCTGATCCAGCGGGTAGGCGCCGAGGCGTTTCTGCGAGCTGTAGCAATGGCGGCTGTCGACCCAGTCCTGCAGGAAGAAATGGCCAAGAAGCCCACGGAGGAGCAGGTATGAGCCTCACTATCTACCACCACGGCAGGCTCATGACCGATGAGCAGAAGGCGGTCTATTCCAACCTGCTCACCAACGAGGCGTTCCAGAAAATGGGGCTGGTCAAGCAGCTCGCTGCGCTGGACAAGGCCCTGGCCGAAGCTGGCGTTCCGATAGCGCCGCTCAAGCCCAACGACCATGTGACCTGGAAGTACAAGGGTAACGTGGACGACGGCCAGATCCAGAGCATTGATCAGCGAGCGCAGAAGGCCAGGGTTCACTCCCGCAAGCTGCGTCGCTACATCACTGTGCCGCTCAGCGCCATCAAAGTCGAGGACGTGTGATGGAGTCGAAAATCACGCACATGAGCTTTAGCTCCGGGCCGGTGCGCAAGAAGCCCAAGGCGGGTGACATGCGCTACTTGAAAGGGCGCATGGTGTGGCAGATCCGTCAGCAGCGTCGCTCACCAGACGGCATCCCGAACGGCGGGCTGCCAATGGTTAGCAACGGTCGGCCGCTGTGGCAGTGGGTAGACCGTGGCAGCGAGAACGATCGTCAGTGGGAGTGGACAGGTCGAAATGCCAAGCCCTACCACACCCACATCCGCGCCTACATGGAGCAGGGCTGCCTGTGCCTGATCGAGGGCCGGATGAAAATCGACCCCAACGAAACCAACCGTGCTGCCGCCAAGCGCTACATTGCGCAGTGCACCTGCAGCCGCAAAGAAGGCCTGACCTTCGAGGAGTGACGATGGATATTAATAACCTGCTTCTGATCTGCGGTGACCAAGTCAAGATACAGCCGCTGGACCACTGCTTTACCAAGTTCAATGCAGCAAATAGCCGCAACCCTACGCGCATTGAGTTCGGTACAGAGGCTGACGTCTACGTCAACATGGTGCCGGGCGGGGTGGCACTGAAGGGGAGTGACCAGGGCATAGTCCTCTGGCTGCCGCGCGAGAAAGTGGCCTGGGCCATTGCAGGGGATGACGCGCCGCAGGAGCCGGCTGAGAACGCCAAGTTCCAGGCAGCGCTCACGGTGCAGCTCGCCTTGCAGGCGGCAATCGCCGCAGGGGCCCTTGAAGGGTGCGAGGTGGCAGAGGCCAACGCCCTGCTGGGGTTCTTGGACAACCGCATTGGCAGCCATGAGCCAATCTGAGGGGATCAGCCTTGAGGACCTGGTGGTCGTCTACGAGATGCGCGCTGATGGCGTGCCTTGGAAGTGGATAAGCCGGGTCATGGGGCTGGATATAGGCACCATGAACAATGCTGTGACCAGGGCAGAGACTGATGGCCTTGGTTCATGGCTCAACTATGGCGTCAGCACCCGTGGTATGCAGCGCAGGTACACCGAGGCCCAGCTTCGGCACGCTATGTACCTGCGCATAAAAGGGCATAGCTGGGCACACGTCGCCGAGGAGGTGACGGGTGACGCACAAAGAGCCCGAGCGCTGATAAAGGCTGTCGATAGGCGGCTGAAGGTAGGAGACATTCATGATCAAAGACTTTTCAACAGGCGCCGTAGACGCTGATACAACGCAGGCGCAGGAGATGCTGCAGCAGTATCGCGCTGCCTATCCCGAGATGACCAAGTCAGTCACTGGCCTGGACATTCACATCATCAGCGCCGCTCTGATGTTTGGTGTGCGCTACGACCTGGTCACCGCACATCAGCGTCAATTGGCCAAGTCTCACAACTTCACGCAGGCCTATACGGCAACCTCCAAGTGGAAAATGCCACCAGAGGATCAGTTGATGCGTATCTACACCGACGACGCCAAGGCCGAGATGGCCAAGGACCTGGGTGTGGAAGTCAAGGACCTGTATCAAACCATCGTCAATAAATTCGGAGGTAACTGATGAAACTGACCAACCCAATCAAGAAGGAACTGGCGCTGGACATCGTGGCTGCTGCCGCGGCCAAGCATGCAGGGGAACTGATGAAGTCCGCTAGCAAGCTGCATGGGCTTTGGGTGGATGCGTTTAAGGCCCACGCCAGGCTACTGATGCCAGATGTTCCAGAGTCGTCCTGGGCAGCCCTCATACAGGAGGGCTTGGCCCGCTCGGTACAGTCTCATGGTGGCCTGAGTGTGACAAAGTACGAGCCGCTGGAACAGGCGCCATTCCGAGCTACTACCAATGAGCTAGAGTTTGGACAGGTCTATCCGAAGCAACCCACCGACAGGCTTCGCACGATTGTCGGCCGGATACGCACAGCGTTCCCTGATATGTCTATGTTCAGCGTGCACGCTCGGGACCGTGAGATTGAAGTGGGCGTCAGCCCGCAAAACAAGTGCGCCCATATCCCTGGAGCAGCGTGTGTCTCACGCCTGGATTTTCGCGGCCTGGACGCGGGCGCTGCGACCCGCCTGGGTCTTAAATCTCCTGGGCAGGAGGGAGTGAACCCTAACTTCAATCCTACAGACGTGGAAAAAGCCTGGTTCAACCTCGCCTCCCCGCTTTATGAGCAAACCGTGCGGCTTGGGAAGATGTACCTCAAGGTGTTCACCGAAGCGGAAAAGCACCACGCCGAGCTCACCCATGCGCTGGCTGCGGTGTCCAGCGTAAAACAGCTGATCGAGCTGTTCCCCGAAGCCGAGCAGTTCTTGCCTGCACCGCCACCGCCCAAGAGCAAGATCGTGCCGGCCAACCTTTTTGCCAACGCGCGGAAGATGCTCGAGGAAGGCATCCCGACGTGAGTGGAGGACCAATGGAAAGACTCAAAGCTGAACTGCGACACGCCCTGAAGAACGATGCAGGGTCCGACGAAGCCAGAGAAGCGCTGGTCAACCAGCTCTTGCAGTTTCTGGGGGAGTATTTCACCCCCCTGGCGCTCGACCACTTCAGCGGCGTAGAGCTACGCCAGATGCTCATTGAGCACTTGGCAGCTGTAGATCTGATCGGACCTGACGAAGCAGCCAAGATGTTCATGGCTCGCATCGGGTTACTTCCAACTGCTCGGCAATTGCCGACGACAACGCTGGATGTTGACAACGTGGTCAACATCTTCGGCAAGCGTTGACCTGGCAGCGGTGAGCCGGTAGGCTCACCGCCTGCATAACTGTATAAGAGGATAAACCATGGAACTCAACCACGGTCAACAGATCGCGGTGGACGGTGTTCGTGATGACATCGCCGCTGGTGAGCCTGGCGCAGCCATCGTAGGTGAAGGTGGCACAGGCAAGACCTTCAGTACCACCGAGCTGCTGCGCGGCTGGCTGGCCGAAGGCAAGAAGGCTCTGATGGTGGCTCCTACCAACAAGGCCGTCAAACAGCTGGAGAAGGCCGCACGGGGTGCAGGCCTGGACCTGACAAAGATCCGCTTCAGCACCGTGCACAGCGCCCTGGGCCTGGCCCTGATGCCCAGTTCCGAGCGCAAGCACGTCAGCCGCACTGGCGAGTCGGTGCTCCCGCACTTCGACATCCTGGTCCTCGACGAGGGGTCCATGGTGAACTCGGTACTCCTTCAGGACTACCTGCTGCCAGACATTGAACTGCTGCGCATGCAGGGCAAGAGCCTGTTCATGCTGGCGATGGGTGACTTGATGCAGCTGCCCCCGGTGAGGGAGATTCGCTCCCCCATCTTCGACCTGTTCAAGGTGTACGAGCTCACCCAGAACCAACGGCAGCTGACCAACCCTGACGGGTCAGACAACGGCATCCTGACGCTCTGCAGGGCCCTGCGCAACGCGATCGAGAAGAACGGGCCGTTCTTCTTCAACCGCCAGCCCAAGGAGATGCTGAACCTCTACACCGTGTTCCCCTGCGTGCCGGCCAGCAACGTGTTCGTCCACAACGACCGAGAGTTCGTCAACACGCTGCTGGAGCGGTTCGACCTGAACACCGACCTCGAAGAAACCCGGGTTATCGCCTGGCGCAATGACCGAGTGGACTGGCTCAACAACCAGATCCGGCGCAAGATCTATGGCAGCGACGTGGCCATGTTCGAGCTGGGCGAGCAGGTGGTGACGGGCGGTCCAGTGATGGACGACTACAAGAACACCCTGCTGGGCACCGACGAGGAGTGCACGGTCGCTGCCATCAGCGAGAGCTTCGTGGTCGACCAGCGCACCAACGAGGAGTGGCGTACCATCTGCCTTTGCCTGCACCCGATCTATGCTGATCTGGGCCAGGTCTTCGTTCACGTTGTGCACCCTGATGAGCGGGTACGCTACGAGGCCAAGGTCAAGCAGCTGGCTGACGAGGCGAAAAGCGCGCATGATTCAGCCCGCTTCCTCAAGTGGCGCCGCTTCCACGAGTTCCGGGACATGTTCAACGACATCCGGTATTGCTACGCGATCACCAGCCACCGGGCCCAGGGCAGCACCTACAAATACGGGTTCGTGGATGTCAAGGACATGCTTGAGAATCCGCTGCGTGAGGAGCGTCAGCGCCTGGTGTACGTGGGGATCAGCCGCTTCCAGCATGAAGTGCACCTCAACAAGCTCCAGTTTATGCTCTGAAGCTGTTATAGTTTTGCAGGCCGGCGATCGCCGGCCTTATCCATAGGAGTTTGAAATGGAAATCCTCAAAGCCGAGCAGGCGCCTGAGCCGATTCAAGCCGGTCACCGTCCCGTTGATTTCAAGGAACTGGCCAAGAAGTACAACGAGGCCGAGATCAATGGCGTGGTCAAGCTGGGCCACCGCGTGTCCAACATCACCCTGTTCAAGCGTGGCATCGAGCGCCGCAAGATCAAGCACGATGTCGACTTCCTGGCCTACAACCTCGATGACTGCTGCTATGTGAAGCGCCTCACTCACAAAGCCATGGAGGGATAATTCGCCATGTTCTATTTCCTGCAGTTCAAACCGAACAAGCAGGAACCATGGCGGATGTATCACGAGGAGCAGCTTCAGGACCCGTCCAAGCTGCCTGGCCCGCCTGCGTTCCAAACAGTTCTGATGGTCGATGAAGACCCAGAGGCGGTACAAGAAAACGAGCTCAACCCTCTTGAGCACGTCAAATACTTCGGGCCCATGTACCTCGACTTCGACGATGCCGACAACCTTGATCGGGTCCTTGACGACGTGCGCCTGGTCCTTGAGTACCTGGTCGAAAAGCTGAACATCCCCGAGGAGTTCATCAGCTGCTGGCTGTCCGGCGGCAAAGGTGTGCACATCACCATCCCCGCGGAAATCTTCGGCATCAAGTCGGCTACCAAAGCGCTGCCGTACATCTATCGCGAGATCATGCTGACCATCAAGACCGGCGCCGGGTTAGGAAAGCCGAGCACGGTGGATGAGACGGTGTACAGCGCCGGCCGGGGCCGGATGTGGCGCTGTGAGGGTGTGGCACGCCCTGGCAAGGGAACGTTCAAGGTTGCAACGTCCATCTCCGAACTGCAGGGGATGGATGCGGAGATGTACGAGGTTCTGGTCAGCAACGCAAGGCCTCCGCTGGCTATCCGCAAGCCAGCGAAGACCCTGGTGGTGATGCAGTGCGTCGAGATGATGAAGAAGGCCAAGGTCACGGCCAACCGCAAGATCAAGGCCATGCTTGCGCAGTGCACCGTCCCCAAAGACGTGCTGCGCCAGTGGGAGGGCATCCCTGGCTGCGTAGAAAAGCTGATCACTGAAGGCGACTGCGAAGGCTCGAACTGGAACCAGGCAGCGCTGCAGCTGGCTTCCTACATCGCTGCTCGTTATGAGCGCAGCGAAGAAAAAGAGTTCATGGAGCAGCTGGTCTACCCGTTCGCCAAGAACGTGCAGAGCAGCAGCCGGCCGAGCGAGCAGGAGCGTATCAAGGAGGTGAAGAAGCAGCTGAACAGGACCTTCCAGGGTCAGTTCAAGTTCGCTCCGGGCGCCTTCATTGCCACCATTGGCAGCCGCTGCGGGCAGTGCCCGGTCTGCCGCCCAGACGTGGCGACCGGCGACACCGATCAGGAGGAAGCAACGTCCTCCAACCAGTTTCACAAGGACACCCAGACAGCCTGGAATCACATGGGCTACTTCCAGGTGACCGACAACGGCAAGCGCCGCCTGACCTCCTTTACCTTCTGGCCAACCACAGAGGTAAGGGACTTGGAACCGACCACGCTGCCTGACGGCTCCATCGGCTGGAAGCAAAGCCAGCGCCGCGAGCTGATGGGCGACTTGATTGATGACGAAGGCCAGGTCTTCCGAGAAATCAGGATCCCCGAGAAGGCCTGGGGCTCGAAGCGCGAGCTGATCAGCGCCATCAAGGGCTATGGCGATGCCCTGGTGTATTGCGGGGATGCCGACACACAGAAGCTGCTCAAGTCTGTCGTCTCCTTCGCCAGGATGAAGGCGCAAGACAAGGAATTGGAGAAAATGACAAGGTCCATCGTTTGCGGGATTTTCTTCGACCGTGTGAACGGCAAGACAGTACCGCACTACGTGGAAGCGGATGGCTCTATTACCAGCAATGGCATGCGCAGCGCGTTCCGATTCCACGGCAACCCACGGCAGTCACCCACGCTGCTCAACGGCCAAGACCCGCTGCCTGGCGGTGACACGGAACTGGAGATTGCCATCTCCTCGCTGTGCCAGATCAACGAGCCCATCGCCTGTGCCAAAGCCCTGGGCTGGTTCGTCGCTGCGCATTTTCGCCAGCATATCCAGTTTCGGGAGCCGCAGTTCCCCATCCTGAATATCAACGGCAACGCCGAGGCAGGGAAGACGTCCATGGCCATGGCCATGGCGCTGATCAACGGCATTGATTACTCGGTTTCCGAGTACATGAACGTCGAAGTCGGCAGCGATTACCCACTTCGCAAATTCGTCAGCAGCAGCACCACGGTGCCGCGGCTCATCGAGGAGGTGAACCCGCTGCAACTGGGAACCCGCTACCCGAAGATCGTTGCCCTGCTGAAGGCCGGCTGGAACAGCTCGCCAGTGCAGCGTGGCATGATCAACTCGGACAAGGAGCTGGGCACCACCGAGGACCGCGTCTCTGCGCCCTTGGTGTATACCAGCGAGCAGTCGGCCACCACCCCGTCGCTGCGCGGCCGGTCCGTCGAAGTCATGCTGCAATCCAGGACGCTGACCGACCCCAATCGCCAGCGGCACTACAAGCAGGTGATCGAGCGCAAGGAGAGCCTGTACCGCATCGCCAGGGCGCTGGTCACGGTGGCCATGGATACATCACCTGCGAAGCTGCTTGAGGTGTTCCACGCCCAGGACAAGTACATCAACCCTGAAATCTCCGCGCGACCTCGCTGGGGGCACAAGACCTGCTTGACAGGTCTGAAGATGCTCATCCACACCATGGAGTCGTTCGATGTGGGCGGCGTCCAGGAAGTGCAAAAGCTCTACGACACCCTGGTCCACTACCTCGGTGGCAAGGTGGTTGAAGCCGAGCGCGGCCGGTCTACCTCTGAAGTTGACCGCGTGCTGACTACCCTCAACCACATGGCCGACCCAAGCTCGGAAGAACGCTATCGGCTCATGCCAGGGGTTCATTACTGGCGTGCTGGCGACAGCGTCTTCTTGTCCCTTGGGGCTTGCATGCAGCGCTACAAGCTCTACAGCCGGGCGATGGGCGAGCAGGTCACGATCAGTGCCTTCGAGCAGCTGCACAACCTGATTACCGGTGAGATCTACTTCCAACGCACTGAACCCTACCCAGGACGGGAATCAACCAATGTCTACGTGGTCAGCGCCTCCGCATTGGAAAAGCGGGGCACGTCCATGGCCAACTTTGTAGAGAGCCAAGTCTCTGAGGAGGCGTGATGTCGGTAGGTACCCTACACGACCTGATGATGGTGGTTGGCGTGACCAACCACCCCTCCTGGTTCGAGAAGATCGACCTGGAGTTCTGGCCGATGGAGCACCAGATGGGGATGGTCAAGACCTATCCCCGTCATGATCGCTATGGCGATTTCGGTGAGCCTGGCACGGGCAAGACGTTCCCAGCGCAGATCCACGCCATCCTGATGGCAGCGCTGGGCAACCGGGTGGTGTTCACCATGCCGCCCAAGCCCATCCTGCAGTTCATGCGGGAGTTCGAACTGTTCTTCCACAACATCCGCAAGTACCTTCGCATCGAGCACCTGGACGTCAGCGCGATGAAGAAGAAGCGGCTGATCACGCAATGGAATGCGGAGGGGTGGCCAGACATCCTGATCGTCTCCTATGACACGTTCCGCCTGCTCAATGACAAGAACGGCAGGAAGAAGATCGGCTGGAACCAGTGGCGGCTGCGTGATCTGGACAACGTGGGCACGCCGGATGAATTCGCCAAGCCCTACCATCTGGAGGATGGCAACCCACGCGACGTTGGCGCCCAGCCCTACACCAGGGACGGGCGCCAGGTGGACAAGAAAGGCTACGCCAAGAACCCGATGCAGATGAAGCTGTACGAGGAGGGCTACCACGTCATGTTCTTTGACGAGGCCCACGCCCTCTGCGGCATGGACTCCATCCTGTCAACCTCGGTGGCCGAGATGTCCAGGCGGCTCAAGGATGAAGTCGCGATCTACCTGATGACAGGGACGCCCGTGCCGACCCACCTGCACGACGTCTACGGCATCCTGCGGCTGATCAACCCTGAAGCCTACATGAACAAGGCAGCGTTCATGCGCCAGCACTGCATCATGAAGGAATTCAGGATCCCGCTGCCCAATGGCCGCGAGAAGATGCTGTCGACAGTGGTGGATTACCAGAACCCCGAGAAGATCTACGAGGCGCTGTGGGCCAAGGCCAGCCGGGTGCAGAAGCGCGATGTGGTGGACATTCCAGACCCCATCATCAGCGAGTACCCGGTCAAGCTGGACGGCGCCCACGCCAAGCTGTACAAGGCGGTGGTCAACGAGCGGTTCGCCATTCTCGGCGACCAGGTGCTGGCGCCGCAGAGCATCAGCGAACTGCGACACCTGGCGCTGCAGGTGATCAGCTGCCCAGAGAAGTACGGCTACAAGGGTGACAATGAACTCGGCAACGCTACCCAGGCGCTGATCGAATCCATCGCCCCGAACGG
>JACCDR010223074.1_pt1 | contig 10079 bp, 11 predicted proteins | sample 7446431 | NCBI WGS metagenome assembly JACCDR01 (sample SAMN15323443, study PRJNA562643) | freshwater metagenome | isolation source: river surface water | place: USA:Blue River Watershed | collected 2017-08-17 | reverse complement strand
GGAGCGCAGCGCAGCGACCTGCAAGCCGGTCAGTTCGCCAAGCGGGCCTCGTTCACGCGCAGCGTGAAGGAAACAAGGCCCGCGATCCCCGGGCACGGGAAAGGGCCGCCGCGTGCTTCAGCCGGCACCGCCGGCCTGAACGTGTTGCGTGCCATGGCCGCAGCGGCGGCGATGCCGTCGATCCCCAAGGAACTCATTGACCAGTTCGTGACCGGGCCGATGAGCGCACAGGCGGTCAATGCTGCCTCCATGGCGTTCAAGAAGGCGCTGATCGAACGTGCCTTGGGTGCGGAACTGTCGCATCACCTGGGCTACCGGCCCGGCACGACCAAGACCGAAGACTCTGAAGGGCTGCCGCCGGACAAGTGCCAGCACAAGGACACCCGTCCATGGCAGGACCGGCTGCATGGCCTGCGCGGTGATGGTTCCGTGAAGATTCGGTGAGGACTTTCCTGCCGAGTTCTGCAAAGCTTTGCTCAGGCAACTTCGCCAAGTCATCAGATCAGCGTCATGCAAACTCCCCATCCATCAGGAAATCTGGCGACCCTTGCGCTCGCCTTGCTTTTGACTTGCGCCGTCCACGGCGAGGCGTCGGCGCAACGGAAGAGACCGCCGCCCCCTCCTGCCCCGCCGATCGCAGACAGCAACTTGCAGCTGGTATCGACCAACACGGCCGGTGCCGTCGTCGACGGCGAGGTCTGCGGTCTGTCGGCCGATGGCGGCAAGGTGCTGTTCCGCTCGCGCAATGGCACCTTCGAGCCCGAGCAACTGTTCATCAAGGACTTCAACGGCAACACGTCGACGCGCGTCGTGCCTGGCAGTTCCTCGTCCGTGAAGCTGACCTGCCTTGCCATGACGCCGGACGCCAACACCGTGGTCTTCATCGGTGCGGCCCCCAACGGCATCTTCGACTACCTTGGTCGCGAAGGTGTGGAGCCGGCCATCAAGGTCAAGAACCTGCTGACGGGAGTGGAGACTCGCATCACGCCGATGCTCGGGACACTGCCAAGCGCAACCAAGTTCGTGTTCGCAGGCGTCTCCGACGACGGCCAACGTGTGGCCTTCATCGTCGAGCCCACCTTCAGCTGCGTGCTCTACAGTTGCACGGCCACTGGACCGACGCGCATGTTCGTGCGTGATCTCGGCACGGGGGCACTGCTCAACCTGGACGAGCAGGTGAGACTCACGTCCGGCCAAGGCCAAGTTGATGGCAACGCGCTGCTGTCGCCAGACGGGAAGAGCCTGGCGTTTTCCACCAGGGCGCCGTATCCGAAGCTCGGCGATCGCAATACCAACCGCAGCGATGTGTTTGTGCTGAACCTGGCCAGCAACACCGTTCGACTGGCCACTGCCGATGCCAATGGAGAGCAAATCACCATCCGGGGCTTTGCAGAAACGGCAGGAGGTCCCACCTTTGGCGTTCAATCCTTCCTCGCCAACAGCACACGGGTTGCGTTTCGCAGTTCGGCCGACTTGAATGTGGGGAACGCCAACATCTATGCGAAAGACCTGGTGACCGGTGCGCTGACGCCGGTGATGCCCGCTGGCTTCTCCGTCGACTTCCCCAACGTCAACGTGAACGGCGTTCGCGCCGACTTGAGCTTTTCTGAAGATGGGCGAAAGGTCGCCTACGTTCCGCGTCCGAACACCAACCCACAGCCACCTGCGCGGCCGACCGTGCTCGACCTGACCAACGGGGCCACGTTGAATGCCGCCACCTTGACCAACGGCACGACGGGCAATGGAACGGTCAACCTAGGCATGCTGCTGTCGCGCGACGGCCGGGTCACCGCCTTCGACAACAACTCGACCAACCTGGTGGCGGGCGCGTCCACGAACGTCGTTCGAACCTACCGCAGGCTGCTGCCCTGACATGGAGGCGGGGCGCAGAACCAAGGTCCGGTTGACCCGCGCCCTTCCCGATCATCGACCCGACAAGCGCAGCCTCGCGTGTTTGCGCAGCCCCCCGAAGGCGGGGCAAAGCGAGTTGCCTTTTTGAAGGAACTGGAACCCGCAACCCGGGCAGCTCACCGTGCGGCAAGGTCCACCGTGTCGATGAGCTCATGGTTGAAGGCGCCGATCAAGCTCGAAGCCAGGGCTCCATCAACACGCGCGAACGTGCTCACGGCGGAGAACACCCAGCAGCATGGTGGTACCCGGACGCTTCAGAGCGAACACGTTCGCGCGGTAGTTCACCTCGTGCGGCAACAGGCGGTGGCCTGTCCCGTGGCGGGCGATGAACAACACCTCGTCGTCGTGCAAGCGGCCGCGCACCAAACCGCCGGACGGTGCGCCGAACGGTGTATGGCCCGACAGGCGTTCCGCAACCTGCAGGCCAGGGATGTCGTACAGGCCGATGCCTCCGATGATGGCGAGCATGGGGTGTCTGCAAAGACCCATGAAAGCGGCAGAGTTGACGATCAGCCCCCGCCACGCTGGGTGGCCAGATCGAAGCGTCGCTGGATCTCGCGCCGCCGTTCGTCGCCAAGCCCGACGTACTGGAAGGTCACGCCGAGCTGCGGAATCTCCAGCAACGCGATGCGACGCAGCGCGAGCGGCTGCCAGGTGATCGTCAGCACGCCGTCGGGGAAGCGCGCCTGCACCTGATGCGCCGACGGCTCGACCTTTAGCTCCGCCAGAGGCAGCGCCACGGGAAACCATGACGTCAGCTCGCGCGCCGTACAACCCATGACGCGTTCGAATCGCTCTGGGACGTATTGGGGGGTCACGGCGGCGATCTCCGGGCGTCGGTCCGAACGGCCTCGTGGACGTCGTAAGCGGGCCCCCTGACGATGCGTTGGAAGTAGGACTCGTGCGCATCGCTGCCTTGCGGCCAGTCCTGGCAGAAGCGCTCCAGCCACGCGCGGGAATCGATGTCGATGGCGATCGCATCGACATGCACCGCACCAGACGCCGCGATCACGCCGAATCGACGCTCCGGCCCTTGGTAGGGCGTCACGGCCACACGGGTCAACAGGCCCGCAGGGTCTCCGGCAAAGTTGGGCATGCCGGCCGCGCCGTTGTTGAACACCCAGCGGGGCGCCGCGGCGCGATCGCCTCTCAGGGCCTGGAAGACCGGCAAGCAGGTGTGCGTGCACGCAAAGGCGTCGACACCGGCGCGGTCGAACCACTGGCCCACCGCTTCTCGGTGGTTCGCGTCCCGAAGATGCTCCTGCGCGAAACCCCAACCCGCCAGCGAGGTGGCGTCACCGTGCACGATGCCCAGGCGCAGCGGTCCCACATCCGCGCGACGCCACATCGGCAGCGCCGCCAGCCTGGCCTGCTGATCGGGTGTGGCTGCACGGCGCAAGCGGACCAGGATGCGATTGGAGCGCTCGACCACGCCGTCGCCCACCCAATCTGGGTAGGCGCAGCCGCAACCGGCATCCTCTTCCGCGTCAGGCGCAGCCAGCTCGGTCTCGACGTTGCCCCGCAGGGCCTCGTGCGACAGCACCCCGCGCTGCACGCGCGAGAAGGTGGCAGGGTCGGCGTCAAACCAGTGGAAGTCGCCATTGAAGACCAACCGCTTGCGCCCGCGTTCACGATCGAACAGCGCAAGCACGCGCTCCAGTGCCAGCTCGTTGCCGTACAGGCCACCCACGACGTACAACACCTCGAGCGATTGCAGGTGCTCCGGCGCGTCCACCGCGAAGTCCTCGGGCCGGTAGCGGTAGTGCAGCGGGCAGCTTCGCCCGGGCGACGCATCGACCGACGGCGGGGCTTCTTCGACGGCGATCACTTCGCCACCACGGCCGCGGCGATGCCGGCCAGTGCCTTGCCCACCTGCTCTGCCGGCGGGCAATCGCGCTGGCCGTGCCGGTGCATCAGCCACTGCGGGTCGTTGTAGCCCAGCCAGGTCTGGCCGGCGGCATCGGCCCACACCAGGGCCTTCATCGGCAGGTCGATGCCGGCGAGCTGGGCGCACAGCATCAAGGGTGTGCCGGCCTGAGGGTTGCCGAAGATCAGCAGTTCGGTGGGCCGCAGGGTCTGGCCGATGCGCTGCGCCGCGGCGGCATGGTCGATGCGGGCCACCACCGCCAGGTTGCGCTTCTTCACCTCGGCTTCCAGGCGATTCATCGTCTCGGCGGGGGTGTGCGGGCTCTTGAGCGCCGTCAGGCCATGCGTGGCCGTGGCCTGGTTGCCGCCGTGCCCGCCGTGGCCTCCGGCGCCATGGTGGCCGCCCATGGCGCCGCAACCGCCGAGCAGCAAGGCACCGAGCGTCAGGGCGATTCGTTTTGAGATGGTCATGGTCTTCTCCTGTGGGTGGTTTGAAAGGCTGCGAATGGAGTAGACGGATCAGGCGCGTGCCAGCCGGAACACGTTGGCAGGCTGCGGCAACGGGCTCGGCGCTTGATCGTCGGCACGCCGTTCGTAGAGTGCCTGCAGAAGCGCCGGCGTCACCTCGGCGATCGGCCGATCCCAGCGCACCCGTCCATCGGCGATGCCGATGACGCGGGTGGCCAGCAAAGGCAGCCGTTCGAGATCGTGCACGACGGTGAGCCGCGTACGCCCTGGCTCTTCTGCCACTGCACGCAGCGCCAGGCAGACCTCACGCGTGGCGGCAGGGTCCAGCGCCGAGGTGGGCTCGTCGGCCAGCAGCAGGCGTGGACGCTGCAGTTGCACGCGGGCCAGAGCCACCTTTTGCCGTTCGCCGCCGGACAAACGGTCGGCGCGTGTGTGCGCCAGGTCGGCCAGGCCCAGAGCGGCCAAGGCGACATCGGCTTCGGCTCTGAGTGCATCGGGGTACCAACGACACCAGCTGCGCAGTGCGTCCGCCCCTTGCAGCCGGGCCAGCGCACCGACGAGCACGTTCTCGCGCGCGCTCAGCCGCGGCACGAGGTGCAGACCCTGCATCAGCAGGCCGGTGTCACGGCGCAGGCCGCGGCGCTCACGCGCGCCGATCGACTGCCGGTCGAGCCCGAGCACCTTCACCTGCCCGTGCGTGGGCACGGCCAGGCCACCGATCAGCTTCAGCAGCGTGCTCTTGCCCGCACCGTTGGAGCCGACCACGGCGACGCGCTCGCCCGGCATGATGGCCAGGTGCTTCACCTCCAGCAGCACCCGGTGGCCGACGGCCATACACACGCCCTCCAGGCTGACGGCCGGCATCACAGCAAGGCCTCCCGGATGCGCCGCGACAGCGCGTCGAACAGCATCACCAGGGCCACCACGACGATCAGCAGCGTGGCGAGCCGGCTCCATTGGAACAGGCTCACCGCCTCGCTGATCAGCAGGCCCAGCCCGCCAGCGCCGATGAGGCCCAGGATCGTGGAGTCGCGGATGTTGAACTCCCACACGTACAGGTGGTGACTGACGAACTGCGGCAGCACCGAGGGCCACACGCCGTGGAAGAAGACCTGGGCCTCGCCGGCGCCCGTGGCCCGCACGGCGTCCACCGCGGCCATGTCCAGCGACTCGATGCTTTCGGCAAAGAGCTTGCCGTAGGTGCCCATGGAGTGCAGCGCGATGGCCAGCACACCGGCCGTCGGCCCCAGGCCCACGATGCCCACCAGGATGAGGCCGAAGACCAGCGTGTGGACCGCGCGCGAGACGTCGAGCACGCCCTTGGCCGCCCAGGCGAGCGGCCGAGGGGCGCGCAGGTTGCGGGCCACCAGCATGGCCAGCGGCAGCGCCATCAGCGCCGCCAGCAGCGAGCCCAGCGTCGCGATCTGGAAGGTCACCCAAGTTGCGCGCGCCACGGCCGCCAGGAAGCTGGCCTCGACCTCGCGGCGGTTCTCCACCCGCAGCACGGTGCCGTCGTCGCTGCGGTACTCCAGGCGCATGGGGCCGAACCACACGTCGAGGAAGCTCGGCCGCGCGAAGTCGCCCACCGTCTGGAGCAGGTTGTCCCACGGGTTGCGGCCGAAGCTGAAGTCACCCGCGGCCACCAGCGTGGCCAGGCACAGCGCCACCAGCACCGCGTAGACCGCGACCAGCGTGGCAAAACCCGCCCGGCCGGCGGGCAGCCGCCAGCCCAGCGGCCCCGCTGGCGGACGCTGTACCAGCCCTGTCATCGAGCGCCCAGCTTGCCGGTGGCCAGCCCGGCATCACGGATGGGCTTATAGAACGCGTTGTCGCGGGCGACGAAGCCGGTGTAATTGGCGGGCAGCAGGTTCGGCTGCCCGGCCAGCAGTGGGCCGACCTCGGCCAGTGCGGCCTGCAGGCGCTTCACGAAGGCCGCATCCTTGGCAAGCGCTGCGCTCACGGCAAAGGCGTCGTTGGGGAGAGGCGCCGACTGCCAGATGACCTTGCTGCGCGCGGCCGTGATGAGCCCCTGCGAGATCATCACGTCGCGGTTGCGGTTGAAGTCGGCGCCGGCGTCGATCTGGCCCGCCGTGACCTGCGTCTGGATGGCCTGGTGCTTGGTGTAGAGGACGCGGGTGAAGTGCTTCTCCGGGTCGATTCCGCGCTTCTGGAACTCATGGAAGGGGATCAGGTAGCCCGAGGTGGATCCCTTGTCGCCGAAGGCGAAGTTGCGCCCCCTGCCCTTGGGCCCCAACAGGTCGTCGATGCTGTTCAACCCCGAGTCCGGGTGCGTCACGATCATCGCGAAGTACTCCGGCTTGCCCTGGTACAGGATGGTCGAGACCACCTGCGCATCGGCAAAGTGGTTGGCCAGCACATAGCCCCACGGTCCCATCAAGGCGAGGTCGGTCTCGCCATTGGCCAGGCTCTTGGCCAGGCCCTCCCAGCTGTCGACCGTGCGCAGCTCGACCGGCCGCCCCAGGCGTTGCGCCAGGTGTGCGGCCAACGGGCGGTAGGTGGCGTCGTTCTTCTCGCGGTCGGGCTGGAACATGCCCACACCGAACTTCAGCGGGGTGCCCTGCAAGGCGCCTTGTGCGAGGGCCAGGCTGGGAAGGCTCAACAGGCCTCCGAGAGCCAGAGTGGCCACGTGCCGACGGGTCAGATTCAAGGGGATTCTCCTGAGTGACGGGCCGACATCTCGGCTGACGGTGGATGGGTGTGCGCAGGCGGGCAAGCCTCCTGCGTGGCGATGAATTGCTGCAGGAAGCGGCGGTCGATGCGGTCTTTCCAGCGCCAGGCCCAGGCGCCCTCGGCGCCGAAGGGCCCGCGGGAGGCGATGGCGCGCTCATCACCCGTGGCCAGCAAGGCCAGGAAGTGACGCTGCGGCCGGTGCGCCCTGAGGTCGCCTGCAGCGGCCGGCACCGTCAGCGCCGCGCGCAGGTTGCTGGCCAGCACCGGTGCCATGCGCACCGCTTGCACGCCGGCCTTGGGCAGGGCCTGTCCAGCCCAGCTGGCGCAGTCGCCCGTGGCAAACACCTGCGGGTGGGAGACCGAGCGCAGCTGCTCGTCGATGCGCAAGAAGCCCTGGTCGTCGACGGCCAGCGAGCCCCGTCGCGTCGGGTCCTTCTGCCATTCGTGCGCCTCGGCGCCGGTGGCCCAGATCACGACATCGCTGCTGCGGTCCACCGAGCTGCACCACCCGCTGCCGAACTGCACGGTCACCCCGGCGCGGTCCAGCGCACGCTGCGCAGCACGTCGTGCGGCTGGCGCCAACCCGGGTAGCAGGCGCGTCCCTCGAGTCACCAGGCAGCCATGCACGACACGCTCCGGGCGCAGGGCCCGCAGCCGCGCCAACACCGCGAGCAGCGCCTCGAAACCGGCCGCGCCACCGCCCACCGCGGTGACGACGAAGGGCCGCCCGGCAGGCTCGCGGACCCAGCGCTCGCGCAAGGACTCGTAGCGTCGATGCAGCCTCGCCAACGGTCGCAGAGGCAATCTCTGCGCGTGTTCGGCCGGCGGCGGCTGAAGCGTCGAGCCGACGTTCAGGGAAAGCACGTCGTAGTCCAGCGTGCTGCCGTCCGCCAGACGCAATTGCCGGCGTGCGGCATCCAACGTATCGACCTCGCCCTGGCACCAGCGCGCACCGGCCGCCATGACCAGTGGCGGAAAGTGAATGGCGATCTCGTCGAAGCGGTAGTGCCCGGCCAGCCAGCCCGGCACCATGCCCGAGTAAGGTGCCAGCGGCTCCGGCGAGATCACCACCACCTCGACCCCAGGCATCGGCTGCTGCACCCATGCGCGCAGCACCAGTGCGTGGGCATGCCCGGCCCCGGCCAGCACCAGCCGCTTCACGCCTGCCGCTCCCACGTCCGGCTTGCGGCGTCCAGGCCATCGAGCCAGCCTGAAGGCAGGTGCACCAGGTCGAGCGGCTCGTCGATGTCGGCCACCGCGGGCAGCTCTCTCCAGCGCACGCCCGCCGCCCGCAGCCGCTTGCGCGTCTCTTCCATCACGCGGTCGTGGCTCCAGGCCATGTCCGAGAACCAGCGCGGATCGGTCCGGCGCTGGCCCACCAGGGCGTAGCCGCCGTCCAGGGCCGGCACGAACACCGCATCGTGGTCATGCAGTGCCGACGACGCCTGGCGCAGCACGATGGCGCTCAGCGCCGGCGCATCGGTGCCGATCAGCAGCGCGCGGCCATGGCGCGTCAGGCTGCGCGCCAACGCACGGTGCATGCGCAGGCCGAGATCGCCAGTGCCCTGCTCGGTCAGGCCGGCGCCGACCGCGGCCGCTGCAGCCTGCAGCGCGGGGTGCGAGGCATCCGGGGCAGCGCACAGCTCGACAGGTCCGACATCCGCCGCCACGGCCTGGGCCAGGGCATGGTGCAACATGCGCTCGGCCAGCGCCGCTGCCCCGGCTGCACCCAGCGCGGGCGCGAGACGGGTCTTCGCCAGGCCGGGCACGGGGGCCTTGGCGAACACGATGACCGCCGTGCTCATTGCCGCGCCCTGGCCGGGCACGCCGGCAACATGTTGCATTGACTTCGCTTCATCGCGCGTCGTTCAGCGCCCAGTCGTAGTCGGTGAAGGCGATGTCCAGCTTGCCGCCGCGGATGCGTTCACGGTCGGCTGGCGCATCGGCCAGCTGCTCGGCATAGCGCGCGGCGAAGGCCGGCAGCGACGCGATGCCCCGGTGGCCGAGCCGGAAGTCCTCGCCATACCAGTCGAAGATCTTCGACAGCTCCAGCCGCCCGCGCGGTGCGTTGTAGCGGTTGCGCGTGCGGTCGCTCATGAAGCGCAGCGTCTGCTCGTCCATCTGAGCATCCAGCCGCGCCGCCACGAAGGCTTCTTCGCGCAGTGCCGGGCAGCCGATGCTGGCGCAGTTGACCGCGAAGTGCACGCGCGGGTCGTCGTAGTCGCCGCGCTTGCGCAGCATCGAGTGTTCGATGTCGTCGAGCGAGACTTTGCCGCCGAGCAAGGAGATCCATTTCGGCTTCCAGGGGCTGTTGAGCAGGCTGCCGAGGTCCTTGATCGACTTCAGGTCGGGGTACTTCGTCAGGATCAGCTCGATGGTGAAGGCGTTGTAGGCGTTGATCAGGAATGCCTGGCGCTCCGCCTTGGACCATCCGGCAAAGGTGGCGGGCGCCACTGTCGACAGGCTGTCGAGGTAGGCCTTCAAGGGCGCGCGGTCGGCAGCAACACCGGCGTAAGCCACCTGCGTGGTCTGGCCATCGCGCACCAGGCGGACGTGCTTGCGCAGCAGGGTGGTGAAGGCCGCGTGGCTGTGGTCGAAACCCGCAGCCTGGGCATGCGCAGGTTGAAGCGCCGCCGAAGCCGATGCAGCCAGCGCAAGGCCCAGCCAATGGCGTCGAGAAAGCGTCGTCATGCCCGCTCCCAGGCGTGATAGCGCCCTACCCACTGCAGCAGCTTCTGCGGCGCATGCGCGCGCTTCCACTCGCCGGCCACGTACTTGTTGGCCTCGGCCAGCGTGGGGTAGGTGTGGATGGTGCTGAGGATCTCGTTCAGCCCCAGGCCGTGTTTCATGGCCAGCACGTACTCGGCCAGCAGTTCGCCGGCGTGTTCGCCGACGATGGTCACACCCAGGATCCTGTCCTTGCCGGGCACGGTGAGCACCTTGACGAAGCCGTGCGCGGTGCCATCGGCGATGGCGCGGTCGAGGTCGTCGATGCCGTACTTCGTCACCTCGACTGCGATGCCCTGCTCCTTCGCCTCGGTCTCGCTCAGGCCCACGCGCGCCACCTCGGGGTCGGTGAAGGTGGCCCAGGGGATCACCGAGTAGTCGGCCTTGAAGCGCTTGAAGCGGCCGAACAGCGCGTT
>JACCDR011890466.1_pt1 | contig 10081 bp, 12 predicted proteins | sample 7446431 | NCBI WGS metagenome assembly JACCDR01 (sample SAMN15323443, study PRJNA562643) | freshwater metagenome | isolation source: river surface water | place: USA:Blue River Watershed | collected 2017-08-17 | reverse complement strand
GAAGCAGCCATAGGAAGCAATGCTGGCGTGTTCGCGTGTTCCTTCGCTGCCTTAACGTAGTTGTGCGATGCATTTAATCGAACCGTGTTTGTTCGATGATCATACGAACCAATCAACTCATCTTGGCGATGCTCCCAGTCAAGCTTTACGCCGCGAGTTCGCTGGCCGCCGCCAGTAATTACTGAACCAGGCAATTGTTCGTGTATCTCTTTGGCCTTAGTCCTTTTTCGTCCGGTGTGAACTGCCTGGACGGTACCGGACGACTCCAGTTTTGATTCTCGAGCTTCGCGCTTGTGTTCCCCGATCGCCGCGTTAAGCAGTGTTTCAAGTTCCTGCCTAAGTTTGTTTGAAACCAAATCATAAGACAGTTGCTCTGCTTTAATCAAAAGATGCTTAATTCGCTCGTGAATTTCATTCTCAAGCTCATCTTCACAGGCAGTAATGCCATCTTTGTTTTTTGACAATTCCCAACCATCGCCTAAAGTCACTAGACCAGCTATGTTCTGGCAACTCATTCCTTTGCTGCCTAATGAGCTACTCTCAATAATTCTGTGCATGTACGCAAAACAAATTGGACCTTCAGAAAGCTTCGTTCCTGGCTTAACGAGTCCAATGTTGATTCGAACTTCTTTTCCTTGTACAAAAAATGTTTCCTGTATTGCTTCCGCTAAATCAGGTAGGCATTGTGCTTTTAAAGGTTGTCGATGACCATGACGATCAACTTTAACAATCTGCTTGCCTTGAAGAAGACCAGGACTGAAAACAGACGCTAACTTGTCGTAAACGTCGTTGCTTGGTAAATGCCTGTTTTCACGTAAATACAAAACAATTTTCGTTCCAGATTTTGCTTGTGACGTAATTGAAGTTGGATCTGGACCTGTCCAGTCATCGTTGAAATCCGACACGTCAAGTTCAATAGCTGAAGTTACGTTTTTGTATGTGCTAGTAATACTAATTCTGTCACCAGTACTCAACCAAGCATCCTTCAATCCTATGCCATATCGACCTAGCCTAGATTCGCCAGTCGGCTTGCTATCGCCGATCGATAACGCGGAAACTAAACACTTAATGCCTCGCCCGTTGTCCTCAACCGTAATCGACTTTGGCTTGTGACATTCGCGTATTTCAACACGATCAGCACCGTGATCAAAACTGTTGTCGATAAGCTCCCCAAGACATTTCCACCAGGGCAACACTTGGTTCTGCACCGCAAATAGGTAATGTGGTTTTGGCATAAAATTAGCCATGACGAACTCCAATTCGTGCAACGTTGGACTAACAGCAAAAAACTAAACAGCTTCCTGACACTGACGCAGCGCCGCAACTTCATTGCGTAGCTGTTCGTTTTCTTGCAAAACCATGCAAACGTGAAAGAGTGCGAGTTCGTACGCGCCGACCACTCGTGGAAATACGCGGTGTGCGTCCCGCAGCTGCGACTGCGTTGGTAAGACGGTCATCCACACGCCGTCGATCGCTGGCAAAGATTCAACCAGCGCGACGGCATGTTGTGGACCAGGTACGGGATTGCCTTTGCTATCCCGCTGAAATCGCAATTGAGAAAAAGTTATCTGAGCAGCCATCCGACGTTCCTTCATTTTGGCATTTAACAAACTAGCTTTTTGACTTAACCAACAATCCTCAATGGTGCTGTCTCTGGCACCGTGATTGCTGGTAGTACCGATGCAACGCGAGGTCGCTCGACAAATCGTGGGTCGACGTAACGCTTCGTAGTTGAAACGCTTGAGTGACCGAGAAACATTTGAGCCTCGCCGATACCGCGTTTACTTGCGATATAGGTGGCTGTCGTCCTGCGAATGCAGTGGAATTTGTGCTTGCGATCGGTTGATAAACCCGCTTTTTTCAGGATCTTACAATAGTGCTCAAGTAACCGACGCCACTGTCGTTGGGTGCGATCAAATCGCCAATCCTCAAACACTGTCTTGAGCCCGCGGCCGACGGGATCGATGCGACGCAACAACTGCATAACTTCGACCGGCAGTTCAAATTGCTGGTCTGCAAAGTTCTTTTGAATCTCTGCGTTGATCAGAATCTCGTTGCGATTCCAGTCGATGTTGGCTGTTGGCAAGCTCATCAACGCATTGATACGCACGCCAGTCCAATAAGCGACCAAAAGAAGCGTAGGCCAAAACACCGACGCGGTTACACCACCGACATAGCCTTCTGCCTGCGAAGCTGCTTCAATGATCTTCTGAAACTCTGCAGCACTCCAAGCGACAGGCAACTTCTTTGCTTCGCGGTGTTTGAGTACTTTTTGCGGTGGTGGCACTTCGACGCCTTCAGGCTTATTCTCGCTGGCGAATCGCCAGATGGAACAAACGTGACGAATGAGTCGATTGCAAGTCGCTGCGGTTCGACCTCGCCTTGCTTGCCATGCCGCTGCGCCGGCAACCAGCGTTGCAGTCAGATCCGACAGCAAAACGGGTCTCGCGACCTCTGGTTTATTTGGGTAATGCTTTTCGAAGTATTGCTGCAGCAAAGCCAGATCGACTTTGTACAACTCAATCGTTGCAGCACTTCGAATTTTTGGGTTGAGTAACAACATGTGATGCTCAAAATAATCACGTACAGACATCATCGCGGAGGCTCCAAAATGCAGAAGGCAGTCAGCCTCCAAGCATCTTCACCTTCCAAAAAATGAAATCGCGTCATCCGTTAAATATCCGTAGACTGCGATTCGAGAATTCCCCAAACGGAACCCGTAGACAGCAGCGAAAAAATTTAAGCTGCTTGTTTTGATGGCATCGATTGTGCCGATTCTGCGATTACTAGATCGCGACGCAAACGCATAATGTCGCTAGCAAGCGACTCGCGAAGCGGGGAACCTGGCCAAGAAGCTGAGAAAGCTTGTTCAAGAGTTACAAGCTCGTTGCGAAAAAATTGGACGTTTGACATGACTTTGAATTCCCAAGGTTGTTTAAATGACTTATCGTCAACCATGGGCGACAGTGTGAAGTCTTTTTCACGCTACGTCAATACGTGAAGTAGTTTTCACGCGCTTTTTTTAGAATTTTTCTCTGGCGTCAGTAAATCGAGAACGGAGACGCCTAGAGCTTTAGCTAGTTTTTCGCAGTTCACAAGGCTGCAATCGTGATGTCCGCCGAGCATTTTTGAAAGATACTCGCGAGTCAAACCGGCGTCATCTGCCAGTTGCTTGATTGTGATTTCGCGAGCTTCGATGATTTTACGAACCCGCGAACGCAGGATAAGCATTACTTCGGATTCTTGGCTAGCCATTAGTGTTTGCATCCCGCTATTGATACCATGACAGTTCATTTGTTACAAGCAAAACCGTTTTTGCTTGAGTTTCAAAAGCTATTCATTGCAAGGTGACATCCATGATCACACCGCACGTTCCGTCGTATCAGCAGCTGTCGTTCGCACTTCAGACCGTGATTGACAATCGCAGGCACGCGCAAAACGTTGTGCGTTGGGTCAAGCTGCGATCGCTACTGCTGGTCCTGATTGCGATGACTACTACGCTGCTAAGCTTTGAGGCTTTTGGCGGATTGCCTGGAGGTCCAGGTGACGTTCCAGTTCCAACCAAGGTTGTCGGGATCTTTGCACCGATGATTACGGCTGTTTTGTTTCTTGGTTGCTTGTGGCCTGCGGGACCGCATTTCCCAGGTACAAACAATCGATCGCAGGAATGGCAGGCTGGACTTGGCCAGAACGAAATCCAATCGATGTGGACTCTCTTGCAATTCCATCACGACTGTTTAAGGGAAGAACTGAAGCAAATGGACTTGCAGATTCTGCTGTGTTTTTTGCCGTCTGCCGCTGCTGTTTTGCAGATTTTCGCATCTGTTGGCGGTTGGGCGATTGTGCTGTTTTTTGCTAAGTAGCGGACTGGACTACAAATCCAGTCCGCTACATTTTCCCCGCTTTTTAGCGAGGCCGACGGGGCTCGAACCCGCAACCTCTGGATCGACAGGCTAGTCCGAAAGTGGTAGAAAAACCACAATAGAGAAGGGGAGGCAAAACGCCAAAATGATTGGAAAAGACGTTAAAGAAGTTGCGGTCGCGATAGTAATTTGCATCCTTGCAATCGTTACCGTTGGAGGTCTAGTCCGTGGTTTTTGCCTGTGGATGCTGGGTTGATTCGGTCAAACATGCCCGCCGAATTGCCTCGTTAACTAGCGAACCGTAGACATCCAGCGGATCTATTACCAACACTAGTTCACTAGTCGCAGCCCGCATCGCGATGCCTAGTTTTTCGGCCCATGTCCACTTGGCTGCATTGGCTCGAATCTTTTCAATAATCCAAGCGTGATTGTCTGGCATGCTGCAGCCTTCGACGCCCCATTGATCCATCTTTCGAGCGACCATTTTACACGAACAGTTTGGCTTTTCCTCAACGCCAAGACCTTGCATGATTTCCATAAGTTTGGTTCCAGGCCTACCATTACCAAGAACACAAGAGGCTTTGATAACTGGATTGCCTTCTGGTCCTACTTCGATGACATGACCGCATCGACAGACCAGCGGATAAACCTTTGGAGCTCGTAATCGAATTCGGCAACTAGGACAGCGAAAGTGTGAGATCGGTGAGATCACAAAAATCTCCACTGGTTGGCGGATCTGTTACGCAAGTAAATCCTGACAAGGTTCCGCAATCCGTTGCAAGAAGCTCGTATTCGTAATTGTAACCCAATCCAGTACCCGAATCAGTTGTGCCTACCAAAATGTAAATATTGTACTTTTCACATGGCAGGCAAACTATTCTGACGCGAATAGTAAATTCGCAGGTTGCACCCTGAATGGTTCCGCTGTCGTAGTAGCATACACTTAACTGCTCTGTGGCTTCTTCTTGTCCAGGTGGAAATTCATCAAAGATACAAACCACTGTTCCGCTAAATTCAGCGCCCGAAATAGTCAGGTTTAGGTTAGTTTCGAAATCAAAGCAACCAAAGCAAATGCAGGTTCCGCAGCGATCGGTTCCAAGACTTCGCAAACTTATTGTTGCCCCCTCAATGTTGCAAACATCTGGAACGGTGATTCCTCTTCCGTTATTGCTTGATGTCGTTGAAACATACGATAGAACGGCACCGTCCATTTCTTCGCAAGAGCAAATATCACTTACCGAAAACGTGTGCACGTACTCGGTTTCTGGCGATAGCGGAGGATCGGGTATCACGACTAATTCGTCGCAGTATTGGTAAACGGTGTAGGTAATTGTCACTGTCACTTCGCAACAATCATCAACGCAAGTTTCCTCGACCAGCAGATTAAAGCCACGTAATCCGTACATCGAACCACATTGCAAAAAACCTTCGTCATTGCATTCGGGACATTCATAATTGTTGGCAGTCCAACACGGAAGCAACTCATCGTCTTCAGGATATCGATCCCCCCATTCCGCAGACCGATATTCACAATCACCTTCAAGGTCTCTTAATTCGACTGTATAGTCAGTTCCAGAGCAAACGTCGATATAGCGACGATTTGGATAAAATCCCTCACGTATCACTGTCCAAAGGCCGTCGAGAAGCTGATAGCAACCCCAGCATTTAGCCGCAATATTGCAATCGGCTGGAGGGCAGGATGGACCACTAGCCTCATCAACAATGTCAGGCTCTGGCACTTGAATAATCACAGAACATAGGCATTCCGCTGTACACGCTGGTGTATCGCCACCACAACAGCCATTTCTTGGGCACGGAATCATTCAGGACAACTCCAAGACACTGCACGCCAAAGACCATTGGCGTCAAGCGATGCATAACCTTTAGCGGACGTTGGCACCGCGTCCGCAAATTTGTTGTAAATGGTCTCGTTGAACGTGCTGTCGCTAATCTGGCCGGCCGTCCCCGCATCGTCCCAAATGTCGCAGGACGCCGATCCCATGGTCAGCGTCGTTGTTCCTGTCGCAGCTGCGATCCCGCCGCTTGGTGCGACAAAATCGATGGTCGAAGGGAAACCAACGTCGATGCACAAAAAGATGTCTGTTTGGCTGCGAAGCTCATAAAGTCCAACCACCAGCAGATTTCCGCAGGGGTGCTTTGAGGCTTCGTAGCTTGACGCTACCGCACGTAGGCGGTCGCCGCGGGTGTAAGTTGTAGCGTCGCATGCGACAGGCGTGATACCTCGAAATCCGACACCGTAGGCGTTCACTGCTACTGATTGAGGACCATTGACGATGTACCATCCCGACCGGCCGTAAGAGTCTGCTGGTCTTTCGCCTTTGAGTTGCCCCATTTCGTTTCCAGTGATCTGGACGATTCCAAAGGGTGGAACGGTCGCTGCACCCTTGTTGCAAAATACAAATCCTTCGGTTTGTTGTTGGAATCTGCTGATTTTTCGCAGTTCGACCAGCAATTGCGCAATGTCGCGTTCGTGCCTTTGCACTGCGTCCATGTGCCATTGTGCTGATTCGATACTGGGGAAAGCGCCTAGCATTATGGTTTAGCAACTCCTGCCTCAATCACATCGAACGCCAAAAGTGCAGTAGTTGTCGCTGGTCCCAAAATTGTTGGGTAATCGCCAGTGGTCAAATCCGCTACCGGACAAATAGCGCCTTTGGTGGCACTCACAGCGTAGATCTGACCAACGGTTAGTGTCGCACCTAGATCAACTTTGGAACCGTTTCCAGGCAAAGCAATAACAAAATAACCATCTGTCGCAGCTGCGGTCAGTGCAATTCCGTCGCACTGTGCCGACGTTGCTGAACCATTGGCGTCGCTCTGGTAATACTTGTTATCCGTCGTACTCAAATAAACCGGCATCCCCTGCGTGACTGCCTCGCCAGCTTGCACGACATTCGTTCGAGTTTCGCGTGATCCAATTGCGACGTTGGCTGCGGTTTGTGATAGGTTTGCCATTAGGTTAAAAGCCCCAGCGCGTTGTAAGGTAATGCCAGTTTAGTTTGTTTTTCCAGCCAAAACGCCTTGGTTGGGTCGGTTTCCTGCGTTCCATCTTCTTTGAGCAAAACGGGTCGCGTTGTTGGTTCGCCGTTTGCGTCCCGAGCTCGAACTTTGATCAGAGTGCCAGGATTGAACGGGTCGTCGACGTAGCAGTAGTAACCTTCATGCCTAATTCGCTTCCACCAAGCACGATCGGGTGTCGTTTTGATCGTAACGCGAAACTGAATTTGTGCGGTGACTTCCCAATAGGCGTCCGAATCTTCTAAATATTGCATGACGGCCGAGTAACTTTTGATCGACGCCACGCCAGGTGGGTAGCCCAAAAATGCGTCCGAACTGTAGCTTCGGCGGTACTGATACATGATGTAACTATCGAACGTCAGAAAGTTCTTTTTGATAGTCACCAATGGATCGTTTATTTCCTCAGTCAGACCGTCAATGGGTTCGCCTGTCGCGGTTACGATTGGTTCGCCGTTAATGTCTTCGTCGATCGCTTCGGTGCTAGTAACGTCCGACCATTGAATATCTGCCTTGAATGTAACGGGGCATTTGTCTTCTTGGTCGCGGTCAACTTCGCCAAAATAGTCGACCATCACAATGGACATAATCGGACTACGAGCCGTTGAATTGACGCTTTTCACGCGAACGAAGGGGGATCGTTCGTGCGAATCGCCAATGCGAGGAATACCGGAAGCACGCTCAATAAGATCGCGAGGTTCGTTAGGATCATGGACCACCTGAAAGGCTTTTCGGTACGTGCGAGTGATTTTTTTGCCTTCCTGCTGCAAATCACCGTCCCGAGTCGACCACATTTCGTTGACGCTATCGATTGCCATTAGCGCCGCCCTCCTGGTGCACCGATCACCAGCGGATTACGAATTAGCATCGATAAATCCTGCGAGGTCTTTTCCTGGATTTTTTTAAGATCCTTGGTTTCTCGCAGAAGTTCCTTCAGGGTTTTTGTTTCTTGGCTTTCCTGTGCTGGTCCACGGGTCAACAATCGACTTTCAAATCCGTCCAGGTTTGTCGGACGGTCGATTCCGCCAATCCTTGACGCGCCGACCTTCGCAGATGCTTTCAGCTTTTCCGCAGTCTGAACGGACTTTTGAACGTCTGCTTGAATCTGGCGTTTGGCAGCCAATAGCAATTCAATTTCAGTTTGCCCGTCGATGGTAGCTGCGTTACGAAACGCAATGATGCGGTCTTGTTGCTCTGCAGAGGCTGTCATCAACTCCAACTCTTCCTTGAGTTGCTGAATGTATTTTTCTTCGTTTTCTAGTCGAGACTTGCGATCACGTTCAGTACTCAATTCGCGTTCAACGGTCAAAATGCGGTTGACCGTGTTTTCCTGTTCTTTGAGTTGTTCTAGTTGCTGCTGCAACGACTCAATCGTGCTTTCTGCCAACTGCACCTCGTAGCGTCCCAGCGTCGCTGCGTAAAGCGAATTCATTTTGTCCAGCTTGGACATTTCAGCCCGCAAGTTCATTGCGACACCCTGAGCTTCCTGCTTGACGTTTCGCAAGAGCTCGACATAGGCTGAATCGGGTGCATTTCCAGCTTCCAAGCGTGCAAGCTGGTCGCCAAATGCCTCCTGCGACATACGCTGTTGGCGTGCAGAAAGCTGCTGCGAGATCTTTAGGGCGCCCTCGAGCCGTTTTTCCCAGGCTGCGGTTTGAAAAACGATATCGCCTAAAGCTTTACCGATACCGACAGAAGCGGTGAAAACTGCGCCGGCAACTCCAACGGTGCCAACAAAACCTAGTTTGAGACCTTCGCCAGCTTCGCGAGCTGTCTGCAACTGCTCTGCAATGCCACCAATCGCGCCAGACGCTCGACTGAGTTCTGCGACATCCAAAACGTCGCCAATGCGTCCTATTGCATCCCCAGCGGTCCGTCCAGCCTTTTCCATGCTGATCAGTTTAGGAGTCGCTTTGGAGGTGTCACGATCGACGCTTGCGACATTCTGTGCAGCTTTAGACACTGCGGCACTGGCTTGATCATCGACAGACAACAGGATTTCAACAGCTTCACTCATTTTTTAAGCTCGCTTCATCCTGTTGAAAAAAACTGACCGCACGCAAAAACGACGCTGATTGTTCTAGGGTGCCGCCGCTGATTGGTGGCATACCCTTCTCAAAAAACTCAATCAATCGAACTGTTGGAAAAACGGGTCGTGCGAAGTCCGTTGGACATCCCTCAACCGAAACATACCCGCTGTCGCTGCATTCCTCGCATCCAAGGCCGTTGCACTCTGGACACTCAATTTCTAGTGGTTGCTCCTTGGTTGCTAGATCCTTGCAACATCGTCCGCATTCTCGGCATAGTTTTCCGTACTTGATGAAGGCTGCAACCCTTAGCCTTTTTTTTCCTCTGTACTCACATGACCGTTGATCAGCACTTTTGACAGCAATTCGCGACTTTCGTGAAAGTCAACAATCGTGTCTAAGCGATCCAAGTTAAATTGAATCATTTCGCCAGTGTTGGCGTCGAGCATGTTGGCCCAGCCAATAATCACGGTTTTCAAGCATTCGATGTGCTCATTAAACACATCGCGATTGCTTTTTGATTTTTCCCGAGCTCCATCGATGACGTCTGCAACCCGTTGCTGCTCGCGCATGCTTAGTGCTCGAGCGAAAAATGTCGGTTCAGGCTGCATTCCCTTATCGGAATCGAGAACAATCGGCCAGCGTTTTCCTGGCTCCAAAGCAATCGGCATACGTCAAAACCCCATGAATACAAAAAAACTTGTGCGACTGCAAAACAATTTGTGGTCGCGTTAGCTTGCTGGTGTGAACGTGAAGTAAAGTTCCTCGTTTTGCGTCGCACCGTTTTTTGTGCAATTGAACGTCAATTCGTCGGTGACAATCTTGCCTCGTTCACCTTCCTGAATGTTCGCGATTTCTGCCTTGGGTGCCAAAATCCCTAGCGTTCCATTGCCGGGACCGTCCAGCGTCACCGCTAGGGAATAAGCCAAACCCTCAGTAAAAATGTTGTGACGGTTTTGGGTGGCAACCGACTCCATTTCAGGATTGCAAACAATGGTTGGAGCTCGATCGACAATAATGCAGTTGCTGTAGCCTGAAGCAGTCAAACCCGTTTCTAGCGGTGTAATCTCATTATTGGCCGCGATCGTCATATTTTGCGTTTTGAGTGAAACGCTGTTGTAGCTGCAGGCCGACGCCGACGCGAATCGCATAACG
>JACCDR010000978.1_pt1 | contig 10081 bp, 9 predicted proteins | sample 7446431 | NCBI WGS metagenome assembly JACCDR01 (sample SAMN15323443, study PRJNA562643) | freshwater metagenome | isolation source: river surface water | place: USA:Blue River Watershed | collected 2017-08-17 | reverse complement strand
GAATGAAATTGCGTCGTCTTCGAAAGCACGTGATTCTCGGATAACTATATCAAGCTTATACTTCTGGTCAAAAACCGATAATAAAGCCGGATATGACAAAATCCGCGATAGTAGTATCAACTCTTTGGTAAGTAAAATTATATACACTCCCTACGTCAACGGCAACCTTGAACATTATCATATGGCTGAGTTCTTATATCATATATTTGGTAACACAATGAAGTATAGTTATAATAGTGGTGAAGATGACGGCAGTTGGTGGGAATTTAACACAGAATCCGGCTCATCAGTTCATGATTTTGGCGGAATATTTAAGTGGGAATTATGGAAATCATCAAAACCCCCACTAAGATTATCAAAGTATGTGTCGACAAAATTACCAGAAATATTTGAGCCAGTGTTGCAAAAGTTACATGAGCGCTCACAAGCTGACGGAAAAGACGCAAAGTATCATCAAATGATATATAAGAATGTCTCGTCATCTGTTCGGCATCTTGCACAAATGGCTTATCGTAATGGCGTTTTGAGTGCATGCCAAACAGTATTTGGCGATAAGAATTTCTCCGCTGATATGGACAAGAATCCGTCTTTAATGGGTGTTGCTAATGGAGTTATAAGAATTGGCGAGAAGACAATACTTTATACTGGCCCACATGGATATAAAGTGTCTAAATTTATTAAGACCAATTATGTCCCATTCAATGACAAAGACGTGAATATACGCAGAGTATTACTTGTAATAAGGAATATGTTTCCGGATAACGAGTCATCTTCTTGCGAATATATCATGTATCATATGGCGTTACAACTTATGGGTGGTAATAAAAGAGTTCCAGCACTCTTCTATTTGGGCGCGGGTAACAATGGTAAGTCGTTTCTGGCACAGTTCTGTATTGGAACATCATACGGATTAAAGAGTGATATATCACTACTAACAAATAAATCACGCGCCGGTGAGAGTGCCACGCCTGCATTAATGGAACTTGAAGGGAAACGTTTCGTATTCATGTCTGAAACTAATCCTAAAGAGACAATTAATGAGGCCAAATTCAAAGAAATGGTAATGGGCAGCGAAGAGATAACTGGTCGTAAGATGTATTCGAGTACAAAGACATTCTTACCAGAGTGCACATATTGGATTCTCTCTAACCATAAACTTGGTATATCGAGTGTTCAACACAATGTGTGGAAGAGATTACGTATATATCTTTGTAAGGTCGTGTTCTATACTAATAGCGAGGAAAAGAAGAAGATTGAGGATGAGCCAACTAAGATCACTGGGCAAATATCAAAGAAAGGCATTAATGGCCTTGACAAATGGCACTTGCAAGAAGAGAAACTGAGTGCTTTTCTGAGTATTAAGACATACTTCCTCGAAAGATTATATAAGCTATATGACGGCGACATTAACAAAGTACCATGTCCTCACATTGATAGTGACACTGAGTACTTCCGTAATAAGCAAGACTACATTAACTTGTTCATACATACGTATGTTATTAAGACGTCAAAGTCAACTCGACTTAGTGTATTTGTTGAGAAGTGCGACGCATGGTTGGCCCGTAAATATCATGACAAACCAGAGATGCGTGAAGATCTTGAAGACAAATTTCACAACTCTTGTCTTGGTAAGTTTATTACTGGTCAGCGTGATCCTATTATCACTGGATTCCGCGTGTATGGTGGTGTCAGCGACAAGATAGAAGAAGACGAAATACTATATTCTGACACTATTACTAGTGGGAAGACAGAGATAAAAGAGAAAAGTGAAACACCAGATCAATGGGTTGATCGTATAATGGCCGAGTGGAGAAAGGAATATTCGCCGTCAAAGAGCGAAGAAGAGAAAGGAGACAAAGATTATAATCCTGCCGCGACAATAAGTATGGTCCCTCGCGACATGAATAAAATTAAACATCTAATGCCGAGCATGGCCATTCCAAGTAGCATTGAACCAGCTGCTGATCACTCGGATGATGAATTGTTTGGATTTGATGTGAAAATATCAGAGCAAGCACTGGCATCAGCAGGCGTCGAAAAAAAGACAAAAAAGAAAGACGTAAACGTATCTGACATTCCGCCAGACGGCTCATCAGATGGTGACGATGAAGAATGGTCGAAGAATCCGTTTGTCAAACCTAAAGACGACTTAGCGAGTATAAAACAAAAAATAATGGAGTCACCAGACCTAGATGATTAAATTTCAAGTATTTATTTTTTATTTGTCGCTGCGGCTTGTGTTCCACATATTTGGTAAATAAATGTTCGGGCCATATGATCGGCAAAGTAATTTGTGTCCTCCCATTGGATTCATTTCCAAGTCAGAAGAGAAGTCGGATGTAGTACGACCTATTTCGTCAAACTCAGAATCTGACTTTTCTGATTTCCATAAGTTCTTCACGTGATTTATTTGGTCTGGTGGAATGAATTCGCCTCTCGCAGTCGGATGGTCATCAATCTCATTCAAGTCCATTGGTTTGCGTTCTTCTTCCACGTCTTGTACTACGACTACTGGTGAGTCCATGAAGAATAACGCCACAATAAGGATAAAGATCACTATCGCACAGACTAAATGTATGTTTTCCATCACAGTATATTATCTGCAAAAAATATTATTAAATATTAATATACTGATGGATATTATTGAAAAATATTACACACTTTGTTCTATCGAACAAACTCCATGTCGATACACTGTAATGCCAACATACAAAACAGTTGTGTTACGACGCAAACCTGTCGCAAAAAGTGGTGGTTCATTACCGCGCATCAATGAGTCAAACTTTTATATATACAAAATGTAACAAAGAGACTGATCATACGTGATGGTTAATGGAAGACCAACACATCCAGTTTTATTTCTTTGTTTCAGTTGATGACGACCGCAAAAGTCATGTTTGTATAATTTAAGCTTAATTTCTTCCGCTGTTTCTCTTATGACACAGTCAACTATCGATAAGTCGTGAACATAATCTCGTTTACCATTCGAAGATACAGATATGAATACATCACGCCACTGTTTATTTGGCATTGTTATCTGTAATATGATGACATGCGTTTTGGGTATGCGTGTTAACTCTTCATACAACGACTCGTTCGCGCGAATGTGATTGATCCAATAATCAGCATTCACTTGGAGATTCTTCTTTTTACATAGACTTCTGATTTTTTTGGGTAATAACTGAAGAAGGTCTTGATTTAGTTCCGATGGATGGATGGCGATGAGAAGAGACACTTCTTTATTTCGACGAGGAATAAATGACCGCACTACCGCGCGTGCGTCATTCTCTCTCAGTATTAATATGCTAGCTCCAGCTAAGAACTCCATTAATAAGATCCTATACATTCATTTTTTAACAAAAAATAAGAGTATTTTTATTTAATCAAATTCTGCCGCTTTTGCCGCTAAACTTGCAATGGAAAACAAGGGCTCTGCTGCCGGAGCGACTGCCGGCCCAGACACTGGCATTGGAGTAGCTGCTGGAGCCGACACTGGAGCAACCGGTGCAACCGCGCTCTTAGCTTCAGGAGGTACTGCCTTAGTATAAAATTTAGATTTCTGGAACTCACGACCACCGTTGCCTATACGAACAACATTAACTTCGATGTCTTCACCTTCGTCATCATCCGACTCGTCTTTGCCGCCTTGTTCTTTGCGCCATTTCTTAAATGATTCCGCTTTCTTACCTTCCCAGTCCTCATTCTCTTTGCGCTCACGAGCAGTCTTCTTCTTGATAAGTTCTTGGCCAATGCGGGCGTCTTCCTCTTGCTTTTCGAGAATGTTTTGAAGGAACTGACTATTCTTGTCGAGGAATCGCTGATTATCTTTATTCTTTTGGTATGTCTCCAACATATTCCACATGCCGCTGCGTATAATTCGCAAGTCACAAATGAGTTCTTTTTGATGCTTAATTACATAGTCTTTGGCTTTGTCTTGCGAATCAAACACTTCACAAGGTAACACAGCGAACTCAACCGCTGGCGTGATTCCATAAAGATCATGGACAGCGGCGACAAGTGGTTCATAGTTTGCGTTCCTATACATGCTAAAGTAGTGAAACATATCTTGCGGCGGAATAACTTCACGCACTAAGCTCGACAACTTTGGGTCTTCTTCTTTCTTAGCCTTTCTTGCTTTACCCTTTGCACGTTTCTTTTCCGCAACTGGCTCTGGTGCTGAAAACTTCTCAGCTTTCTCCAATAAATCAAGTTCATCTTTCATCTTCTTGCGTTCGAGGTATAATTTGTATTCAGTCGCGAACGCTTTCTTCTTGCGGCATTTATGTTTGATAGCAATGTCAGCAGCCGGTGTTTGAATTTTTCCGATTGTCTCGATGGATGGATTATATGATGATCGCACATGATCATCAGGATTAAATTGGAATTGATCCATCAAGAAATGAAAGGCAATAAGTCTTTTTTGCATCCAATCAATATTAAACATTTCACGGGCGCGTTGATGTGGCGACATTTTTTCGAGTTCTTCACGAGTGCGGCGAAACTTCTCTGGGTTTTTAACATACTCAAACAAGTCAACAGGCTCAACACCAGTTGGGACATTCCATTCACTCACACGGCGAAATAAGAATGCCTTCACGGCTTCCATGGCAAATTTCTCTTGAAAATTCTGCAATTGGTTTGTGATAGCTATCACCCAGTACTTATCAGATCCTTCGATGATACGCCCATGTGGGTTCATTTCTTTGCGAATCTTGTTGGCTTCTTCTAGAGGTAACTTTGCGAGCTGCTCTTCAGTCATACTAGAAATCAGCTCTTCTAAATCTTTCACACCCTTACTACTTCTCTTCTCTTCAGACATGGATATATATTTAAAGATTATGCGTATATCTAGTATACAGGTGTATTTAAAATAAAATGTATTGCCCGTTCGAAATATTATATAAAACTATAGAGACAAAGATCATCCTTATTAAGGAAAACGCAGAAGCTTGCGTACCCGGCGAGAAGACAACAAAAATAATAAAAAAGGTAGAGGCCGCTGAGTCAATCTTCATGCAGTCAGCAATTCTTCTTCTTGCCGAGTTTTGTCAAGCAAAACTTGATCAAGATGAAGAAAAGATGCGTCAATGTACTGTGAAACTAAATGAAACAGTTGTTCGCTATGACTATTTGACGACTCTCGACGGCCTTTGTAAACGAGTCTTTACACAGCTTTCTACTAGTGGCATGGAGAAGAAAGCTCAAACACTCAGAGACTCGTACTCGCGAAACATCATCAAACCTATAACTATTGCGTCTTCTAATTATAAAATTTGCACGATATGCCGCGGAAGAATGGAAATAAAGAACTCTCTGGGATATAAATCATGCATTAGCTGTGGTAATTCTGAGAAAATATACGGAACCGCTGTTGCCGAAGAAGACTCTGACTTGAAGTGTAAAAATACTTATGTGCCTGCCAAACACGCGAGACTCTGGATTGATCGTATTCAAGCGCGCGAAATTAAGGAGTTTCCAGATGCTGACATTGAGAGAATCAAACGTAAAGTCAATAGTAGTCTATTGAAGAATGTCATAGTCGACTCAAACAAGATGTATAAGTACTTAAAAGAGCTGAATTTAACCAAGTACAACGAACATGTGCCATTGTTAATTAAAGAGATCACCAAGCGCGAACCGCCGCAGTTGACACATGACGAATATACTCTTGCGTGCCGATATCTGTCGATTATCATCGAGAACTATGAAATGGTCAAACCGCGAACGAAAACAAACTGCCCATATCATCCATTTTTCGCGGCAATTGTTTTGCAGCATATATTACCAGCACACGAAAAGCGTACTCGTGAGATACTGTCATATATACACTTTCAGTCGGACGAGACGCTCGCCGAAGACGAAAAAATATGGAAACAAGTATGTCCGCACGTCGCGCATCTTGGTTTCAAGTATAAACCAATCAACAAATTTGCGTTTAGTATATAAAAACACACATTGTTTATTGTTCAAAGGTTTGATTTTTTTTGTCGTATCGATGTTTGCACTTTACGCAGATGTACACAAACGCCATTTCCTCACCGATTATTAAATATTTAGCATAACCATGTTTGCATGACGGGCAAATTGACTTAATCTTTGGGTTCGCATAGTCTTCAACACATTGAGATATAGCTCTATCAAAGTGATGTAGTGACTTATTCTTCGATTCTTCATAGCAAAGTGAATCGGTGCTATTCGACGGATAAAGAGACCCACAAGCTTTGCACGAAAATACTATCTTGTCATCACTAACAACTTCAGTGAGAATTGTGCCGCAATTTTGGCAGAACGTAGTTTTCGCTGGTTTTTTCTTGTCTGACATGGTTTATTATATAATATCTTTCATTTATTATATTTACGAAAAATGAACTAATATACTAAATAAAACTTATTTGAGTAAGAATAAAGAGGCTAATGTCAGACATCGACTTTAACGTAATATTCGAGGAAAATTCAAAAAATGTCGAGATTATCAAGTACCGAATAATTGAGACAGTAGTCGATGAGAAGCCAGAAACAATACAAGAAAACACCGGATATCAGCGTTTCAAAGTAACATCTAAGTCTGACAAGTCGAATATTTGCCCTGATTGTTCCGCTACTACTGTAATTGACGGATATTATCGACGATGCACTGAGTGCGGCGTTGAAATAAAAATCAGCAAGTCGAAGATACAAAATCCAGAAGATGGTCACTCAATGCAAACTTTCCGAACATGGAGAGTAGTTGGCCCTAATTCTACATCATTTCAGAGAAGTTTGTTGAGTACTTGTTCACATTATCCGTCATATAGTAGACACTTAAATAGTAATCAGCTGCATAACATTAATTATAAAAACATTAACAAGGCCTTACCAGTTAATGTGATTAATACAGCAACTGAGTTATTTGAGAGTGTTCGAGCCCTTGGAATTGTTGTTCGCGGTAATGGTCGGAAAGGTCTAATGGGCGCGTGTATATTCTATGCATGCCGAATACATGAAGTCTCCAAGATGATAAAAGACATAGCCATGTTACTAGAGGTTAACGAGAAATATATATCAAATAAAGACCGTATGCTTCACGCATACCACGAAAAGGGCCTCATCCAATTACCTGGTAACATGAATCCTTTACAAGATTATATAAAACAATATCTACCAGCGCTCGGTATTAGCGTAGAGAAATATGGACAATTCATCGTTGATCTTATTGCGCGCGCACAAAAGAAACATTTACATATCATGTGTGATAGTCGTATGAACACTAAATGTGTCGGCGCTATTTTCATGTTAACAACACGTGTTCCAGAACTAAAATCAATAACACGAGAAGCGATACATCGAGTTTGTAATATTTCCAAGTCTACCTTTGTTAAATATTATCATTTGTTATATGATAACCACGCTGTGTTAAAGAAGGTCTTCAAGAAACACAAAATTCCAATGGATCCATCGTGGAAGGTGGGTACTCCGGTGAAGAAAAAAACAAAAGCCTCAAAAGTGTAATTATTCTTTTAAGATGTCAATACCGTATTCTTTCAAAATACGAACACGTTCGGCATCTACAAGAACTTTGTTGTGTTCCTGGTAGTACTTATTACACATTTCAATAAAAGGAGCGAACTGTATTTTTTGTCGTTCTTGTTCGGTCTTTCCTTCTGACTTCTTCTCTTTTTTGCATTGTACCCAAGCACTTCCCGCTGCTGCATTAAGGGGTGACGATGGATTTGGTGTGTCGAGTAATGTTAATATACTCGATATGACTTCAGTGAAGCCGTATTGTTTGCACCATTTATTCGAATCATTTAATATATCGAGACAAATATTTCCCTCTTTTCCAACATTTGCGTGCCATATCGACGTGCGAAATTTGAGTATGGGCGGCGCAAATGGAAATTTATCTTTGCCGTTAATTGTTGTCATATCTAATATATGTGTTTGTCCTTCATATATTCCGCCTTTTGGTGTGAAGACAATAATGAATTTATCGAGCTTATTCGGGTCAACTTGGATGACTTTATTTAGCTTGTTATCATTATTCTTATCAAATACCTTCAAGCGACCAATGACGGCCTTGGCATATTGTTGATCGATTTTACTTTCCATTTACTACTTTAGTATATTTATGAAAATAGTATTCAATTTTATTATTGGGGATGTATGTATCTCTATAGAGTAAATAACTTTCTCCATCTAAGAAGTTCATATTAAGCTCAGATGGTACTTTACCCTCGGAAAAGTGTATTTGTTTTGGTCGCGGTTCCATTACTAACTTTGGGTCGGCGACACCTGCTTTTCCGCGTAACATCATCATGAGATTAGCTTTACTGTCGATGTAGTTGTCGGTGTAATTGTATTTGCCGAATAAAGAAGTGCATGGGAGGAAGTCGGCTCGCTTATTTTCTACAGCCCACTTAATGAGTTCCATGACATAATAGGCTTTCGGCGGATCAAGAACAAGGTAATAGAGTAATACCGCTTGAAGCTTTGCCACGTAATATCCACCTGGCGACTTCACCGCGTTGACTTTTGTCCGTAGATGATACACTCTTGTTCCATCAGGGGGCGGTTGTTTTTTTGTGTCTGACTCACCTTTCACGGCGTCTGACTCACCTTTCACGGCGTCTGACTCACCTTTCACGGCGTCTGACTCACCCGCGGACCCGTCTGACTCACCCGCGGACCCGTCGACACCACCCGCGGACACTGTGTAGATAGGTAATTTGCCTAATCCATGACTAAACCAATCACCGCGCATGAGTCCGGCTTCTTGTATTAGCTTCAAGTCGTCAACGTATACAGCAGTTACACCACCAGTCTCCATAATGTTACCAGTGTAATCGCCTTCTTGTGCTTTCTTCAGCCAATATTGATATGCATGATACCCAGTCACACACTGAGACTCTGGTGGAATTGACTTCACAAGAGTTAATTTGTCACTAAAACCTCTCTTACTTTCTCCAGGATACTCAAAAGGATAATACTTGTAAAGCATGTTGAACCGTTCACCATCTTTCTTCCATCGACCAATGTTCTCTTTCGGGACATTCCAGAGTGGATATGATAACACAATCATCTGGTCGATCATTTGTTCATGTGGATGCAAGAAGTAGAGTCCGTCTCTGTTAAGAGTTTTTAGCTCTGAATACTTCTCTCGCGGACAATAAGTAAAGTCCGCGACTGCCGTGAAATACACGCGGACACTAATTGTCTGCGCATGAGCCGCGGGAATAACAGACAAATGTGCTGGCTTTACTTTTTCGTGTATTAACTTTGCGACGTCGAAAGCATTTTGATAAAAATCTGGAGAGTATATGTCATAATCAGGTATATCATCTTCGTATAATTTGTCTCCTTTGAGTTTGAGAGCCAAGTCAATGGCAATACCACCTTTAAGTACTAATTTGTTATCAGTGATAAACTGAAGCACTATCTCGAGCGATTTGTTAATCGGCTCAGAGTAGGAATTGTTGTCATTAACTAATTTCTTGAACATAAGTATATACTAATTATGAATCTTTCTTTATTAAAATCAGTACAAGAACAATTCGTCGACCGAGTGAAGGCAGAACGTAAGTTTATTACTGATGTCACTGAGTTTATTAAAAAATCAGCCAAAAACAACCACGAACCAATAGTATTTAGTGACGTATCAGCATTAATTGATGACATCCTTCCAGATCCGATTATTAATATGTATGTTAGTCGACCACGAGACTCCGCATTTTATTGGACAAATTTATTGTTTAAATCTGGTTTCATCTGGGTGAAAATGCGTACTGTTCTTAATAATGAAGAGTACATCATTGACTATGATAGCTTTGTCATAATGACAATACGATCACTCAACTTACATAAGAACATAAAGCTTGAGTCATTAGTGCAACCAGTGAATAAAAGTAGTGTATTGTACTTTCCACCCGAGATTGAGATGATAGACATATACAAGCGCCTTTCCGATGTACAACAAGAGTCATCATGGGATTCGCTGATCGAAATGAAGCGACATTTATTCGGCAAATTCATTGAGCGTCGCAAAAACATAGAGAAAGGAGGTGGTGCCGTCGATGATATAAAGTCTGAGTTGTTAGATTTGCTT
>JACCDR011221671.1_pt1 | contig 10084 bp, 9 predicted proteins | sample 7446431 | NCBI WGS metagenome assembly JACCDR01 (sample SAMN15323443, study PRJNA562643) | freshwater metagenome | isolation source: river surface water | place: USA:Blue River Watershed | collected 2017-08-17 | reverse complement strand
GACAGTTGCGGCCCCGCCGCCTGATTTTCCATCGAGAGAAAGCTGATTTGCACGCATGAGCACAAATTGTACAGGGCTATTATCAAAGCTCATTTTAGAAAAACATTTTCCCGAATACATCGGTTTTTTCACTGTCACAGAATCGGATGATATTTCTAATTCGACACAATCGCTCAAGATCCCTGATTTTAACTGAGCTGCTACCCGAGGAAAGAGATCTCTTCCTGTAGAGCTTGCAGAAGCAAGCACGACTTGAGCTCCCGCTTTTTGAATTGCCTCAGTCACCATCGAAGTGAAAAGTTCAGGATTGTATTTATCAAAACTAGAATCTTTGAAAACATACAGATCAGAAACTCCCCATTCTCCCACTTGAGCTGCAAGACTGGCAGAATCAGATCCAACGGCAAAAGCTGCTACAGGTCTTCCTGACTTTTTAGCTGCTGCTAACAGTTCTTGAGAACTTCTTTTAATTTTTCCCTTACTGCTTTCAACAAAAACGAGAATTTTCGACATAATTTATTTCCTTACAAAACTTTCGCTTCGTCGCGAAGTGATGAAACCAAAGAGCTGACTTGAGAATTGACATCACCGCTCATCATTTTCACAGGTGGCTTTTCTGGAGGCATTTCCATGCCGAGAACTTTGGTTTTATTTGTGAGATCTACTTTCAAAGAAGTAAAATCAATTTCCTTAATTGTTTTCTTTTTTGCCTTCATGATTCCGGGAAGACTGGCATAACGAGGCATATTGAGGCCTTTATTTGCAGCCACTAAGGAAGGATTCTTCATCTGCACGACTTCTTTAGCCCCACCTTCGACATCTCTTTCCACAGTCACAGCGTCTGTAGCAAAAGAAAACTTAGAGACAACGGTTGAATGAGGAATTTGAAGAAATTCAGCCAACATTTGAGAAACAGAGGCCGCATTATCGTCTATCGCAAGTTTCCCGGAGAAGACAATTTGAGCGCCACCTTCTTGTTGAATGACATTGGCTAGAGCTTTGGCGGTGACGATAGAATCCATTCCCTCAGGGCTGTCGATCACAATGGCTTCATCCGCTCCCATGGCTAAAGCTGTACGAAGGGCTTCGGTGACTCTTTTTTTAGGTCCCATACTTATAGCCCAAAGTTGAGATCCGGCGTTTGCATCTCGAAGTTTAACCCCTTCTTCGATCGCATATTCGTCATAAGGGTTCAAAACCCATTTTACGGCCGTTGTATCTACTGATTTCCCGTCAGCCGCAATTTTGATTTTAGTCTCGGTGTCGGGCACCTGTTTCACGCAGACAAAAAACTTCATTTGTTACTCCTCATTTCAACATCCCGATTCAAGCTTTAAGACCTTCGCATATTCAGACAAAAGGCAGAGTGAATCAAAGAAATCTTGAATCCAGTAACGTGATGCTCCGACTAGACAAATTCAGACAAGTGAATCAAAATGAAAACCGATTGATAATCCAAAAATGGAAGGTCTAGTTATGTCTCGAACAACTGCTGATGTATCTGCTCGCCCTTTTTTCCTGACGACGATAGGAAAAAAATATCTTATGGGCCTTACTGGTTTCGTCTGGGCTGGGTTTGTGCTGACTCATATGGCGGGAAACCTTCTGATTCTCGTCAGTGCCGATGCTTACAATAAATATGGCCATGCGATCATAACGAATCCTCTTTTGCCAGCGGCGGAAGCTTTTCTCGTTATTTGTCTTCTGACCCATGTCTTTTTGGCTATTTCTCTCACGATAGAAAACAGAAAAGCTCATGGCGGCAGTCGCTATGCGATGCAGGCATCAGGTCCGAAAAGAGCAAGCTTAGCTTCTCGAACGATGGCAGTACAAGGAAGTCTTGTTTTAGCATTTATTATTCTCCATTTGATCACTTTTAAATATGGTCAGCACTATGAGACCACCGTTGATGGGGTTGTTATGAGAGATCTCCATCGTCTTGTGATCGAAGTCTTTCAACAGCCTGGATATATCGTTTGGTATTTGGTGTGTTTGGTTCTTTTAGGGTTTCACCTCAGTCACGGAGTAGGTTCCATTTTTCAATCATTTGGAATTAGAAATGATCAAACGGCTCCTAAAATTCAAAAATTAAGTATTGGATATGCTGTGATCGTGACCCTTGGATTTATAGCTCAACCTCTTTATGTATATTTTCTCGCAGGCTAAAAAGGAAATCAGCTTATGAAATTATTAGATGGAAAAGTTCCCTCGGGCGATATTGAATCCAAATGGGAAGATCATAAATTCAATATGAAACTAGTGAATCCTGCGAATAAACGAAAGCACACTGTGATCGTTGTTGGAACCGGGCTCGCAGGAGCGAGTGCTGCCGCTTCCCTGGGAGAATTAGGTTATAACGTCAAAGCATTTTGTGTTCATGAAAGCCCCCGAAGAGCTCACTCCGTGGCTGCTCAAGGTGGAATCAACGGCGCAAAGAATTACAAAAACGACGGAGATAGTGTCCAGCGTTTATTTTATGACACTGTTAAAGGCGGAGATTTTCGAGCTCGCGAAGCTAACGTTCACCGTTTAGCTGAAATTTCGACTTCGATTATTGATCATTGTGTGGCTCAAGGTGTTCCTTTTGCTCGTGAATACGGTGGTTTATTGGCAAACCGATCTTTTGGTGGCGCCCAAGTTTCTCGTACATTTTATGCTCGAGGACAGACGGGTCAGCAATTATTGCTCGGTGCTTATTCAGCTATGATGAGACAGGTTGATAAGAAACAAGTTACCCTGCACACGCGTCGTGAAATGCTCGATCTTGTCATTGTGGATGGAAAGGCGCGCGGTATTGTGGTTCGAAATCTTTTAACAGGAGAAATCGAATCTCATGAAGCGGACGTTGTCGTTTTGGCAACAGGCGGTTACTCGAATGTCTTTTTTCTTTCCACGAATGCGATGGCCTGTGCGGTCACTGCTGCTTGGAAGGCTCACAAACAAGGAGCTTATTTTGCCAATCCTTGTTTTACCCAAATCCATCCTACGTGCATTCCGGTTTCAGGCGAACTGCAGTCTAAACTGACTTTGATGTCCGAATCTTTAAGAAATGATGGACGAGTTTGGGTTCCTAAAGCAAAAGGTGACAAGCGTGCACCGGCGCAAATTCCAGAAAATGAGAGAGATTATTATCTTGAAAGAATTTATCCAAGCTTTGGCAATTTAGCTCCCCGAGATGTGGCCTCACGTCAGGCAAAATTCCGAGTGGATGAAGGTTACGGCGTGGGACCAACAGGTGTCGCTGTTTATCTTGATTTTAAAGACGCGATTAATCGTTTAGGAAAAAAAGCAATCTCTGAAAGGTACGGAAATCTCTTTGAGATGTATGAGAAAATCACCGGTGAAAATCCTTACGAGACTCCGATGAGAATGTATCCAGCTCCGCATTATACGATGGGTGGCTTGTGGGTTGATTATAATCTGATGAGTTCCATTCCAGGGTTATTCGTGGCTGGAGAAGCGAACTTTTCCGATCACGGAGCAAATCGCTTAGGAGCTTCTGCTCTTATGCAAGGATTAGCCGACGGGTATTTTGTTCTTCCTTTCACCGTGGGAAATTATATTGCTGGTACTAAGCTTGATAAAGTGAACACATCTCATGAGAGCTTTAAAGCTGCTGAAGAAAATGTAAATTCAACGATCTCCAAACTAATGAGCATTAAAGGTTCACGCACTGTTGATAGCTTCCATAAAGAATTGGGAAGAATCATGTGGGAAGAGTGCGGAATGTCCCGAAGTGAAAAAGGACTTAATCGAGCTCTGGAGCAAATTCCAAAACTGAGAGAAGAGTTCTGGAGTAATGTGAATATTCCAGGAGATTCTAAATCGGTGAATCCTGAATTAGAAAAAGCAGGGCGAGTCGCTGACTTCATCGAGCTAGGTGAGCTCATGTGTAAAGACGCTCTTGAGAGAAAAGAATCTTGTGGCGGTCATTTTAGAAGTGAGTACCAAGTCGATGGTGAAGCAAAGCGGGATGATGAGAATTACTGCCATGTTGCAGCCTGGGAATTTCAAGGAATTGGCAAAGAACCTACTCTTCATAAAGAAGAATTGAAATTTGACAATGTTAAACTTGCAACACGGTCTTATAAATAGAGGTGGGTATGGGTAGCGGATCAGGAAAAAATTTAAATTTGAAACTGAAAGTTTGGCGCCAAAACTCTTCGAAAGACCAAGGGGCATTTAAAGAGTACGACGCCAGCAATGTCTCCGAAGATTCTTCTTTCTTAGAAATGCTTGATCAAGTAAATGAAAAATTGATCGTTAAAGGCGAAGATCCTATTGCATTTGATCATGATTGTCGCGAAGGAATCTGTGGCTCTTGTGGTTTTGTGATCAATGGCGCAGCTCATGGACCCCAGAAAAAAACCACGGTTTGTCAACTTCACATGAGAAATTTCAAAGATGGAGAAACCCTGGTTATTGAACCTTGGAGAGCGACAGCTTTTCCGCTGATCAAAGATTTGATGGTCAATCGCAGTGCTTTTGATCGCATTATTGAAGCAGGCGGGTATATCTCTGTTGATACAGGAAATGCGCCGGATGCGAACTCTTTACCTGTTCCTAAGCCAAATTCTGATGCTGCTTTTTCTGCTGCAGAATGTATCGGTTGCGGTGCCTGTGTCGCTTCTTGTAAAAATGCCTCGGCGATGCTTTTCGTCGGCGCGAAGGTTTCTCATATGTCTCTGCTTCCTCAGGGAGCTGTTGAGGCAAATGAACGCGTCACCAAAATGGTGGCACAAATGGATTCAGAAGGTTTTGGAGCATGTACTTCGACAGGTTCTTGTTCTGCAGCTTGTCCCAAGGGAATCAGCCTCACAAATATTGCTCGCATGAACCGCGAGCTCTTAAAAGCGTCATTAAATAAAAGAGAAGTTGTAGAAGGCGATGGCGTTTAATTAACGCCTCCCACTAGGAGCCCTGCGGCTCACCTTTTTTTCAACTGGCTTTGTCCTCTCCTTAGATGGGCGCGGTTTTCCAACCGCTGCCCGAAAAGTCTGGAGAGGAGATAAGATGAAAAAAATGGGTGAGATCATGGCGGAAATGGGTTTTCGTCAGGAAGCTTCCGACAGTGTGAAAGAAGCCTTTATAAAACATCTTATCAAAAATGCAACTGGCGTCGATGTGCAAACCCCGACAGAAAAAAGAGTCGAACAAAGAGAGAAAATAAAAGAAGAACTGGGTGTTCAGTTGTCTTTTGATTTTTCTTCGACTGCTGAGAATGGGAAAAAGGTCTCGTAGACGTTTGTCTTTCTAGACGACACAAAGGTCGAAGTATTCTTCATTTTCAGGATGAATGTCCCCCAGACGTAAAAACAAATCTTTGCTTGCCCATTAAAATTTAAAATTCAACAGACCCCTTTTCGATTGATACTATTGATTGCTGACAAATAAAAATTACCCAAGGAGGGGTCATGGGGATTCAAGGAAGAATCGCCTGCGTATTAGGTTTGTCACTGAATATTCTTTTCAGTGCAAGTTCATACGCTGCCGAAGTTGAAGCTGTTCCTGGAGAATATGTTGTTAAGTTGCGCGAAGGTATAAAAACTCGTGATTTAGGAACAATGCTTAACGCTCAAGTGAAAAGCGTTCTCTCCGAGGGTAGAATTGTTGTGGTTAAAAAATCGCCTCTTGAAAGAAGCGAGTGGGCGATTAAAAGTCTGCAATTCAATGATGACGTTGTTGAATATGCAGAACCGAACTATATCTACCGTATTTCAAAAACTCCCAACGACCCCAATTTCTCAAAAACTTGGGGTCTAAAGAACTTTGGTCAAAATGATACGAGAGGCCCGGGATTAGCGGGTGTTGATGTTGAAGCTGAAAAAGCTTGGGATATCACGACCGGATCTCAGAGCGTTCGTCTTGCCGTGATTGATACGGGAATTGATTACAATCACCCAGATTTAAAAAACAATATGTGGGTCAACGAGGAAGAAAATAACGGAAAAGCCGGTGTCGACGATGATAAAAATGGAATTATCGATGACGTTTACGGAGCTAATTTTGGAATTGCTGATAAACCAACAGGCGATCCGATGGATGATAACAGCCATGGTACACACTGCGCGGGAACAATTGGAGCAAGTGGGGATGATGGCGTCGGCGTTGCGGGTGTTGCTTGGAATGTCAAATTAATGGCCGTCAAGTTTCTCACAGCGACCGGTGGTGGCACCTTGGAAGGTGCTATTAAGGCTATTGATTACGCAACGAAGATGGGAGCTCAGATCACCAGTAATTCGTGGGGTGGCGGCGGAGAATCTCAGGCTTTAAAAGAAGCTATTGAGAGATCTCATAAAGCGGGTGTTCTTTTTGTTGCTGCTGCTGGTAATAATAATTCAAACAACGATTCTGTTAATAATTTCCCGTCAAATTATCCAGTTGCCAATGTTCTTGCTGTCGCTGCGATTGATAATCAGGGGAAAATTGCGAGCTTCTCAAATTATGGTAAAAATAAAGTTCATGTCGGAGCTCCTGGGGTGAATGTCTATTCAACCACCCTTAATAATACTTATGGCAGTAAATCTGGAACTTCGATGGCAACTCCTCATGTTTCTGGAATCGCTGCTTTAGTTGCCGCTGCCAACCCGAATATGACAAATCTTGAAATCAAAGAAAGAATTATTAAAACAGCAAGACCGCTTGCTTCTTTGAAAACGAAAGTGTCATCGCGTGGAATGGCGAGCGCTTATGCAGCACTGACAGGAACTGTGGCGCCTCCTGATCAAAATGATCCTGAAAACTGGCAATCAGTGAGCTCATCAGTATCCAGCGCACATCCTTATGCAAAAAAATCGAATGAAACATTCGAAGTTAAAGTAGAGGGAGCTCAACAGATCGCTTTGTATTTTGGAAAATTTGAAAGTGAAAAATCTTACGATAAACTTTCGATTTATGATTCCACCGGGAAACTAGTTGAAGAAATTTCTGGTCTTAATCACGACAGTTTTTCTTCTGTAATTCAAGGAAGTTCAGCGAAACTTGTTTTCACGTCGGATGACTCTGTTGAACGTTATGGATTTGATATAACAAAAATCGCTTTCAGATAGTGTAGTGCCTTTTCTGAAACGTGAATTCCAAAAAGCCTCGTCTAAAAAACGAGGCTTTTATTTTATATCTTCGATAAATTGATCAATTTTAAGATTTATAAATTCAGGAAAATCTAATTGGCAGCAATGAGAACCATAAGGAATACGTAAAAAGATACTGCCTTGAATAGTTTCATGAAGATCTTTTTGAAAATGTTCTGGTGTTACGTTATCGCGATCTCCACTGATGATAAAAGCAGGGACTTTGATTCTGGGAGCCACCAATTCTCCGCGAAATCTCATCATGTCTTCAAAATAAGGAATAAAGACACTTAAGGGGATATTAGCGACACCTTGAGCATAAATTTCAATATCTTTGAACTGTGTCAGTCGGAGATTAAACCCACCCAAGAACCCAGCGCCAAATTTGGCGATAGGATTAAGAACAGTTCTTTTCCACAACTCTCCGCACAGTTCTGGATTTTTCTCATAAACACTTTTGACGAAATAGAAAAAAGGCTCGACGACATCGAGACCAAACATTCCTTTAATGGGATTTTTCGCAAAACCATTGATGAAAGTAATAGATTTCACAATTTCAGGGTGAAGCTCATAAGTTTTTAGGAGAACTTGAGCTCCTAAACTGTGGCCTACGAAATGCGCCTGTTTGATTCCTAATTCTCGAAACAGATAAGGAATGTCTTTGGCGATAGCTTCAAGACTGAGATTATCTGGATTCTCAGGAATTTCAGAGCGATGATGACCACGCATATCGAAGGCGATGACTTTGTACTTTTGAGAAAGATACTCGATCTGAAAATGCCAGTGATTGATCAGACAGGCTAATCCGTAAACAAGGAGAATAGGTTCACCTTCACCACGAACTTCATAATAAATTGAAGTTCCATCGAAGCTCTTAAAGGATCCTGTTTCTTTTTGATAAGGATGACTCATTTTAAAAATCCAACTTCGACAACAGAATGGCCAAAACTGATAAGGTCACCGGGGCGTAAAATTTCTTCCGAAACACTGAAACCGTTGAGCAGAACTTGTTCGGGAAAAAGAGTTTTAAAAATGATCTGCTCTTCTTGGGGGCTTATCTCAAAAGCGATGTCCGGCGTTGCTTCGTCTTCTAATTCGACATCAAAAGAGGCGCTCCCAATTCTGCGCGGGCCATATCCCAATATAAAAGTTTCTCCAGTTTGAATCCCCTCGATAAATTTGAGCTCAATAGGTTGCGGAAAGGCAGCTACCGATTGGAAGGTTATACTGTGCGGAATTTGAATCTTCTCTACGGCCCTAATAAGAATCTCCCGCCAATTTTCCTCGTTTTCATCTGCTTTTCGAAGATCAGAATCCTCGTTAAAAAGGCTAATGACTTTAAAGAAAGTCTTGCCTATCTGAAATGTGACGCCAGGCAATAAGGCGATTCTTTTCACCTTTTGAGCGTTGATTCTGAGGCCGTTAAAAGATTCTTTATCTATCAGAATTAATTGACCTTTTCCGTCTTTTTCGACCTGAGCATGAAGGCCTGAAGCTTTAGGGTCTTTGAGGCGGATTTGACCTTGGGTGCGGCCGATCTGAACGCCGTCGTGAACACGAAAGCGCTGACCTTTTTCTTCACCCTCAATAATTTCTAAATAAAGAGCCATATGAGAGTATTGTAAACCTTCTTCTTCCCTTGAGAATAGTCCAATCCCGTGTTACTCCAGACCCTCACTTAACCTTGCCAGCAATGGACCCTATTTTGAGGTACCTCGTTGGCTCTAACCGGAAGGAAAAAATGGAAAATAATGAAGTCATTAAAAGACCTTACGAAGTTGTCGTGCTTATGCACCCAGATGCAACTTTGCAGGACCAAAAAGATTTGTTTAACAAAAACAAGTCTATCATCCAGAGCTTTAAAGGTTCTATCAACTCTTTAGAGACTTGGGGAAAAAGAACTTTGGCAAACCCCATCGGTAAGTCAAAAAAGGCTATCTACTTTCACTCGACTTTCGAAGCACAAACTGCGGCGATTGCTGAGCTTGAAAGAACGATGCGTATTAACGATAAAGTTCTCCGCTTCATGCACACTAAATTAGATTCTCGCGTAAGCCTTGCCAAATTCATGGAGTCTTTCAAAAAAGGTCTTCAAGATAGCGCTCACCGTGAGAAAGAAAAAGAAGCGAAGATGCAAGCTCGTAAAGCAGCTGCTGCTGCCGCACGTGCTGGCGGTGACGAGTAATCGTGGAAACAGTTCCCTCGCAAAAATCGTTCGGAAAATTTCTGATTGTTTTTTTGATGGGGACTTTGTTCACGACACTCTTCGTGTTTTTAGGAACGCCTTTATTACGAGTTCTTCGCGGAGTGTTTGGATCTTTTCGCTACTGGATGTCGGGTCTAGCAGTGACAGGACTGATGCTGATGGGTGGAGCTGGTTTTCTGATGATTGCCTTCCTTCTCTTTTCACTGTGGATCTCTGTCGGAGTTTATCAAGAATTTGAAGAACGAGGACAAGGAAACCTTTGGTCAGCAGTAGGTTCGGTTATTTTAGGCAGTTCAGTTTTGTTTTTTGGTCCCATGCTTTTAGGGCCGATTTTTGGAATCGATATTTCGGAAGTTCTAAAAGCATCGATCAGCGAAATGGCGAAACAGTTCTCGGGTGGTAAGAGCCTGAGTGATTTGGGAGTGAGTCCCGATTCAGTTATCGCGGTGATTCCATCCACCGTGATCATTTTGCAGATGGCAGGATTGGCTTTTGCCTTGATGCTGGGTCGAAGAGCAGCTGTGCTCACGGGTGTTCGGTTTGAAAGGGTTGCTTCAGAAATGAGGCTGCTCGAGTTTCGGGTTCCAGATTTTTTGATATGGATCACGATGCTGTCTTTCTTGTTGAGTTTCACGCTGACTAAGCAAAGCTTAGAAGCAAGCATAGCGGTGAATGTTTTCGCAGTTATGATGGGACTCTACTTTTTCCAAGGCCTTGCTGTGATGGAAGTTGGGTTTTTGGTTTATCGGGTTGGTAATTTTGTAAGATTACTAATCTATTTTTTCATAGTGGGTCAGCTACTCCCATT
>JACCDR011189095.1_pt1 | contig 10084 bp, 11 predicted proteins | sample 7446431 | NCBI WGS metagenome assembly JACCDR01 (sample SAMN15323443, study PRJNA562643) | freshwater metagenome | isolation source: river surface water | place: USA:Blue River Watershed | collected 2017-08-17 | reverse complement strand
TGTGTGGCCAGCGCGAGTTCGGCATCACGGACGGCGACACCAAGGCGAACGAGCTGCCGCCCTTCGACAAGATCGAGAAGGTGATTGCGACCCCGATCCGCTGGATCTTGCACATCAAGGGCCAACAGATCGAGCTGGACTCCTCAGCGCTATTCGATTTCAACCGGGTGCGCGTGGCGGTGTATGAAAAGCTGAACATCCTGCTGCCCCGTATGAAGGCCGACGAGTGGGACGTGCACCTGCGTGAAGTGGCCGAGCGCGCCAAGACACGCCATGAGACCACGATTGATGACGTGATTTTCCAAAAGATGTGCGACTTCGTGCGTCGGGCACACCAGGACAGGCAGGTCCCTGAGGACCAGCGTCGGGAGGCGTTGCTGCGCAAGATGCCCGCCCTGATCTCGATTGCGAACACGCAGTTCAGGCCGCGTGGACAGGTGGACGAGAAAGGGACCCTGGACGAGATCGGCAAGGTCTGGTACTACGCGTTCCGGGCCCAGGACTTCATCGACTACATGCGCCGCCACAAGGCGCTGATCGTGCAAGAGCACCAAGTGCACACCATCCTGCACCGGTTGCTGGACAACGACTCGGATGGCGTGGATTGCTTACGCGACCGGTTCCGCATCGGCGAGCGGACCGTGCGCAACGTGTGGTGTGTGCCGGAGCAGATCGTGGCAAGCGAATCGGTACCAGAGAAGAAATTCACAGCGGAGTACTGAAATGTCGTGCTTTGTGCGGGTTCACAAGCTGAACCAGATCCCTGTCCTCGACGCGACCGGCCACCCCGTCGACCATTTCACCGTTTCCGGGCGCATGGTGCTGCCCATGTCCATCGAGCGGCCCTCGGCGGATCAAAAGCAGCCTGCTCACCGGTACTATTTGTCTATCAGCCTGGGCGAGTTGGCCTACCTCCATGAACAAATACCCGTCGCTTGACGAGCTGATCCTGGGCCACCCGCCCGGGACGCTGCTGACACCGATCTGCGCGAAAGAGGTGTACGTATTGCGCAGCATCGGGACCAACTGGCAGCGCCTGCTGAAGCCCGTGACCGAGGCGCACCGGGAGCTGATGGCGGACCCGCAGGGCTTCGGCCCGGTCGACTTCAAGCTGTACGTGACGCGCAAGGTGCGCACGGGCAGTGTGATCCAGACCGCAGGACAATCAATCGACGTACCACAGGAAATCTTTGAATGGCCATTGCAAAAGTAGACACCAGATCTCGCCGGTGGTTGATCACCCCCGGGGACATCATCGAGCGGTCGGCCCTGCTCCAGTGTCCGGCTCGCAAGTGGATGACGCAAATGAACTGCGTGATCCTGCCCCAGACCCCGGGGAATGCCCGGGTCATAAACGAGCACATGGAAAACGGCACCCTGAAGTTCGAGCAGGGCACCGAGACCATCGAGTTTTTGTCGTCCGTGCTGACCCTGCTGGAGTCCCGGCGACAGGAGCGGCAGTGGCCGACGTGGTACAAGTTCAACAACGAGAAGTTCAGCCCGATGGACCATCAGTACGAGGCCCTCAAACGCCTGTACCCGGTCAATGCTGCAGCACTGCTCATGGAAATGGGCACGGCCAAGACGCGCGTGATGATTGACTTGATGTCCGCGCATTTCTTCGAGCGCCGCATCCAGTTTGTGATCGTGATCACGCCGCTGACGGTCAAGATGTCCACCTGGGCCGACGAGCTGGCGAATTTCAGTCCGTGCCCGTATAACTTTATCGACGTCGACTCCGACTACCGCGCGCAGTCCTTGCGGGTGTCGCAGGACCGCCTGACATGGCTGGTCGTGGGCGTCGAGTCGCTGTCGCAGGGTAAGACGTTCAAAGCCCTGGAGCCCGTGACCAAGATGGGTATCCCGTTCGCCTGCGGCGTCGACGAGAGCACGCGCATCGCCAACTGGAAAGCGATCTGCACCCAGGCAGCCTTCGAGCTGCGGCGTCGAGCAGCCCTGCGGTTCATCGCCACGGGCTTTGAGGTGAAACGCGACCTGGAGGACCTGTACGCGCAGTTCGAGTTCCTGGACCCCAACATCATCGGCTGTGGTGACTATTACGCGTTCCGCAACCGATACTGCATCATGGGCGGCTACAAGAACAAGGAAGTCATCGGCTACAACCACATCGAGGAGCTGATGGGCCTGATTGCGCCCAACGTCTACCAGTGCGACAAATCGATCCTCAAGCTGCCCCCGAAGCTGTACGAAAAGCGCGTGGTCCAGCTGACCAAGGAGCAGCGCCAGATGTACACCCGCATCAAGTCGGGCGACGTCGAGCGCGTGTCGGTCGAAAACGTGCTCACCAAGACCTTGCGCCTGCAGCAGGTAGCCTGTGGGTTCTACAATGAGGACAAGCAGGAGGCCCCGGACCCCAAGACCGGCCGCATCCGCAAGATGCCGGCGACCCTGGTCGAAATCATCCCGCCGAGCAAGAACCCCAAGCTGCGGGAGCTGCTGGCTATCACTAAAGAGATCTCGCACCCCATGATTGTGTGGGTGGAGACGATGTACGAGTACAAGATCGTGACCGAGGCCCTCAGCAAGCTGGGCAAAGTCCTGTCTATCATCGGGGACACCCCGAAGGAGGAGCGTCGTGGAATCATCGCCGAGTTTCAGACTGGCCGCGTGCCTTTCTTTGTCGGAACGGCTACTGCGGGAGGGATTGGTACCACCCTCACGGCCGCGCGTACGGTCGTCTACACGTCGAACGGCCAAAGGCTCGAACAGCGGGTCCAGTCCGAAGACCGAGCCCATCGAAAGGGACAAACCGGATCAGTCACTGTCATCGATCTCGTTGCAGAAGGGACCGTTGACGTATCGGTGCTTGCCAACCATGCCGAGAAGATAGAGCTGGCGCACTACGTAAAGGCAGCGATCCGGGACCAGATTGCCCTAGAGAAGTATTACGACGGCGAGATCGACCCCGAAATCATGGCGCGGTTGCGCGCCGAGGCCCCCTCGAAAGGGGTCCGCGCCGAGCTGGCAGAGTGGGGCTCGTGACGGGGCGCAATTTTTTGACATCGACCCCCCGGGTGTGGTAGAATGTGCCCTGGGCGACTCGATAGAGCATAGCGGGTGGAACGAATGGTGTTTGACGAAGCAAATAGATCGCCCATCGTGTGGGTCGTGGAGCAGGGCGAGTTCGATTACTCCCCGGCTCTGGTGTTTGGTCGCGAGATCAAGCTAATTACGGCGGACAAGATGACGCCGAATGCGGACGCGAGCTGGCATGCGAAGGTCATACAACAAATGCGTAAGGGCTTTTCGGAGTACATCCCGGGCCTCGACTTTGTTATCCCCACCGGGCGGCCGGTGCGTATGATGCTTGCGGCCATGGTCATGCGTGAGCGGGGCGACCGCCACAAACTGCTGGGATGGGACGACCGCACCCAGCGCTACTTTCTGTACGAGCTGGACTTGCGCCAGCCCTCCAACGGTTCTGTTGCACATAGAGGATAGAGCAATGGCGATGAAGAACGTGACGCCCGCTAAAGGGGCGCAGACCAAGACTGCAGCCAAGAAGCAGGATTCTGCCCCGGTCCGGTTCAAGTCCGACAAGGCGCAGCCCCGCTCCAAGGGCGGCCGGGGCAACGAGCGCGTGACCAACGACGACGTGGCGTCTGGGCCGGCGACTCACAGCCTGACCCCGGAGGCGCAAGAGGACCGCTGGGCCCGCGTCCCCAACGCAATCGAGTACCTGCGCCGGTATAACGAGTGGCTCGAAACGCAGGTGCGCAACGAGAAAAAGACGTTGACGCCGATGTCGGCTCTGCGCCTGATGGACCAGATTTTCCGCCACAAGGAGCTGGTGTCCGAACATATCAAGTCTCCCGTCGAGAAGCTGTACGACATCATGCGCTTCACGGTGGTGCCCGAAGTGTTCGCAGACAACGACATCACGACCCTGACCCTGGAAGGCATCGGCCGCTGCAACATCATGGACGACATCCAGGTCAGCATGGCGGGCGACAGCAAGGACGAGAAAGAGGCCCACAAGCAAGCTTTCTATGAGTGGTTGCGCAAGAACGAGCTGGAGGACATCATAACCCAGACCGTGAACGCGCAGACACTCGCGGCATTCGTCCGCCGACAGCTCCAGAGCAAAGACGGGCTCAAGCTGCCGTACGACCTTATCAAGGTCAATCCCGTCACCCGTGCGCAGATCACGCGCTAACAACTACGCTCATTAAGGAGCAAATCGATGGCTACACCACAAAAGACGGCGGCTCGCGGCGCACCCCCGGCGAAGCAGGCAGCCAAACCCGCAGCACAACCGGCGAAACCGGCAGCACAGGCCGCGAAGCCTGCCCCTGCTGCGGCCAAGCCCGCCAGCCCTCAGCAGCCTGCCCAGACGGAGGCCCGGGGCAGCACGGCCGTGGTCGAGCGACAGACGACAGCTGTTGCCAACGCGTCCGACGTGCCGGATTACATTCGACAAAGCCAGGGGCGCGGCTCCGAAAATGTCGAAATGCAAGATCTGGTCATTCCCCGCATCGAGCTGGTGCAGGCCCTGTCCTACTGCTTGGAGGAGGGCGGTGCCGAGTACATTGACGGCGCGAAGCCGGGCATGTTCTACAACAGCGTGACCCGCGAGCTGTACGGCAACTCCGTGATCGTTTGCCCGGTGTTCTTCAAGAAGCAGTACCTGTGCTGGAAGGATCGCAAGAAGGGCGGCGGCTTTGGTGGTGCGTTCGACACCATGCAGGAAGCGCAGGCCCGCATCGCGCAGGAGCCGGAGGGCGAACAGGACGCCTGGGAAGCCATCGAGACGCACCAGCAGATCGTGCTGACCGTCAACCAGGACACCCACGAAACGTCCGAGGCCGTGCTGTCGTGCGCCCGCACCAAGCAGAAGGTCAGCCGCCAGTGGAACTCGTTGATTCGCGTCAACGGCTTCGACCGCTTCTCGCGCGTCTACGAGCTGTTCGGCGTCGACGACGAGAACAACAACGGCGACAAGTACAAGAACATCGGGGTCCGCTACGTGGACTTCGCCTCGATGCCCGTGTACAAGGCGGCCGAAAGCCTGTACAACAGCATCGCGTCCGGTGAGCGCGCCGTCAAGATCGACGACACGTACATCGACGCTGGCATGGGCAGCGAGGACGAGACCACCCCGGGAACGCAGGCGGGCGATCCGGGCGCATCCTCCGAGTATTGATCGAACGTTGTGGGGTCCGGGAAACCGGTCCAGACAGGCTGAGGCTAGCTTTAAGCCGACTCTCAGCCGGCCCCGGGCCCCACAGCCCTTGATAGAGCATAGAACCCACGACCGGGGGACGCCCTGCACGGGCCTTGCGTGTAGAATAGGTTGGCAGTAGGACAGGGCTCAATGCCTGCCGTCACGGCAAGCGAGCAAGGTCAGCCAGCCGCGCAATCCGTCGCAGCCCCGGATGGTACTCGGAACCGGGAGATGTAACCGGTGTTTAGGTGCAGACTAGGGGGAGAACCCCACCGCGTTGTTCCGGGGCGCGGTCTGCGCCGGGCCTAAGGTTGGGAATAACATTTGGAGGTTATCATGTTGCGTTTTGGTCCGTTTACGCTCGAAGCCGAAAAGTGTGTTGTGAAGCGCGAGGACTGGCCCGCCGTCGGGCTGACCCCGTTCGAGACTGCAATCTTGCAGACCCTGGCAAAGACGCCCGGTCAGGTGGTCCTGCGCGAAGAGATCGAAAAGGCGCTGCCCCGGGAGGAGTCGGGCCGCGTGATGTCCCCGCAGTCGAACGGGCTCGAAGTGATGGTCCGGCGCATCCGGCGCAAGCTGGACCCGAAAGGCGAAATCGGCCTGATCGTCACCGTGCGCGGACAGGGCTACGCCATGCGCCAGTGGGAGGAGCAACGTGCCGACGCCCAGCCAGTCGCAGCTTGACGACTTCGCCAAGCGCATGAAATTGCTCGATGCCGAGTTGGAGGCAATCGAGGCAGCCGCCGAGCAGGTGCGACGGCTGCGATGCACCCCGCCTGTGGACGACGATTTCCCTGAGGTCAAGCATGCCTATGACGGCTCCGTGCGCTCGCTAGTCAGCGCGCTGCGGAACAATGGGCGGCTCCTCAACGGACGAGATTACTAAATGAAAAACCTTGTCCTATACGGACCACCCGGCACCGGGAAGACGCGCCGACTGCTTAAACTGATCGGCGAGTTTATACAGACCCACCCGGGCCGGGTGCTTTTTTGCTCGCACACTAAGGCTGCTGCCCAGGAGGCACTGTCGCGCTGGCCGCAGGAGAACGCAGGCCGCATCGACATCCAGACCCTGCACAGCGTCTGTTTCCGCGCCCTCAAGATGTCCCGGGCCCAGACGGTCGACCACGAAAAGCTGGATGCCTTCGGGCAAGAGTTCGGCATGGACATGTCGGACGAGGGCATCGGTAAAGAGTTCCTTGACGTGCTGGGCCTCGCCCGGTCCCGCTGCGTCACGCCGGCCGAGGGCTACGAGCAGTCCATCAGGCCCGGCACGGCCTCCCATTTCGAGGCTTTCTACACCTCTTACGCCTCCTGGAAGCGCGAATACGGCTACATGGACTTCGACGACATGCTCGAAGCGGGGGCCAAGCGCTTGAAAAAGTCGATGGTCGACTACGCTTTGGTCGCAATCGACGAGGCGCAGGACCTGACCCCGCTGCACTGGCTGGTGATCTACAAGATGGTCGAGTTGCTGCCCGGCGTGCAGTTCATCGTGGCCGGCGACGACGACCAGACCCTGTACACTTTCTCTGGGGCGGACCCTGCCGGCATGCCTGAATTCGGCAACCGCACCGGAGCGGACTCGCAGGTGCTGTCTCAATCTTATCGCATCACGAAGCAGGTGTATGACCTTGCCCAAGCAATCATCAGTCGCGTACGTGCCCGTGTCCCTAAGAGTTATGCGCCCCGCACTGGTCTGGATGGACGCCCTGCCGTGGGTAAATTTGAAGTATGGCCCAATATGGACTATCTTCAAATTGATCGTAAGCGTGACAGCCTTCTTATGTATAACGATCGTTTTGTGCGAAGTGAAGTTGAGCCTCTTCTACAGGAGAATGGCTACGCTTACAAAGCGCTGAACGGCTGGCCCTCGCCGCTGGACTCGCGCGCCGGCCGGGCCCTGCGAGCGCTGCACACGCACGAAGACTGGCAGTTGATGGAGGAGGACAACGACGCCCGGGCAGTGCTCCGCGCCGGCCTCAACAGTCGCGGGGCCCAGGTCTGGGACAACATCGGCATCCGGCAAGTCCTGCAACACCTGCGTCGAGGCGACTGGTCGATGCTGACCGCCAAGCCGCACCACCTGGACTACTTGCGGTCGGTCGACTACACGCAGCCCCAAAACCTGCGAATCAGCACCATCCACGGCAGCAAGGGCCTGCAGGCCGATGACGTGCACGTGATCCTGTCCCTGTCCACCCGCGCGTGGATGGAGGCCGCAATCGAGCCCGACCAGATCCACCGCTTGATGTATGTGGCCGTGACCCGCGCGAAAGAGAACCTCTACCTTTACGATGGCGAAAATGGGTACGAGTTACCCACGGAGTTCAAATGAGCGTTAAAGAAGAATTACAGGCCGTGCTGAGGCTCGTGGAGAGCGATCTTGACGATTCGCAAAACCCCGGGGTAGTGGCCCGGTACCCACACCTGGGATCGCAACCCTTGATCGAGTTCCTGCAGGGCCGGGTCCGCGACCTGAAGCTTGTGATCCAGCGCTTGGATGCGGAGGACAGCGCCGAGCAGCCCCGGGATAAAGTTGTGGAGGCCGTGCGAGCGGACCTGCTGCGACGGTCCCAGCTGGGTATCCAAAAGTACGGCATGACGCTGGAGCGCACCGACCTGTCGCTCAAACAGTGGCTGCAGCACGCCTATGAGGAAACGCTCGATCAGGCTAATTACTTGAAACGGGCGATCATCGAAATCGAACGACACCAACAGGAGTGACCATGTTCCATCAGCTGCTCGATCACGGCTATTTGAAATTCATCGAGGCTTACGGTACGGGCGAAGCGGGCGTGGGCCTGGGCACCGGAGGCTTCGGCGGGGGCGATTACGAGGTAGGAATCATCGAGGCTGCCCGCCAGTCCACGTCCAAGGGCTTCAACGGCTGGGACGCGGACCAAAAGCTGCTGCGCTACCTGTACGAGAACAAGCATGGCACGCCGTTTGAGTTCGCCGGCCTGATCATCGAGGTGCAGGCTCCCATCATGGTGTTTCGCGAATGGCACCGCCACCGCACGCAGTCCTACAACGAAATGTCAGGCCGTTACACCCAGCTGCCGGACCTGTACTACCACGCCAACCCCGAAAACGTGTGGGAGCGCGCGCAGAAGGCCCTGTCCCCGACGACGAAGCAAATGGCAGCCTTGAACGGCGTGGGCCCGCTGACAGAGGAAGCCATGATTGAGTGGCTGGCCGAAGACGAGGACCTGTCAGCCCGCTTGGAGCAGCACTACCAAAAGGGCCTGCAAATCGGCCTGCCCAAGGAGATCGCGCGCAAAAAGACGCCGATTGACCACTACAGCCGCATGCGGGCAGCCGGCAACCTGCGTAACTGGCTGGCGTTCATGACCCTGCGCTGCGACCCTCACGCACAGTGGGAAATTCGCCAGTATGCTTGGGCAGTGGCTAACATCGTTGGAGCAACCTTCCCATTGACATTCAAGCTATGGTCGGAGAGTTTGTAGCGCTCCTCGCGGTGGCCGGGCTGGGGTTCGCGACCGTTTTAATCTTCCGCCCGGCCTCGTACTGGAGTAGAATGGCCCTCGGAGCGGGCGTAGGCTTGCTCATGTGGCTAGTAAAAGTGACGGCGATCTGGTATTCTTATCGTGCCTAGATACGAGTTTCCAAACCTGCGCGGCCGGACTGTGGCCGCCGACATGGAGGCCACCGGCCTTGAATGGTGGAGGGGCGACCATGCGTTTGGTATCGCCTTGGCCTACCGGGCGGAGGAGGGAAACCCCAACTCGTCGTTGATCTCGCACTATTTCGACCTGCGCTATCCGGAAGCTGCAGCCTGGGCTGAGACCGCTCTTTCTGAAGTCAAGCTGTGGGTGAACCACTACATCAAGTACGACTGTCACATGGCGCGCGAGGGGCGCATGCTGTACCCCCGCAACCGTATCAGCTGCACGATGATCCGGGAGGCGCTGCTCGACGAGAACCAGTACGAGTATAACCTCAACCGCCTGATGTGGAAATACTTGGGGCGGGGTAAGCGCGACATCTGGCCCCGCATGGCCGAAATCTTCGGCGGGCCCCCCGACAAGGACCACCAGATCAAGAACCTGCCCAACGCGCCGGAGGGGCTGGTGTCCGAGTACGCGTGCGAGGACGCCTGTGGCGCGATGGAGGTGTTCGAGAAGCAGGAAAAGGCACTTAAGGACGAGGACCTGGGTCGCGTCTATCAGCTCGAAATGCGCCTGTTGGCTTGCATCATCGATATGGAGCGCGACGGGGTGCGCGTGGACCTGGACCGGGCCCAGATCGCCCACAAGGACCTGAATCGCCGCGTCTGGGAGCTGCAACGGCAGCTTGACCGGATGGTGGGTAAGGGTGTGAATGTAAACTCACCGATCCAGACCAAGCAGATCCTGGGCGTCCATCGCCGGCAGGACGGCTATTGGTACACCCGCGACGGGCTGAAGCTGGAAGCAAACCCGCCATCGGCGACCGAAATCAAAAAGGCGGCGGCCGAGGAGCGCGAGCCCGTGGGCACGCCGTCGCTCGACTCCGTGAAGATGCAGCAATGCAAGTTGCCAGAGGCGCAGCTGATTGTGGACATCCGGGGTCTGATCAAAGCACGCGACACGTTCATCGAACAGTACATGCTCAACATGAGCTACGAGGGGTATGTCCATGCCAGCTTCAACCAGACGCGCACGGAGGATGGAAACGGAATTTACACCGGGCGAATTTCAATATCTGATCCGGCCTTGCAGCAGATCCACAAACGTAATAAGGTTATGGCGGCGATCATCCGCGCATGCTTCATCCCGGATGATGGCACCGTGTGGTCCTGCCATGACTGGTCCCAGATGGACTTTCGGCTCTTTGCTCACTTCCTGAACGACCTGCGCATCAACGCGATGTACGCGAAGGACCGTAAGACCGACT
>JACCDR010089713.1_pt1 | contig 10084 bp, 14 predicted proteins | sample 7446431 | NCBI WGS metagenome assembly JACCDR01 (sample SAMN15323443, study PRJNA562643) | freshwater metagenome | isolation source: river surface water | place: USA:Blue River Watershed | collected 2017-08-17 | reverse complement strand
GTACCCGTCCCGTAGGCGCCGGGACTCCTCCTCCGAGAGGTCCGGCCGGAGGGACGCGGGGAACGACCTCTCCAGGCTGCGGCGGAGGAACGCGGCCGACTCGTCCTCCATGTCCAGGGTGATCTCCGTGCGGACCGGCTCCGGCGGGAGGTCCACGGCGACCGGGGAGTCCGGGTCCGCGAGGTCCATCCCCAGCCTCACCTCCACCGGCTCCGGGTAGGTCTGCACCCACCGGTGCGGGATCGCCATGAGCAGGTTGGTGAGGTCCACCTGTGCGGTGACCCCGTCCCGGGTGGCCTCCAGGATCGCCGACATGGAATGGGCGGAGGCCGGGAGCATCCGGCCCTCGCTCTCCCAGATGGTCCGCCCGGACTTGCCCTTGATGCAGATCACGGGCACGGCGTGTCCACCTCCGCCGTCCACAGCATGTCCGGCCCGGGGGACGCCGACGCGCACATGCGCACCAGGCCCTGTGCGCGCAGCCGGTCCAGCGCCAGCCACACCTTGCTCCGCTCCTCCCCGAGCACTTCGGCGAGGTCGTTGCGCGTGCGCGCCCCGTTCTCCCTCAGGTACTTCAGGATCTTGTTGTCACGCTCGATCGTCTCCTGGGGGCGAGGTCGCCCCCTCGGACGCTTCAGCTTGCCGGTCATGGTCCCTCCTCCTTGGTCCCTCCTGCTGATTTACCTTAACCGGATGTACCCGGATCTGGCAGCGCCCACTCCCCGGAGGGGCTGTCGAGCAGCCCGCCCCGGTGGACGAGGGCCGTTGCCTTGTCCGGGTCCAGCCCGGCCGTCGTGATGACCGGCACCGGCTCCGTCTCGGCCCACGAGGGAGCCCGGCGGCGCACCGGCGCCGGATCGGGCTCCACGAGGGCTGCGGCCTCCTCGGCATCCCCGATGAGCAGGGCGTTGTCGGCCTCCAGGGCGTGGTATTCGGCCAGCAGGGCCTCGTACCGGCGCCACAGGGCCATGTACGTCGCCCTGCTCACCCACAGGCCCACACGGGCCCTCCTGTGCCGCGCCATCGGCTCAGCCTGTGTACCGGTAGCACGCGAGCCACGTTGTGTCGATCGTCTGCGACTTGGCGCCGGAGACCGACCCCACCCCCAGCGCCGACTCGTTCTGGAGGATCCAGAAGGCCGACCGGGGGTAGTCCCCGTTGACGGTCTTGAACAGCTTCCCGTCCAGGTAGAACCGGACCTTGCCGGGGACGATCTCCGTGGAGTACGTGTGCCACGAGGTCCACGCACTGCTCGGAGCGGCCTGTGTCGCCGACGAGGCGAATCCGTGGGTGTACTCATAGATCGGGTCCTTGAAGGTGCCCCCGGCCTCCGGGTAGTCGATCTCGTCCGGGGTGTAGCGCAGGTGCGCCATCTTGAAGCGGTCGCTCAGCGGGCCCCGGACCACGAAACGCTCGGTGACCTTGCCGTAGCGGAAGTTGCACTTCAGCGGCACCGGCGCCGCGACCTTGTTGACGGAGCCGTCCGAGGTCATCTTGACCCGCATCTGGCCGTCGCCGTTCGACTGCTTGATCACGGACATGGTCGACTCCGGCCGGTAGTACCCGGGCACCGGGCCGTTGTTGCCGTCCGCGCCGGAGGCTGCGGTGTCCGGCCAGCCGGACGGGTACGCCCCCAGCGTGGAGTAGTACCGGGGGTACTTGGTCTTGAGCCCGGCGCAGCGGAAGTCCCCCTCTCCGGCGCACCACTTGAAGGCGCCGACCGGCACCTGCACGCTGTTGAAGTTCTCGGCGTAGACCTGATCGAACGGCCCGCAGTCGCCGGTCGGCAGGTTGTTGTTCGTGACCTTGCAGGCGTCCTGCGAGGGGAAGGTGTCGGCGGCCGGGGCCTGAGCGGCCACGGCACAGACGAGGGCCCCGGCTGCGGCAAGCGCACCCAGGGCCCGTGTGGTGGTCTTCATGGTCTTTGTCCTCGTCTCGGGGGTCCGTCCCCGGCGAGGGTAGCTCACCAACCCCGTACGGCCGCTACCGTGAGCAGCACCGCGAGGGAGAGCATCGACAGCGGCAGGAGCAGGTCCCTCCAGTCCATGACGCTCACCTCTCCACCGGCCGGGGGCCTCGCAGGTAGATCTCGATCAGCTGGTCCAGCTCCGCGTCCTCGGAGTCCGAGAGGGGGCGCCGGTCCAGCTCCGCGAGCAGGACGTTCATCCGGGCCCGCTTGGCGGCCGTCACGTTGTAGTGCAGCGGCCGGTAGTCGATGCCGGGGCCCGGCTGGCACTCGGGGCACGGGCAGCCAGGGGCGCACGCGCTCACCGGGCGGCAGCCGCACCCGCAGTGGGCCGGGAGCCAGGTCGTGCTCACCGCGTCACCTCCGACCACACGATCAGGAGGATGACGACAGCGAGCAGGAGGCGGCCCCACAGGAACGAGGGCTGACGGCCGCTCATGACTTCCGCCTCCCGTCCGGCCTCCGGCACTGCGGGCAGAGGTGCCGCCCCAGCCGGTCCGGAGCCTGCCAGCCCCGGTTGCGGGCCTCCTGCTCCATGGCGGCCTTGGTCGGCGGCCGGTCCCCGCGCTCCGTGACCCACGAGATGGTCCGGCCGCACAGGGCGTTGCAAACGATACTGTGGACCTGGCTCATGACCCGATCACCCCCAGCTCCCGGTGCTTGGCGTGATCGCCGCAGACGTCCTTGCCGTCCTGCACGGACCACCCGTCCTGCCGGGCGGCGGCGGCCCGCAGGTCATCGGCCGACTTGGCCGACTTGGAGTAGACCCGCCAGCCGCACAGCTCGCAGACCAGGACCCAGCGCGTCTCCGTCCAGGCACTCATGACCCGATCACCCCCAGGTCGCTGAGGACCCACACGGCCGCGAGGACGAGGCAGACCCAGCCCCAGAAGCCAAGCTGGCTGAACACGGTCCGGTGACGCCGCCGGTAGTGGTGCGAGCCGTAGGCCGGACGGCGTCCCCGGCTGCGGTTGCTCCGGCCGCAGCTCCGGCACCGGCCGCTCATCGCGTCACCGGCGAGTTGATGTAGGCGTCCCGGACCCGGGGGCTGTGGGACGCGGCCTGCGCGAGGGCGCGGCGTGCGGGCATGGGGAGCACCGACTGCTGCGTGCGCCGGTCGATGGCGGTCAGGGACTCCACCAGTTCGAACGCGGTCGCCACGCTGGTGACGCGCACCAGGTCCCGCTCCCCGGGGACGTCCGAGGCGCCGCAGTTGACCACGAACAGCTCGTGGTCGGAGGTCTCGAACAGGCGGATTTCCGTCCACCGGCAGGTGGAGCAGTGCGTGCCCCTCGGGGCGTGCGGCTCACCGGGGTGGCCCTTGTGCTCCGGCCGGTGGCTGGAGCCCATGCCGAGGAACGTGCCGTCGATGCGGTGCAGGCGGCTGTCGCGGTCCACGATGGCCCAGACAGCCCGCTCCCCATGCTCCTCGGGGAAGGGCAGTTCGTCGCGTACGTCGGTACTCATGGTCGGCGCTCCCTTGGTCGTCTGCTCGCTGAGCAGAGTACCCGGGGCCGGGCCCGGACGTGCATGTGCGCTCATGCTTCCTCACTTCCATGGTCTCGTGGTCGGACGTGCTCGCCTTGGGGTATACCCGATTAGACGAATCCGAACCCAGACCACGAGGAGCACGGAATGAGGATCATGGGTGTGGACCCGAGCATCACCTGCACCGGGGTGTCCCTGCCAGACACCACCACGATGGCGATCAAGCCACGGTCGTCCGGCGACGACCGGCTGAGGGAGATCGCCGACCACCTGCATGTCGCGGCCGTCGGCTGCGGGGCGGAGCTGGTGGTCATGGAAGGGCTGTTCGGGGTCTACAAGGGCGAGGCGGCCCGGGTGATCCCGATGCTCCACGGCGCGCTCCGGCTGGAGCTGCAACGTCTGCCGGTGCCGTACGTCGTGCTCAACCCCAAGACCCTCAAGCGGTTCGCCACCGGCGACGGGAACGCGGACAAGGCCAAGATGGCGCAGGCGGCACGGGTCCACCTCGGCCGGGCGTACGGCACGTCCGACGAGTGCGACGCGGACTGGTGCCGGATCGCGGGCCGGTTCGCCTACGGGTACGGGGAGTGGCTGAAGGAGCCCCGGGCGGCCGGGGGCCGGATCGCCCTGGAGGTGCCGCAGGACCAGGTCACCGCGCTGCGCAGCGGGCTCAAGGGCCAGCCGGTCGAGTGGCCCGTGGTGGGGCGCCACGTGCCGTGGCCCCGGGTGGCTCTGCGCACCACCTCGTGACGCGACGAGGCCCCACCGGGATCCGCGTACCGGTGGGGCCTCGTCTAGATCGGCGTCCCCGCCCTGAGGGGCGCCTCATCAGGAGGGCTGACGCCCTCCCGGCTCAGGGGCTCAGGCCGACGCGAACGGGTCGGCAGGCTTGGCCTGCTTCGCCAGGTAGTCGCGCGCCAGCTGCGCCTGCTCGGCCGTCGGCTCCATGAGGTCCCACGGAGCGTCCTGGCCCTTCTTCTGCTTGTCGGTGTTGGGCTGGATCACCCCGAGGGTCATCTTGGGGTAGCCCGTCGCCGGGTCCACGCTGTTGCGCTCGTTGAACTTGGCCTGCGCCTTGAGCGCGGAGACGAGGATGCGCTGGAAGACCAGGGTGTCCTCCACCTCCTCCGGCCCGTCGGGGCCGTCCAGGACCACGATGTCCACGCGCACCGCGTCGGTCTCGCCGAACGAGGTCTTCATGGACTCCACGTACTCCGTGGGGGTGACGAGGAGCAGGGAGCCCTCGTACTGGGTGATCCCGGCACCGCCGGATGCTCCGGACTTGAACGGGTCGCTCATGTGACTCTCACTTTCTCTGTGACTTGATCTTTCACTGGGGGTGGGGACCCTGCCTGAAGGAGATGGAGCCAGGCAGGGGCCCCGGGCCGGTCTCGGGGTCCGGCCGGAGGGACGGTATCAGGCCGTGGCCCGGCCACCCGGTCCCGTCCCTCGTCGTGCACACTTCCAACGTACCCTGACCGGCGGTTTATCTAAACCGATCAGGGACCCCGTCAGGCGCCCTTTTCGACGTGGCTCGCCAGCTTGCGCTGCATGGTGTCGATCAGGCCGTCCAGCTCCGCCCGGGACACCTTGGCCGCGACGGCAGCCTGGAACACGGCCGACGCCTCCGCCTTGTTCCGGACGGCCTGAGCGCGCTCCTGAAGCGTCGGGGGCCGCGTGGCGACCTCCGCCTTGGCCGGGGCCTCCGGAGGCTGCGAGGCGGCTGCGGAGCGTGCCGGACGGCCCTTCCCTGCCGGACGCGCCGGAGCCGGGGCGAGGTCGGCCACCTCCAGCGGGACGGCCAGCTTGGACTCCTTGCGCCACGAACGCACCTGCCCGCACAGGACGCAGGCGGCCCATCCGGCCGTGAGGTCCACGGCGTACAGGGTCGCCAGAGGTGCCCCGGTCTCCTCCCGGTCCACCGGCAGGTGCGGGACCACACCGACGTCGGTGCGAACCTGGATCTGCACGCCCGGCTGGTCCGGGTCCTCCGGCCGCGACCACGTCCGGCTGGCCCAGCTCCAGACGCCGGAGCTGTTCAGGCCCTGTGCGTAGATGGCCAGCTGGATGGCGATCTCTTGCCAGCCGTAGCTCAGGTCGGCGCCGGTCTTGACGTCACCGATCACGTACTCACCGGCGTACAGGGTGACCGGGCGCCCGTTGAGGTCGATGGTGATGTCCCGGGTGACTCGGTAGCACCGGTCGGACGTCCCCACGATCTCGAACTGGGCGACGGCCGTGGTGAACTCGATCAGCCCGGGGACCGGCTCCAGCCCGAACTCCTTGAGCACGGCCTCGTACGCGTCCACGGTGGGCACGTACTCCTCGGGAATCTCCACCTCCTCGCCCCGGTCGCGGTGCTCGGTGTAGCTGTGAACGGCGGTGCCCTTGTTCGCCGCGACCTTGACCCCGGCCGCCTTCTTGGCGTCCTCCACCAGGGCGTTCATCTGGTCCTTGTCCTTCTTGACCTCCAGGGTCCCGGCTGCGGCCACGATGTCCGGCCGCAGGGCCGCGCCCTTGAGGGTCATCCGCTGCGCCCACTGGCTGAGGGCGAACGTGTCCTGGACCGACTTGGCGAACGTGGTGGCCCGGGTCCAGGCAACCTTCTTGGACGGGTTCGCCGGGTGGTTGACCTTGTACCGGCCCCACCGGTCGTACTTGTCCTTGTCGGGGACCTCCGCGTCCTTGGCGGTGGTGAAGGCGTCAGTCATCTTCCGCACACTCCTCGTGGATGTATCCGCCTTCGCCGTCGGCCCTGATCGACTCGCCCTCGTAGATGTCCCCTCCGAACTGGCAGAAGGGTTCGGCGCACTCGCCGTCGAACCCTGCCGGGAAGACCGGGCCCCGCCGGTCGGCCGCTGCGTCGGCTCCGGCGCTGAAGGGGTCGGGGGCTGCGGGCCGGGGCTGCTCGGCGAGGTGGCGCCGGTAGCGGGGTCCGGGCGGAGGGCCCGACGCTGTAGCCGCTGTCCGTTCTGATCGGTGCACGTGATCTCCTCCTGCGGGTTGGCCAGGGAGCCGGTGGCACCATGGTGCGGCCCGGCACTGACAACGGTGGCTGTGACGATCTCACTGGCCGGGTCCCACTCCACGACCCGGAACACCGTGCGGTCTCCCCGGGTGGTGTGCCGGATGAAGTGGTCCCCGGGCTCAAGGAACCCGAGACGGTCCTGCCACGGGGCCTGCGGGCGGCAGCCCAGCGAGGGGTCTTTGAGCTGTGCCCGGCTGCACGCGCAGTTGTCCTTACAGCCCCACACGATCACCTCAGGCTTGCCGTCCCGGCCGAACCGGTCCACGAGGGGTGTGACCTCGTGGCCGCAGTCCCAGCACACGGGGCAGGTCGCGGCCATCCCGACGATCTCCGGGGGCATCTGCATGAGCAGGTCCGCCGGGCACTTCCAGTCGTCCGGCCCCGGCTCCTGCTCCGGCTCCTCGGCTCCGCAGATCATGCAGACGGACCCGCTGTGGCCGTTGCCGTCGTCGCCCCACTCGAACCCCCGGGGGTGCGTGCAGCACTCGGGGAGGCGGCAGGCGTCGGCCGGGCCGGGGTGCTGCCACTGTCCGCCGTGGCCGTCGTCGTAGGTGTGCACGGGGTCAAAGAGTAGGTCCGTGGCCGCCGCGCGCTCCTCCGGCGGCAGGGCCTTGACGGCCGTGGCCGGGTCCACCCGGCCGTCCCGGGTCCGGCCGTAGACGTCCATCAGGTCGTCGCTGGCAGGCTCGCCGGGGCCGTCCGGGTCCTGCGGGTCGAACCCCAGACTCCCCAGAGCGGAGCCGATCGGGTCGGCCCTCCGGCGGTCGATCTCGGCCTGCTGCTCCGGGGTCCGGCCGTCCCCGGCCGCCTTGGCCCGCGAGGCGAGGTCGGCCGGGGACGGCTCGTCCATGGCAGCGGCGCCGGTCCCGAGACGGTACGCGGCCTCCTGCCGCGCGAGGACGGCGGGGTCCATGATCTCGGTCTTGTGCTCGATCAGCAGATCCTCCGGCGCCACGGCCTGCCGGACCTCACCCTGCGGGGCCGTGTCGCGCCGGTTGCCCCGGTCGTCCACGGCGATCGGCCAGTCACTCCCGCCCTCGCACCTCTCGCCCTGCGGGTTGAGGTGGGAGCGGGCCCGGCCGTTGGCCGTGAGCTGCACAGCACGGCCGCAGCCCCTCGGCCCGGCCGGGACCCGGCAGACGTACCCGGCGACCTCGTCCTGCGGGGCGCACTTGGGGCAGTCCTCCGTGAAGTTGGCGCCGACCCGGCACCCGCAGGGCCTGATCGAGTCGACGCCCTCCGGAGGCTGGCCGACGCCCCGGCACTTCCGGCTGTTCTCGTCGGCCTCGTCCTGGCACTCCGGCTTGTCCGTGAGGTGGTACCGGATCGTGCCGTTGGCGTTGACGCTGTACTCCTCGCCGCAGCAGCGGCAGTTGGCCCTCATGACCCCTCCTTGAACGGGTCCACCGGGGTGGGCTCCGGCTCGCCGCACTTGTCGCAGCGGGTCTCGCCCCGCCAGGTGTTGTACTCCCCGTGCTCGCACGTCAGCCGGGCCACGGTCCCCTCGGCCACGCGCTTGACCGCGTGGAGGGCGGAGGACTCCAGCTCCCCGGTCTCGTACGGCATGTCCTGGTGCTCCGCCTCCCGGCCGAGGGCCCTGAAGGCTTCAGCGATCTCCTCACGGACGATCCGGCGGATCTGCTCCGCCTGAGCCCGGTGGAGATCGGATGAATACTGCATGGTCATCCTTCCATGGTCGATTTATCTAAACCGAGGGTACCCGGCCGGACCGGCGGTGAACCGGTCCGGCCGGGGCCTCATGCCTGAGCGGCGTACTTGTCGATCTTCCGGGACGCGAGGGCTACCGAGATCAGGTCTCCGACGTCCCCGGCCCGTGCCCCCTCCGGGACCTTCTGCCCCAGCTGGGTCGCGTAGCGCACCTGCGCCTCGGAGGCTGCCTTGCGGCGCCACGAGGCCGACTTGCCGGTGTTGATGTTGGAGCGCTCCTCGGCCTCCGACTCGCCCCACGCCATGGCCATCGAGAGGTCCAGGCAGGTGTGCAGCCGCTTCCACGGCTCCCGGCGGCCGTCCGGCGCCCACACGACGTCCCACAGCCCCGGGGTGTCGGCGCACGGCCAGATCAGGATCTCTCCGTTGCCCCCGAGCGGGATGAACTGGACGCCCTTGGCCGTCCGCAGCCACTGGTAGGCCGGGGAGGACTTGAACAGGTCGACGTCCCGGTGCTTGAGCTGGAAGCGCAGGGCGTTGCGGCTCTCGCGCTGTGCCCGGCGCTCCTCCTGCTCCTCCCGGATCTGCTCCTGCCGCTCGTACGCCTCCGTCAGGCTCTCGCCGTCGGCGACCGGGACGATCACCTCAGGCTCCAGGTCCACGAGGGTGCGGATCGAGCCGCCCTCGCCGGAGAGGATGAGCACGAGGGCATCGGCCTTGCCGGTGGACGGCGAGGGCCGCAGGACCCGGCCGACCATCTGGATGAACAGCGTCTCCGACCGGGTCGGCCGGGCGATCACCGCGCAGTCGGCGTAGGGGAAGTCGGCGCCCTCGGTGAGGACCATGCAGTTGACGATCACCCGGGTGTCGCCGGAGGCGAAACGCTTGTAGGTGAGCAGCCTGTCCTCGCGGGGCGTGCCGCCGTGGACTATCTCCGCCGTCACGCCCCCGTCCCGCAGGGCCTGAACGGTCTCCCCGGCGAGGGCGACCGTGGGGCAGAAGACGAGGATGGACCGGCGACCGGCGGCGTGCTTGCCGATGACCTGCCGGATGATCTCCGGGGCCCTGGCCGCCTCCATCGCCTCACCCAGGCTCCGGGCGGAGTAGTCACCGCCGGAGCGCTTGACCGAGGACAGGTCGAGATCTTCCATCTCGATCTGCTGTGCCTTGACGTCCACCAGGTACCCGTTGGCGATCATCCACAGGATGGACCGGGTGAACACGACGTCGTTCCAGACGTCCCCGAGCCCCCTCCCGTCCCCGCGCGCGAGGGTGGCGGTGAAGCCGACGGCGAGGTGGTCCCGGCCGCCGTCGTAGCACCCGAGGGACGCCATGATCTTCTTGTAGCTGTCGGCGACGGCGTGGTGGCACTCGTCCACGATCACCAGGCCGACCTCACCGGCGTACACCTGTGCGTCCAGGAGCTGGTGCATCCGGCCCTCGCGCGCCAGGGTCTGCACCGAGCAGACCATGACGTTGGCGGTCACGTCGTTGTCGGCCGCCTTGACCTTGCCGAGGCGGAGGTCAGGGGCGATCACGGCCAGCTTGCGCAGGGTCTGGTCCGCCAGCTCATCGCGGTGGACGAGGATGACGACCCGGGCCGGGTGATGGGCCGCCCCGGTGTCGGCGTAGGTCCGCCAGTCCCGGAACTGCTTGGCCAGGTGGCTGAAGACCACCGTCTTGCCCGCGCCGGTCGGCAGCACGACGGCCGGGCGCTGCGTGCCCTCCGTCCATGCCTTGAAGACCTCGGTGATGGCCTGCTCCTGGTAGTTGCGCAGGTGGAGCATGTTGGAGCGCGTCATGCCGTCACCTCCTCGTCCGTGCGCCGGTTGTAGGTGATCCCCAGCGTCTGCTCCACACGGACCTCGTGGTCCGGGTGCGCGTCGGCGTGCCGGGCCGCGTTGGCCAGCGCGTTGCGGGCCTCGGACGTCCAG
>JACCDR010390510.1_pt1 | contig 10085 bp, 8 predicted proteins | sample 7446431 | NCBI WGS metagenome assembly JACCDR01 (sample SAMN15323443, study PRJNA562643) | freshwater metagenome | isolation source: river surface water | place: USA:Blue River Watershed | collected 2017-08-17 | reverse complement strand
TCGCGGGCGTGGCGGCGAACACCAGGCCCTTCTGCTTGACCTTCTCGCCGGGCGCGATCACGCCGTGGATCGGGCCGTTGCCGCTCTTGACGATGGAGCCCATGGCCTTCTCGGTGATGTTCGAGAGGCCGCCGGCCTTGTTGCCGGGCGTGGTGTTGGCCGAGCGGTCGACGCGGCTGCGCTCGAGGTAGCGGTCGTACCAGCCGAGCTCGCGCACGATGGCCTCGGCCACCGCGGGCGTGGCGGCGCGCGCCGTGAGCTGCGCGATGGCGTCGCGCACCTCGGTGTTCTCGCTGAACATCACCGTGGCGCCACAACGCACCAGCAGCTCGGTGGCCGCGCCCACCGCCGGATTGGCGGTGATGCCGCTGAAGGCGTCGCTGCCGCCGCACTGCACGCCCACCACCAGATCGGCGATCGGGCAGGGCTCGCGGCGGCGCGTGTCCAGCCGGGCGAGGTGGCGCTCGGCGGTGGCCAGGATGCTGGCGATCATCGACTCGAAGCCCACGTGCGCGGCGTCCTGCAGGCACACGAGGTCAGCGCCGGCGATCGGCACCGCGCCCGGCGGCAGGCTGTCGGCCGGGAACAGGCGCGAGGGCTGCAGCTTCTCGCAGCCCAGGCTGACGACCATGACTTCGCCGCCGAAGTTGGGGTTGGCGCTGAGATGGCGCAGCGTGCGGATCGGGATGCCGGCATCGGGCGCGTCGATGGCCACGCCGCAGCCGTAGCTGTGCTCCAGGCCCACGACGTCGTCGACGTTCGGGTAGCGCGGCAGCAGCTCGGCCTTGATGCGCCGCACCGCGAAGTCCACCACGCCCGAGACGCACTGCACGGTGGTCGTGATGGCCAGGATGTTGCGCGTGCCGACGCTGCCGTCGGCGTTGCGATAGCCCATGAAGGTGCGGCCGGCCCAGTGCGGCGGCGGCGCAGGCAGCGGGGTCGTGCGCGTCGCCATCGGCAGCTGCTCCACACCACAGGCCGCGGGCAACTGCAGCAGCCGCTCGTGCACCCAGCTGCCGGCTGGGATGTCGCGCAGCGCGTGGCCGATCGGCACGTCGTAGCGCCGCACCTCGGCCCCGGCGGCGATGTCCACCAGCGCCACCTTGTGGCCCTGCGGCACGCGCTCGCGCAGCACGACGCCGCCGTCGAGCACGCAGCCGGCGGCCAGGCCGCTGTCGTCGGCGACGACGGCCACGTTGTCGGCCGCATGCATGCGGATCACGCGACCTGGGGCCGCGGTGGGGGTGGGTGGGTTCATGGCAGCGACAGCACCTCGATCCAGTTCGGGTCGCCACCCACGGGCAGCGTGTCCACGGGCGCCAGTGTGCCGACGGCGGTGTCGATGTGGTGCAGGCCGACGGCATCCGACCGCTGCCCCGCGCAGAGCAGCCAGCGGCCGCCCGGAGCGATGGCAAAGCCGCGCGGCTGGGCTTGCGTGGGCGTGTGGCTCAGCGGGTGCAGGCGGTCGGTCTTGTCGTCGATGGCCAGCAGGCACAGCGTGCTGCTGCGGCGCTCGCTCGCCACCAGGTGGCGGCCGGCGGGGTGGCGGTGCAGGTCCGCAGCCCAGGGCATGCCGGCAAAGCCCGGGGGCAGGGCGCTGGCCACGTCGAGCAGACGAAGGCCGCCACCGTCGAGCGCCACGGTGCTGACGCTGCCGTCGAGCTCGCCCAGCACCCAGGCGCGGTGGCCCTGCGGATGCAGCACCAGGTGGCGCGGCCCGCTGCCGGCGGGAAGGGCCAGCCGCTCGGCGGTGCCGAGGCGGCCGCGGGCGGCGTCGAACGGCAGGCGCAGCAGCAGGTCGTCGCCCAGCACACAGGCCAGCGCGTGGCGGTTGTCGGGCGTGGTGATCACGCGGTGCGTCTGGCGGCCGGTGGCCAGCACCTGGTGCGTGGGGCACACCTGGCCGTCGTCGGCCAGGCCGGTGACGGCCACCAGGCCGTCGTGGTAGCTGGCCGACAGCAGCCAGCGGCCGCTGCCGTCCAGCGCCAGCGACGGCATGCTGGCCGGCAGCGGCGTCTCGCCGCGCAGCGTGAGGCGGCCGTCGGCGGGGTCGATCGCCAGCACCAGCACCGCGTGCGGCTCGCTGCGCCGGGCGGCGTAGAGGCAGCGGCGCGATGCCGACAGCGCCAGCGGCATGATCTGCCCGGGCAGCGACAGCACCTGGCGCAGCTGCAGCGTGCCGGCGCTCTCGTCGAGCGAGAGCACGGCCACGCCGCCGAACTCCGCCAGGCTGACGTAGGCCACGCAGCTCAAGCCAGCAGCTCCTGGGCCCGCACGCCCGGCCGGCTCACGACAGCAGCCCCGGCAACCACAGCGAAAACGCCGGCACGTAGGTGACGAGCAGCAGCGCCACCAGCAGCGCGCCGTAGAACGGCCCGATCGAGCGCATCACCTCGCCCACCGAGATGCCGCCGATGGCGCAGCCCACGAACTGCGTGCTGCCCACCGGCGGTGTGTTCAGGCCCAGGGCGCAGTTCAGCAGCAGCATGATGCCGAACTGCACCGGGTCCATGCCGTGCGCCATCGCGATGGGCAGGAAGATCGGCGCGCAGATCAGGATCGTCGCCGCCATGTCCAGGAAGGTGCCGAGCAGGAACAGGATGACGTTGATCAGCAGGAACACCAGCCAGGGCTCGCTGGTGAGCCGCTTCATCAGCTCGCCGGTGGCCTGCGGCACCTCGTACAGCGCGATGAAGTAGCCGAAGGCCGCCGACATGCCGATGAGGAACAGCACCACGCCGGTGGTCTTGCAGGCCTTGGCGCAGGCGGCGACGAAGCCCTGCCAGCTGAGCGAGCGGTAGACCAGCACCGTGACCGCCAGCGCCCACAGCACGGCCGTGGCCGCCGACTCGGTGGCGGTGAACACGCCGCTCAGGATGCCCACCAGGATGATCGCCACGATCAGCAGGCCGGGCAGCGCCGCCGCAAACGCCAGCGCCACCGCGCCCCAGCCGGGGAACGCGCCGTGCACCGGGTAGCCGCGACGCACCGCCACGCCGTAGGCGGCCGCCAGGTTGCACAGGGTCAGGATCAGCGACGGCACCAGCCCCGCCAGCATCAGCGCCACCACGCTGACCGACGCGATGCCCGAAGTCGCCAGCGTGTAGATGATCAGGTTGTGCGAGGTCGGCATCAACGCGCCCACCAGCGAGGCGTGCGTCGTCACGTTGACGGCGTAGTCGGCGTGGTAGCCCTGCCGCTTCATCATCGGGATCATCACCGAGCCCATCGCGCTGACGTCGGCCAGCGGGCTGCCGGCCACGCCGCCGAACAGCGTGCAGCCGACGACGTTGCTCATGCCCAGCCCGCCGCGCACGTGGCCCACCAGGCTGTTGGCAAAGCGCACGATGCGCTCGGCGATGCCGCCGTGCAGCATCAGCTCGCCGGCGAAGATGAAGAACGGGATGGCCAGGAAGCTGAACACCTGCATGCCGCCCACGGCGCGCTGGAACACCACCTCCACCGGCAGCCCGGCGGCCAGGATGGTGGCCACCGACGCCAGCCCGATGGCAAAGGCCACCGGCACGCCCAGCACCAGCAGCAGCGTGAAGCTCACGGCCAGGATGGTCAGCTCCATGCCGGCTCCACCGTCTGGTGGCGCGCCAGCGCCACCAGGTGCTCGACGCTGAACAGCAGCACCAGCGCGCCGCAGATCACCAGCGCCAGGTAGTCCACGCCCACCGGCAGGCCCAGCATCGGCTTGATGTCGCCCCACTTCAGCGTCGTCCACACCCAGCCGGCCTTCAGCATCACGGCGCCGAACAGCGCCACCAGGCCATGGATCAGGAACTCCACGACGCGCCGCGGCGCCGGTGGCAGCAGCGCCACCAGCGACTCCAGCCCGATGTGGCCGGCATCGCGCACCCCCACGGCCACGCCGAAGGCGGTGACGTACAGCACCAGCTGCAGCGCCAGCGCCTCGGCCCAGGTGGGCGTGTCGTTGAACACGTAGCGGCCCACCACCTGCCACTGCACGGCGGCAATCACGCCCAGCAGGCCGACGATGGCCAGCACCAGGCAGGCCCGCGACAGGGCCGCGCACACCGTGTGCAGCGGCCCGCGTGCGGCCCTGGTGCCGCGGGGCGGCGCCGCGCTCACTTCGTGTCCTGCACCGCCTTGACCAGCCGCTTCAGGTCGGCGGTGGTGATGAAACGCTCGTACACCGGGGCCATCACGGCCTGGAACGAGGCCTTGTCGACCTCGCTGATCTGCGCGCCGGCGGCACGCACCAGGGCCAGCGACTTGGCCTCCTGCTCATCCCAGCGCGCGCGCTGGAAGGCCACCGAGGCCCGCGCCGCGTCGCGCACCATCTGCTGCTCGGCGGGCGGCAGGCGGTCCCAGCTGCGCTTGCTCATCACCAGCATCTCGGGCGCCATGCTGTGCTCGGTGCGCGAGTAGTAGCGCACGGCCTCGTGGTGGCGCGTGGTCTCGTAGCTCGGGATGTTGTTCTCGGCGGCGTCGATGAGGCCGGTCTTGAGCGCCGTGAACACCTCGCCAAAGGGCATTGGCGTGGCGTTGCCGCCCATCGCGCCCACCAGCGCCACCCACAGATCGCTCTGCTGCACGCGGATCTTCAGGCCCTTGACGTCGGCGACGGTGCGGATCGGCTTCTTGGCGTACAGGCTGCGCGCGCCGCTGTCGTAGAAGGCCAGGCCGACGAAGCCCTCCTTCTCGCAGCTCTTCAGGATCTCCTCGCCCACGGGGCCGTCGAGCACGCGCCGCATGTGGTCGACGCTGCGGAACAGGAAGGGCATCGTCGGCACCAGCGTCAGCGGGCACAGCGAGTTCATCGGGCTGATGTTGACGCGTGTCATGTCCAGCGCGCCGATCTTCACCTGGTCGATGGTTTCCTTCTCGCTGCCCAGCGCGCCCTTGTTGAAGACCTTGATGCGGTGCCTGCCGCCGCTGGCCTGGGCCAGCAGCTCGCCCATGTGGCGCACGGCGGCCACGGTGGGGTAGTCGTCGGCGTTGTGCACGTCGGCGGAGCGGAACTCCACGGCCTGGGCCGGCAGCGCGGCGGCCAGGCAGGCCGCGACGCACCAGGCCAGGGCTGGCCAGCGGCGCCGGGTGGTCGACGGCCGGCGTGCGCTGTGGGGGGCGGCGGGATGGCGGGCGGGGCTCTGCAGGGTCATCGATGTCTCCGGGGTGGCTGCTGAGTCGTAGGTTGTCAGACAAGTCTAGACGATGAAGCGGCTGTTCATCCCATTGTCGAGCCCGGAACAGGGTTCTGAAGGTGCGATAGCTGTCAGGTTGTATGATGTCTCACCAGTGAACGCCATGACACCTCCTGCCCCCGGTTCCCCGCTGTCGTCCGCGCCCACGATCCGCAGCCTGCGCGTGGTGCCGGTGGCCGGGCACGACAGCATGCTGCTCAACCTGAGTGGCGCGCACGGCCCGCTGTTCACGCGCAACCTCGTCATCGCCACCGACAGCGCCGGCCGCCAGGGCGTTGGCGAGGTGCCGGGTGGCGAGGCCATCCGCCAGACGCTGGAAGACGCCCGTCCGCTGGTGGAAGGTCAGCCCGTGGGGCTGATCGCGCCGCTGCTGCAGGCCGTGCAGCAGCGCTTCGGCGCGCGTGACGCCGGCGGGCGTGGGCTGCAGACCTTCGACCTGCGGGTCACCGTGCACGCCATCGCCGGCATCGAATCGGCGCTGCTGGACCTCTGGGGCCAGCACCTGGGCCAGCCGGTGGCGGCGCTGCTGGGCGAGGGGCAGCAGCGCGACAGCGTGCCGGTGCTGGGCTACCTGTTCTTCGTGGCGGACCGGCGTGCCAGCCCGTTGCCGTATCGCGCGCCCGCCGCCGGTGGCGATGCCTGGCTCACGCTGCGCGACGAGCCGGCGATGACGCCCACGCAGGTGGTGCGCCTGGCCGAGGCGGCCTGCGAGCGCTACGGCTTTGCCGACTTCAAGCTGAAGGGCGGCGTGCTGCCGCCCGAGCAGGAGCTCGAGGCCGTGCAGGCGCTGCATGCGCGCTTCCCGCAGGCGCGCATCACGCTGGACCCGAACGGCGCGTGGCCGCTGCGGCAGGCGGTGTCGCTGCTGCGCGACCAGCACGCCGTGCTGGCCTACGCCGAAGACCCCTGCGGCGCCGAAGACGGCTTCTCGGGCCGCGAGGTGATGGCCGAGTTCCGGCGCGAGACCGGCCTGCCCACGGCCACCAACATGGTGGCCACCGACTGGCGGCAGCTGCGCCACGCGCTGGCGCTGCACGCCGTGGACATCCCGCTCGCCGACCCGCACTTCTGGACGCTCGCGGGCGCCGTGCGCGTGGCGCAGACCTGCCGCGACCACGGTCTGGTGTGGGGCTCGCACTCCAACAACCACTTCGATGTCTCGCTGGCGATGTTCACGCACGTGGCCGCGGCGGCGCCCGGGCGCATCACCGCCATCGACACGCACTGGATCTGGCAGGACGGCCAGCACCTGACGCAGGAGCCGCTGCGCATCGAACACGGCCAGGTGCGCGTGCCAACCGCGCCGGGCCTGGGCGTCACGCTGGACATGGCCGCGGTCGAGGCGGCGCACCGGCTGTACCTGGCGCACGGCTTGGGCGCGCGCGACGACAGCGTGGCGATGCAGGCGCTGATCCCGGGCTGGCGTTTCGACCCCAAGCGGCCCTGCCTGGTGCGCTGACGGCGACCCGGCCACCGACCCGACCCACGAGGACCCCATGAGACCCAACCGACTGCGCGAGCTGTGGCGCCAGGACCAGCCGGTGTTCAACGGCTGGCTGGCCATCCCGAGCGCGTTCAGCGCCGAGACGATGGCGCACGCCGGCTGGGACGCTCTGACCATCGACCTCCAGCACGGCCTGGTGGACTACCAGGCGATGACGGGCATGCTGCAGGCCATCTCCAGCACGGCCACGGTGCCGGTGGTGCGCGTGCCCTGGCTCGAGCCGGGCATCCTGATGAAGACGCTGGACGCCGGCGCCTATGGCGTGATCTGCCCGATGATCAACAGCCGTGAAGACGCGCAGAAGCTGGTCGCGTGGACGCACTACGCGCCCCGCGGCGTGCGCAGCTTCGGGCCCATCCGCGGCCTGCTGTACGGCGGCGCCGACTATCCGCAGCACGCCAACGACACCATCGTCACCTTCGCGATGATCGAAACCGCCCAGGCGCTGGACCGGCTCGACGACATCCTGTCCGTCGAGGGCCTGGACGCGATCTACATCGGCCCGTCGGACCTCTCGCTGTCGCTGGGTTGCAAGCCCACCTTCGACGACGTCGAGCCCAAGGTCGCTCAGGCCATCGAGCACGTGCTTGAGCGCGCGCGCGCCCACGGCCTGGTGGCCGGCATCCACAACGGCGCGCCGGCCGCGGCGCTGCAGCGCGTGGCGATGGGCTTCCGCTTCGTGACCGTGGCCTCCGACGCGCGGCTGATGGCCGCCGGCGCCCAGCAGACGCTGGCCACGCTGCGCGCCGGCGGCTGAGGCGCGACCGCGGGCCGCCGTTTCCCACCACCCCTGCGCAAGACACCATGGACATCGGATTCATCGGCCTGGGCATCATGGGCACGCCGATGGCGGGCCACCTGCTTGCCGCCGGCCACACGCTGCACGCCCACTCGCGCCGCGGCGTGCCCGCGGCGCTGCTGCAGGCCGGCGCGCGGCCGTGCATCGACGCGGCGGCAGTGGCACGGGCCAGTGAGGTGGTGGTGCTGATGCTGCCCGACACGCCCGACGTCGAGCAGGTGCTGTTCGGCGACACCGGCGTGGCCCAGGGCCTGAAGCCCGGCGCGCTGGTGGTGGACATGAGCAGCATCTCGCCGCTGGCGACGCGGGCCTTCGCGGCGCGCATCGGCGCGCTCGGCGCCGAGTACGTCGACGCGCCGGTCTCCGGCGGCGAGGTCGGCGCCAAGGCGGCGTCGCTGACGATCATGGTCGGCGCCACCGAGGCCGGTTTTGCGCGCGTGCAGCCGCTGCTGGCCTTGATGGGCCGCCACATCACCCACGTCGGCGGCCACGGCGCCGGCCAGACCACCAAGGTCGCCAACCAGATCATCGTGGCGCTGAACATCGCCGCCGTGGCCGAGGCGCTGGTGTTCGCGGCCAAGGCCGGCGCCGACCCGGCCCAGGTGCGCCAGGCGCTGATGGGCGGCTTCGCCTCGAGCCGCATCCTCGAGGTGCACGGCGAGCGCATGGTCAAGCGCAGCTTCAACCCCGGCTTCCGCATCCGCCTGCACCAGAAGGATCTGGCGCTGGCGCTGCAAGGCGCCCGTGAGCTTGGCGTGGCGCTGCCGGGCACCGCCGGCGTGGCGCAGCTGATGCAGGCCGGCGCTGCGCAAGGCCTGGCCGAGCAGGACCACTCGGCGCTGGTGCAGGTGCTCGAGGCCCTCGCCGCCACCACGCTGGAGCGGCCCGCGGCATGACGCGCGTGCTCGTCACCGGCGCCGCCGGCGCGCTCGGGCGCGTGCTGCGCCAGCGGCTGCCGGCGCACCTGGCGGCGCAGGCGCCGGGCACGGCCTGGCGCTTCCGCTTCTCGGATCTGAGCGAGATGGCCCCGGCCGACGAGGCCGAGCGGCGCGCCGGCAGCGAGTTCGTCCGCTGCAACCTGATGCACGCCGACGACGTGCAGCAGCTGCTGCAGGGCGTGGACGCCGTCGTGCACCTGGGCGGCCGCGCCACCGAGGGCCGCTGGGACGAGCTGATCGGCCCCAACCTCGTGGGCACGATCAACCTGTACGAGGCGGCGCGTGTGCAGCGCACCGACCGCGTGCTGTTCGCCAGCAGCAACCACGCCGTCGGGCTGTACCGGCGCGACGAACCCATCGACCACCACGCCCCGCCGCGCCCGGACTCGCGCTACGGCGTCAGCAAGGCCTTTGGCGAAGACCTGGCGTGGCTGTACGCGCACAAGCACCGCGTGCGCAGCCTGTGCCTGCGCATCGGCTCGTGCACCGAGCGGCCGCGCAACGCCCGCATGCTGGCCACCTGGCTGTCACACGGCGACTGGCTGCGCCTCGTGGCGATGGGGCTGGTGGCCGACTACCGCTACGAGATCGTCTACGGCGTGTCGGCCAACCGCCGCGCGTGGTGGGACAACCGCCGCGCCTTCGAGCTGGGCTACCGCCCGGAAGACGACGCCGAGGCCTTTGCCGCCGAGCTGGCCTCGCAGCGCGCCGACTCGGAGCTGGCCGAGCGCTACCAGGGCGGGCACTTCGTGGCCGACGACTTCGACGGCGAGGTCGGGCCGTCGCCGGCCGGCTGAGCGCGCGATGCGGCGTCGCCAAGTCTTTGTGGCGGCCGTCTCGGCCTGGGCCGGACTGGCCGCCGCCCAGCCGCGCTGGCCCGAGCGCGCACTGCGCTGCCTGGTGGGCTTTCCCGGCGGCAGCTCCACCGACCTGCTGGCGCGCACGCTGGCCGAGCCGCTGGCCGCGGCGCTGGGGCAGCCGGTGGTCGTCGACAACCGCGCCGGCGCCGGCGGCAACATCGCCGCCGACCTGCTGGCCAAGGCCGGCGATAGCCACACCTTCGGCGTCGTCAGCACCGGCCCGCTCACCACCGCGAAGCTGCTGAACCCGCGGCTGCCCTACGACCCCGAGCGCGACCTCGCGCCCGTGACGCTGATCGGCACCGCGCCGATGGTGCTGGTCACGCCCGCGGCCACACAGGCGCCATCGCTGACGGCGCTGCTGGCGGCGCTGCGCACGCAGGGCGAGCGCGCCAACTACGCGTCGGTGGGCGTCGGTTCGGCGGCGCACCTGGGCATGGAGCTGCTGAAGAGCCGCAGCGGCCTCGCGGCCACGCACATCCCCTACGCCGGCGCGCCGCAGATCCTGTCGGCGCTGGTGGCCGGCGAGGTGCAGCTGGCGCTGATGGCGCCCGCCGCGGCGATGCCGCTGGCGCAGGCGGGCAGGCTGCGCGCCTGGGCGGTCACGAGCAGCGTGCGCAGCATCCTCGCGCCGGAGCTGCCGGCGCTGGCCGAGGCCGGCCTCGGCGGCTTCAGCTTCGAGAGCTGGAACGCCGTGTGCGCGCCGGTGCGCCTGGCCGCGGCGCACCGGCAGCGGCTGGAGCGCGAACTGCAGGCGCTGATCCGCGCGCCGCAGATGCGCGAGCGGCTCACCGCGCAGGGCTGGCAGGT
>JACCDR010094500.1_pt1 | contig 10085 bp, 10 predicted proteins | sample 7446431 | NCBI WGS metagenome assembly JACCDR01 (sample SAMN15323443, study PRJNA562643) | freshwater metagenome | isolation source: river surface water | place: USA:Blue River Watershed | collected 2017-08-17 | reverse complement strand
GCTCGGTTGAAACAGAGGCTAGTTTTTGACGATCATGTAATTTTTAATCTGCGCCGCCGAAACGAAAATCCCTGTGTCGATAAACGTACTTTAATTCCTGGAGGTGTTGATATTCACAACAACGGTTCTTACGCAGAGTTAGAGCTCGATTTGCGCGTCTTCCTGAACTCAGAGTTCTGAGAAAGTAACAAGTAACGAGTAACAAGTAACGAGTATAAACGCGCTACTTGTTAATGGTAAAATTGAGTTACTACATTCAATTTTTTACCATGATTAATAATAACATTTCTATTCAAGAGAGAACTAGAATATTTGCCGTTCGATGCGTAAAAGCTTATTGCGAATTGAACAAAAGGCATTTTGATGACGCAGGCAAAGTATTGGCAAAACAGTTTCTTAGAGCATCTAGCTCTATCGGAGCAAACTGTGCTGAAGCTGAATTTGCGCAATCAAAAGCCGACTTTATATCTAAATATTCTATTGCTTTAAAAGAAGCGGGAGAAACAAGATTTTGGATTAACTTGATGATAGAATCAGAAATTGTTTCAAGACAAAAATTTGCTTTATTGTTAGACGAAATAAGCGTAATAATCAGAATATTAGTATCAACAATTAACAAATTAAAGGCAAATTAAAAACCTTGTTACTCGTTACTCGTTACTCGTTACTTTTTTGCTGCCACGCCTGCATCGAAACAGGCACAATCGGCTCAATCAACTCGACGATCGCACTAGCATAAGCCCCAATTTCACTCTGCGCCCCTGCACCCAGTCGTAGATCGATAAAATTGAATAGTGCCTGCAAGGAAACTGTCCAAACCCAACTTGTATAGACAGAAGGAACTAGAACACCTCTAGCCTGTTCTCGACCTACTCCTAGTTCCAATAATTGACTATAAGCTTGATAGCTATTTTCACATTGTTGTTGATAAATAGCGATCGCTTTTTGATTTAATTCTGTTGGTAAAAAACCTTCTGTACTTTGTTTGTTATTTTCCGACTGTTGTCTAAAAGTAGTAGGAAAATAAAATTCGTTACTGTCATCAATAGCTACGTAGCGAAAACTTTTTTCATTCCAGCCTAACTGTTCCTCATTGTGATTGCTGGCAATTACGTGCTTCCACCACTGGCGGCAGATATAAAGTGGGGCTTTAATTTTAAACTTAAATACTACTCCGCGAAAAGGAGAAGTATGTTCATGTTTAATTAAATATCTTATCAGTTTGGTGTCTTTTTCATCTAGCTCAATCGAGCTTTTGGCGAACGAAGCTCTCGCATCATTAACTATGCTTAAATCGCTGCCCATTGAATCGATTAACTCGATTTTACTCTTGCCATCTTTTAAAGGATCCTTGTTGTCCAATTTTTCTCTGCCCAAAGATATAGTGTTCGCACGGCAACTAGCGTTTAAGCTTCTTTATACGTGCTCAGATTAATATACTCTGATTTTAGCTACTGCGATCGCTAAAAAAATTGATTTTTTACCCTATAATTTAGAGCATTATAAGGTAAGTCAAGGCGATCGCGTTTGGTTATGTGAGCGCGATCTTCACGAGAGAGTATCAAGCAAGTTAGGCATCTAGAGGAAAAATGAATTTTAATTCGACAGCTAAAGTGACCGAGAATTCGGCAAAATCTGCTTACTATAGTTTTGGAGACTTGTTAAGGAAGTCACAAGGATCGGGTTCTTCTAGCATAGGAGAATCATTTCAAAAGACCGTTGCCAACCTCAAACTTGCTAGTATCAAGATTCCTGCTTGGTACAGCAAGAAATATGTATCCCAGGGAGAGCTTGATAAGGCTATTTCGGCTATTAGAGGGGGTGGAATAGCCAACGAGGCAATTGTAGTCAGATATCGCAAAGAAGATAGTAGCTACGAGCTAATCGACGGACTGGTGGCACTAAAAGCCCATGCCTTCTTGGGAATTGAAGAGATTGAGTGTGAGTTAATTAGTGATGAAAAGTTCACCAAATCTCAGGCAATGTTAGCTTCAATTGGCTTAAACTCCCGACAAAGCTTGAATCCCTGGGAATCAACTGTTGCCGGCATTGCTTTTTTAGTCGAACAGTTGAACTTAAAAACTGAAGAAAAGTGGATTCAGATCCCGACAATTGGTACTAGAGAAAAAAGAGTGATTACTCAGATCGATAAGGCGATCGGGCTTTGTAAAACATTACTCAAAATTAGACGGGCAAGACTCAACCTAGAAAACGGTAGAAAGATTGATAGTGATGCTTTTGAAGCGTTAGAGTCAAATATGACACAGGATGCAGAGATTGCAATCAACGCGATGTTACTGGCAATTAATATCGATTTAAGTACTTTTGTCGAAAAGCGAATTAAATTATTGGAATTACCCAAGAATATTACCAATAGTTTATCTAGTGGCAAGCTTTACTACAGTAAGGCAATTAGCCTGTCTAAAGTAGGCATGACTCCGGCAATTCAAGCATTAACCGACCGATTGGGAGACGTGGATGTTTCTAATTCTATCATTAAAGAAAGAGAGGCGATCTTAGAGCAAACACTGGAAAAAAATCTTACTAACAAAGAGCTTTTGGAGCTTGTACATCAAGCCAATAATCGAATTTTTGTACAGGGAACTAATGAAGAAGATGGTAGCCTTTCAATCGATGAGATTGGCGAGAGAAGACAATGTAAAGAAGACTTAATTTTACAAAGTCGGGCGATTCAAGATTTGACTAAAACTAGGTCAATTGTCAAAAGTTTTGACATTATTGATAAGTTAACTGAAACAGAAAAGATGAACTTGCAAAAAAGGGTTAAGTCTTTATTTGATTTAGTGGGCGATCTTCAGCAAAAAGCACTTAGTCGTTAATCGAGTAGTAGGTAGTGAGTAGAAAGTAGTAGGTTCGGAACAGGTAGTGGGTAGTAGGTAAGAGCGATTTCTGAAATCTGATATCAGATTAGGGAATCTCTTTATTCTGAAATCTGAAGTCTGCCCTAAAGGATTCCCTTCGGTCAAATCTGATATCAAGAAAAACCTACTACTTACAAACGCGCTTCGCGTTTCGCCGTTGCGGAGCAACGTCGGCGGACTCCAGTCCGCACTACTTACTACCTACTACTTGGCATTCCGTGCCACAAACAGAAGTAAATCCATTATTTGACTCGGATTTTCTTTTTCATCGATTTCTCTGACCAAAGTTTTAATCCAGCTTACGGTTGACTCGGGAACCCTGGTTAACTTGGTTTTACCTAGCTTTTGATAATGTTTCCCAGACACTTCAACCTCCGATAACTGCTGGAATAATGATCGCCAAGACAGCAGTAATAATCAAACCGAAGGCTAAATTAACAACCTGAACAGACGCTCTTTGGTAAGCATCTAATTTAACGTCATAAGCTTCTCCTCTAACTTTAATTTCAGTTACTTCGCTGCTCAACTTTAAAAGCGTCACTTCGATTTTGTCCAATTTAGTTTCTACGTGGCTTAATCTGTTCTCAACATGATCCAGACTGGTTTCGACACGATCTAGTCTGGTCTCGACATCACCCAGTCTAGTCTCAACATATTCCAGTTTAGTTTCGACATTACCATCGCTCATTTAAGTACTTTGTCGTAAATAATATCTTGATTATACAGGTTTTTAGATAAAACAAAGTATCTATTTGCTTTTCTCACCGAAGATTTTGATTTAAAGGTGCAAAATAAGCGTTAAGATAGAGGCATCAACGCTTTGAGATACCTTCAATGCTTATGCAGATTTTGAGTGACGAGGATTTTTTGAAACTAAATGCCTCTGGACTAAGTGTTGAAGAATTACCCGTCAAAACTATTCGATACAACAATGTAGACTTAAATTTCCATCAGCAACCGCCAGGAAAAGTAGTCGAATTAATGTTGAGTATTGGGGAGGCGATGAAAGAAAGTAAAGCGATCGCTTTAACAGTAGAAGCATATTTTCCCCAGTTGAAAGGTAATTTTTCTCAGTTAAATGCTCTTTCGGCTGTAGAAATAGTCATGTTAATTCTTCAGCAAAGTACGCCAGGGGAAACAAACCTAGAGAACTTGGCAAACTTGGCGACGCGAAGCTAGTACTTTAGTGCAAATATCAAGTAGCTTTTGATTAGATGCAAGACCCAAAAATTCCTCTTTCGGTTCGTTCAGTAGTTCTGCTGACCAGACTTCTAGATGAAGCTGTAGAGAGAAGGGGTGAGCTGATTCACCAACGGCTTCAAGGCGATCCCGAACTCGATGGATTGAGAGAACGCGAGCGCAAAATTTTGCAAGAGCTAAACGAAGAGTGCGATCGCCTTGAGGAGATGATTAATTTGGAATATGCCCTGTATCTCGATGAAGACGAAACAGGTAGTAGGTAGTAGGAGACGCTGGAGCGTCTCGACGTTGCTTTGCAACGGCGGCGGACTCCAGTCCGCGGTAGTAGGTAAATATTTCAAACTCTTGACTCTTGACTTTTGATTTGCGAAGCTTATGCTAAAGCATTTGCGAAGCTTATCCTTTAGGACTAGCTACGCGTCGTCCTTTAGGACTCTTGACTTGAAAAAGATACTTACTACCTACTGCTTAAAACGCTGTAGACGTTGTAGATGTTTTTAAACAACCTACCGATAATTACGCTTAAAGGTAGTAAAAATCGATCGAACATTACGATTACGAAGAAGTTATGCCCGTAGTAGATCTTTGTCCCCGAGCGATCGCGCTTGAGGCAGCAAAACTAGTTGACCGAGCTTACCGTTTAATAGATGGGTTAAAGCCCCGTCCTTTAGGACGATTTAGGACTTTTTGTGTTAAAATAGTTACGTCAGGTAAAACAACGTAACTATGTTGGTATTCGAGGCAAAACTTGAGGGATTGAAAGAGCAGTATGGCAAGCTGGATGAAGCCATTCGTACTGCTCGTTTCGTCCGCAATTCTTGCCTGAGATACTGGATGGATAACCGCGACATCGGGCGATATAATCTGAGTGCATATTGTGCTGTTTTGGGTAAAGAGTTTTCTTTTGCAAGCCAACTCAATTCTCAAGCCAGACAAGCATCGGCTGAAAGAGCTTGGTCGGCAATTGCCAGGTTTTTTGATAACTGCAAGAAAAATAAGCCAGGTAAGAAAGGATACCCACGGTTCAAAAAACATCAGACACATGGTTCTGTTGAATACAAAACAACGGGCTGGAAGCTTTCTGAGTGTCGCAGGTATATCACTTTCACCGATGGTTTTGGTGCAGGTATTTTTAAGCTGTGGGGTAGTCGCGATTTGCATTTCTATCAGTTGAAGCAAATCAAACGAGTGAGAGTTGTTCGTCGTGCTGATGGCTACTACACGCAGTTTTGTATTGACCAAGAGCGACTTGAGAAAAAAGAACCAACATCCAAAACTATTGGTCTTGATGTTGGGCTGACTCATTTTTATACGGATAGCGACGGTCAAACGGTTGAAAACCCAAGACATCTTAGGAAGAGCGAGAAGTCTCTCAAGCGTCTTTCTCGTCGTATGTCCAAAACTCAAAAAGGGTCTAAAAACCGAGCCAAGTTTAGAAACAAGCTGGCAAGAAAGCACCTCAAAGTAAGTAGGCAGCGTAAAGATTTTGCCGTGAAGTTGGCAAGATGCGTAGTCCAGTCTAACGACTTGGTAGCCTATGAGGATTTGAGGGTGCGGAACATGGTTAAAAATAGACGTTTGGCTAAATCGATTAGCGATGCAGCTTGGACGACTTTCCGTACTTGGGTTGAGTATTTTGGTAAGGTTTTTGGTGTGGTCACGATTGCCGTGCCACCGCACTACACCAGTCAAAATTGCTCTAATTGTGGCAAGGTTGTCAAAAAATCTTTGAGTGTCAGAACTCACATTTGTCATCATTGTGGGCATACGCAAGATAGAGATTGGAATGCTGCTCGAAACATATTAGAGAAAGGATTAAGGAGCCACTGCGGTCTTGGGGTCTCCCCAAGTGGAGCAAGTGGCGTTACGGTGGGACACATCGGAACTCACGCCTCTGGAGACATCGACCGCTGCTTGGGTGAGGCAACTCCTTCAAGTAAGTCGGGTCGTGGAAAGAGGAAACTCAAAGAGCAATCTTTGGAATCCCCGTCGCTTTAGCGCGGGGAGGATGTCAAATTGCTAATTATCTATTTTTTTATCAGCACTTGGTCAATCGAAAGACAGCGCCCTCCATTACTTCGATTGTGGTTGCTGGACATTCTGCTGGAGGCAGGGTAGCTGATTGGCTAGCAAGTTTTTTAGCAAGCAGTTTTCAGCAATCTGTTCCTATTCAACTGTTTACTTTTGCCTCACCCTTGTTTCGAGAGTTTTACGACCAGACAAAACTCGACGAGATGAATATTAGCTTGGTAAGATATGCGATCGCCTCAGATTTAATTTCCGAATTGCCAGCTAAATTGTTTAATTGCGATCGCACTTTTACTCAGATTTTGCCAGCGATCGCTCCTTGGAAAAGACCTCATCGGCTGCAAAATTTTATCGATTATCTTTCATGTTGAAGTAGCAGGTTATCAAAGTAACAAGTAAAGAGTAACAAGTAACAAAGCGCTCTTTACTTTTTACTTTTTACTTTTTACTTTTTACTTTTTACTATGATATTCACCTACGCTTCCCACAGATCAAAACCCCCTAGCGACAAGTTCACCGTCCAGTCAATACCTGGAACGGCTCAAGTTAAAGAGCGCAATTTTTACATTCAATACGCCAACCGTGCCGGGCGATCGCTATTGTCCGATCCCCAGACAGTCACTGGCAGTGGAGTATCGGTAACTCTACAAACTGGATTAATTCTGCCAGGAGAAGAAGTCTTTTGGATTATCGTCAGTTATGAAACAACTGGTGAGCCAGAAGATGCGGGAATTGTCGCCATGTGGCAGGCAAGAGAATCCAACCAGAGTACTCGTCGAACACTGCCAGTTGTTTTAGAGTTTGTCACGAATGACAGCTTGCTAACCAACCGAGCAGTCGAATCAGCCAATCAGTTACCTAGTGTTTCTTCTCTACCCAATGGTGCGATCGCTTTAGTAGTTGATACGGGAATTTACTACCGTAGCGATCGCGAAGCTTTTGTCAATACCTATGGTTTGGTTAGCTACGGAGCTTATCCCAAAGGCTTGAATACCAAATGGATTGAATGGGCAGGTACTTTTAACGCTTATGTAGAAACTACCAGCAGTTTTTTTGGTAGCGACGTGGCGGTTAATCTAGTAACCAACAGCTTAGAAATCCCTCCCAAAATAGCTGACAGCGACAGTATTCCAATTAGATACTGGCTGAACAATGGGTTGAGTGCTGACGGAGGTTCTCCAATTGTAGACGGACGCTATTCCCTGGAAATAGCTGTCAATGGCATAGAGGGATACGAAGGTTTTTTCGCCAACAACAAGATTAAATATTACCTAGTCGGCTACCTCAATCGAGATACAGGTATTCTCGACGATTCAATCGACACCGCAGGTCAACTGCGATATTGGAATCCCGGCACGGGCGCGATCGCTCTCCCCGAAGATCTGCCTCGTAACCACGCTGCGGTTTACGATCTAATTCTTAGTTTTGACAACAGCGATTCAATTGGTATCTTGCCAGGTCAAAGTCCCGAGATCTCGCTTAACTTTACTCAAATCTTTAACATCCAAGGCAACTTAGTTGAAGCTGCTAATTTAATCGGCGACTTGGTTTATCAGGATCGAGATAAATTACTAGTCGTTCCTGGCGCGTTTCGCCTACCGGGGATCGCTTCGATTAAAATTGACAACGCTTCCCAGGGTTATTTAATTGATGCTAAAAATACTCAACCTTTAGTCGATCTTCAGCCCGATACTCCAAATCAAGTCGTGGCCCTTTCAGGAGCTTTAAACGGCTATTGTACGGTGCGCCAGGAAAATGATGACCTTGAGTACAGTGAAGTGGTTAGAGCGCTAATTTCTACCGTTCCAGGTGTCTCAGACGTGGTGGTTTCTAATACCATCACCTTAAGCAATCAAGGAATTAAAGTTACTGTCGAGCATCCGATTACAACCGGGCTTTACGCAAGAGTTAGAAGCGACTACCCCGACAACTTGATTGCCGATAATGAGTCCGCTTTATTTACGCCTACAATCGGCTATGTTTACCTTGATGTCGATGGCACTATTTACCGTTCGCCCTCTCAAAGTATCGTTGCCACAACGACACAGGATTTTACCTATACAAGTCTCACTGGCTTTGTCGCGGTTAGCACTCTTCCTAATGCTCCAGTAGACTTTTGTTTGTTTGAAGCAGAAGACGTTGTTCTCACGGCGATCGCTGGTAGCTTTTCGGGAACAGTTACGGCTTTCTTCGCCTATGCCTATGAAACACCAAATTACAAGGCGACTGTAATTAACAATCAAGTAGCAGGTGGTATTGTTACGGCCTCAGTTACAATTGCCGAAATAATTAGTTCACTTAATACCCTAGTTGCTCATCTCGATGATTTAAACAACCCTCATCAAGTAACCAGGGGACAGATAGGAGCGGCTAGCCAAACAGATTTAGTAAATCACACCAACAGTCGCAGCAATCCCCACCAGGTAACCACTACTCAAATTGGAGCAGCCACTACCGCACAATTAGCAGTTACCAATAATAATGTTACAGCTAATACAGCAGCGATCGCTCTCAATACAGCAAGTAGACAAAGCTTGGGTACGGCAGCGACTAAAAATGTCGGTACGGCGATTAATAATGTTGTACAGCTACAAGATGTCGGCGGAGTAGCAAAGTTACCTGCCGTAGATGGTTCACAACTGACTGGTATAGGTGGGCAATTAACGGTTGAATTTGTCAGCGGTACTTTCTCTGCGGCGGTTTCGGCTATCAATCCAATCAACTATTTAATCGACACGACGACGGTAGTAGCTACAGCCAATTTACCAGCTACTCCGCCAAACAAAGGTATTGTGGCATTTAGCGATCGCCGTAAAACTTTTGGCACTAAGACCGCAACACTTGTGCCTGGAAGCGGTCATACTATTGATGGCGGAGCTAATTTCTTATTAGACTTCAATAACGAAGCGGTAACTCTGATCTTTGATGCTGCCAACAATAATTACTCGGTATTAGAAGGAATACAAAACACTTCCACTGGTTCTGGAGACATGAGTAAGTCAGTCTATGATACTAACAATAGTGGTGTTGTAGATAATGCAGAAGCGATCGCGGGTACTCCAGGTAACTCCAAGTTTTACGGTACTAACGCCACGGGCATCAAAGGCTTTTACGACTATCTAGTGGGGGCAGCGGTTAAGGCAGCTTTAGAATCTTTAGTAAGTCCTAACAAGTTATTAGGAAGTGCGATCGCTAATGCCAGAAATATCAGCAATGCTCCAATTGACGGCTATGTTCGAGGCTACGACTTGGCAACAGATTCAGAGGTTTGGCAGCCTCCTGTAACCAATTTGGGAGCAGGAGCAATACTACTGCCTCTGTCGCAGTCTCTATTTGAAGTTGCCGATGGTACTTTATCTACTTACACTCCTGATATTGGTTCAGCAACTTATGAATCAATTAAAATTCTGACTACCGCTGCTACACCTAATAATCAGATTGTATCGGAGCAGTTGCAGATAAATGTAGCCAATACTGGCGCAGTGCTTAATCTTGGCATCAGTAATACCGTATTGCGCGTCAACTGGATTTTTAATACTGGAGATACCGATTGCCTGATCGCTCGTTATAGTAGTAACGGCAATATGGTAATTTTAGAAATGTCAGGAAGCGCGATCGCGATTAAGTCAATTGTCAACGACGTGATTACAACTATCCAAGCTCAGCCGTATAATTTTGTAGACAACACCAGCTACAAAATTGACCTGCAAGTAATTGGAGTCGTGTTTAAAGTCTTAATCAATGACTCAGTAGCGATCGCCGAAGCCTTGAGCAATGAATTTTTAACAGCAACCAAATTCGGAATCGGCAAAAGATAAAGTCAAAAGTCAAGAGTCAAGAGTCAAGAGTCAAAAGTCAAAAGTAAGATAAAGTCCGAAGTTGGTCTAAAGCCTGGTCTTTAAAGACGAAAGGAAAGAAAATATATTTCAACTCTCGAATCCTCTTACTTTAGGAAGAGGTAAAACTTTTGACTTT
>JACCDR012017171.1_pt1 | contig 10086 bp, 15 predicted proteins | sample 7446431 | NCBI WGS metagenome assembly JACCDR01 (sample SAMN15323443, study PRJNA562643) | freshwater metagenome | isolation source: river surface water | place: USA:Blue River Watershed | collected 2017-08-17 | reverse complement strand
CCCTGTTCGAATGCCGCCGTGTCAATGCCCAGCGTGACGCGAAGCGCGCCGATTAGCGATCCACTCATGTCGCCCCCTGATTTTGCGCCGCTTCTTTGCTCATTGCGGCCCATGCCCGCATTGCCGCCAGAATTTCGTCATTCGACTGGGCGGCGGGAACGCGCGCTTCCGGCCGTCCCAGAACCTTTTCCAGCGACGGCAACTTCTTCATTCTGGCGAAGGCTTCGACATGCCAAGCGACGGACAGCGCCTGTTCATGTTCGATCTTCCGCCGCTGGACGTATCCCGAAAGGATAGCGTCCAGCGTGCGGGGTGTCTGGCGCCAGAAGCTGTCCGGATCGAACCCGGCTTCAGCCCAGACGCTTAGGAGCTGATACCAGTCCCAGCCGTCGGCGCCGCCTTCGCCTTCAGCGCGTTTCCCACTTTGCCCTTTGCGGACGGGAAGGACGCGGCAAGGGCTTCGCCGACGACTGTCAACAAGCGTTCGTTTCCGATTTCCGTGGCAAGGTCCAGAACGTTGTCCAGCGTGATTTCGGCGTCCTGGTGACGAAGCCCCGCCATCATGCACAAGCAGACCGTTTTGAACGATCCTTTGTTCATGATCGCCTGGGCGGCGTCATTCAGCCCCAGTCCGGTCGCGTCTTCGACTTCGATCCAAGCGCGGGCGTCCAGGCGAACGGTCCACGACTTGCCAGCGGCTTCGAACGTGACGCTATCGCTTTTCTTCGTCATGCGCCAGCCGCCTCGGTGATCAGCCCCGACACTTTGATTGACAGGATCGCCGTCATTTTGTCGTCGATCACGACGTCGTCCTTTTCATATCCGGTGACGACGCAATTTCCGGTGAAGTCGCGCGTGCCGGTGCCAGCCGGAACGTTGATCTTCCACGCTTTGACAACGCGCGACAAAACGGCGGCGGACATAAGAACGTCGGACGCCGATCCCGGAACCCAGTTGACGCGGATCGAACCTTCGCCCGTGTCAATCAAGCCCGCGATGAACTCGCGGGCGGCCCCGGCGGAACCATGCGTCGTGGCGTCGATTGTCTCGACCGTAGGGCTGGGCGGAGTGACGGACAGAACGTCCGAAATTTCGACCAACGCGGTCCCGTCATGCAAAAAGAACTTTGCGCCAAAGCCATGTTTTGCGGCCATTGTTCAGTCTCCTTTTTTAGGGTGCCGCCAAGAAATGGGACTGATTTTCAGGCGGCGGGTGAAAACCAGACAAAGAAGTCCAGCGAATAGCGGTGGACCTTCAGTCCGCCGCCGACGTCTTCGATCAGTGGACCGCGTTCGGCGTCCAGCAAGGCGACGCTGAAGGCAATCCCGCCTTGGGTTGCCGGGGTTTCCAGCGTGTCACGCAATACCCGCGCGACCGCCTTGGCTTGCGCCGACGTCGTTCCGTAGCAATCGAACTGAATGCGCGGATTGCCCGTTGGATCGGCGGCGCCGTGGACGTAATTTCGACCAGCGGACACGCCCAGCATTGTGATCGCGGGAAGCGGTTCTTTCTTTACCCGTTCCCCCCAGGTGATCCGGTTCCCGACAAGCGCAGACAGCGAAGGGGACGCAAGCAAGCGGGCGACAAGTGCTTCTTCCATGGTGCCCCCGGATCAGGTTCTGGCGCGGCGCGCGGCGCGCTTGGCGACGCGTGCCGCCGCCTTGTCGATTTCCGTTCCCAGCTCGGACTTGATCGTTTCCAGCGCGCCTTCCGAATTCGCGTCCCAGGCGGGGCGAAGAAAGGGCTGGGGGCGCTGATGTTCGTTCCCGAATTCGTTCTGGACGCCCGCCGGATCGGACACGCCGACATGAACTTCAACTTCAGACTTGCCCAGCTTCCGGTTCATCGCCGCTTGTCGGCGCGTCAACCGTGTCCCGGTCTTCACGTCGCGGCGAAGGCGACCAGACAGTTCTGGCGCATTGGCGGCGGCGTCGTCTTCAATCGGCTTCGCCGCCTTCAACAAAACCCGCTTCAGGACGTTCTTCCCGGTCGCCCTGGGAAGATCGGCAAGCGCGGCTTCCAGCTCGCGCAATCCTTCGACCTTAGCCGACCGCGCCATTGTCGCCCTTTCCCGACGACTTGTCGGCGGCGGGCTTCACTTCGGCGACCAGCCGGGCGGCGATCAGCGGCTTCGCGTGATCGTCGGGCATTTCATATTCGTCGCCCTTCGCCTTTTCGAACTTGGCGCCATAGCCGTTGTTATGCGGCTTCAGTGCTTTGACCTTCATGTGTTCAGTCCTTCTTCGGAATAGGCGATCCCGACAATTTCGATCCCGACACGGCGACCGATTTCCGTGACACCTATGATCTGAAATTCCCGACTATCGCAGTTCAGGCGGTCGCTTGCCGATATGGTCGCCGTCCGTGCGGTCCAGCGAACGCGCCAGACGCGTTCAACCTGGGCGGCCGTCTGTCCGGCTTTCCAGCTTTCCGTCGGCCGTTGCTGGACCTGTTCAGCCCAGAATTTGCCGAAGTCCGCCCAGACTTCGACGGGTTCGTTCATGGCGTTGCGTGTCGGCGCCGACGCCCGGCGGATCGTGATCCGCTTGTTCAGTCTTCCAAGCCGCATTGCCTTCGCCCCTTATGCGACGAACGGGACGCGGAACTGGGACAGCAAGTCGTCCAGGGCGACTTGCACTTCCGTCGAAATGGTCCCGACGACGACGGCTTCGCGGTTCTGGTCCCAGTGCCCGACAAGCAACTTCATTGCATGGATCAGGTCTTCAGGAACGTCCGAAGGCTTTTCCCAGCCCGCGCGCCATTCGACGACGACGGCGCTGGGCGTGTTCACTGTGGACGGCCATGTCGCCGACGGGGCGGGATAGACCTGGGCAACGCGCGAAACGGCGTCCAGGCTATAGCGGGACGGGTCCAGCGTCTGGACGACGTTCTGGCTATCCCGATAGCGGATCGACAGGATCGAAGGACTATCCCCCCCGCCCAGCCAGATCGACCCGCAAGGGAATTTCGACAGGTGCGTTTCGCGCGTCTGAAGAAGGATCGGATAGCCCAGTTCCCGTTCGATCTTCCTATGGGCGGCGCCGCACAAGTCGGCGACATGATCGTCCTGATCCGTGTCGTCCGGTTCAAGCCGAAGCTGGCGCTTCGCTTCGAAGACTGAAAGCGGGTTTCCTTCGGGCTTGACGGTGACAATGGTCCCTTGCCGCATGACGTGCCCTTTCAGCCTATGCTGGGCGCGACGAAGCCGCGACCGTAGAAAATGCGCGACAGACCGCCGTCAGCGTCCTGAAGCGTGCATTCGTGAAAATACTCGCCATCAAGGTCCGCGCTGTCCGCCGGGTCTATCTGGACATTCAGACGTCCGGCGTTCGCGCCGCCTTGCTCGGCATCGTCCGCGATCAGCGTCACGCCGTCGTCCAGCGTCTTCGAAAGGACTACGGTCGCGGATCGCGCCGAACGCGCCAGCTTCCATGTGACGCCTTGCGTCCCTGCCAGTGGAAGCGGTTCGCCACCTTCGTCGAAGACTGTTATCTTCAGGATCAGCCCAGTCCCGGCGGGAATTGTGAAGTTCTGGGGCAAGCGCGCGGAACCCTGTCCGATAGTCGCCGATAAACCGTCGGACATTATTGCATCTCCGGAAAAGGCACGGCCGCCGGATCGCGAACGAACGCGGCGGCCGCTAGTTCAGGGAGAGGATAGAAGGCGGGCGGGCTTACTTCGCCCGCGCTGCCAGAACCGCCGCGATCTTCGCGTCCCGATCCGCGCCTTCGGCGACCGTGACCTTTTCGTCGGCGATCAGCTTGTCCAGCCCGGCGTCGTCCAGCGTCGCGGGATCGACGGGTTCGCCCGCCTTACCCTTGCCGCCCTTGTCCGCCTTGGCGTCTTTCACGGGTTCAGCGATCTTGCGTTCGATCAGATCGGCCGCGACGTCGTCGGCGAAGCCCGCGACTTCGCCTTCATTGTAGAGCGCCCCGACGGTGAAGGGCATAAGGAACTTGACTGCTTTCATGGGATTTCCCCTTGGCAAAAATTGGAACTTCGCGGCGGGACTGAAGTCTAAGCCTCAGCCCCGCCAGCGACGGATCACATGACCCAGGCGACGTCCGTCAGAACCGCGAAGGCGGTGTCATAACGAATTTGCGTGTCGTGTTCGGCGATCAGGCGGACGACGGTTTCGTCATTGCTGAAGGCCGCACGCATGGTGCCGCCGTCGTCATAGGCGGCGACGTCGGAAGCCGCGATTGCGATCTGTTCCGTGTCGCCGATCATGAACTGGGCGAAGTCGCCGAAGTAGATTTCGCTCTTGTTCGTGCCGACGCCCAGATTGTCAGGAACCGAAGTCGTGACGCCAATCGGATAAATCCCCAGGCGGCCTTCGGCGACTTCCGGGAATGCCTTGTTGCCGTTCCCGTCGCGAAGGTTTTCCAGGAACAGCAAGGTCCGGGGCGACATGATATAGCCGCATTCCGTCATGGGAATGTTCGCGTTCAGGACCGCCAGTCGCAGCTTGCCCAGATCGTTCGTGACATTGACCAGATTGACGGTCGCGTTTGCGGCGATCACGTTGCCAGCGGCGATCAGGTTCCGAAGACCCGTCGGCGCGGTTGCCGATCCGGTCCCGCGAAGGAACTGCTGATCTTCCTTCACCGCGACGCCTTCGACCAGATCGTCCCGGATCATCATCTGGACGTTCATGGACGCCCGGCGAATAAGCTGATTGGTGATCGGCACGATTGCCGTCAGCCGCTTCGCCGACATGGTGATCTGTCCGACGGTCGCTTCCGTCTTCGGCGCCGGGATACGTTCGCCGACATAGCTGGCGGTCGTTCCGGCGGTCTTCTTCCGCGTCGTCAGATTGCCGTCGGGCATGGGGATCGACCGCGCGCCCATGCGGCGGATCACGACGCGCGGGCGAAGAATGTCGATGAAGTCCGACGAATAGGCGGTATCCACAAGGAACCCGCCCTTCGTATTCGTCGCCTGTTCCATGTTGGCGACGATCTGCCCCATTTCCGAACCATAGAGCTGTTCGGCCGCGTGAGCGGTCGCGCGCTGGTCGCCGCCGCCAATGGCGACAGCTTGGGCAAGCCGGGCGACCATGATCCCCGGCTTGATCTGTTCACGGACCTGGGCGGGAACAGTGCCCCCCGCGCCCGTCACGCCGCCGGGCAGGATCACGGGCGAAGCCGCCGACGCCTTCAGCGCCAGCATTTCTTCTTCACGACGGATCGAAGCCTGAAGGCCGTTCGCCTTCGCCTTCAGTTCGTCATACTGCCCCTGTTCTTCGGCCGTCAGATCGCGCGGTTCTTCCGGCGCTTCGGCCGTCGCGGGCGTCACCGCGCCAGCGACGATAGTTTCCATGCTGGCAAGAACGGCCGCCAGCGATTGCTTCAATGCTGCAATGCGCATTGTCATTTCTCCTGTTTAGAGGTTTGAAGACGCGCGCATTTGCGCGACTTCGAGGGAAAGCGCCGCAGCGGCCCGCCGTGGCGTTGCTGAACGGACAGGCTTCGAAAGCCGCTGAAGGACCGCAGAGAGGCCCCCAGCCTCAACACGGTCGATCATTCCGGCTTCTTTCGCTTGTCGTGCAGACTTCGTTCCGCCGCGACCGAAGTCCCGCTTCACTATGGAAACGGGCACCTTACGGCCGCGCGCGACGTCAGACAGGAACACTTCTTCGATCCCGTCGATCATTTTACGAACCTTCGCCTGTCCTTCGTCCGTGGACAGGTCCAGGCGCTTGTCTGGCGCGTTGGAACTGACGACGTGGACGGCGCGGGCGCCATTGCTGTCCGGCGCTTCCTGAACGCTTCCGGACATCATAACCCCGATTGACCCGATCAGCGCGAACGGGTCCGCGACAATTTCAGTCGCTTGACTGCAAATGTGATAGGCGGCTGAACAGCAAAGCCCGGACGCGAAGACCGTCACCGGCTTCGACGATCCGGCGATCAGCGCAGCGAAAGCCCGAACGTCTGTGATCACGCCGCCAGGGCTGTCCGCGACGATCAGAATGTTGCGGACTTCAGGACTGGCTTCGACCTTCCGGAAGTCAGCCGCCAGCGCCGCCAGTGACGACGCGCCGGACATGTCCGTCATGACATTAGCGCGGGGGAAGATTGGACCGAACAGGGGAAGGCTTGCGACGCCGTCGCGGATTGCAGCGGACCGCGCGCCGGGGAACGGCGCGCCCATTTCCGCAATCGCTTCAGCCATGCGTTCAGCGTGCCCGTCCAGCTCGACGCCGATCACGGCGGGATTGTCCAGCGCACGCGAAGCAATCGCTTCGATTGCGTCCATGTATTCGGGCAGGATCGCCCAGGGCTGCGAACGGATCGCCGCCAGAATGCGGTTGTTCATGTCGGTTGTTCCCTTACGGTTGCGACGGCGCGGAAGCTGGATTGGGTTCGCCGGACACGGCCATGTTCGCCGGGCGCCAGTATTCTTCGCCCGCGCGGCCCCCCATTGGTTGCATGTTTTCGCGCTTGCGAATTTCGTCCGCGTTCAGGACGCCGCTTTCGCGCGCCGCCTTGTATGCTTCCCAGCGTGTTTTCACGTCGCCCTTCAGCAAAGCGTCGGGCAAGAATTCGAAGAAGTGTCCGGGTTCGGCGAAGTAATGCGTGGCGGCCGAAGCGACGCGTTCATAGTGCGGCATCATGGAATACATGATGAATTCCAGCGACTGCTGTTCGATGTTCGAAAAGGTCGCGCGCGAAAGTTCATAGAGCAAATGCGGCGGAACGCCGAAGGCACGCGCCACTTCGACCACATTGAAGGCGCGGACTTCGACGAACTGACTGTCCCGGTTCGTGGCGCCCAGCGTCGTCGCGTCCATTTCCTGATCCAGAACCGCAACTTCGCCCGCCTTGCGGGCGCCGCTGAACATGCGCTTCCAGTCGAACTTGATCTTCGCTTTGTCTTCCGGGTTGACCTTGCCCTTCGCCTTCAACAGCGTTGCGGGCTGGGCGTTGTTCTCCCAGAAATGCCGGGCATACTCCCCGGCGGCGACCGCCGATCCCAGCATGTCGTCCAGCAACTTGACCCGGTTCACCCCCAGCAAGCCGTCACGGCTGAAGCCGGGGACGTGCCAAATGTCCGTCCGGCTGAAGCGCCCAGACGATCCGTCGGGAAGCTGGGCGTCATAGAACAGTTCAAGCCCGTCGGCACGATCCCAGAACTGGGCGGGCTGAACAGCGCGCGGGTTCAGGCGGGACAGTGCCTTGGGGCGGAACATGCCGTCGCGATGGACGAAGTTCGCAAATCCACCGGCCATAAGCATGTCGCCCAGCAACACTTCTTTGAACAGGAAGATCGACTGGGCGTCGTTCGGCCGATCATGGAACAGCGTGAACAGGTGCGAATTGTCGGCGCGCGTTTTCCCGTCGCCTTCGCGCCGATAGTAGATCATCGGCGTCATGGCGAAGACGCCGGTCAGAATTTCCAGGGCATGAAGAACCGCCGGAAGCGACATGGCGGAACGTTCGTTCACGGACACGCGACTTCCGCCATTGCTTCCCGTCATGATCCAGAACGTGTCACTGTTCGGATCAGTAAGTTCGCTGGAAGCCGAAGGCCCGCTGGACGCGGGTTCGCCAGCGCCGGAAAGCCAGCGCGAAAGGGTTGTCCGAATGTCCATTATAGCCCCGTGTATTCTAGGGTTGCCGGACCAGTGTCCGGTTCGACCATGACTATCGGCGCAATCGCGTTGATCATGGCGTCCACCCCGTCGATTTTGTTGACGCTTTCCGGGCTTTCCTTCTTCGGAATGATCGTCCCGTTGACGTGCCGCGTGACAACCGCGTTCGAAACCATCCATGTCATGACGGGATTTCCGTCGTGTCCGATGTGCTTCGCCGGGTCTTTTGCCCGGACGCGGGCTTCCAGTTCCTTCGCCGGGTTCGTGACGTTCGCCGCCGACTTGTGAAGGACGGCCGCAATCGGATCGTCTGGCGATCCCAGGTCTTCGTTCAGCCGCGAAGCCATTTGCTGGGCGGCGGCGAACTGGTCAAAGGTGATCTTGCGAACAGACTGGGTTGCGACCAGCCAGCGAATGAACATTTCGACCGTGTTGTGATCGACAAAATCGCCGGGCGTCGTCAGCAAGTCACCGCGCCATTCCGTCGGCAATTCCTTCAGCGGCTTGTCCCAAATCGGCTTCCCGTCGTCGTCCAGATCGAAAAGCGGCGGCAAGCCTTCCAGCTCGTCTTCGTTCAGCGGCGGCCCGCCATTGTGACCCGCCCAGACGCCATAGGTCGATTGCCCCGTGTCGCTTTGGGTTTCCCGGATCAGCGCGGCCGCCGGAATGAAGAACTTCGGCTTGACGATGATCTTGCCGTCTTCATGCTGCCCGATCAGGACGACGGCGGTTATGTCGTCTTTGTCGGCAAGGTCCGCCCCGACGGTGCATTCCAGCCCGTGGAAGTCGTCCCAGCCCAGCCCTTCAATCGCCGCCTTCTTCCACTGATCGACCGAAAGCCATGCGCTGGCGGCGTTCAGCCAGACGTTCAGACGCTTCGTCAGAAACTCGCCCAGGCTTTCGGGGCTTGCCTTCGCTTCGATTGCGTAGCCCCGGAACTCGGACAGATCGACCGCCGCGCCCAGCAAAGGGTTCGCCTTGCGCCAGTTCCCTTCGTCGAAGGGATCGTCGCCCTGGTCGATTGTGAAGATGATCCCGAAATAGTGATCGGCTTCGACCGCGCCGTTCAATATCTTCGCCAGCAAGGTCCGCTGTTCGTAACAGACGCCCCGGACGTTATAGCCCGCCGTCGTGATCATCCACATAAGCGGCTGTTTCCGGGCGCCGAATGCGGACCGGATCACGTCGAACAGCCCGCGATCTTTGTGCGCGTGAAGTTCGTCCAGGACTCCGACATAGGGGTTCCAGCCGTCTTGTGTGGACGACTTAGAATTGATCGGCTGAACTGATCCGCCGTTGTCCCCGCATGTGATCGACCGCGCCCATGCCTTCAGGGCGAAGGCGTCGCGAAGCGCGGACGTCCGGTCCACCATTTGCTTCGCGGGCTTGAAGACCTTATCGGCTTGCGCCCCAGTCGTCGCGCCGACAACAATGTCCGGCCCCAGCTCGCCTTCGCAGGTGAGGCAATAAAGGACGATCCCGGCCGTCAGCGTGGACTTCGCGTTCTTTCGGGCAACTTCGATATAGGCGCGGGTGAAGCGCCGCCGATCATCCGACTTGCGGCGGAAGCCGAAGACATTGACCAGAATGAAAATCTGGGCGGGTTCCAGCGTTAGCGTCGGCGTGTCCCATGAACCTTGCACATGGGGCAACTTCTCAATGAAGTCGCAAACGTCATGCCCGTGCCATTCGCTGAAATAGAATTCGCAGTTGCGCCGCTTTGCCCGCTTCAGATCGTCCAGGAACCGGCGGCACGCCAGCCGGACAAACTCGCAATGATCCTTCCGCTTTCGGTCCGCGACCGCTGCCGACGCATAGTCGAAGGCGATCTGGACGAATTCGCTGTCAAACCTTTCGGCCGTTGCGCGCGAACGGGTTTTCGGTTTGCGTGACGCCATGCTTCGCCCCTTGGCGGACGCGCGGTCCCGCAATGCCCAGCAATTCGCGCATTCGGCGAAGTTCCGTCAGATAGGCGGCGGGCGGCGGTTCGCCAGCAATGAACGCCGCGCGGACCAGTGCTTCGGTCGAACAATAGGTCGCGAACAGCGAACTATCCCGTTCCGTCACCCCGGCCAGCATGACGCGGCTGATTTCTTCCAGCCAGATTTCTTGCGCCGCTGGCGAAAGATAGCTGGGCACTATGGGCGGATCGCCCGCCGAAATAAGCTGAACCGGGGCGTCCCCGTCCCGATCCGGTCGAAGGGTTCCGCGCTTCGCTTTCGTGACGGCCGTCTGGGGCTTAGGTCCGCGCTTCATTTTCGACTTCCACGACGACGGGGATCGGACTGATCCAGCCCGCCAGTCGCATGATCGCGGCGAAGACCTTCAGACGAAAACGAAAGCGGGCGACGCCCTGAACCTTCACGGAAAGCGAAAGGCGCGACGAAGCGATTTCGTTAATGTCAAGAAAAATCGGCGGCATGGCGGCCCCCCCCGTCTGAAAATTTAATAGACCCCGAAAGTTCTATCTGACTGCGCAAATTTTTGAT